>Ga0307374_10007555_pt1 | contig 16502 bp, 14 predicted proteins | sample OX3MG_FD_202532 | JGI IMG/M metagenome (GOLD analysis project Ga0307374, IMG submission 202532) | Soil microbial communities from Risofladan, Vaasa, Finland - OX-3 | ecosystem: Environmental > Terrestrial > Soil > Coastal area > Acid sulfate soil | place: Finland: Risofladan, Vaasa | collected... | reverse complement strand
AAGTGCCGCTCTCTCGCAGCGATTGTATTTGACCTGCCCCTGCCCAGGTGGCGGAATTGGTAGACGCACTAGCTTCAGGTGCTAGCGGGTAACACCGTGGAGGTTCGAGTCCTCTCCTGGGCACCACCTCAGCATTTCACGACTTCCCACAACGTTCCACAATATCAATTAACTCGCTGTATGCACGCGGGTTTTTTGTGTTTTGCCGTCCCAAGCGATTCCACTCAAGCGACCACATTTTGGGGGTACTTTTGGGGGTATCTCGAAATCGCACAAATTTTCATCCGTGCCTGTGTAGATATATGTGAGGTTCCAACTGTGGGCGTCACACACGCTTGCGTGAATGCCACAAAGGCATGGTCATCATGATCAAAGACAAACTCACGGCACTGGCGATCAAACACGCCAAACCTGGAAAACATTTCGATGGCGGTGGACTGTATCTGCAAGTCAAGGACAATGGTGCACGCTACTGGCGCCAAAAGTATCGCTTTGGCGGCAAAGAACACGTGCTTGCCTTCGGAACTTTCCCGGACGTGTCATTATCCGAGGCACGTGAACGCCGTGATGATGCACGCAAGTTATTACGCGACGGCAAGAATCCAGCCACTGAACGCAAAGCCATCAAGGCGAGTCACCGTCAGGCCCAAGATGCTGGTTTCGCGGTCGTCGCTGACGCCTGGCTTGTATTCAAAAGCAAAGGCTGGAAGTCGGAGACATTGCGCAAAGCCAAGTATGTGATCAATGCCTACCTCATCCCCTCCCTCAAATCCCATTCAATCGCGGCGCTCACCACCAAACAGGCGATGGATGTGCTGTTATCGATCGCCGAGAATGCCCCGACACTGGCGTCCAAGGCACAGCAGTATCTGGGTGGCATCGTCAAGTATGCCATCCACCAGGGGCTGCGCGAAGAAGGGCACATATTGTCATTGCGCGGTACCTTACCATCCTATGACAAAGGACATATGCCCGCGATCGATGATCCCAAGGAAGTTCCCGCACTTCTAAATTCGATCGATGCATACCCATCGGTCATTACCCGTTCAGCATTGAAGATTGCTAATTTGACGATCAGGCGGCCTGGCGAGGTCGCGGCAGCGCGTTGGGCGCATATCGATTTGGACAAGGCTGAATGGACCATACCCGGAGAATTCATGAAAATGAAAAAGCCGCATACCGTACCGCTCTCCACCCAGGCAGTCGCAGTTCTGCGCGTGGTGGAGCCCTACTCCATTGGCCAGGAATTTGTGTTTCCAGCGCTCGCCCGACAGAAATCTCCGCATCTGAGTCGCGATGCCATGAGCAAGGCCTTGCGTGAAATAGGCTACCAAGGAAAACATGTGACACATGGTTTCCGCGGCATGTTCCGCACCATGGCGCGTGAACAGCTCGGTATTGATGTGGACGTGCTGGAGGCACAGCTCGCACATGCCAAAAAAGGTGAGACACAGGATGCGTACGACCACGCCGTGTTTATAGAAAAGCGCCGTCGTGTCATGCAAGCCTGGGCCGACTACCTGGATAACCTCCGGGCAGGCGGAAAAATCATCCCCATCAAGCGAAAGATGGGCTAGATTCCATGCATTGCTTGCCTCAAGCCTGGGCTAATTGCCAGATACCCTGTGGTTGCTAGGCAAAAATCAACGCCGTTTTACCTTAACGGTATTGTCGTAAGACGTCTCTACAAGCTGCTCACACGTCCCAGAACCTATTAGTTAGGTCGATTCGCACGTTGACGTGTCGTTAACCAGTCTATGACTTCTGATCTCAACCATCCAACCGCCCGCGACCCCAACTTGTAGTGGCTGGGAAAAGTACGGCTCGCCATGCCTCGATAAATCGATGACCTGCCAAGCCCGGTTTTATCTATTACCTCAGGTAAACGCATATATCCATCCAGCATACCCATAGTCCTTCTCCTGCGGAATTGCTCCAAAAATGGAGCCCTATTAGTTATCTACAGGGGTGGGATGAAAATTTGTGTCAACACTGACAAGTACCTATCTAGGCACAAGTCACGGCCTTACTAGTAAAGAGTTCTAGACTTAATCTGAATGTACACTTCAGTTAAGTTATGGTTTGAATCTTGGCGAAGAGCGGGTGCCAACCGCTAGCGACCGCACAACGCCGGCCGCTAGCGGATTGTAAGCGGCCCTTCAAGGGGTAGAATCAGCGAAGCGTCGTTTGAAGTGCTGCGTCCGGCCGAGACTGTGTGAAAACGTATCCGAGATAATGACACAAACTGCACCACAGCATCCGACGAAGCGTGACTTATCAAATAAGTTGGTGTGAAGCAGCGACTCGCCGATAGTCGCGAATGTTCTCAGGCCTGCATGGCCTCCATCAATGGCGCATTCCCCAGCAGTTTCATCACACGCTTCATATTGTAGGCCAGCACGTGCAGACTCATCTCGGTACTGACTCGATCCAGGGTGCGTGTCAGGAAGTGGGTGGAGCACCTTTAACTACTTCATCAATAACAACAAACGTTAACTATCAGCATATATCCCAAGCTAGTGCACTATATTCGTTTGTTAATCCCCAAGTAAATTGCCCACCGCCTGCTGTGAACTGCCAGACACGATAGTACAAAGATTTAGTATAATTAATAATAAGAACATACAGCCGTTGGGTATTCGCCCAACGGCTGTATTTTATTTTTTGCAATCATTCTGATTATCTTTTGCATAAACATTATCAACATTCACTTTAAGCCAACTAGAAATAATTGGCCATATTATTTGAGTAGCGAATGGCAAACTTATATGGTTCTGATTATCTATTTCACAATACTTTGCATTGTAAGATTTTTCGGCTAAAGATTTAACTTCGCTAGGTAAAGTTATAGTGTCATTCTGTCCAACTAAATAAAGGATTGGAGACTTGACATTGGCAATCACGTCAATGGGCCCGGAATTTATAATGTTGTATCCTGTTAGATGTTCTGAGTATTTTATGCCCATATCTATCTGATTTGTGGTTATGTGCCTCGACTCCTGAGGATAATAAGCTTTTAGAAATCTAGGAATCACCGTCCTGACTAAAGAGAAAGGTTCAATTGCAATAACAGCTTTTACTATTGGGCACTTTGCTGCAGTCTCAAGCGCTATTGACGCTCCGTATGAAATTCCTAATATGGCAAGTGGACCGATGATAGTACCTTCTGCTTTTAATTTTGAGATTACTTGTACTAAGTCGTTTGACTCGAGAGGACCGTAAGTAACAAATGTTCCTGTAGACTGACCTTGTCCCCGTAAATCAATCATAATTACTTTAAATGACTGCGAGGCTAATAAAAAGGCATAATTCAGCATGCTTTCTTTTGATAATCCATATCCTGGTAATAGAATAATGGTAGATTTTGGTTTGAAATGTTGAATGCTTTTTATACTTTTAAGATACATACTCTCAGGAGTACTTAAAAGATTAATGTGTACATTAATAACAAGTCTCTTGTTGTTCTTTAATAATGTCGCAAACGTTATAGGGTAATTACCAGGATTGAGCACTGCTACTGATAGTGCTGCCATAGGTGGACCAACAATAATACGGCCTTGTGATGCATAAAATGGAGAAAGTGCGAGCCTTAGTTTAGTAGATACGCCCTCGAAACTATCGCCAGGGGGCTCAATTATTTTATGGGCAATATAACCTGTGGTTAGGCACCCAGCTAAACAAATTGAAATGACACACGAAAAAAAGAATATTGATATTCCTATTCGTATTTTTTGAAACACAATGTTAATTTCGCAGAGCATGGTTTGGTTGAATGCTTTTTTGCGCAAATATCCCCGTAGTTTCAAAATTGGAGTGAGCACCTGAGACTGGACAGGCAGCAGTAAACATTTAGGCCAACCAGCCTGAATTCTTTGTACTAAGTTCAACGTAGTATTCCGGTCAACTCATTCATAGTAACTGATTCCACGATTGAGTGAACGTGCGTGCGCGGCAGGATGGCTTAAGTTGTTGTCGTTGCTGTTCATTTACTGTTGCCGAAAAACCCTCCATCTCCACTCAAACCGAAACGGACAGATCGGATAACGCCGATGCGTGGACGTGGCAAAATAAAAAAGGCTTGTATATTGTCGGCTTAATCATCCTGTTTGTCGGACTTCTGTGGTTCGTCGGTAATTATGTCCCAATACCGGGTTGGAATAGATAGGATGCTCTGACGAGCTTGTGCAAAGTGCAGAACACGGCTAGTCATACACTGGATGATTTTTTTCGCTTCGCGCGCCAGCATCTAGCTGCGGTCGGTCTTATGAACAAGCGTGGTGGCTTACTTTATAGTGGCTTGCACACCTTGGCGCCAGGTGCCTATTATCTTCTCGGATTCAACCCCGGAGGGGCGGAGCATGACCCAAGCGCGCCAACAATTGAACAAGACATTGAAACCTTGCGTGCGAATATGCGGCGAAATGCTTATGTGGAGGAATGTTGGGGTCCGCACAAGAAACCAGGCGACGCCCCATTTCAAAGACGTGTACAGACACTGGCGCAGCTGCTGGGAGTACAACTGCAGGACATATGTGCAAGCAATCTCATATTTTGCAAGAGCAGCAGGTCAAGCGACGTTCCTTATCCCCAGTACGCCGACAAGTGCTGGCCAGTCCACGAACGAATACTTGAAATCGTATCGCCTCAATGCATTGTTACCATTGGGAACAGTGAGCGGTGGTCAGCATACAGTTACTTGAAAGCATTGCTTCTAAAAACAGATAAGAACGAAACGATGCTAGTGCAGATCGCGTCAAGTGGTCATGGTAGATATTCCTTAAAGGCGTTTAAAGCTCGGTATAATGGACGCTCCTTTATGGTAATCGGCTTGCCACATCTCTCGTATTATTCCCTGACAGCATCTGGGTCACGGGAAAAGGTCCGTATATTTATTACTGATATCACGAATCAATTATGACAACGATGATCGCGTTTAGGAGGGATAAATGTCTGAATTCAAACTGGACGGAAACAATCTGAGAAATCGTAGTGGTTCAAAGATCGCGTATATTGACGGGAATTCTATAAGAGACAGCCACGGCAGTAAGGTTGCCACGGTAGATGGCCGCTATATACGCGATTCTCATGGTAGCAAAATAGCGGAATTCGATGGAGAGCATATCCGTGATTCACATGGATCAAAGGTCGGCACCATTAAAGATGTGGAAAAAGCGATTGATGGAAATGGCGGTATCTCGCTGGTTGCATTGTGGTTGCTATTCGCGCGTTAAAATGTGATCGACAGCGTCGCGTATAATTTCCACATCGCTGCTTGCTAATCAACTGATTCATTGCAAGCCTTTTTCAACACTCAAATCCATAAGGCCTTCGCGGCCCATCGTGCTGCAGGGTGAGCATGGTCATACTGGGGCCAATGCCGAAACCGATCTCCCGCACCTTCAGGCCGGTGAGGATCGAGTTGCGCAGTTTGCTGCGTAACCCAAGGTCAAGATAATAGGTGAATATTATTCACCAGTCAGGCGATCCACGATCTCGACCTGCGGCAGATCAAACGCAGTGTCGGCCTGCGTGTCTGTAACTTGACCGTCGAGTACTTGCACGATGCGGCGCGCGCGGCGCGCAAGCTCCGAGTCGTGCGTAACCATGACGACAGTGGTGCCGCTTTCGTTGATGTGCTCAATCAGGTCCAGCACTTGCCGAGCCATCAGCGAATCCAGGTTGCCGGTGGGTTCGTCCGCCAGCAGGATGCGCGGGTTACCCGCCAATGCACGGGCGATGGCTACGCGCTGCTGCTGGCCGCCGGAAAGCTCGGCTGGGTAGTGTTTCATGCGCGAAGCAAGGCCGACCACTTCGAAAGCGTCGCGAATCCGGCGGCCTCGTTCTGCAGCCTTGAAGCCGCGATAGCGCAATGGCACGTCCACGTTGTCGGCCACGTTGAGGTCAGGGATCAGGTTGAAGCTTTGGAAAATGAAACCGATTTTCTCATTGCGGATCTTGGAGCGTATGTTGTCACTGAGGTCGCTGACATCCCTGCCGTCCAGGTGATACTCACCACCAGTAAAACTTTCCAGCAGCCCAGCGATGGTCAGAAAGGTGGTCTTGCCGGAACCTGAAGGCCCCATAACCGCGACGAATTCACCTTCTTTCACATCAATGCTGAAATCCCGCAACGCATAGGTCTCCACAAGTTCGGTGCGGTAGATTTTAGACAGATGGTTCATCTTGAGCATGACTGTTACCTCGGTACAAAAGTGGCTGTGTGGTTGACTGTTGCTTGTTTGTTGTTAATTCAGTAAATCGATTGAATAGCCCTATTCATGCTGTCATTCCGGATACCGCGCCGCTGCGATACGGAATCCAGGACTTTCTCTGGTCAAACAGCAAGAGCGACGTTTGAAGAATTGTGTTCAGCATTTTTTATTCACCGGTCTCTGATTTACTGTCCTAATTGCTTATGGCAACGCGCGCGGCGCCATTGAAATTGTCAGTGCCGGAGATCACGATTCTGTCGCCGGCTTTCAAACCTTGTAGGATTTCGACCTTGTCGATGGAACTGGGACCCAACTGCACTGGGGTCTTGTAGGCAATGCCATCACGCACGACGTAGGCGTAACGGCCACCAGATTCATCAACAAACGATCCACGTGCGACGGTCAGCACGTTCTCACGTTTGTCGAGAATGATGCGCACAGACAGACGCTGATTCTGGCGCAACTGCTCCGGCTTAGCTTCCTCGAAGCGTACCCTCGCCACGACTTCGCCATTGACTACTTCGGGCGAGATCGTGCTGACCTCGCCCTTCCAGTCGCGGTCGTTGCCGCTGATGTCGGCCGGCATGCCGGGCGCGAGATCGCGTGCGAAACTTTCCGGCACCGTCACTTCCACTTCCAGCGCGGACAGGTCCACCACCGTCAGCAGCTTGGCGTCCTTGGCAACCGTCGCGGTTTGCGCGATGAATAATTGCCCGACCTGGCCATTGACCGGTGATAGCACGTTCAGGTCATCAACCTGGCGTTGCAGGTCCTTGACCAGCAGCGTCTGGCGCTGGAATGCCAGTTTCTTTGTTTTGATCTCCAAATTAAGGCTATCGTTGTCCAAGCCCATGTTATTGCGCGCGTTTCGCAGCGTGATCTGCGCCTTCTCTAGGGCATCGCTGTAATGGTCCATGTCCATCTTCGATACCGCGCCTAATTCGAATGCTTTCTTGTAGCGACCCAGATCACGCGTGGCGCTCTGCTCGTCAATCTGTGCGTTTTCGAAGGTTTCCTGGAACTCCCCCATCCGATAATCTCCCGTTCCCGGCTATCGACTCAAAATTCAGGCAGTTACGAATAATGAGATTATTTGCGCGCCCGGTTTTTCCGTTTCTGGCCGGACGATGCGCTTTAGATTTCTCCGCGCCACCGTCCCGAAAAACCGGCCAACCCTTCCCGGATTTTCGGCCGTAGTTTGCTGTTCAAAGATAGTGGCCCAAGAGCTTAGTGATAACCCCATAACTTGAATGAATGCCTCAATAAATATTCATGCCGCTTTCTTATACAGATAGCGCTGAAAGTCCGAGAAGACTTTTCCGATTTGATCGGGCTCGCCCAGATCCTTGACCGCATCGGCGATCGAGTCGTGGTACTTGAGCCGCAACAGCGGCGTGAGCTTTTCACGATCCAATTCCTCGACTCCGACTGCGATGTAATGGGAAAGTACAAAATCGAGGAACGCCTGTTGGCGGTCGTTAAAACGCGTGCTGATCTCGACCCTGGCCTGGGAGGCGCGCTGCTCGCGCGTGAGCGGCGCCAATGCATAGGCGACGTGCGCGAGCACATCGAAGAGATCGCTGTTCTCGGCATCGATGATTTTTTGCATCTCCCGCATCTGCTCGGGACCAAAACCGTGCTCGGCCAAGCCTTGTAGCAGCTTGGCGCGCGTATCCGGCACGCTCCATAGGGCGCGCAATTCGGCTTCGTTCTTGAAGAAGTCCGGCAGCTTGCCGAATAAGAGCTCCATGAACTGCTGCGCCGACATGGGCGTGCCGTCGGGATGCCAGAACGTGGTCGCCATCATGTGCTGGATAGTGCGCGCCTTGCCATCGGCCAGGATCACTTTGATCTTCTCGGGCTTCACATAGTCCGAGCGTTTCCGTTCGGCCGGCGCCTGCTCGGGATCGATTTTAGCCGGCGGCTTCTCTTCGATGGTTTCGGGTTCCAAAGGCTCTCCATCCCACTCGGGATCGTTGAAGTGGTGATGGGCTTTGACGAAGTCATAGATGGTGAAGTAATCCTTGCCGTCATACAGCCGCGTACCGCGCCCGATGATCTGCTTGAACTCGATCATGGAGTTGATGGGCCGCATGAGCACGATATTGCGGATGTTGCGGGCATCCACACCGGTGGAGAGTTTCTGCGAGGTGGTGAGGATCGTGGGGAGGGTCTTCTCGTTGTCCTGGAAATCCCGCAGGTGCTGGTCACCGAGCGCCCCGTCGTTGGCCGTCACCCGCTGGCAGTAACTGGGATCCGGGATAGCTTTCATCTGGTTGATGAGGTCACGCACGGCGAGCGCGTGGTCCTGGGTGGCACAGAACACCAGGGTCTTGTCATTCGGGTTGATCTGCGACAAAAAGATCTCGACGCGCTTCTTCTCACGGTCCTTGATCTCGATGATCCTGTTGAAGTCGGCTTCCTCATAGCGCCGCCCGGCCTCGATCTCGCCTTCCACCAGCTGGTCATCGGGCGTATACACATAGTCATCGAGTGTGGTGGAGATCTGCTTCACCTTGAAGGGGGTGAGGAAGCCGTCGTTGATGCCCTGCTTCAGGGAATAGACATAGACCGGCTCACCGAAGTATCGATAGGTATCCACATTGTCTTTTCGTTTGGGGGTGGCGGTGAGCCCCAGCTGCACCGCCGGGGCGAAGTACTCGAGGATGCCGCGCCAGTTGCTCTCGTCATTGGCGCCGCCCCGATGACATTCATCGATGATGATGAAGTCGAAGAAATCCGCGGGATACTCACCGAAGTAAGGTGACGGATGTCCGTCCCGAGGCGGCCCACTCATAAAGGTCTGAAAGATGGTGAAGAAGATACTGCCGTTGGTCGGCACACGCGCCCGGCGGCGCACTTCATCCGGTGAGATCCGCACCAGCGCATCCTCGGGGAATGAGGAGAAGGCGTTGTAGGCCTGGTCGGCCAGGATGTTGCGGTCGGCGAGAAACAGGATGCGCGGCCGGCGTGTGGGCTCGCGGCTCAAATTCCAGCGGCTGTGAAAGAGTTTCCAGGCGATCTGAAAGGCAATTAAAGTCTTGCCGGTACCGGTTGCGAGCGTTAAGAGGATGCGCGGCTGGTTATCGGCGATCGCATCCAGCACCCGTTCGATCGCGATGTCCCGAAAGTACCGGTCGCCGAGTGCGCCACCTTTATCCTCAAACGGCACCGAGGCAAAGCGGTCGCGCCAGGCGTTCGCTGTGGCGAAGGTGAGACTCCAGAGCGCCTCGGGTGTCGGATAAGAAGATATCTCACGTTCCTTGCCCGTTTGCATGTCGATGCTGTAGATACCCTGGCCGTTGGTGGCGTAGGTAAAACGGATTGCCATTTTGGAAGCGTAGCTCTTGGCCTGCGCTACGCCTTCGGTGAGCGGCTTGTCCCATGCCTTGGCTTCGATGACTGCAAGTTTGCGGTTTCGATACACCAAAACGTAATCAGCAATCTCGGCTTTGCCGCGACGGCCATGGCTTTCGATGCGACCGGGAGCGATGGAATACTCGCGCTGTATACGGCTGCCTTCGACCACGCCCCAGCCCGCTGCTTTAAGTGCAGGGTCAATGTGCTCGGCGCGAGTTTCGGCTTCGTTCATGGCCAGCTATCCCCTTTTGTTCCGGAGATAGTAACCAATTACAGGTTCAGATCAAAAGCCGGGAAATCAGCAGTTACTTGGTAACGACAGCCGCACGCAGCAGGCGGTTCTGCCGCTCAGTGGCTTTCTTGAGGACACGCGCATACACGCGCTTCTTCTCGGCGGAAGAGGCGTTACGGATGAACTCAGCAAACGGCGTGGAATCCGCCGGCTTCGGTTTGCGTGGAGTGGGCATAGGTGAATAATAGACCAGTTTTTACGAAGTACTCAAGTGGGGCCATTTGATGCGGATTTCAAGCCCAAAAGGCGTTCTAGGTCCTGCCGGCTGACCTGCTCCGGGATATGGTTGTCTATTTGGTCCACCCCAGCCCTATAGAATTGGTTGCTGTTATCGTTGTTCTTCATCAAGAGGTCCAAACGAATATCCTTCCCAAGCTCTCTTTTCAAACGGTTCACCACCACGCGGGCAGCAAAATACTGCTCTATAAAGTCTTCAGGCCTGATGTGCCGCCCTTCTTTTGCCTCCCGCGCCTGTACAAATGTCCAAGCTAGCATTGGGGACTGATAGACATAGAGTAGCTGGACGGTACGTTTCTTTTTAAGCGAACGCTGGATATTTTTCAACGCTTTATCGTAGTGAGAAAGAGTACCATCAAGCAGAAAACTCTGCCTTTGTTCTAGCGCCAAGTCATGAATCTTTTCCACGAGCACGGATACGCCTTTTTGGAATAGCCACGCATTTGAACCCGTATAATCTGAAAACTCGCTGCGAAGATCATCCGGATCAATACGGATGATCGGCGGCCCGTCTAATCCGCTTATCAATTCAATCGAAGCTTCGGTTTTGCCTGCTCCCGGCGATCCAGCCATAAATACCGATACCGGATTGGTTTCACGCGGATATTTTGTGGGGTTTGTCAGGCGACGAGCAATTGCCTTCTTATGCTTGCGGGCGTATTCGAGCGCCTCCATTTCGATGCGAGTCTCTGCTTCTGTTATCGTCACGACTATTTCCTAAACAAGTCCAGTTGTTTTTAAAGCAGGGTCAATGTGCTCGGCGCAGGTTTCAGCCTCGTTCATAGAACTCGGTTCTCATCCTCCCGCGCCCAGATCACCTTGCATATACTCTGAATCAGAGCCTGGCGCTCGTCGATATCTGCTTTGGTAAATGTCGTATGCGGCTTAAATTTAAGTCCGAGAGCTTTCGCCATCCCAACAAAGTTAGGGTTATTTTCATATGTCTTTGGATGGAGGGATTTTACAAACAAGTTTTCCTTCAAGTAATGATCAATTTTTTTGGAATAAGGCATCGCACCATAAGATTGGTTAGTTCCGTGTGGCAGCAGCATCAAGTCGCCAATATGGTCGCGATAATCTTCAAAGTCATGCCGTTGTTCGAATTCATTTCGGTGCTCGTCAAACTTGTCCGCCCATATGTGTTCAACCTCATAGGGCTTCGTTCCCGGACTGTCATAATAAGTTGTAAAAGTCGTTGAATAGCCTGCTTTCTGTTCAATGAAAGCGGTTATTCTCGACAATAGATACTTCACAAACTTGCGATTCATTCCGTGCAATTTGAATTTAGACACTCCTTCGAAAGTGTATTCCATTTCGTCAAGTTTGCTTTGCAATATATTTTTGAGAGAAGTGAGATCCTTGCCTCGAATCTCCTTCACCAGAGAATACATAGTGTAGCGGATTGAACTGGCGCCAAACTTCTTGAAGTTTATGGAACGTCGGACGGCAAACGTTTCCATGTAGCGTGCCACTTCATTAATCTTTTGGCGCGTAATATCCTCTGAGTCAGTTGATCTCAAAGGAGCAAGCATCAACGGGAATGCTAAAGAGTCTGCAATACCCCATGTATACTGGTAATAAACAGGCTCCCAGCCTTCTTTTTCCTCATACTGTGCATCAAGAATATTGATATAGGCCTGCAGGTAAAATCTCATCTGCTCATAGACAAGCGTCCTAAACTCGTCGGGAGAATCCGCTGAGAGCCCCACTTTTGAAAGATTATCGCGAAACCAGCCGTGAAAGCGGGTACCGATCTTCTCAAAATCCTCATTTGAGGAACCCACCCTACCTTGCCGGATCGTATCGGCGTATTGACTCCGCAACCAAGCTTGGAAGAATTTCTGATCTTCTTCCTTGCTGTAATGATGCAGGCTCTGTATGGATTCCTTCCAGAGACGATTTGCCTTATCGCGGTCTTTCGAATCTTTGAATCTGGATAGGATATAACTCTTGAGCATTTCGGACGATGTTAAGTTTAGCCCCCTGTCGTTCATCGACTCGAAAATGGTGTAGGCGTTATCGTCAGAATAGGCTGTAATCTCCACAAGAATCACGTTATATTTCAACCAATCAAGAAAATAGGGAAATGCCTTTCCTTTGATCTCTTCTGGAAATGCTTCACCAATGTCGATATAGCGTCTTACCATGTTCTTGGTCGATTCGTCATCATCCGGCTTTACATCATAGGTGCCTTTAAGAAAAAGTTGCTCCAGACAAGCCTTCCGCTCATCAACTTGGATGTTGAAAGATTTATCACCGTATTTCTCTGAGAATATTAACGGCTCGATGGTTTCTTTGCCTCCATTTTCCTTTTGAAGGTTATTGAGATATATGAGAAACAACGTTAGCGATGTAAGTCTTTGTTGACCGTCAATAATGCTTCTCGAACCTTCCTTACTGCTGACTACGAATGGCCCAAGATAGTAATTGTTATAGCGTTGTACTGCTGTTCGTGGTTCACCGTCAGTATAAATATCTAGAAATGTTGATGTCAGATCCGTGATCAGCTGTTCAATATGCTTATGTTCCCAACTATATTCGCGCTGAAAATAATCTACCGAGTATTTTCGTTCGTTTAACACGAAAAACACATTGCGGTCATCAGCATCGATTTTATGATCGTCTTTACTCATTTGCGTATCCAAATAGTTCGTCGTTAATGGCCAAGTATGGCAGCGAATTCGTTATCGTACTCAACACGGCTAGCTCACTCTTGTATAGAACAGTGAGTCATTTTTAATTTCGATGGCGTAATGTGGTTTCAATCATCTCTAAAATCAGCAAAAGGAATATGAGGATAAATTGCGTGCATATTCCCGGCGTTGTAGCGTTCAGCCGGTCTATAATCGGCCCAATTCGCATGCACATATGCTCGCCAAGGCCAACGATGGCCACCCTGCGAATAGAGTCGTTCCTCGGCTACCTGGCCGCTGCAGCCCAGCAAACCAGCTATCAAATCGACTTCTTCGCAGAACGCTTGGTAGTTGCCTCCCGTATTATTATCGGAAGGAGCTTTACCGCCCATCCGCACTACGCGATTACCAGTTAGAAAGTTTACCGACTTAGCGGTCCACTGATCCATGATGTAGAAAGATGGAGTGGGATTAAAAAAATAGAGAAGCTTAGTGAAAAATGATGGGCCAAGGCCTGGAATAGCGGCATGTTTAAGCAGATTATAGGCATCTATTCTAGATAATTTGCCTTTGCGAAGCGTCCTGAGATGGCGCTTGAATTGCTGCCGAGTATTCCAAGCATTAATGATATGGCGATGACCTCCCTGCCTGCTGCCCTGACCACCCCATGCCATTACGTATACATAGCCAAACAAAACTGATTTCTTCGGGTTCTGGCAAATAGATCGCACGGCAGTTCGATCTAGTTGATAATTGGGTAGCATCGCCTGATTCGGAACATCTGCAAGTCTATGGCGTACTACCCATTGCGACGGTGGTACACCAATTGGCCCTTGCGCCTGATATGGAATACCTGCGAAGACATTCCAATGAGGCTGTTGATAGGGGGGCGGCATAAATCAGAGTTCTCCAGCGAATGCTTGCTGCAGTAGCGATTGTTTTAATGCCCCCAGCGTGGCCAGTTTTCGTTTGTAGAGCCTTGCGAGGCGTTGGGTCTCTTTTATTAAATTGTCCAGCTTCATAGATATCTTCTTCTGCTCGTCGAGTGAACTCGGAAATGATATCTCAATCGTCTTAAGTAACCTCGCCTTTATACCTTGCACGGTCATACCTGTTCCCTTGGTGCGAATTCTTTGCTGAACCGGTTGAGATAACAGAAGGTATTTAAGAAAAGTACTGTCAAGCTTCTTTTCGTTTGGTTGCATGATAATGATGCGTTGAGCAAATGCTACCTTCTCGTCGGTATCGAGTTGTGCAATATTTGCGAGCGGCGCTTCGGTGGTGAAAAGTATGTCGCCCTTCTTTGGAATACCGCGTGTCATCCAGCTTTCGTAATTATCAGCGGCGATGAACTCCATCGGGGTCTCTTGGAGATAGCCCATCTTTACGTTCTTGGCTGTGATAAGGCGGATGCCGCTCGCAGTCTTCAACGGTGTCTTGCCGCGATAGTCGATAAATCGGATTTCCGCGCCGATGTTGGAGTTCACCCACCCTTTACCACGCTGGGCAAAAACCGATTGGATGTGGCTTTCGAAAATGGCGCGGGCGTTTTGGTAGTTCTTTTCAGCATTGTCTTTAGCGATAGCGATGCCAGCAAACGCTTCGTCCAGCAACCCGACGATCCGTCGCTGTTCAGCAAGCGGGGGGACTGGAATGTCAGTGTAGAGCTTCTTGATGACGCTTGGATGAGCCTTCTTCACCCAGTCGAATGCAATCTCCGAATGGCGAAGTGTGAGCGCGTAATACAGGTATCTGTATTCAAGCACCGACCTGTCGAGAATTCGCAGGACTCCACCGACGTTTGTGACAGAGAACTTGTGTTTTGGCCGATGAAACAGTCTGCCGCCACCGTCAACAGACCATGTAATAAGTTCTTCATCGAACAGGAACTTGCCATATTCGCCAAACTTCCCGTCGTTATCCTTCGCAGAAGAGTAAATGGGATAGCTTCCAGGACATGCGGCGATGTCCTTCTTTGAGATAATCTTACCCCGCGTGAGTTGAATCACCCCGCTTTCAACAAGCTCGTTGAGCGATTTCACCGGGACAGCCTTCAAAGGAGTGCCTTGATGTTTCGCAGCACTTCCGCGCTCTCGGCATCCAACGCGGTGATTTCCTCTATGATGGCGACCGGGCTGCGGTGCGCAATGGTCTCACCGCCGTTCGGATTCTTCACGGAGAAATCGAAGGTAGCCGGTTCAATTGTCCTGGCGTCCACGCTCCAGCTCTTGGGCGAATCGGCAAAGGTCTTTTGCAGCTTCACGAACTCAGCGAGGTCATCATCGTTGAGCGGATTGGTCTTACCGAGGTTTCGGCCCGGGTCGAGCTGGTAATACCAGATTTTGCGTGTTGGCGCACCTTTCTCAAAGAAGAGCACGACCGTCTTCACACCCGCGCCCTGGAACGTACCACCGGGGCAATCGAGCACAGTGTGAAGATTGCAGCTTTCCAATAATAGCTTCCGCAGACTCACTGACGCGTTGTCGGTGTTGGAAAGGAAGGTATTCTTGATAACGATACCCCCGCGCCCTCCAGCCTTGAGCATCTTGATGAAGTGCTGGAGAAAGAGAAATGCAGTCTCGCCGGTGCGGATTGGAAAGTTCTGTTGTATCTCCTTGCGCTCCTTGCCCCCAAACGGCGGATTGGCCAGCACTACATCAAACCGGTCTTTTTCCTGAATATCGGCGAGGTTCTCCGTGAGTGTGTTGGTGTGCAGGATATTGGGTGCTTCGATGCCATGCAGGATCATGTTCATGATGGCAATGACATAAGCGAGAGACTTTTTTTCCTTGCCGTAAAAGGTTTTAGTTTGAAGTGTAGTCAAATCTTTTGTTGTCAGCTTGCCCTTGGATTTCATGTAATCGAAGGATTCGCACAGAAAGCCAGCCGATCCGCAAGCACCGTCATAGATGCGCTCGCCAATTTTGGGCTTAATTACCTGAATAATGGCACGGATGAGCGGACGCGGGGTGTAATACTCGCCGCCATTACGTCCGGCATTTCCCATGTTCTTGATCTTGGCTTCATAGAGATGCGAGAGCTCGTGCTTCTCAGTCTGGGAGCGGAATCGCAGTTCATCGATGTGGTCTATGATCTCACGCAAGTTGTAACCGCTCTGAATCTTGTTCTTGATCTCGCCGAAGATCTCCCCGATCTTGTATTCGATGGTGTCAGGACCTGTGGCCCGTTGCTTAAAACCATGCAGGTAGGGGAAGAGCTTACCGTTGACAAAGTCGCGAAGGTCATCGCCGGTCATGGCAGCATTGTGGTCAAGCTTGCCATCCTTGCCCTTGGGCGCTGCCCAGGTTTCCCAGCGGTACGCTTTATCAAGAATGTAGCTATATTTCTTGCCACACAGCTTGGCTTCATCCGCCCTATCCTGTTCCAGTGCATCCAGGTATTTCATAAACAGCAGCCACGAAGTCTGCTCGGTGTAATCCAGTTCAGTGGTACAGCCGGCTTCTTTCCAAAGCACGTCATCGATATTCTTGAAGGCTTGTTCAAACATCGAATATGAGTTCCTTTTAGCTGAACAGATCTATAACTTATAAATGCGTCTGTCGGAATATCCGGTTCTGGTCACTGGTCATGTTTATGCGCTTTCACATACTGGTTCCGACTTCTTGAGGCCATGTCGTGTATTTGCGGAAGACGTATCGTAGTGAATTTCGATGGCCATTCAGGGTGTGCCGGTATAACCGCAAGTACGTCTAGATTGTCCTCATACCAGGCACGTAATGCCGCTGGATGGGTCGAGATTTCAGCGAC
>Ga0307374_10007550_pt1 | contig 16511 bp, 15 predicted proteins | sample OX3MG_FD_202532 | JGI IMG/M metagenome (GOLD analysis project Ga0307374, IMG submission 202532) | Soil microbial communities from Risofladan, Vaasa, Finland - OX-3 | ecosystem: Environmental > Terrestrial > Soil > Coastal area > Acid sulfate soil | place: Finland: Risofladan, Vaasa | collected... | reverse complement strand
CTGCGGACAACCTGACGAGTCAGAGCCAGGGGCGTGAGAAAGGAGAGGGCGCCTCCTCTTGGTTCCGTGTCGAGCTGGGCGACAAGACTTACTCGCCGACGATGCAGAGCCGGTGGAAGACCAACGAGCAAGGCATGACGAGGCTCAAGGCGTCCCGGCGGCTTCTGCCGGTCGGTAACACCCTTCGCTACGTTCGCTATCTGGAGGATTTTCCAGCCTTCCCGCTTAGCAACTTCTGGGACGACACCACGACGGCGGGTTTCTCTGATCCCAAGACTTACGTAGTTCAAACGAACACCAAGGTCGTGGAGAGATGTCTGCTCATGACAACGGATGCCGGTGATCTCGTTCTGGATCCCACCTGTGGTTCTGGGACCACGGCCTTTGTCGCCGAACAGTGGGGTCGACGCTGGATCACGATCGACACGTCCCGGGTGGCCTTGGCTCTAGCGCGAACCCGACTCATGTGCGCCCGGTACCCCTACTACCTCTTGGCCGACTCGGAAGCTGGTGCCCAAAAGGAGGGTGAGCTGGCTGGCCAGCTTCCGCCCGGGCCTTACCGGGGTGACATCAAGAGGGGCTTCGTCTACCAGCGAGTGCCGCACATCACACTCAAGTCGATCGCCCAGAACCCGGACATCAGGGAGGGGATGACCCGGGAGCAGATCGACGCCGCCATCGCCCGTCACGCCGAGTCAGAGCTGCTCGTCGACCAGCCCTACGAGGACCGCAAACGGGTGCGGGTGACTGGCCGCTTCACCGTTGAGAGCCTGTCACCCCACCGGGTCCTTGATGAGGAGCGGCCCCCGCCGACCAACGGCCAGGCCGCCGCCATGGGCGACGCTGACGCCCCGGGCTACGAGCAGACCATTCTCGACAATCTGCGCAAGGCGGGCATTCATAACACCTTCAAAGGCGAGGACATCCGCTTCGTCCGAGTCGACCTCTTCGCTGGGTCGTGGGTCCAGGCGGAAGGCGAGTTCACCGACGCTGACGGGGCCGGGCGGCGGGTGGCCATCAGCCTCGGGCCGGAGCACGGAACGGTGGGCCCGGACCAGATTCGGGAGGCGGCCAAGGAGGCCATGCGTGGTCCTGGCGTAGACCTCCTCGTCATCTGCGGGTTTGCTTTCGATCCCGGCGCCGGCGAGATCACCCGAGAGTTCGCTCCCGACGGGGATGGGTTCACTGTGGCCGCGGAGGAACGGATGATGGGCCGCCTCCGGATCCTTCTGGCCCGCATGAACCCGGACCTAGCCATGGGGGCCGACCTGCTGAAGAAGACCGGAGCCGGCAATCTGTTCATGGTCTTCGGGGAGCCCGACCTCCACATTGCCCGGGACGGCGACTTCCTGACGATCGAATTGCGGGGCGTCGACGTCTACGACCCGACGACGGGCCAGGTCCGGTCAGGCTCGACCGATGATGTGGCGGCCTGGTTCATCGACACCGACTACAACGGGGAGAGCTTCTTCGTCCGCCATGCCTACTTCACGGGCGCCAACGACCCGTTCGCCCAGCTTCGCCGAGCCCTGCGGGCCGACGTAGACGAGGCAGCCTGGGAGACCCTCTACTCGACGACCAGTCGTCCGTTCCTCGTGCCGGAGAGCCGCCGCATTGCCGTGAAGGTGATCAACCACTACGGCGATGAGGTCATGCAGGTCTACAGCGTCGATAACGCAGGGGTAGAGCTGTGACGTACGCCGTCCTGGACGGGAGAGCCATCTACGAGGGCAGAACCTTGTCAGAGTGGGTATCCGAAGTGGTCGATGCCGTCGTCAAGGCAACGCAGCCGAGTCGGGTGATTCTGTTCGGCTCGGTAGCTCGCGGCGATGACGGTCCTGACTCGGACATTGACTTGATGGTGGTGCTGCCGTCACTCGACTACTCCAAGCGACGTGAGGTCGAGTCGCGCCTCTATCTGATCCACCATGTCCCTCCGGTTCAAGTCTTCGTGACGGACGAGCGGGAGTGCCGTCGCCGTCGTGACGTCATCGGCTCCATGCATTACTGGCCGTTGCGTGAGGGTCGGGTTGTATATGAACGAGCTTCCTGACAACAACTACGAAGAGGCTCGGCGGTGGGCGGGTAACGCCGACGCGGACTTACGGGCGATGCAGGCGGTGCAGAACGACGTAGCCTCCCCACGCCGGGTGGTCTGTTTCATGGCACACCTGGTGGTTGAAAAGGCTCTCAAGGCCACACTCATCGATGCTGAGGTTCCCTTCGGAAAAACGCATGATCTTATCGAGCTTCACGACCTGTGCAGCCATGCCGGCCGGCTTCGGGACATTCGGCGCGACGAACTGGCCCGGCTGAACCCGTGGGCGGTAGATGGCCGCTACACCGACGACTTGGCTGAGGCCGAGCGGACCCTGGCTCAGGAACTGGCCGCCTTCGCCGTCGAGGTCATGACGGTGGTACACCGCGAGATGGAGGTCATCCCGGGCCGAGACTGAGACGTTCACGGGGGCTGATCCGGGAGCGCTGCCAGCGCCAGGCGGTCACGGGTATGGCCTTGCCGACCCGCCAGGGGGGCCGAGTGAAGTGCAGCAGCGCTTCATACTGGCGATGCCGGCGCCGAAGGCGAGAACCACGCGCTCATCGGCGGTCAGCACCGAGGTAGCGCCTGTCAGCCACTGAGTCTTCGTCCTGGAGCGCTCCGCCACCGCCTGGATCCTCGACACGCTCCTAGCCAAGCAGCAGGCGGTCTGCCGGTCCCGTGATTTCCTAATTGTGGTCTGCCCGCTAGCGGCCCAAGACCGGGGATCGGGGGCGGTCTCGGCGGCTTGGGTCCAGTCGTGATATTGGGGCGGTCCTCGTGGTCGCTGCCGGAGGAGGCGACTCTGGAAGGACCAACCCATATACTGCGCCTCGATGAGTCAAGCCTCGACGCATAGCTGGTGGTGGTCGCTGAACTAGGCGGCCCACCCACTCGCGCCCGAGCGCAACCCAGGAAGCCGCCTCCGACGAGGCGGCTTTGTCCTTCCTGGAGCCAACTTGTCGGTCGGGCGGCTTCTCCGATCGAGAGGAGCACACCGATGAAGGACAGCACAGTGGTGGTCAGTGGGATCAAGCCCACCGGACGGGTCCACCTGGGCAACTACCTGGGCATGATCCGCCCGGTCCTGCGCCTGGCCGCCCAACACGAGGCCTATGTCTTCGTGGCCGACGGCCACGCCCTGACCACGGTCGAAGACCCCGCCGAGCTGGCCCGCACGAGCCGGGAGCTGACCGCCGTCCTCCTGGCCCTGGGCCTGGACCCGGCCCGCACGGTCCTATACCGCCAGAGCGAGCTTCCCGAGGTCTTCGAGCTGGCCCGGATCCTGGCCTGCTCGACGCCGAAGGGAGCCCTGAACAGAGCTCCCGCCTACAAGGCAGCCGTGGCGGCCAACCGGGCCGCGGGGCGGCAGGCGGACGAAGGGGTCTCGACCGGGTTGTTCACCTATCCCGTACTCATGGCCGCCGACATCCTGGGTATGGCCGGCGCGGCCGTACCGGTGGGGGCCGACCAGGCCCAGCACCTGGAGGTGACCCGGGACGTAGCCATCGCCTTCAACCGCACCTACGGCGCTGTACTAACCGTCCCGGAGGCCGTGGTCGACCAAGACGTGGCCGTCATCCCCGGCACCGACGGGCGAAAGATGTCCAAGAGCTACGACAACGTCATCCCGATGATGGCCGCCCCGAAAGAGATGGGCCGCCTGGTCCGGACCATGGTCACCGACTCCCGCCGGCCGGAAGAGCCCAAGGACCCGGCCACCTGCTCCCTGTACGGCCTCTACCGCCACCTGGTGGCCTCGGAGCAAGTCCGGGCTCTGGCCGAGCGTTATACCGCCGGCGGCGTTGGCTACGGGGAGGTGAAGGCATTGCTGACCGACGCTCTCGTCGCCACCTTCTCCGCCGCCCGGGAGCGCCATCGGCCCCTCATTGCCGATTCCGCCGGCCTGGACGCCGTACTGAGCGAAGGGGCCGAACGGGCCCGGGTCAGGGGCCCGAGATGTGCTGGGGCGGGTCCGCTCCGTCCGGGGACTGGCCTCGTGAGCGGCGCACCGGGGGAGCCGGACTACGCCTTTGGGGACAGCGATGCCGCCGCCGAACGCCTCAGGATGCTGGGCGAGGCGTTCGCCCCGCCCAGCCGTTCCCTGCTCCGCCACCTGGTCGGCCACCCGATCGGTCTGGCCGTGGACCTGGGTTGTGGGCCCGGACACACCACCCGACTCCTGGCCGAAGAGCTCCAACCGGCCGAGATAATCGGCCTGGACCGCTCCGAGTCCTTCCTGGCCCGGGCTCGGGCCAGGCACGTCAACGCCCGCTGGTACCTCCATGACGTGGCCGAGGTGCCCTTCCCAGAGGGACCGGCTGATCTGATCTACGCCCGCTTGGCCCTGGCTCACTTGCCGCGACCCGATGAGGCGCTAGCGGACTGGCTGGGCCAACTCCAGCCGGGTGGTTGTCTCGTCTTGGAGGAGGACGAAGACATCGTCACCGACGTGGACAGCCTGGCCCGGTATGAGGCCATGTCGTCCGACCTGGTACGGGCGAGGGGCGGCGACCTCTACATCGGTCGGAAACTGGCAGGTCGGGACTGGGGTGGTGCCAACACCATCCTCGATCGCTCCTGGCATCAGCGGCTGGCTGCGTCTCTTGTCGCTCGACTCTTCGGGATGAACTTTCGAGTCTGGCGCCACGAGCCCCATGTCACCCAGCACCACTCCGAGGCAGAACTCAGCCAGCTCGCGGACGAGCTCGAGACCCTGGCTCAGTCGAGCATCGCCGACCAGGTTGATTTCGTCATCAGGCAGGTGATCGTCAAAACCAGGCAGAGCCTGTCTGCCGGCCCGCGGCCGGTGACAGGCGTCCACTCGTGGTACCCATGATTTGGAATGGCCCGACTGTGTGACGGGGGACCCTCGGGACAAAATAGGCTGCGGTCGCCTCCAAGAGCCGCTTGCATGGGTCGGATGACAGTTCTCGAGGACGAATTGGTTCTCCTCCGGCCCCTTACGCTGGATGACTCCGAAGCCCTCCTTGCCGGCGAGGACAGTGAGGTGGTCCGGTGGTTCGAATGGCCGAGAGCCTCGACGATCGATGACGTTGCGGCGGCCATCAGCAGATGGGAGGAGTCGTGGCGGACCGGCGGCCTAGTCAGGCAATTCGGGATCTTTCGTGACCGGGTGCTGGCCGGCACGGTCGAGCTCCAAGCCCTCGGTGAGGACAGGGTCAACGTCTCCTACGTCGTCTTCCCCCAGTACCGGCGAGGGGGGCTAGCCCGAAGATCGGTCGCCCTAGTTCTCAACTATGCCGTTTCTGTCCTGGGTGCACGGGTGGCCGTTTTCAAGATGCTGGTCGGGAATGAGCCCTCACGCGCCGTCGCCGTCGGAACCGGAGCCGTCCACGTCGGACAAGAGATCAGCGAGTTTGGAGGGGCGCTCCTCGTCTACGAGCTTCGTCTCTGAGTCGTCATCGCCATCAGCGGCGTACTGGACCGTGCACCAGTAGGCGGGATCAGGGGACGGGTCGGGCAGCCTGCCGGCCACCCATCCCCGTCACACGGCGGGCCGTAGGTGCTCGAAAAGCGCCTCGAGATCCCCCCGCTGGCCCGGGTCCATCAGCAGGTCGATGTCGCTGAGCACGTCGTCGGACGACGGGAAGGCGAGCGTGGCCAGCTGGCGATCGTTGAGCTTGCGGGCCATGTCTAGCACCTTTGCATCAAGGCGCTGGTCCACGACGTGGTCGATGGTGTCGGCGCCATCCCGGCGCAGTGCCATCAGGTACGTGAGCGTGCAGTCTGCATTGGGCGGCAGTCCGAGACGGTGCGTGCGGTCGAGCGACTGGAGGTACATGCCCGCGTTGAAGCCCCGGTCGACGTGGAGCTGGTGCGTCGTGGTGAAGTGCAACGACACCCCCTCTGACAGCGTGTGCGGGGTAGCCAACAGCACATGGCAGTTGGGATCGTGACGGAAGCGGTCGATGGCGTTCTGGCGGTCGTCGACCTCGACGTCGCCCGAGACCACGGCCGGCTGGTGGGGAGCGAGGAGCCGCTCGAGGCTCCGGATGTGGCTGCGGAAGTTAGCCCAGACCAAGAGCTTGTCCCCCTGGGCCGAGCGGGCGTCGATGATCTGGACCGCCCGCACGAACTTGGCCGGGATGAAGTTGTCGCCCAGGTTGCGCACCAGCGACTCGAGGTCGAGGTCAGCCCGGTCTGAGAGCATGGCAAGCTCGCCGCCAACGCCTAGCACCGCGGTTGGGTCGGTGGCCGCGGCCAGCAGCAGCATCACGATCCGACCCGCCCGGCTGAAGTCGTCGCGCAACGACGGGTCGCGCAGCACAGCGCGGGCCGCCGCGTTGACCATGGCCTCGTAGATCTGGTCGTGGGCACCCGAGAGTGGCACGTGCTCGGCGCGAGGGTCGAGCGGCGGGAGCCCGAGCTCGTCCTTGGTGATCCGGGTGTAGGCCGACATCAGCGGGTCGGGCCCGAGAGCGGCCAGGCGGAAGCCGTGCCCCGGGTAGGCCAGCTCGAGCACCCGCGCCAGGTCCTCGGGTGAGTTCGGCTGTGGCGTCCCTGTCAGCACGCTGCGCCGGTGCGCCGCGGCCGAGAGCTCGAGCGCCGCGGCGCCGCGGATGCCCTTGGGTCCCGCCTTGACCCGATGCGCCTCATCGAAGACCACCAGTGTGCGCCGCCGCCGGCACATGGCGAGGAGAGAGTCCAGCCGGCCGCGCTGTTGGAGTTGTTCGTAGTTGATGACCACGGCCTCCGCCGCGCCAATATTGCCCGCCCCGATGTGGAGCCGGGGCGCCGCGCCGGGCGCGTACATAAGCTCGGGCTCGGTCCTCCAGGCCTCGTGCGCCGACAGGGGGGCGAGCACGAGCATCTGGTCGACCTCGCCCAGGTGCTTGAGTCCGCTGTAGAGGGCGTAGGCCATCGAGGTCTTGCCGCTGCCGGGCACCGAGAAGTTAGCCCCCCCGCCCAGCGCGATGAGCCGGGCCAGGTAGTGGCGTTGGGGCGCGGTGGGGTCCCGGGTGATGCCGAGGTCCCCCAACGTGGCGATAGCGGTCGGCCAGAGCGCCTGCTGCTGGGGGGACTGGCCCAAGACCTCGAGGCGCACCCCGTCGGCGACCACCTGGTGGCGCAGCCGCTCGACGAGGCTGTCCTCAAAGCTGAAGGGCACTGCGGGGTCGGCGAAGTACCACAGCCACCCCGCGGGATCTCGCAGGGGCAAAGTCACGTAGCGCTCGGTGGTCTCGAGGGCGACATGGGCCAGGGCGTCGGCCATCTCGGCGAACGTCTCGGCGCTAACGCTATCGTCCTTGGTCACCGTCACCGAGTCGGGACCCGAGAGGTAGAGCTCAGGCACGGGCCACCTCCTCGAGCCGGGAGCGCAGCGACGCCGCGACCGCGCCACCGCCGACCGCGCGGCCCTGCACCTGGACCATCCCATCGCGCAGCGCAGCGGCACCCAGCTCGAGCACGCCGAACCCAAAGGGGTCACGCGGGTCGCTCACGTCAAGGTCGGTGCCCGGCACGGTGGTCAGTACGGGCGCAGGGTCGTCGTCCAGCGGGTCTCCCAGCACGTCGGTGCCACCGGCTCGGTGCACGATGGCCGCCGACGTGGGGTCGAACTTGGCGATGGCACTGGCCCTCATGCCGAGCAGCCAGCCGGTCAGGCTGAGCCACCCGTAGCGCTCGGCCAGGCGCAGCTCGCCGCAGCGACGGAGCTCGGTGATGCGCCGCTCCCGGCCGCTCGCCGCCCGGCTGCCCGGGTCGAGGCCCGCGGCCAACGGGGCGCCAAAGTGGCGCTCCACGAAGGCCACGGTCGCCGCCGGGGCGCACGGGGTCACCGGGCCGACGGCTGCCGGGGCGCTCATTGCAACAGCCCGGCGCGGTACTCGGGCGGGCAGTGCACCGTGTTGAACGGCGGGCGGTAGGCGCTGATCATCTGGCGCTCAAGTCGGTTGAGGGCGTCGATGGGACAGTCGTGCCTAAGCGGCAGCAGCCACAGGCCCGTAGCGAAGCACGGGATGGCGTGGTGCCCCTCGATCCGCGCGACGACGCTACCGAGGGGACGCCGGCACTGCCCGATGTACAGACAGGCACCGGCGTCGTCGACGGCCACGTATATGCACACCGGAAGCACGAGGTCGCGGTCGCACATGTGGCAGCCGCCGTCGTCGTGCTCGAGGCCGTACACGGCGGCTGCGGCCAGCGGGTCGCGCAGCGTGCCCATCCGGTGGCGCCAGTATTCGACGTCGCGCTCACCGAAGTGCGAGGCCAGCTCGGCCAACGGCACGGCCGCGCTCACTGCTCGCCTCCGTCGTCCTCGAAGACTGACGACGGGTCGCTGGCGATGCGCCGGGCAATGAACGAGCCCTCCAAGAGTAGGTCCTGGACGTCACGGATCTGTGCGCTGAGCGTGTCGATGTAAGCCGTCGGGAGACCGCTGTTGCGGAAGCGCTGGCCGACCTCGTCGTCGGGGTCACGGAAGGGAGCGGCGTTGGCCGCTGCGTTGCCCACCGAGTCGCTCAGCGCGTCGAGGGCTGCGTCGTATGGGTCGCCAGGAGGAGGCGGGGTGCCGCCACCCTTGGCGCCCTTGGAGCCCTCGCCGCTACGGGTCCAGCCCAGCGCCTCGGAACGCAAGAAGGTCTCGGTCAGCGTGCCCCGGGTGCGCTCGATGGGAACTCCCTTGGCGTCTACGGCGACCGCGGTGGGGTCCAGCGTGTTGGGCGGGACGGTGCTGGCCAGCGAGGCCTTGACCACCTCGGCCAGCTGGTGGACGCCGTCCTTCTTGCGCTTGGCTAGCACGTTGCTCAGGACGAGGTCCGGCGTCGTCAGCGTGTTGCCCCGGCTCCCACCCAGGCCGTTGAGGGTCAGCTGCCACGGCGAGGCCGCCTCGCCGGCCAGCGGGCTGCGCAGGGCGGGGTTGGCGGCCAGGCCCAAGATGGCCAAGAAGAGCAGCGCTCTCGTGGCCGGCCCGTAGCCTCCGACGCCCTTCTCGTCGGCCGCGCCGTCCATGCCGTTGTCGAACTCCTGGTTCGCCAGTTTCTCGAGCTCGTCGATCGGCTGGTTCAAGCAGCGCCACCACGGGTTCGTCGCACCGTCGGGGTGCCGCTTGACCGCCCCGAACATGACGTGGCGGCTGGCCCGGTCGACGACGGCGCGGGCCCGGGTGTAGTCGCCTCCGCGCCGGTCGTTGGGCTTCATGCCCAGGATCGGCATGGCCACCGAGGCGGCCACCTCGGCGCGATGCTCACGGATCTTGGTGTGGTGCGTCGACATCGAGTGTGCCGTGAGCGACAGCTTCACGTCGCCATCCGCCGTCATGTCGGTGCAGATGAAGCTGGCGATGGCCTTGCCGGCCAGCCGCAGCGGGTGGGCGGGGTCGTCGGCGTCTGCCCCGACCCAGTCCACCACCCGGTTTGCGTAGACGGCGTCGAGCTCACCCTGGTTCAGCGCCATAGTGTACCCGCGCACCGTCGCCGAACGCACCTGCATTCGGCGCATGGCGTCGAGGGCGACCTGCATGGACTGCGTGGCACCCGACCACTCCCGCTGCGCCGCGGTCTTGATGTGGGTGCGCCGGATGTAGCGCTGCACCGCCTCCATCGACGACGAGCGCTGCGTGGCTGAGCCTTTTAGGTTGCGGTAGCCGACGATGAGGCGGGCCGGGACGACGCTGGTGCGCAGCACGGTGCGCTTGACGACGTTGGACCCGTCCAGCCAGCCCTCGACCGCCTCCTTGGACCCCGAGACGGGGCGCCAGTAGTTGGTGGCGTCCTTGTAGGTGGCCTTGCGGCGCACCGCGGCCACGTCGGCCGCCGTCCAGTCACGCAGCGCCAGGGCGCCGTCAGCCTGGCGGAAGTGGTCGGACCACGCCTCGATCTCGGAGAGAACGAGGTTCGTGCACTGGCGCAGGCAGCGCCGGAGCATGGCCAAACGGCGGTTCCCGTCGTCGACCTTGAGGATCCAGCTGTGGTTCCCCTCGGCGTCCTCTACCAGCGTCGGGGTCACGAGGATCGGCTCGTGGACACCCTGGAGCCCGATCCAATTGATGTCGTGGAGGTCCTTGGCGTCGACCACCGCACCCACGAAGCCCAACGCGCTGGCCGTCTCCTCGATGCCGACGATCAGCTCGGCGGCGTCCTTGACCGAGAGCACCGGGGCCCCGGTCACCACGTCGTCACGGATCGCCTCGAGGTAGGGCAGGCCCTTGTCCCGGGCGTCCGCGGTGGTGCGGCCGTTGTTGGGGTCGTGGGTCACCACAGAGGGGTTGGCCCAGAAGTCGATGACGAGGAGCTCGCCCACCTCTGTCGAGATCGAGCGCACCCGGCCGCTGGCCGCGTTGCGCACGTTCTCGTCGGGCCAGGCATCGGCCGCTTCTACGGCACGGAGGAGTCCCTCGGGGATCTCCTCGGGCGCGACACCCGCCGCCTCGGCGACGCGCTCACGGACCAAGCCGGCTGTCTTGGACAGCGTCTCGTCGTTCACCTTGGTCTTGGGCACCGTGAACGGGAACCGGTCCGACCCCAAGGTCGGCATGATCTCGTCGGGGTACTCTGTCGGGTCGAAGGACTCCTCGGTGAAGGCGAAGTCCGTGTGGGTTACTGGCATTTCTGTCTCCTATCAGGCCGTACCGGCGGTCTCGGCGTCGGCGCGACCCTCTTGGGTGTGGCACGTCAGCTCGACCCCGGCGGCACGGGCCGCTCGGTGTTCGGTGTCCCCCGTTGGGTTGACCACCCCGGGGTGACCCAGGTGGTGGCGGGGCCTCACCACGGCCCACATCTGGTAGAGGGCGCGCAAGCTCATGCGCTCAGCTCGTCGGCGAACACGATCTCGAAGGCGCGCAGCACCGCGTGGTCGCGACGTGCGCTGAGCCGGCGGCCGACCATGAACACAGGCGTGGTCGGCTCAAGGCCGACGGCGTAGGCGAGCTCGCCGGCGAGCTCGGCCCGTCCGATCGGCTGCCCCTCGTCGTCGTAGAGACCACCACCGGCGACGAGGACGTCGAGGGGGCGGGGGTCCTCGGGCGTCGCGGGCACCGACTCGATGACGATGTCGCCCGGGCGGCGCACGATGATTCGGATGAGGTCGCCGTCGGCGAACTCGAGCTGGTCGAGCACGGGACGGAGCTCCCCGCCGAAGAGGTAGGGGTATGACCCCCAGGTGCTGCGCACGGTGAACGTGTTATCGATCGTGATGGGGATCCGCCGCACGCCGGGCGCCACCCCCAAGAAGCTGGCCAACGGCATGGGGAGCTTCTGCGGCCCGCTGTAGAGGCGACGATGGTTGACCGCCACGATGGTCGACCAGCAGCCGCGGTGCGGCCCGGCGATCACCCTCAGGCAGCTGTCGTCGTGCCCGGGCTCGGGGATGGCGGAGGGGTCGTCGGCCGTGCGCCGGCGCAACACGCCGGCGTCCTCGATGAGGTCGGGCAGCCCCCGGTAGAAGGCGATGGACGAGGCGCTGTAGTGGTGCTCCTCGGCAAGGCGCTCGAGGTAGCCGACGGCGACGTTGCCATGCTCGTCGATCGCGCCGTAGACGAGCTCGAGGAGGGAGAGCCGGGGCTTCGCCCCCCACTCGGCCAGGGAGAACTCGTCGGTGCCCACCTGGACGATGCGGTGGTCCTTTAAGAGGTTGTTGCGGACGAAGCGGGTTGCTCGGTCCGTGATGCCCGCGATCAGCGCCTCGCCCGTCATCGGTGCCCCGTTGGCGCGCAATATGCGCACCAGGCGTTCGGGCACCGAGATGCGGCCGCCCAAGATGGCGTAGCGGTCCCCGAACTCAGCCACCTGAAGTTCCTCAACGATCTCTGCGGCCAAGTCCTCGACTTCGGCGGAGGTGCCGACGTGGGGGCGTAGGCCCTCCTCGATGCCCTCCCAGAGCTCGACGAGGTCCTCAACGACGCCGAGCTCCCGGGCGTCCTCGGTAATCTGGGCGATGAAGTTCGCCGGCGTTACCTGGCCAGTGAGCCAGCGTCGGCCCCCGTGGTCGACCACCTTCCCCCTCCACGTGGACTGGCGGTTCGCCGCCACGATGAGCAGGCGGGTGGCGATCTCGTGGAAGGGCCCGAAGCCGTTGTTGATAAGCGCACTCTCAGTGATGGGGAGGGACAGCGCCCGCAGCTGCTCGACGGCCGCCTCGACGAGCTGGGTCTGCTGGCGCTGCAGGTCAGAGGGGTCGATGCCGGTGCCGTCGGTCGCCGCGTCCTTGCGCGGGCGTCCCCGGCGCGTCGGGGGCCCGGGCGAGAAGATGCACTCGAGGCCGCGCTCTTCGATCTGGCGGATCCGCTCGCGGGTGACGTTGCCACGGAGCTTCCCGAGCTCATCGAGCGTGAGTGGCGAGTCGACGAGCTTGTGGCACTCAATGATGGCGCGCTCGTCGTCGCTCAGCGCATCGAAGCGCTCCTGGAGGACGGCGGCGTACCCGGGGCGAGCGCCATCACCGTCGACATCGCTGGGGGCCACCGAGGTTGCGATACTCGTCTCCACTGTTCCTCCTCGCTGAGGCGGCCGGGGGAACGACGAGTCGAAGTCGACACGACGGGTGCGGAACCCGCCTTGTCGCCTACCGCCTCAACGTCCGCTCGTGGTGGCTTCGGCTCTCGCCTTACCACTCACGCCCGGGCACCTCGGTGATCGGCAAATACGTTGGAAACATGATAGCATATCCGCAACGCGCCAGAGGGCTATCAGCTCAGCGAGCTCGGGCCGGCCGAGGATGGTCTCTTCGACGAAGAGTTCGACCTGCCGACCCTGGGCTCGGAGACGGTCGGTCAGGAGCCGGCTGAGGGTGGACTGGTCCGTCTCCAGCGCTGAGCCGGCGACCATTACCATCGGCCGGCGACCCAGGTCGCTCAGGGACGCCACTGCCAGCGCCCAGACGATGGCGTCGAACCTGGCCGGGCGCAGGAAGAACCCGCCGATCTTGGCCTGGCCGTTGAAATGACCTGGACCTCGAAGGATCCGTTAGCTCGGCTTCCGTCGGCAAGATCGAGCTATGTGCACCGAGCGAGGTGGCGGATGACCCAACCGTTTGAGTGCCGGCGACACCGGTGCAAGCAAGGGGCCTCCCGCGCCTGACTCAATAATCCGCATCGCACCGTCCCACGATCCCGGACATGCCCTCGCCCCATGGTGCCCGTACTGGGCGCCCCTATCTGTGGTTACTCGGGTGATCATATGGCTCGGTCCGTTGGTCATGTGATGGCGGCACAGCGCCCTTTGCGGCAGCAGCTCGGAGCTACGGCACGGACACTGAGCAACTCCTCGCTCAAGGAGGGGACTCCACTGCTCGGCTCGCCAATACCTTGGCCTGAATCCTGCCGACCGCCTCGCCCAAGCCCGGCGCGGCGAGGCGGATCGCCATGGTAACGAGATGCTGGTTGCCGTAGCGAGCTTCGATCTCGGCGGTCCGCTCGAGAAAGGTCATCGGCTGGCCGTCAGGGCCTGTGGTCAGATCGCAGTAGGCCAGCGCGTCGCTCATATCCGAGCGCTCCTCGAGGAAGGTGTCGAGCTCGGCCGCCAGGCCCCGCAGCCTGGCTTCGTGGCGCGCGCCGCTGTGGTGGGCGACGAGGCCGGCCAGGCGCGGGTACCCGGCTCGCTGCAGCCAGGCCGCTCCGTCGATGGGATGAAACCCCGAGACAACCAGATCAGCGCTATATCCGATGTCGTGCAGGTAGGCGGAGGCCCGCAGGACCGGCCTGTCGGCAGGCTCGAAAAGGGGGGCGATCTCCTCCGCTGCCCGGGCGACACCGCAGGTGTGGTTCCAGCGCCGCGGTAGTCCCTCCAGGAAACAGGCGGCGGTGGCCGCCGCCCACTCGTCGATCTCCATGCTGTGTGATCCTCCTTGTGTTCTGTGACTGGGCTTGCTTGTTGGCGGCGCCGATCGGGCGGGGGCCCTGCTCGAAAGCGGACGTCGCCGCTGAGTAGCCTCTGCACGGCGACTGAGGAGAACCGCCGATCCGGAGGGTCGGGAGGATTTCCAGCCCCCGCTCCGGGCCTGTCCGGACTCGGCCCCGAACTGCTGGCGCACTCGATCAACCCGAACTCGAGCCCGGCAGACGACGCCCGCCGGTGGTGAGCTCGGGCAGCCATGGCTGCTGAGCGAAGGTATCCACCCTGGTGGTCAGGACGTACTGGTCGAGGTCGGCCGGATTGAAGCGCAGGTAGCGGCCGAGCTTGTAGTAGGCGATCCGGCGCTCATAGACGAGGCGACGGATGAACGAGGAAGCGACACCCAGGTACTCCGCCGCCTCCAGCAGCGACAGGAACGAAGCGACGTCGACCGAAAGGCTCCCCTCGGCCGGGCTCGGCCGGGCTGGCCGGTTGGTTCTGATGGTCATGGGACGAGCGTGCGCCAACCGACTTACCGCGATCCTTACCGCGGGGCGGTAAGTCAGTACCGGTCCCTACGCCGGCAAGGACCCCGGTAAGTCGGATCACCTCCGCGCGCCGCTCTCCCGCCCCTTACCTCCGCCACCGTCCGGCCGGGTGGGCGAGGAGCTGGGAGGACCGCCGGGCTCTGATCCTTCGACCTCGGCCAGGAGCTGGCGCAGGCCGTCGGTCATCCGCCGGATCCGCCACTGCAGCTCGGCGAGCTCCTCGACCAGGGCCACGGCCTGGTCCCTCACCAGGGGCCGGGCCTCGGGCTGGAGCATCACGAAGCTGCGCCTCAGGCTCTCGAGCTCGTAGCGCCGCTCCACGGAATCGAACATACGTTCTGAGGCGGTGCATGGCAAGCGGATGCCACGGAGCGGGCCTTGCGGGGTCAAGGGTCGCTGCGAGCCGCCGCTGCGCTCCGGTTCTCGCTCGGCCTGTGGCCGTCCCTTGACCCCGGCCCGCTCCGTGGCTTTGGGCTCACAGCCCAGCGAGGACGGGGCCTCGCTGGGAGGCCCCAGCGAAAACGGAGGTAGTCGTGACACAGACGGAGCTGCTGGTAACCCGGGTGGTGGTAAGGCCCTGGGAGGACCCGGTAAGGATGCCGGTAAGCCTGCCCCTGCAGGGTCCCTACATGGAGTTCTGCTGGCTGGGGGTGATTGGGCCCACCGCCGCCTGGGCGCTGCGGCGCCTGGCCCTTCCCCTTCTGGCCGGTCCCGAGGCTCATGAGGTTGACCTGTCGGTCCTGGCCGCCGAGCTCGGCCTGGGACACTCCGCAGCCAAGGCCCAGGCTGGCCTGGACCGCCTGGCCCGTTTCGGCCTGGCCCGCTGGGCCGGCACCGGGGAGCTGGAGGTGGTCACGGCCGTGCCTCTGCTGCCCCGTCGCCACCTCGGGCACCTCTCGGCCTGGGCGCGGCGCTACCACGACCAAACCCTGGCCGGCGTGGCCGGGACGAGGAGGGCGGGGTGATGGGGGAGAACAAGCTGCTCGCCGCTGCCCTCTCGTACGCCGGATGCGGCCTGGCCGTCCTGCCCCTGCGGGCGGCAGGAAAGGCTCCCGATGGCCGCCTGGTGCCCCACGGCCTGACCCAGGCCAGCACCGATCCGGCCCTGGTCCGGCGCTGGTGGGCCGCTGCGCCCGATGCCAACGTCGGTATCCGCACCGGAGGCGCCCTCGACGTCTTGGACATCGACGGGCCCGAGGCGGTGGGCGTGCTGGTGGCCCGGGGCCTGCTGGAGGCAGGCGGGGTGGTCGTCTCCACCGGGCGGGGCTGGCACGTGTACTTCGCCGGCGGGGCTCTGCCGACCCGGGCCGGGGTCCTGCCGGGGATCGACGTGCGGGGTCGGGGCGGCTACGTGGTAGCTCCGCCGTCGGTACATCCGAGCGGGTCCCGCTACGCCTTCCTCGACACCGCCAGCGGCGAGCTGGCCGAGGGTCTGGCCGATTCACTCGAGCTGGTGGCGCCACCGGAGTGGCTGGTGGAGCTGTGCGCGCCCCGGCCGGTGGCCGAGCCGGCCGAGCGGGCGGTCGCCCGTGAGGTCACCACCCGCTACGCCTGGGCCGCTCTGGAGGACGAGTGCGCCCAGGTGGCGACCACCCCGCCGGGCGGCCGTAACCACCGCCTCAACACGGCTGCGTTCTCACTAGGCACCCTGGCCGGGGCCGGGGCCCTGGAGGCAGCGGTGGTGGAGCTAGCCCTGGCCGAGGCGGCCATGATCGCCGGTCTGCCAGCAGGAGAGGCCCGCCTCACCATCCGCTCCGGTCTGGCGGCGGGTATGGCCCGGCCCCGCCAGATCACCCGCCCGGCGGCCCGGTAGGGGGCCGGCGGGGGCCGGCCGCCGTGGCGGCAAGACGGCACGGCCTCCGCTAGCCGGTCAAGGCCCTTCCCTGCGCGCTGCTGTGCTGCAGCCGGGGCCTGACCCGCCCTACGGGCGGGACTGACACAGCGGGGCTTCGCCCCGCACCCCCGCCCCGGCTTCGCTCCGCAGTGCTCGGCTCCGCCGGCTCCGGCTGGACGCCTCCGCCGGCTCCGGGACCTTGACCGCCACTCCGGCCGTGCCGGGGCTCGCTCAGCGAGCGATGCGGGCGCATCGCTCGCAACGGACAAGGAGGCGGGAGTGACCCGAGAGCATCTGATGGG
>Ga0307374_10007546_pt1 | contig 16517 bp, 14 predicted proteins | sample OX3MG_FD_202532 | JGI IMG/M metagenome (GOLD analysis project Ga0307374, IMG submission 202532) | Soil microbial communities from Risofladan, Vaasa, Finland - OX-3 | ecosystem: Environmental > Terrestrial > Soil > Coastal area > Acid sulfate soil | place: Finland: Risofladan, Vaasa | collected... | reverse complement strand
GTTTGCCACATGGCACATAAATATTGACAGAATGGCACGATGAGATATACTGACAACATGAACCAACTCCCAATAGGAACAGCCGCGGGTCACGGAAGGCCGGCTCCTTCACACCGGACCGCGCGCTTCCGCACGCACGGCGCAAGCCTCGGCTTGAAGGCTGCCCGGACGGACGAGCTTATTCGCGAAGTCGAACGCGGCCTCTCCTATAAAGCCCTTGAATCGCTCGCCACTGTAAGCGGCGTCGGAGTTTCCGCCATCGCTTCGGTTATCGGCATTCCAGGCCGGACCTTGGCGCGGCGCAAGACGGCGGGCAAGCTCGCGCCGGATGAATCCGAGCGGTTGCTTCGCCTCTCGACCGTCTTTGAAAAGGCGGTCGGACTGTTCGAAGGCGATGTTCCGGCGGCGGTGGCGTGGCTGACGAGCGCCAAGAAGGCGCTGGGCAATCAATCGCCTCTGGCATACTCCCGCACCGAAATCGGAGCGCGTGAAGTTGAGAATCTGATCGGGCAGTTGGAACACGGGGTCTTTTCTTGATCGTCAGCGCTTGGCGAATCGTCAAGCGAAGCCACGCGAGAGCAGCCTTCAATGGCGAGGGCGCACGGCTCTATGGCGGGCGCTGGAATAGTCCCGGAGTCTCGATCGTCTACACTGCTCAATCTCAATCGCTTGCGGCGCTTGAACTCGTGGTTCACCTCGACTCTTCGGAATTACTCAAGCATTACGTTGTGATCGAAGTAGGCATTGATGAGGCCTTGATCGCCCGCGTCGGCCTCGCTGAGCTGCCGAGGGATTGGCGGGCCGATCCTCCTCCCCCTGCGGTGCGCGAGATCGGCGATGCGTGGGCCGCCCAAGGCCGGTCAGCAGCGCTCCAAGTTCCGAGCGCAACCGTTCCTGCCGAGCATAGCTTCCTTCTTAATCCCAGGCACGCTGAGTTTTCCAAACTCCGCATCGGCAAACCATCTCCCTTCCAGTTCGACCCCCGTTTGGCAGGTAAGCGCTGAGCTGACATCAATTTACATTCACGTAACGCTGGCCTAACGCTCGTCTTCTAGCATGGAAGATGTGAGCGGATTAACCCCGGAAAATAATCGGGAACCCCGCGGGATTTGGCGGCATCCTAGTTATTGAGCAGAATTGTTATTCATGCTCCGAGAGGAGGTGCCTATGCTTGCCACGCAAATGAAGGCTACCCTTCAGCGCGAACTTCTTGCTCGCCTCGCACAAGCCCGGACCGAAACCGATAAGCTCTTCGAACTGGTAAGGCCGGATTCTTTTTATGAGCGGCCCATTCCGGAGAGGCACCGGATCGTTTTTTATCTTGGCCACCTTGAGGCATTTGATTGGAACCTTCTGCACAAAAGGATTCTCGATTACCGGTCCTTCAACCCGGCATTTGACCATTTATTCGCCTTTGGCATCGACCCGGTAAACGGCCGTCTGCCCTCTGATCACCCCACCGACTGGCCTTCCTTAGCGGAGGTCTGTTATTACAAGCAACGGGTTCGTGAGATTCTTGACGACGGATTGCAGCGGGCTCTGCTTTCCGGCCCCGCGCCCGGCGATGACCAGGAACTTGTTGCAAGCGTACTGCTGAATGTTTCCATCGAACACCGGCTGATGCATGCGGAAACGTTGGCATACATACTCCACCAGTTGCCTCTTGAACGTAAGGTTCGCGGCTTGGGCCGGCCTCTTGCGACGGGCGTTTCCATAAATCCAGGAATGATTGAGATTCCCGAAGGCTCCGCGACGCTCGGGCTTCCGAGCGATGAAGGCGGCGCCTTTGGTTGGGACAACGAGTATGAAGCGCACGCAGTCCCGGTTCCCCGTTTCGCCATTGACCGTTACAAGGTAACGAACGGGCAGTACCTTGAATTCATGGCCGCCGGGGGATATGAAGACCAGGCTCTTTGGCAGGAAGACGGTTGGAAGTGGAAGACGGAACACGCCATCGATCATCCCGTATTCTGGAAGCGGGTAGGCGACGAGTGGCATTACCGCAGCATGTTTGCTGAATTACCTCTGCCGCATGACTGGCCCGTATACGTGAGCTTTGCTGAGGCGAGTGCGTACGCGCGCTGGGCGGGCAAGGCGTTACCTTCTGAAGCGCAGTGGCACCGGGCAGCCTTCGGCGCTCCGCAAGGCTCTGAGAGGCTGTACCCGTGGGGCGCCGAGCCGCCAAGCCCAAGGCGCGGTAACTTTGATTTCCAGAGTTGGGATCCCACGCCCGTAGGTAGATTTCCCGAGGGGCGGAGCGCCTTCGGCGTATCCGGGCTTGTGGGGAACGGATGGGAGTGGACCCGCACCACTTTCGGGCCGTTTCCCGGATTTCAGCCATTTCCGTTCTACCACGGCTATTCAGCGGACTTCTTCGACGGCAAGCATTACGTCCTCAAGGGCGCGTCGCCGCGAACGGCGGCCTGCATGGCGCGACGGTCCTACCGCAACTGGTTCCAACCGCACTATCAGTACCTCTATGCAGGGTTTCGCTGTGTGAGTAATTGATTTGAGCCAGGGTTGCCTCGTTCGGCGATTCGTCACTAGGTGTCGCCTTTCATAAGCGCGGCGACGTATTCGAAGATGCCGCCCTCGCCCCCGGGTGGGTTTCGAAGGAGGAAGACTACCGGCCCTCTCCCAGGGGGAGAGGGTGGACCGCGTCGCGGGACGGGTGAGGGGTTACTGGCACAAAGAATACGGCGCCGTAATTCCGAACAGCAGCACTAAGCGGGAAAAGCCCGGCGTCGAAAAACCAGCATAAATCCGTCGCGAGGGAAAACCCTGCAGGCGCGCTATCGTGCAAGGCGTTGGGTGCGCGCCATTCCTCGTGAAGTATTATGGAGCGGGGGACGGGGATCGAACCCGCGACGTCCAGCTTGGGAAATTGACCCTTGATTGAAAATAAAGAACATAGGGTCTACCGCGTTGATTTTCGGCGACTATAACTCTCCTATTTTCAAAGGGCTGCTCCGGTACTCCCGTTAATGGAGTACAAATGGAGTACAAAACCCCGCGCTTTCGGGAGACCTCGGTTAATAGCCGAAGAGCGGTTTCCTCCCAAAATATTGAGCAAACCATAAGCCAGTTCGTCTCTGGACTCAGAGGCCGTTTCCAAGACCAGATTGCCCGCGATCCACAGGGATTCAAGAAACAAATCATCCGGCTAATCCGGCAGCAGCTACCGCCGAGGCGAGGGCGCCCTAACAATCCCAGAATAGATGCCGCCGTCCGAATGGTCCACCAAGGAAAGACCGTCAAAGACGTACTCCGGTCGCAAATCCCAGGGTTCAACAGTTTGGACACCTACGGACGTTACTTGGCCGAAAAGGGACTACGCGCCGCCATCGCGCGGAGGCGGGGCGCACCACGACTGGGTGACTCGCCAAAGTAATCCAGTCGATTTTCTGCTTACAGAAATCCCGCTAATTTGCGGGGCTAGACCGCGAACCCCCGCGACACCTATCATGCGGGCATGAAGACCCTAACACGCAAACAGCTTCAATCTCGAAAGGCCCAGGCCGTTCGCTTCACCCGCGATGTTCGCGAGGACGACGACCTTGCCGACGAAATCGATGACGAATCGCTTGATGAATACGCCGAGCGACGGCACATCAAGCTTGTGAATCCGAAAGGAGCAAAGAAAATGCCAATCCCAACCCGACGCGAACTGATGGAACAAATCAAGGAATTGGAGCAGCAGAACGAAGAACTCCAAAGCCAAGTCGATGAAATTGCCGATATCGTAGCCCCGTCCGAAGAAAAGGAAGGCGAGGACGACGACCAGGGGGAAGAGTAGCGCGCCAGGTGTGCGGCGCGTCCTGGAGAAAGCCAGCCCACCAGATCACCGACCGGGCGAAGCGGTACCGGGCTACAGCGCCCGAGTGTCGCCCGCCCGGACCCGCCAAGTGTGCCCTCTGTGGATCATCTCGCTTTCTTGTGATTGACCACATGGACGGAGACGAGTCGAATGGCTCACCCGAGAACCTTCGCTATCTCTGCAAGAGTTGCAATACACGGCTCGGACGGGCGATGGCGCGCTCTGGCCAGGGTGTGCGTACGCGCCAGTACAACCCCGGAGCCTGGACGCTCGCGCAGTATACCGAGGCCGCGCTTCAGCACACCCGAGGCCAGCACGACGCCGGCGGTAAGATCATCCACGAGACACCCAAGGAAAAACGGGAGGAGTTCGCCGCTGAAATCTGGCGACGCCGCCGGGCACGCGGCACCGACCGCCGACCCTGACGGTCCGCCTGCACGCTGAACCGTGAACCTGAAAAAATCAATAAGAACCGCAAAGAACCGTTAACCCATGCACTCCCACCGACCGTCAGACCCGCCAAGAACCGTCAAAAACTGCTTGGAAAAACCGTGAAAAATATCGGCAAAAATCGTTCCGAAGCTGATTCTTGCAGCGCCAGCGAGGCCGCGAGACTGTTGGGCGTTTCGATCCCCACCGTCAAGCGCATGGTGGCAGACAGCCAACTGGAAGGCTTCAGGACCCCAGGCGGACACGTTCGGATTACGGCGGAGAGCATTAAGGCTGTGAGGGAGCGCCGACCGGTTCAGCCCCGGCCCGTGCGCGAGGCTTCGCCCGTGCTACAGAACCGCCGCGAGCGGCTGGAGGAGTTAACCCTGGACGCCCAGGAAATGCGGGCCAGGCACGAACTGGCGAAGCTTCGGCGGGAGGAACAAGAGGAAGCCGAGCGACGGGAGGCCGAGGCCCAGGCCCGCGAGGAGGAAGCGGCCCAGCGCGAGGCCGAGCTTAAACTGGAGCGCGAGCGGCTGGAGCTTGAGAAGGCACATCAGGAGCGGGAACAAGCCGAGGAGTGGGAGAAGCATGAAGCAGAGCAGGAACTGGCAGCATTCCGTTGCCGATGGCAGGCGAAGGCGAGCGAAGCCGTGTCCGCCTACCAGTATCCATGGCTTTCAGCCCCTCAGCGCAAGGAAGTGCTTGAGGGCTTGGAGGCCGAGATCGAGAAGCGGCAGGCCGCCGACCAGCCGAGAATGGCTGCAATTATCGCTCGCAGCCTGGAGGCCCTAATTGAACCCTTCCGAGCCGAACGGGACGCACAGGAACGCCGCCAGAGGCTCACGAACGAGGCTCTGTGGAGCTTGCCGTATTCCGCGACCGAGGCCGAGAGGGTGAAGGCGACGGCCGCGATCCGGGACGCCCTTGGGCGCTTGGACAGCTCTGCCGACGTATGCGAAATGCGCGTTGCCATACAGGAAACCGTCCAGCCCGTGCGCCAAGCGGTCAAAAGACGCCTGCTTGATGCCGAGCTCCTTCGGTGGGCATTCCTCAGACTCCCCTGGAGCCGGACCGACCTGGACAGAGCACGGCTTGGCCGCGAGTGCGTCGAGATATTGGGAGAACTGCCCCAGGATGTTTCGGAAGCCGAAGCTAAGGAAGCCCTGGAGCCGACTATCCGAGAAGCGTGCGCGGAGATCGAAAAGCGGCAGGCAGAGAAGGAGCGCCAAGCCCGCAAGACCAGCCTGATTCAGCAAGGAGTTGCTGAAGTTTCAAACTATCTGCTAGAGCTAAAGCGCGTGGGCGAAATCTCAGGCGAAGACTCTTGGAACAGCGAATTCAATGCTGACTTGAAAGAGGCCGTCCAGCGCGGCTTGCAAGCCGACTTGTCCGGCAATGAGACCACCAAGGAAGTCCGCGAACTGGTCCGCGAGATCATTGACGCTGAACTGGAATAGCAACTCCCCCTTTGGAGCGATGCCCTCCGCCGAAAACCCTTGATTCCCGCCTTGCTATTCTGAATAATTGTTGTTCGAAGCCTCTCGCCAGGGATAAATGCCTTTCACTCCCGTAGACACATACCGCCACGAGATCGAGCGCGAATTGCAAGCGGGCAACGCCACCGAGCACACTCACCGCCCGGCTCTCAAGACCCTCCTTCAATCTCTCGCCGCGAAGATCACCGCCACGAACGAGCCTAAGCGTGTTGAATGCGGAGCACCGGACTTCGCGCTCACGGAGAAGCGCGCTCACGGCCACGTCACAATTGGCCACCTTGAAGCCAAGGATGTAGGCAAGAGCCTGGATGAAGCTGAGAAGTCGGAGCAAATGAAGCGGTATCTTCGCGCTCTGCCCAACCTGATTCTTACCGACTATCTGGAATTCCGCTGGTATGTGGACGGCCACAGGCGGGCGGACCCGGCCCGGCTCGCCCGCGCCGACAAAGGGGGAAAGCTCGTCCCGGAGAAGGACGGAGCCGAAGCCCTCACAAGCCTGCTCACCGCGTTTCTGGCCCAAGAGGCCCAGACTATCAACGAACCGAAGGCTCTGGCCCTTCGCATGGCCCGGCTTACGCATTTCATTCGCGACATGATCGTTAAGGCTTTTGAAGCGAAAGCGGCCTCTGCCACTCTCCGCGATTTGCACGGGGCTTTTGAGAAAGCCCTCATTCCCGATTTGCCCATCCCGCAGTTTGCGGATATGTTCGCTCAGACTCTCGCCTATGGACTCTTCGCGGCCCGCTGCAATCATCACGGGCCAATAGGCTCATTCAAGCGGTTGGGGGCCGCGGCGGAGATTCCGAAAACCAATCCCTTCCTTCGCCAACTCTTTGAAACCATCACCGGCACGGCTCTGGACGAAGAGCCTTTTGTGGGATTCGTGGATGATCTGGCCCAGCTCTTGGCCGATACCGACATTGGCGAGGTGCTCGCGGACTTCGGCAAGCGGACTGCCCGCCAAGACCCGGTTGTCCACTTTTACGAAACCTTCCTCGCGGCCTATGACCCGAAGCTGCGCGAATCGCGCGGAGTCTATTACACGCCGGAGCCGGTTGTTTCATACCTTGTCCGGTCCGTGGATTATTTGTTGAAGACCCGTTTCGGATGCGCGAATGGGCTTGCGGATACCTCTACAGTTGAATACGAGCGCGGCGATGTAGGGGCGATTCATGAATCGCCCCTACGGAAAGCCACTTCCCCGCGTGTCTTGATTCTTGACCCCGCGTGCGGGACCGGCGCATTTCTTTACGCGGTTGTTGACCTGATTCGCTCCGAATTCATGCGGCAAGGCAACGCCGGGATGTGGTCCGGCTATGTGCGCAATCATCTCTTGCCCCGCATCTTCGGGTTTGAATTGTTGATGGCTCCCTATGCAGTGGCGCACTTCAAGCTAGGAATGCAACTTGCCGGAAACGATCTTACTCCGGCACAGCGGGAGAAGTGGGCCTATGACTTTTCCGGCGATGAGCGGTTGGGAGTGTTTCTCACCAATACGCTCGAAGAGGCTGAGCGCCGCGCCCAAATGGAGTTTGGATTTCTTCGGACACTGACAGAAGAAGCCAATGCCGCTGTCCGTATCAAGCGAGAATTACCGATCATGGTTGTGATGGGCAACCCGCCTTACTCGAATTTCGGTCGGATGAACAGAGGCAAGTGGATTCTCGGCCTTCTTGACGACTACAAGAAAGACCTTCACGAAAAGAAACTGAACCTTGACGACGACTTTATAAAGTTCATCCGCTTTGCGCAGTGGCGGATTGACCAGACCGGCGCGGGGATTTTAGCTTTCATCTCAAATAACACCTATATCGACGGCATTACGCATCGGAGGATGAGGCAATCGCTCACGGAAAGCTTCAATGACGTCTACATCCTCAACCTACATGGAAACGCCATGAGGAAAGAAAGCTCCCCCGACGGCACGAGGGACGAGAACGTCTTTGACATTCAGCAGGGGGTCACTATAGGGATATTGGTTAGACATCGCGATGAACGCACAACTCCGAATGTCCATTACGCTGACCTGTGGGGCCCTCGGGAGCGCAAGTACGGGAGACTTTTCGACACCGCCATTGACACGACCGATTGGGTTAAATTGGAGCCTAAACCACCCAATTTCCTTTTCGTGCCAAGGGAATCAACCGGCGAGCGGGAGCATGCGAGGGCGTGGGGTGTGAAGGATATTTTCTTGGTACAGCAAAACGGTGTGAAGACTGACCGGGATGACCTGTTCTTTGACTTTGACTTCGATACACTTAGTTCAAGAATCGAGAAATTTTATTCCGAGGCTGGGATGGAGCCGGAATTCCGCGACAAGTACCGCGTCGAGGACTCCTCAAGTTACCCTCTCCTAACACGTCGAAAGAGCACCAATTTCGACGCAACCAACATTGTTCGTTGTTTGTACCGCCCTTTTGACCTGAGACGGCTTTACTACTCACCGGGCCTAACAAGCAGGCCGGCTTATGATGTCATGCGGCATCTGCTGAGAGGTCACAACTTCGGTCTTATCTTTATGAGACAGGTTGCGGTCAACGAACCGTATTCGCACTTTTGCGTTTCCCGTGGCCTGGTTGATAATCGGGCTTTTTACAGCAACAAAGGGATTATGAGTCTCGCACCCATTTATCTCTTTCCGGCAAGTGAAGTGCGCGATAAAGGACAGGCTCCGCTTGCGGTTCAAACATCGCATTGGCCCGCTGGTAAAGATGGGCGAACGCCGAACCTCAACCCCGAATTCGTTGCAGACCTCGAAAAGCGGCTGGGGCTCAAATTTGTGCCGGATGGCAAGGGGGATGTAGCGCCGGGCTTTAGCCCGGCATCCGAGCAAAATGCCGACCTGAAGGTCGGCGCTACCACCTTCGGGCCGGAAGACGTTTTCAATTACATTTATGCTATCTTCCACTCGCCCACTTACCGGACCCGTTACGCGGAATTTCTCAAGAGCGATTTTCCCCGCGTGCCGCTCACTTCGGATGTGAACCTATTCCGCCTTCTATGCGGGCTGGGCGCGGAGCTTGTGGCCTTGCACTTGCTCGAATCGCCGAAACTGGCGAACCCCATCGCGCGGTTTCCCGTCAACGGCTCGAATCTGGTGGATAAGGGCTTCCCCAAGTACGTCGCGCCCGGCGAGCCGGAACAGGGCACGGGCAAGCCCGTCAAAGAGGGGCGGGTGTATATCAACCGTAGCGCCGCCGTCCCGGCGGCAGGTGTAGAGGCGGGCTTCAGCCCGGCAGATGCCCGCCTAAAGGCGGGCGCGACAAAGGATGCCGCCACGGGGCAATACTTCGAAGGCGTGCCGCCCGAACTCTGGAATTTTCACATTGGCGGCTATCAGGTTTGCGAGAAGTGGCTGAAAGACAGGCGTGGCCGGACCCTCACTTACGATGATCTGGAGCACTACTGTAAAGTCGTCACGGCACTGAGTGAGACGATCCGCCTGATGGCCGAAATCGACGCCGCCATCCCGAAGTGGCCGATTGAGTAGCGCCCGAGACTCCCATCGTTATGACAAGGAAAGACCAATCGCCGCCAGACATCTTCGAGAGGCTCAAGAATCTGGAGATCGACTTTGAGACTATCCACCGAATTGTTCAATCCGAGCGGCCACACGCCACCCTGTTTTTCGCGCAGTGGTTCAAAGGCCGAACAATCGGCGAGGTTCTCAAACACTTCGACAAATGGAGGACATTTCTCAAGAAAGATTTCATCCTTTCGCTTTCATCGGACGTCAAGGCCCCAGTCGAGCAATTTGTCTTCGGGATGGAATTGTTCGTGTGGTGCGCACTCATCGAGGCTAATCCTCAAGTGGAACAGTGGGACTTGCAGGTTCGCTTCCTGCCTACGGGCGAGGACGAAACCGGCCAGGCGGTGTATATCTATCCGGACCGCGAGATCGTGGCCGTCCATCGAAAGACCAAGGAAACGCGCCGAGCGCGGCTCCCCGCCTGCCCGTCCCGCCCGCTCGCCGTGCAGGCGGAAGACTACAAACGAGCATTTCAAGAGTTGGGTATATGGGATCTCCTCTGGAAGGGAGACCCGAGCCGTGTCTGGACTTCGAAGCGCTCACGGCAAGGCTGGCCCGTTTTCACACGACTTATCATCCCGCGCTTGTACGAATTCATGGCGCCGCACTACAAGTCACCCAGTCACTATTCCGCAAAGCTCGACGGTGCCAGCGTAAAAACGGAGCGACCGGCGCGATTCCCGAAAGCGTTGCTCCAGGACATGCTGGAAATCCTAAAAATGGCGCACGATTACGCTTTCCACGATGCCACGCTGCCCCAACTGAAAGCTGTCCTCCAACGGTATCACGCCAAAAAAGGGCAGTCTGACCCTTCCAAGTAACCGCAGAACTATCTCGACCAAAAACGGCGAAATCCCCGACTTAATACTTCGAATCCCTCCCGCCAGATTTCGTCAACAATTTGTTCATGAAGTTAAAAACTTGCACGGTGCAAAAGCGAGGACTTGTTGAGGTTCGGGTCGCACTTGTCTTGAGAGGCATCCACCAACAGGAATTAGCGCACGCCGTCGGGCTGCATCCGTCGCGACTCTCGAAAATGATTTCTGGGCGAATTCCGACACGGGCGCGCGAACGACGGCGCATTGCGAAATTCCTTCATGTTTCCGAGCGCGATCTATTTCCTTGTGTGTGGCGCGGTTGGCACGTGCGGGGAGAGCACAGGAAAAGCAGCAGCCTGTGAGCGGGGCGTGTCTTGCGGAACAATATACGCAGGTTGTGAATTCTTTCTTGCGCGATGCATCGCTATCGGCAGCGGATGTCCGGGTCGGGGCGGTTATCGCCAGTTATGCGAACTCCGAAGCGATCGCGTGGCCGGGAACGCGACGCCTCGCAAGGGAAACAGGTTTGAGTCGCCACATCGTCGAGCGCGCGCGCGGAAAACTTGTGAAGGGTGGCTGGCTTAAAAAAATCTACGTGCGGGACCGCAAGGGAAAAATCCGGCAAGTGCACTACCACGTCACAACTAAGATTCTGGCAAGGCGTGCTCAGTAGCCATCTCCCCCGAAAACGGGGAATTGGCTCAGCCATGTCATGGTTTTATGGGGCAGGAAGAACACCTAGTATTAGTCACAGCTAGTTTTTGTCATCGTCATAGTCAATTTGATCTTAGTAAGAGCAGTCAGAGGCGAGCTCGAAAATCGCAAATCAACTGACATTGACGATGACGTCCCAAAGGAAAAACGAAAAGCGATGGATTTACTCGACCTGCTCGAAGTGAACAAGGACCGCTTGCCCTCGGACACTCAACGGGCCGCGAGCTACATCGAACGCGCTTGGCTGGAGGCACGACGGCCTACAGAGCCGGAGGCGCTTGCGCATTTTCTTGATGGACGCTTGCGATTCTGCAGTGAAAACGGATTCCGCTATCCGCGTGTCTTGCTGCTTCGTCTGAAGCAGCTTCAGCGAGGCGAATGGTCCCCGCGCACCCTCTGAAAGTGTGAAGACATCATGCTACATGACGAAGTTCTTACGGTTGCCGAGGTTGCGGCGGAGCTGCGATGCTCCAAGGCCCACGTTCACAACGCCATCAACGGAAAGGTGGCGGGCGTTTCGCCGCTGCCAGCGATCCATATGGGCAGGAGGAAGCTTGTCCGCCGCTCCGCACTGGAGCGTTGGAAAAGAGCAAATGAAAGAGGCGCGTTTGATGCTATGATGCCCGTGTCGCCGGAAGTCGGCGCCGCTAGACCCATGAGAGGAGAGTCTCATGAGTCGTAAACGGCATCAGGAAGGAAGTTTGAAGATTGCTCGTGGACGTTGGATTGCCCAATGGTGGGAAGCGGGACACCGCCGAAACAAACTGCTTGGGAAGGTCAGCAAGGTTACGAAGTCCCAAGCAAAGGACAAGCTGGCGGAGATTTTGGCCGCCATTAACACGAAACAGGATGGCCCATCGGAAGATTGGAAGTTCGGTGATTTCGTGAACCAAGTCTATCTCCCCTGGTATCGCCGCAAGTGGAAGAGTTCCACGACGGCGTGCAACCTAGACCGCCTGGAACATCACCTCATCTGCGAATTCGCCGACCTCACATTGAAATCATTCAAGGCGAGCGAATTGCAGGATTTTTTAGACCGGAAGGCCCTCGCCGGATTGTCGTTCAGCACGGTGGATCATCTGCGGTGGGACATGAAGCAAATCTTCGGCATGGCGGTCGTCGAAGGCTACCTGCAGAAGAATCCCGCCGCTCTTCTGTTTACACCCAACAAGACCCTGCGCCCCGTTCAGCGTGTCATGGCATGGCAAGAGGTCAGGTTACTTTTTTCGGTCCTTGAGGCGCGAGAACTGGCCATCTGCATGCTTGCCACCATAGCAGGTATGCGGCCCGGCGAGATCTTCGGCCTTAAGTGGCGGCACGTCAATGCCGACCACATCGAGATCGAACAGCGTTTGTACAGAGGAAAGATAGACTCTCCCAAGACCAATCAGTCCAAACGGAGTGTCGCGCTTTCCCACGGCCTACAGTCTGATATCGCCAGGTGGAGATCGCTAACCGGCGACCCAGGCCCGGAGGCATGGGTGTTCCCTTCGGAGACTCTGAAAACTCCGATGTCGAAAGACAACTGCTGGAGGCGATGGATTGCGCCCAGGCTGAAATCGGTTAGGCTCGAATGGGTAAACTTCCAAGTCATGCGTCGCACGCACGCCTCTCTCATGCGAGAGCTTGAGGTTGACCCAAAGATCGTAGCCGACCAGCTCGGGCACTCGGTGGATGTAAATTTGAACGTTTACACCAAGACCGCACTTGGCCTTCGCAAGGAAGCCTTGAACACCTTCGAATCGGCCTTGCGCGTCATGTAATGGAGTATATTGGAGTACGCCCTTTGATCAGTTTCTCTAAGTTGTTGAAAAGATGGAGCGGGGGACGGGGATCGAACCCGCGACGTCCAGCTTGGGAAGCTGGCATTCTACCGCTGAATTACCCCCGCGTGGCCTATCTGAGTTGAAAGTATACCGTCATTAAGAGCGTTATGACAAATGATGGAACATGCCGGTAGTGGGTCAGTTTGCTGTAGCGGCGGCCTCTGACCGCCGGTCTTTATTTTTCAATAGCTTCGGCGCTCATAGAGCGCCGCACCAACTTAAATACGGCTGTTTTCACACAGACTCTTTAACCCCGCCGAAAGCATCGCTCCACCCTCGACCCTAACCCTCGCCCGCCTCAGCGGGAGAGGGGGGACCGCAAAGCGGTGGGTGAGGGCTTTGGCGGCTTTCACAAACTCCAAAGCATGCCTGCGATTCCCTGCGCGCCTTGGCGCGAGGCTTTCTGCGTTGTGAACTTAGGATTTTAACGAACCGCTCCGGCAGAGTATACCGGAGAATTGGCGGGAAGTTTGAACACGCCCGGGATTTTCGCGCCGCAGAACGTGCAGTGGCCGTCTTCGCTGATCCGCACGCCGCTCACCTGATGCCACCAGCGCTTCACGATCGTGCGCTTGCAGCCTGGGCAGATCGTGTTGCCACCCTCGGAATAGACATTGCCCTCGTAAACAAACTTCAGGCCCATCTCCAGGGCGATTTTCCGCGCGCGGTGCAGCGTCTCCGGCGGAGTGTTCGGCTTGTCGCGCAGTTTGAAGTCGGGATGAAAGGCGGTAAAGTGCAGCGGAACGTCATCGCCAAGGTTTTCTAAAATCCATCCGCAAAGCTCTTTGGTCTCATCAGCCGGATCGTTCAGCGTGGGAATCATCAGGTTCGTGATCTCGAACCAGATGTTCGTTTCGCGCCGGAGCGCCTTGAGCGTCTCCAGCACCGGCTGCAAATGCGTAAGCGTGGTCTTGGAGTAAAAATTCTCGGTGAACGCTTTCAGATCGACGTTCGCGGCGTCGATGTGCTCGTAGACCTCCGCGAAGGCTTCGCGCGTAACGTATCCGTTCGTCACCATCACGGTTTTCAAACCCGCCCGGTGCGCGGCCTTGGAAATGTCGATGGCGTATTCCGCCCAGATGGTCGGCTCGTTGTAGGTGAACGCCACGGACGGGCACCCGTATTCCATGGCGGCGGCAACCACCTCTTCCGGCTCAAGATGAGTCGAATGAACCTGGTCTGATTTGGATTTGGAAATATCCCAGTTCTGGCAGAAGAAGCAGCCCATGTTGCATCCCGCCGTGCCCATGGAAAACACGCTGGTGCCGGGCAAAAAGTGGTTCAGCGGCTTTTTTTCAATCGGATCAATCTGGATGGCCGCCGGCTGACCATAGCCCAAGTTATAGAGCTTGCCGTCGATGTTCTTGCGGATAAAGCAGAAGCCGGTCTGCCCGTCGCCGATGTGGCAATGCCTCGGGCAAAGAAAGCAGTGCACCTTGCCATTCGGCAAGGTTTCCCACCAGCGCCCCTCGTGCAGATTCTGTACCGGAAGCGTTACGGACGCGCCCATGCAGGCTGAGCCTTGCTTTAGAATGTAGCGCCGCCCTTTAGGGTGGCATCTTCCGGGCTGAAGCCCGGCGCTACAGCAACCAAACTGAACCACTGCCCAGTTTTTTCAACTGCTTGACTTAATTCTCCGCCGCGAACAGGGTATTGTCAAACCATCGAGTGTAGCAAAGCAAACGGATTAGCCGTCACGGATGGCGCGCCGCAAAATAAACCGTCTCATCTGTCTCACGTGTCTCCTTTGTCTCATTTGACTCTCCTAACCTAAAGTAGGACACCATTTGGGCCATGCTTGAGGAATCTCTCCTTCCGAAAGCCGAGTGTTTACCGGACGAAGCGGCGGTAGTATACTCACCCGACATGGCGTTCTGGCGGGATACGGTCTGGAAACAACACACGGAGGGAGTCGCCGCGATAATCGTTTCGGATGCGCTAAAGACTCTTCTTGCTCTCGCCCTGTTGACCGTCGTTTACATGGGAATAAGGCTATTGGCCCTAATGGGCTATCCAGCCAATCGAATTGACGTACTGGAGACCCTTCATTACTGGGCCGTACTGCCTCTAATTTTGATGTTCATCACCGATTTGCTCACCAAAATATTCTCGGAGTTGTTTACTCACAAGGGATAGAAGGTCATGGAGCACCCCAGACTACTGCGAATCCGTCGGCTGTCGTTTGAAGACCACAAGACGCGTTGGAAGTACTATCGTTGGATAATGCTAATTACGTTCGCTTACGGGTGGCTCAATAACTTGGTTTTGGGGCGTCCGGAAAGGGAAGTAACGTGGGAGGCGGTCGGCGTACTGTGCCTGTTGACGGCTTTTTTCTATGGTGCGTATTGCGCCAGGAGCCACGCGTCACTTCCGAGACTCACTCGCAACGTGGAGGGGCGGAGGCTCTCTAGCCTTTCGCGGCGACCCTTTTTTGGACGAGCTGCCGGCATTGCAGCTACGGTTTTTTTGGTGGCAGCTAACAGGATTCCCTTCGGGGTACTCGAGGCCGCGATAGTTGAAAAGCGCCTAAGAATGCTTTCAGTGGGAAACCTCGACGTCACTAAATTGGAAACGGCCGGCGAAATTCTAATTTCCTCTCAGAGGTCCGGGTTAAAAGTGGACCCATCAGTCGTCGCAGAGTTCACTCGGAAAGCTTTCGAGGCTTCGACAGAGAATAAGAACGTGGCCAACCTTGCCTGGGCGACCGCAGTCGGTTACCTTGGGTATAGGTCTTCGCTGACGACTCTTCCTACCTCAGTCCCCCCGATCGAGTCACACCGCTTAACTCCTGAGCAGGAAAGCCAATACGCGTTTTATACACTTCCGTACCCCCCTGGCTTCCATCCCTCGAAGGATATGCAGATCCGGCTTTCGAACGTAATTGTTCCGATCGAATATGCTGCGGTGATGGAACCAATCGGAGCAAACGTAAATAAAAACATAGGCGAAGCTCCGGAGTATATTTATTGGATCCACGCTACCGGATTGATCGACGGGATGCACATGAGGAACGCAGTCTTTATAGCCAGTCACATAATCTACAACGGCGGCCCGCTCATCTTAGAAAACGTGTACTTTATCAATTGCACATTTGAACTCAAAGTGAGTCGCAACGCCAGGCGGTTAGGAACTTCCCTGGTAGCTGCGATGCCGGCAACATTCCGAGCCTCCTGAGAACGGATCTTTCATACCTACCAACAGGCCCTCGGGCACAGTCGACCGCCGGGTGGCGCAGTTTGCCGTGTATCCGAGCGCGACCCCGGAAGAGTCTGTGTGACAACTGCCGCTGTAGCGGCGGTCACAGACCGCCGGTCTTTACTTTTCAATAACCTCGGCGCTCATAGAGCGCCGCTACAACTCAAAAACGGCAGTTGTCACACAGACTCTGAGAGGGAGAGGGCTATGACTGAATATTAGGGCGGGGCGGCCCAACCTCCCTTGACAGGACATTATCTAGCGTAGTACACTACGCTATCAAAGGCAGGCAAGCCATGAGGCGCTTAATTCAAACGCGGAACACCACCCATCCGGGCAGCGAAATAGTGGGGGGAGCCTTGCCAAATCGGGTTCTGTGTCCCGAAAAAACTGCTCGGGGAAGCGCACTCTGGGCAAAATGCCCGTTTTGACTGAGCAAACCCATTCAGCGTTGAAAACAAAAGAGTTACCTTAGAAACAAACCCATATTAAGCCATATCAAACCCATCCCCTCGGACAAACAGCCAGATTCTTGTAACTAATTGATTATAATATAGATATTCAAGATTCGCGGTGAGTTTATCTCGCCATGTGGCGGCATGAAGCCGCCTCTACATTCAGACCGGCCGAACGCCATCAAATCCCGGGCATAGGTTTCAAACCCCGGGCTTTGATAGAATCGATCTGTGC
>Ga0307374_10007544_pt1 | contig 16520 bp, 11 predicted proteins | sample OX3MG_FD_202532 | JGI IMG/M metagenome (GOLD analysis project Ga0307374, IMG submission 202532) | Soil microbial communities from Risofladan, Vaasa, Finland - OX-3 | ecosystem: Environmental > Terrestrial > Soil > Coastal area > Acid sulfate soil | place: Finland: Risofladan, Vaasa | collected... | reverse complement strand
TGCTGTGTGTTTTCCTCCATTCTCTTTGCGGATAAGGCGCACCTGCGGATGAGAAGCAAAATGTGCCATTGCCTCTGGTGTTCCGTCGGTGGAGCCGTCATCGACGAGAATGATTTCAAGTTTTTCCTTCGGGTAGTCGAGTGCAAGCAGCGATTCGCAGGTGGCAGCGACCGTTGTTGCTTCGTTGTAGCAAGGTACGATGACGGCGACCGAGGGGATCGTTGCGTTCGAAGTCCGTGTGCGCGCAGCACGCGCGGGCTTCGAGAGGAGCGTCACCAGGATGAACGACTCGAAGAATATCGCGAGAAAGAGAAACGGATAGGTCAATATCTCGGGGCTCATATCAATGGTGTAATGGTAGCATATTCTGCTATATTTGGAGCCATGAATCGACCAGGCCGTCTTCACCCAATTTCTATCGCCATTCGCGAGATAGCGGATATCTTTGGCAAGATGGGATTCGGCATCGCCTACGGTCCCGAGCTCGAGGATGATTGGCACAATTTTACGGCACTGAATGTCCCTGAAGATCACCCGGCGCGCGATATGCAAGATACGTTTTGGATTAAGGACCAGCCTGGGGAAGTACTACGGACACATGCGACATCAGTCACGATGCGTAAGCTTGAGGAAATGGCGAAGGCAGGTGCGACCGAGATGCGGATGATTAATCCAGGGAAAGTCTTTCGCAATGAAGCGACCGATATAACGCACGAAGCGCAGTTTTATCAGCTCGACGGATTTGCCGTTGGTCCTACCGGTACGGTGACGCTTGCACACCTGAAAGGTACGTTCGATAGGTTCTACCGCGAATACTTCGGACCGAATACGAAGATTCGGTTCCGCCCGAGTTTTTTCGGGTTTACAGAACCGTCAGTCGAGATAGACGTGTGGTTTGAAGTGCCGGGGAGGAAAGGGCAGTGGCTCGAGACGGCGGGAGCTGGGATGCTGCATCCGAACGTCATTAAAAACGCTGGTCTTGATCCGGAGGGGGTGCAGGGTTTTGCTTTCGGTGGCGGGCTCGAGCGATTGATTATGATTAAGTACGGCATTCCGGACGTACGTCTTTTCCATTCTGGCGATATCCGGTTCGTGTATGCGTTTGACGGAAAACCGGTATGAAAGTATCGTTGAAATGGCTGCAGACTTATTTTGATGCGCCGTTGCCGAGCTCAGAGACGATTGTCGACGCATATACCTTTCACGTATTTGAGATAGAGGAATCGCTTGGAGATATGCTGGATGTGAAAGTTCTGCCGAATCGCGCGGCGGACTGTCTCTCGCACCGCGGCCTGGCGAAAGAGCTCGCAGCAATACTCGACAGGCCGCTCAAAAACGACCCGATCCGTGATCCACTTCCGGAGTTTCAAAAGACGGAGGCGCTTACCGTTGGCATAGAAGACCCGAAGAAATGTTTACGATATATCGGCGCGTTGGTGAAAGGCGTAAAGATTGGTTCATCGCCTGCATGGCTCAAGGAGGCGCTTGAGTCGGTCGGTCAACGCCCCATCAACAACGTTGTGGATGCGACGAATTACGTGATGCTGAATATCGGCCAGCCGCTCCATGCGTTTGATGCGGGAAAGCTCACACAGAAAGACGGGAGGTACGCAATTAGTGTCCGCGCCGCAAAGGCGGACGAGAAATTCACGGCGCTTTCGGGCGAGGAATTTGCGTTGAATCCGAATATACTTCTCATCACTGATGCGAATGCGGGAAACGCCATCGGTATCGCCGGCATCAAGGGTGGAAAGGCTGCGGAGATTACGGCTGACACCACTGACCTTGTGATCGAGTCAGCGAATTTCGATGGTACCACGGTACGTCGTGGCGCACAGGCGCTAAAGCTCTTCACCGAGGCAAGTATACGTTTCCAGAATCGTCCGTCATCCGAGCTTGCTGCATATGGCATGCGCGATGTACTCGAACTTATTAAGAAAATTGCCGGCGGGGAAGTCGCGGGCATCGTCGACAAATACCCGACTCACTCTGCATCGAATCAAGAAGTTTCCGCATCGCTCATAAAGATGAACGGCGTTCTTGGATCTGATTTTTCAAAAAAGGAAGTAGGAGATGTTTTCAAGCGCCTCGGACTTGAGACCGTAATTGCAGGTGACACGTTTGTCATTACGCCACCTTTTGAACGTACGGACCTTATCATTCCAGAAGATCTTGCTGAAGAAGTCGGGCGCATTATCGGTTATGACCGGGTTCCTGTCGCCGAGCTCATGGCAATCGTTGGTATACCTGATCAGGCGCGCTTTCGTGGTATTGAGCGTATAAAGGACCAGCTCGTGGAGCAGGGATTTACCGAAGTCTCCACGCAATCATTCGTTCCGACGGGCGATGTCCTGCTTGCGAACCCTCTAGATAAGAATAAGCCGGCACTGCGTACAAGTCTTGAAGACAATTTGAATGATGCGCTTGCGCGCGCGAAACGGTATGCACCACTCGTGCTTGCTCCGAATCAGAAGCCGAAATTGTTTGAAGTCGGCACGGTCTTTCCGAAAGAAAGAGAATTTGTTGAGCTGCGTATGACCGAACGCGTGCCGGAATTGAGCGATATTGCAGGCATTTCAGATAATCTCTCAATCGCGGAGCTTGAAGATTACGGCAAAGACTATGTACCGAAGCAGTACAAGCTCGGTGCGTACAAGTCGTTCTCCGTGTATCCATTCATTGTGCGTGATATCGCACTTTGGGCGCCGATTGGTACGGAAGCACCCTTCATCGAAAGAATTATTCATGCGAATGCAGGAGAATTTCTCGTACAACTCGACCAATTTGACAGATTTGAGAAAGAAGGGAAAGTCTCACTCGCATTCCGCCTGATCTTTCAATCAACAGAGCGGACGCTCACTGACGACGAGATAAATGGGATTATGGTGCAGGTCTCGGGGGTACTCGCAAAGACCGGATACGAGGTGCGTTAAAGGGATATTTTGTCCTGAAAATAGGGGTGTTTTGTGATACAATATAGATACAGAAAACATGGCTAAAACGGCTCAAAAAGACGAAGAAAAGCGCGGCGCCAAAGGCGCCGCGAAACTCGAAGTGCGACGGACCGCTCACGCATATGATGCGTCCTCCATTACCGTTCTCGAGGGGCTCGAACCGGTGCGGAAACGTCCAGGAATGTACATCGGGACCACCGGCTCCGACGGCCTTCACCATCTTATCTGGGAGATCTTCGATAATGCCCGCGATGAAGCAATGGGCGGCTATGCGGACGATATTGAAGTCGCACTCTTGCCAGACGGCTATGTACGGGTAGCGGACAACGGTCGTGGCGTCCCGGTCGGCATCCATCCGAAAACGAAGGTCTCTGCGCTCGAAACGATTATGACAACGCTTCATGCGGGGGGGAAGTTTGGCGGCGAAGATTCCGGCTACAAGATCTCGGGCGGCCTTCACGGCGTCGGCGCATCGGTCGTAAACGCACTCTCCGAGCACACAAAGGTCGTCGTACATCAAGACGGAGGTATGCACCTACAGGAATATAAAATCGGCAAACCAATTGCGAAGGTGAAGAAGATCGGCATTTCGAAAGAGCACGGCACCATCGTTCTTTTCAAGCCGGACGCGACTATTTTCAAGGAGGGCGTGGAATGGAATTGGGAAAAAATTGTTACGCACCTGCGCCAACAAGCGTACCTGGTGAAGGGCGTCCGCATCGCTCTGTTCGATGCCCGGGGCGCAAAAGACGCTTTCGAAACGGACGCACTCTTTCTACGCGCTCGCTTGCTTGGCATTCCTTCGACGACGTTTTATTTTGAGGGCGGTCTAAAGTCGCTCGTTGCGTTCTATAATAAACATCAAACGCCAGTGCACAAGAATATTTTCTATGTCGATCGTGAGCAAGACAAAGCAGAAGTAGAAATTGCGCTTCAATACGTCGATGACATAACTCCCCGCATCACCGCTTTTGCAAACAACACCTACAATGCTGAGGGCGGCACTCACATCACTGGCTTCAAAACGGCTCTCACGCGTTCTCTAAACACCTACGGCAGGAATGCGGGTATTCTGAAGGAGAAGGACGAAAATTTCACAGGCGACGATGTTCTCGAGGGCATTACGGCAGTTGTTTCAGTGAAGCTTCCCGAAATCCAATTTGAGGGACAGACGAAATCGAAACTTGGTTCGGTTGAGGCGCAAAGCGCGGTCGCCACTGTCTTCGGCGAGGCGCTCGCCGCGTTCCTTGAAGAAAATCCGGACGATGCGCGTTCCATCATCAATAAAGTCCTCCTCGCCTTAAAAGCGCGCAAGGCGGCAAAGGCGGCAAAAGATTCTGTACTGCGCAAAGGCGCCTTAGAGGGAATGACCCTTCCTGGAAAGCTCGCCGACTGCCAGACCAAGAGCGCGGAAGAGAGCGAACTCTTCATCGTGGAGGGTGATTCTGCCGGCGGCTCAAGCAAGCAGGGCAGGGACCGTCGCACACAGGCCATCCTTCCGCTCCGCGGAAAAATCTTGAACGTGGAACGTGCGCGCATCGATCGTATGCTCGCGTCGGTCGAGATACGCGCGCTCGTTATCGCGATGGGTACAGCTATCGGTGATGTGTTTGATCTTTCCAAACTGCGCTATCATAAAATCATAATCGCAACCGATGCTGACGTCGACGGTGCGCACATTCGGACCCTTCTCCTCACGCTTTTGTATCGCCACTTCCGACCAATCATCGAAGGCGGATTCGTCTACATCGCCCAGCCACCACTTTATAAGATTACGAAAGGAAAGGCGATCGCATACGCATATTCGGAGAAGGAAAAGGAATCAGTATTGAAAGAGCTTGGTGTCACACCCGAAGAAGTCTCTGAAAATCCTACGGAAGGTGTTGAAGCTGCGGAAGAGGAAGAAGTCGTTGCGACAAAGAAAGCGACCAAAGTGAACATCCAGCGTTACAAAGGTCTCGGCGAAATGAATCCAAGCGAGCTCTGGGAAACCACGATGGACCCAGCACGGCGCGTGCTGAAGCGGGTGAACGTGGAGGATGCTGAGGCGGCAGACCGCATTTTTGATATTCTCATGGGGACCGACGTTGCTTCGCGCAAGAGTTTTATCCAGTCAAACGCGAAGCTTGCGAATCTAGACGTATAATCTGGAGCATGGTGCGTCCAAAAGCATTTGGGCTGTTACCGTTTCGCCAGTCGTTGTAATACTGCTCGTCGGACCTTTTCTCGCTTATGTGTTCTCCCGTCAGCTACCTGAAAGGGACACTCTCGTTGGCGTGATACTGGGAGCGATAGGTTTTACTGCAACCATCGTGTGGGTTTAGCTCCCGAGAATTGTTATCTGCGCGGAGGCGCTGTTATTGTTCGAGTTTGATTCGCTGACCGTTGTGGCGCAGGTCGCGGAATTTGAGGGATCTGCAATATTTGCGGTGATGGAAATAGTTTGTCCTGCACCCTTATTCGCCTGGTCAAAGCCGAGCGTGTAGTCAATGCTGTCACCTGGGTTGAGCGACTGCTGGGGCTGCGAATCGTAGATGTACGCGGTCTGCGTCGGAATGGAAGCGCTCCAGCACCACATTCCGCTCGCGTTGGTGCCGATGTTCTTTATCGTAAACTTCACTGCCGGACGACTTCCTGCGGGCACAGTTGAACTTGCGATGAAGGAATCTGCCGAGCTGGTTGCAAGGTAGCCGATTGCATTAATACTCACGACGAAATCTGGGAGGCCGTTTGATATGACGGGTGTAGTTGCGGTCGTCGTGCCCATCGGATATGCGCCGCTGGTCTCCTCGCCGCCGGTCGTCGGTATTGATTTCGTCGGTGCCAAGGGAAGTACAATCGCCGAATATATGTTTGTTGAAATGTCGGAACTTGATTCCCCGAATGGAATGGTCGTGGACGCAGCTGGAACGACCGAGAGGGAAGGCGATGCCGGAGTGAAGACTGAACCGAGATAGACTGCCGCGCTACCGAGGCGGTTAACCACGTTCGGGACATAGCGCGTGGAGTAGATGGCGAGCCACATGCTTGCGCCGATAAGTGCGACAAAACCGACTACGGCGAGCGTATGCATGACCGCCTGGCGGTGCGAAGACGCAATCGTTGTCGTTAGCCGGGTCGACGCAGCAAATACCGTCGAACTATTCGGGGTAGTAATCGTCTCCGAACGATTACTAGTATTGATTTCGGTTCTATCCATGGATATATACATACCACGGTGTAGTTTTTCTGTCAAGTAACGTGGACTTGACAGAATAGCAACAATGGTGTATTTATTAGCAAGACGATATGGATATTACATTGATTGTCGATCTCGCTGTACGGCTGATTCGAGCTGTGGAACGGGCTTACGCGAAGAAGGGAAGCTTCTTTGGTATCTTCGTTCTTATCTTCGTCGGGAGTATTTTCGTGCTTGATCGACTTGACCTTCTGCCGGATGCGCCGACGCCGATTGTTTCAGTTGTTGCCTCGCGTATAAGCACCTCGACACCTGATGCCGTTCCGGAACTCCCGACGAAGATAGAAATCCCCGCGATCAATCTCACGGCGACAATCGCGAATCCGACAACGCTCGATGTGGTGGTGCTTGACCGCGACCTGCTTCAAGGCGCGGTACGGTATCCCACATCTGCCAAGCTCGGCGAAACAGGCAATGTTGTTCTGTTCGGTCACTCGAGCTACCTGCCGATTGTTCTCAACCAGGCCTACAAGACGTTCGACGGGATTCAAAAGCTCGTTGCCGGAGACGTTGTCACCGTATATTCGTCTGATACGGCATATACATATCGGGTACAAGGCGTTACCAAGGAGAGCGCTGCGAGTGATGCGGGCATCCCGCTCTCGGTTACTGGCCGAGAGCTCACGCTCGCGACCTGCGACTCCTTCGGTGAGAAGACAGATCGGTTCGTCGTCACTGCCGACTTTGTTGAGAGTCATCCGATTTATGGCTAACGCCGGAAATCGGATGACTCTCCGCAAGAGGAGAGAAGTTCTTTTCGAATCAATCCGATAAACCAGAGCCGCTTGTGCGGCAGGAGTATTGATATGAACAGCAAAAGGCTGCGCACACCGGCAGTTTCGCTTCTGTTTCTGTTATCGACGCTTTTCTTTCTAAGCAGAGGCGCTATCGCAGGAACTGGAATGCCGATGATGGAGGGGTTGAAGAACCCCACAGAGCTCGCAACCCTGGTCGATTACGCACTTCAGCGTGATCCGACAGGGAAGACAGTGTTGAGTACAGTTCGTTGTAAAAAGAGCGGTTCATGCGCGACCGCGTATGACTACTTTTACGGAATTCGTCTCGCGCACCCGAGTGCAAAGCTCGGGGATATCGCGGATCTCCCACGATATCTGCGCAGTCTGGAAAGGCAACCGGCTCCCGGTGGCGTATGGCAGATGAGCCGCTTGCTCGTACACGGCGCACAGCACACGTACGACGCGAGAGGATGGCATAGAGCGTTCTTCAAAGGAGAAAGTGTCTGGGTTGACCCGAATACAGGCGAAGATATTCTCGCTGGGAACTGCGGGAATGTAATCGGAGCTAAGATTGGTGGGAAAAACCAAAAAAAGAAGATGGTAGCGTGTCCGCGAATTCGGGTCACAGTAAAACCCGGGAATACCGCGTTGCAGTTTATCCTGCTTGGCGGTATTCCAAAAATGGGAGCGGCGTGTCCATTCGGATACAAACCGCCTGCGAGTAACATTCTGTACGCACTCCCGACAGAATGTCCGCACAGGCCTTGCGATTTCAGCGAGACAATCGCGTCGAGCGGCGGTATGGTTGCAGGGCCGAGCGGTGGTATCAATGTAAGTCGGAGTCCTGGTGTCTATATATTCCAGGTTTCTCGGGAATTCGCCAGAGATAAGAGTCGTGTCGCAGCATTTTGTGTCACGACCTCGTCCGGAGCGCATTCATGCGCAAAGGATATCCGGCCTTCCGACTACCACAATGAATTAGCGGTAGTGGGGTACACGGATTTGGACAGACCGAAGGGCTGGACAGGAAACATACGAATCTGGTGTTTTCCCACCTTCGGACCTTGCGGCAAATGCCGCTGACGTGGGGGACCCGTTCGCTTCTCGCTTTTTCACAAAGCACGAACGGGGAACCCTTTTATACGCCGCGTAAGCGGCAGGAAAGAATTTCACAAAATGACAAAGATAAAAGCGGTACTAGCATATATAAACAATCGGCCGATTTCTATTGGCCTTTTAACCGTACTCCTCACGGTTGTTTTTGGTATCTCCGTAGCATTTGCGATTGGTTTCATTACTCCGCCGCATGCATTGGCTGATCTCGCACCGTGTTGCAAATTGCCGTCCCCTCCCCCTCCCCCCCCTCCCCCCCCTCCCCCCCCTCCTCCAGTAATCATAGCGACTATCGTCGGCTGTATGGACACGACCGCTACGAACTACAATTCGAACGCGACCAGCCCCGGTTCGTGTACCTACCCGTCTGTATCCGCAACCACACCCACAGCTCCTGCAACCGTGTATGGCTGTATGGATAAGACTGCCACCAACTACAATTCGAACGCGACCAGTCAAACGGGCATCACCTGCACATACCCGTCTCCGGTCGTTTCGCCGCCCGCTCTCATTTATGGTTGTATGGATAAGACTGCCACTAACTACAATTCGAACGCGACCAGTCAAACGGGCATCACCTGTACGTATCCGTCTGCGCCATCGGGCGGCGGCGCCGGCGGCTCCCCTCCGACCTACGGCGGTGGAGGAGGTGGTGGTGGTAGTGGTGGAGAACTGCCTCCTCCCACTATCACGCTTGTTGCGCTTCCGCACATCGTCGCACAGCCGCTCGCATATCTCTATCTCTCGCAAATTCCATATACGGGACTCGATTTAGGGCCGGTCGGGACCGTGCTATACTGGTTTGCACTTATTGTACTCGCGCTCGTGCTTGCATACCTTGTACTCTTTACCGCGGTGCCGGCGGCGAATCGTCACATACGGTATTTCGCCTTTCGCGTATCGGCGGTGCTCAACCTGCCGGAATCCGCACCGGCTGGTATGCAAACCGCATCGGTTTCCGAGGCATTTTCAGCGGCCGCCGTGCGTGTGGCGCCGGCCAGGACGGCGGTATCGGAGGCATCGTACGACCATCCGACGTATGATGGATTCAAGTCCTTTGCGCACAATGGTGCGCTCTCGATAGAAGACATCGTGAAGAGTCTTTCGCGGCATCAGGTTGTTCCGGCCACTGAACAAAAAACGGAGCCGATACAGAACATTGAGCCGATATATGAAAAGGTTGAACCGGTCTACGAGGACGTTGAGCCGATTGCGCCAAATCCCAGCACCGAGACGACCACAGTGCCCGCAGATGTCCGCGGGTTTACCACGGCACTCCTCGAGGGCGACCGCGCCGCGGTATTTGTCTGGTTGCGCCAGCACGCGCGCGAGTCTGGCGCGCCGGAACAACTCGTTACAAGTACAGTCTGCCTGCTTGATGACGTGTATCGCGCCCGTATCGACGGGACGCCATGCGACTCCGACATAGCACGCATGGCCGCACGTCTCTCGACGCCGACACTGGAGAAACTCGTTACCGCGCTTACGACCGCAATCGATGCAAGCTATTCTACCGGCGCGACCGGTGCAAAGCTCGCAATTGTCCGCGCTCTCGCTGTTCTCGGCGCCTAAAGTGCAAAGCTTTTGTCCGAGTTTAATTCCAAATCGCGACTGCGCGACTGGATTTTTTTCTGGAGCCTCTTTATGAATTCATTTGCAGAATACCCGTGCTTCACACCATCTCGTCCTTCAATAGCAAGATTTTGATCCCCCTGCATTTCCTGGTCCCCAATCACTACGAGATAGGGAATTTTCTCGCCTTTCCCTTCGCGGATTTTTTTGCCTAGAGTTTCGCTGTTCTTATCTATTTCGGCTCGAATCCCTGCAGTTTTAAGTTGTTCAAATATGTTTTGGGCGAACTCCACATGTCGTTCCGCTATAGGGAGTACTCGTACTTGTATCGGTGCAAGCCAGAGGGGGAATGCACCCTGAAGATGTTCAATGAGTACGGAAAGGAAACGTTCTATGGAACCCATGATGGCAGCATGAATCATGACGATGCGTTCCTTTTCGCCCTTCTCGTTGATGCAGGTCAAGTCGAACTGTTCTGGCATATTCATATCAAGCTGGATGGTCGCTACCTGCCAGAGGCGGCCGTGTGAGTCCTCGGCCATAAAATCCAACTTCGGTCCGTAAAAGGCGGCTTCACCGACACCATTGATGGTTTCGGCTCCTTTTTCTTTCGCAATACCGTGTAAAATATCTTCAGCAATTTTCCAGCGGGATTTGTCGCCTAGATATTTTTCTGAATGCGCCGGATCATGGAAAGATAGGCGTATTTTTTTCGGATTGAAACCGAAGGTTTCGTAAAATTCCTGAATAATGTCCCACACCTTCAAAAACTCTTCCTTTACTTGCGATTCGCGACAGAAAGCGTGCGCATCGTCCTGGGTGAACGCGCGGACGCGCGAGAGGCCGTTCAGTTCTCCCGACTGTTCGTCGCGATAGCACATCGTCGTATTCGCATATCGTTGCGGCAGTTCGCGGTAACTCCACGGCTTGCGCGCATAGATTTGCGTATGATGGGGGCAATTCATCGGCTTTAATGCAAATTCATCGCCCTCGCGTGTCGTTATGCGGAAAAGATCGTCTTTGAATTTCTCCCAGTGTCCGCTTTTTTCGTATAATTCCCGTTTTGTGATATGGGGGATTTCAACTTTTTCGTACCCCTGTTTTTTTCGCAGCTCCCACACAAAATCATCGAGAAGATTTCGGAGGATCGTTCCTTTTGGAGTCCAGAGAGGAAGACCGGAGCCCACGAGCTCTGAAAACGTAAAAAGATCAAGCTCTTTGCCGAGCTTCTTGTGGTCACGTCCTTTATCGGTATCGGAAGAGGTGTCCATATTCGCCGAATATATCATATTTCAGAGCGGCTTGAGCTCTTCGATGGCGAGCGACGGTTCTCCGTTCCTGACCGAGACCTTACCTTTGATGAGAAGACACGCGCCGGCAGTAATGATAGCCGTATGCTCTTTCAGTAACTTCGGGAAGATAACGGCTTCAATGGAGTCACTTTTGTCTTCAACCGTAATGAACGCCATCTTCTCGCCACCTTTAGTGAGGATAGTGCGCACGACCGTTACGAGCACTGGCAGTATAAGCAGCATGCCCGGTCCCGGTTCCTCTTTTATTTTCCTTATAGAGAATGCCGCCCTTTTGGTCATTGATTCATACGCGTCAAGCGGATGACCGGAAACATAAATGCCGAGCAGCTCTTTTTCCCAGGCAAGTTTATCGAGAAGCGATGTCGGCCTTCCGTCTGGGAGGACGAGCGGCGGCGGAGCGTTGAATGCGCCAAAAAGTGAATCTTGCGGCGCTATCGCGGTCGCTTCCCGATGGAAGGCAAGGAGAGTCTCAATATTTTCGAGCATCGTACCGCGTTTGTGTTCCGAGGGGTTGAGCGAATCCAGCGCACCACACTTGATGAGCGACTCAAGTGATTTCCGATTCAGATTCTTCGACCCGACGCGGGAGAGGAAGTTGGACAGGGTCATGAACGGACCGTGTATCACGCGTTCGGCGATGATGGCCTCCGAAATTCCGTCGCCAAAATTCTTGATGGAGGAGAGGCCGAACCGGATTGCATCTTTCTTCTCGCCGACGACGGTGAACATCGTCCCGCTCTCGTTCACATCCGGTGGAAGCACGGGGATTAGTATGCGCTTCGCCTCCGCAACGAAAACGGCGATCTGTTCCGTATCGCCGGAGTCGGCGGTAAGAAGCGCGGCGAGATATTCAACCGGGTAATTTGCCTTCATATATGCGGTCTGATATGCGACCTTGCCGTAGCTCGCCGCGTGCGCTTTGTTGAATCCGTATGCAGCGAAGGGCTCTATAAGCGACCATAGTTTTTCCGCCGCGCTTTTCGAGAGGTTGCCGTATTCTACGAATCCTTTAAGTAGTTTCTGTTTCTCGGCCTGCATGACTTTCGGGATTTTTTTCCCCATCGCTTTGCGGAGAGCGTCTGCCTCGAGCCAGGAGTAGCCAGCGAGTGTGATGGCGGTAAGAAGAACGTCATCCTGATAGACGAGGAGGCCGTATGAGAACTCCAGATAATCTTTCATGCGCGGATCAACGAAGCGTATAAGCTTCGGGTTGTGCTTTCGTTCGATGTACTGGGGAATCGTTTCCATCGGTCCTGGACGGTAAAGTGCCACCATTGCATTGATGTCGTGGATGGTCGTCGGTCGCAGTTCTCTCAGCCAGCGGGTCATGCCGGAACCGTTCAATTGGAAAACGCCTTCCGTCTCGCCGCGTGCGAGCATTTCAAACGTTCTTGAATCATCGCGAGGAACGTTCTCAATGTCGATGACTGTTTCTCGCGTTTCCTTCACGCGAAGGACGGCATCGGCGAGAACGGCGAGATTCTTGATGCCGAGGAAGTCGAATTTCAAAAGCCCGACCCCGCCGTATTCGTCGGTGATTGAATACATATCGTACTGCGTGATCATTTTTCCAGTACCCTTTGGATCTGGTTGTATCGGCGTCCACTCTATAAGTGGCGTCGGCGCCACGACGACGCCTGCCGCATGGACGCCGACATGCCGCACGCATCCCTCAATGCGTTTTGCCAGATTAAGTATCTCGCGCGATTCATCATCCTCGTCGTAGAGCGTTTTTAGATCCGGTTCAAGCTCAAGTGCATGATCGATAGTCATTGGGAAGCCCTGGGAGCCGAGCGGAATAAGCTTCGCGATTCGGTCGCCGGTGGTGTAGGAATGGCCGAGCGCTCGCGCGACATCACGCACTGCTGCTCTGGCCATCATCGTGCCAAAGGTGCCTATTTGTGCGACGTGATCCTCGCCATATTTCTGCTTCGTGTACGCAATCATTTCATCGCGACGGTTGTCGGCCATGTCCATGTCGATATCCGGCGCTTTTGGTCGCTCTGGGTTAAGGAACCGCTCAAACGGCAGTTTGTAGAAAAGCGGATCCACATTCGTAATGCCGGTGAGATAGGCGACAAGCGAGCCAGCGGCCGAGCCACGGGTCGTGGTGAGGATACCAGCGCGGCGCGCGAAGGCGAGGAGATCGGCGACGATGAGATAGTACACCGCGAAGCCCTTACCTATGATGATTTTGAGCTCGTACTCGATGCGGTCAACGACTTCTTTCGACTCATTGAGTCCGCGTCCCGGGATGCCGGCGTATGCCTTTGCGCGGAGCTCTTCGTCATGATTCTTGAATCCGGGCGATACGCCGACGGCGGGGAATGTCCATTTTCCGAACTCGAAAGAAACCGAACAGCGGTCGGCTATCTTGCGCGAGTTATTCAACGCCTCGGGGATATCCTTGAAAAATTTTTCGGCAGTTGTTTCACCGATGAAGGAAAAATCTTCATCTTCATTTCTGCCGCGGCTGCCCTGCTGGATGCGGCGCATTATCTCGGTCGCTTCACGATCACTGGGCTCCAGATAGTAGACATCATGCTGGGCGACGAGCGATGCACCGTTTTTCTTTGCAAGTGCGATGATATTCCGCATCAGCGTTTCGTGCCCGGCGACTTTCGGATGGTGCGTTATTTCCAAAAAGACGTTCTTTACGCCGAAAATATCTCTGAATTCCGCAAATGCAGCTGCGGCACCGTTTTCGTCGCCCGCACGCAGGCACTGGGCGATGTCACCGGCAAAAGAGGGCAGGAGCGCAATGATGCCAGTGCGATGTCTGCGCAAAAGCTCTTTGTCTATGCGCGGGCGTTCATAGAACCCTTCTGTCCACGACTTTGTGACGAGAGCAAGAAGATTCTTGTAGCCCTCGTTGTTTTCCGCGAGGAGAACAATGCGCGAGCGTTTCGTATCGATATTTGGATCGCGGTCGTAGCGTGAACGGGGCGCAAGGTAGGTATCGACGCCGAGGATTGGCTTTATGCCCGCGGCCACGGCCGTCTTATAAAATTCGATGGCGCCGTGCATATTGCCGGCGTCAGTGAGGGCAAGCGCGTCCATCCTCTCCTTCTTCGCTTTTTCGACGAGCTCATTCACCTTCGGTAGTGCCTGGAGAAAGGAGTAATGGCTGTGGGTATGGAGATGAACGAAGCGTGAAGCCATACAGCTAGTATACTTTCCGTATGCAATTTATGCTCGGGGTCGATGAAGCTGGACGTGGCCCCTTGGCAGGGCCGGTGGCCGTCGGTGTTGTCGCGGCTCCGGAAGGATTTGATATCGCGAAGGAGTTTCCTGGCGTACGCGATTCAAAACAGCTCTCTGAAGGGAAACGCGAAAGACTTTTTGAAATGCTTGAGGCGCGCTCTACTCTCGGTGACGTTCGTTTCTTGGTAGAGTTTGAGAGCGCCGAGACGATTGACAGAGAAGGGATCGCTGTGGCAGTACGCGCCGCGCTCGCGCGCGGCGTGAACGTTCTTGCCCCCGATGCGGCGTTGGCAAAAATACAGCTCGACGGTGCGCTCCGCGCGCCGCCCGAATACTCGCAAGAAACTATCGTGGACGGCGACGAACTCGTGCCGCTCATCTCGCTCGCATCGGTTGCGGCGAAGGTAATGCGCGACCGTCTGATGCGGGAATTTTCGCAGAGGTATCCGCAGTATGGTTTCGAGCGACACAAAGGATACGGGACCCGCGCGCATTACGAAGCGCTCAAGATATACGGTCCGTGTATTATCCACCGCCGATCGTTTTTGCATCTTGATCTTGTGCGTGTTTTGGATTAGAATTAGGACTTGCCTTGAGCGCTGGGCTTGAGGCGAGGAAACCTTAACGACAAAAAGGAGCAAGAGTGGGTAAGAATAAGGAGTTCCCAGAGAAAAAAACGGCAATATGCAGGGGGAAGGACCCTGATGTAATTGCCAAGCATCGTAAGGGACTCGCGGGCACAGGCCTTGAGGGCTGTGCGGAGTGCCCAGGGTGCCCAGGAAAACAATCGGTAGTGGATGGGAAACTCGGGATTCTCTGTTCTCGATCCGGGTCAAAACCTGTTTTCATTGCCGTGGAGTTAGCACGGTATTGTGACGGCAGCACGCCGCTTCCAAAATTCAGGAAGAAAAGAAAGGGCCCGCATCCTTTCGTGAAGGCAATTACGGCGATGAGGGAATCGCCGCGCTGACCAGCCAAAGAAAAATAATAAATAGTACAAGTTCTTACGCCGCGGCCCTCGACGAGGGTCGCTTTGCTTTTCATATGCGCCGTGATAAAGTAGCGTCTATGTCAATCCGAATGCGCCACACGAGGGGTCACACCGGTAATCGCCGATCGCACCACGCGCTCTCGAACATCGCTATCATACGGGATGCGGAGAGCGGCAATCCTCGCCTCCCGCATCGTCTCGACGAAGCGACGGGCATGTACCGTGGAAAACAAATCGCGCCGGCGCGCGCCCCTCGCACTACTAAGGAAAAGAAGGTTAAAGTACAGTCAATCGAGCCGGTCGTGAAGCACGTTCACGAGCATGCGCGCGAAGAGCATGCGAACGCCGATGCAAAAAGCTCGAAAGGAATCGCCGGCAAGGTTGCGACCGGCGGTCGCCCTAAAGCACGAAGCGGTTTCGGTGGCGGCGCTTAGTTTTTGTGCACAATCCACGCGGCCGCGCTTGCGCGGCCGTGTTGTTTGCTATACTACCTACACAGATCTTTCCATGGCGAATCGACATCTCGCGCGCTCCGTTGTTCTACAGACGCTTTTTGAGTGGGACACCACTCACGCGTCGGAGAAGGACACATTCACAATCCTCGCGCGTAACATCGCCGAGTTCGGCGGCGGCGATGTCGATCAGCCGTTTATGGAGAATCTCCTGAAAGGCATACTCGCGAAAAAAGGCGACATCGATCTTGTTATCGAAAAAGCCGCACCCGAATGGCCGCTGGAGCGTATTGCCCCGGTTGATCGCAACATCCTACGGCTGGGGTTGTATGAACTCCTATTTGCCGATCGAACGCAGGTGCCAGCGAAGGTCGCCATTAATGAAGCTATCGAGCTCGCCAAGACCTTCGGCGGCGACTCAAGTGGCCGATTCGTGAACGGGGTCTTAGGTGCCGTCTACAAGGAACTTGGCGAACCAGGAAAGAACGAACAGGGAGGGAAAAAGAGCGCCAAGCTGAAATATGAAGAATTGCCCCTTCAAAGGCTTGGCGGCGCGGTTGTCTATGCGAAGCATAACGGGCAATATTATCTCGCATTAGTGCACGATGTTTTCGGCCACTGGACACTTTCAAAAGGGAAAATAGGCGATAACGATAAGATTGCGCACGAGACGGCCGAGGAGGGTACCATTCGTGAGATCAAAGAAGAGATCGGACTCGATATCGTCATAGACCAGAAGATCGGCGAAAATGAATACGTCGCCTCGCATCCAGAGCGCGGGAAATACCGGAAGCATGTGATTTATTTCCTCGCGCATGCAGAGTTCGAGCCGCTGTCTCTGCAGCAAGGGAAGGGCGGGCTCGATGATGCAAAATGGTTCCGTCTCCAAGACATCATTGACCTCAATTTCTACGATGATATGCTCCCCATCGTCACTGCGGCCGTT
>Ga0307374_10007542_pt1 | contig 16523 bp, 15 predicted proteins | sample OX3MG_FD_202532 | JGI IMG/M metagenome (GOLD analysis project Ga0307374, IMG submission 202532) | Soil microbial communities from Risofladan, Vaasa, Finland - OX-3 | ecosystem: Environmental > Terrestrial > Soil > Coastal area > Acid sulfate soil | place: Finland: Risofladan, Vaasa | collected... | reverse complement strand
GACCACGCCGCCGGCGCGGTTGATGTGCTCCACGCCAGGGCCGATCAGCTTGGCGTGACCGAGGATCTCCGCCGCCGTGCCAAAACTCTCCTCCAGGTTGCCGGCGATCCGGCTCAGCAGCGATCCGGCCCAGTACAAATAGAGCGCCAGTCCGGCGACCAGCAGGACGATGTCGACGATGGTCAGGATTACCAGCGTTGTCATGACTTCACCTTGCCGAGTACGCGGCCGAGGAACAGATGATGCTGAAGGCCTTCGGCAAGTACCGCCTCGACTCCGTCGGCGACTTGCGGAATCAGCACGGTGTCCGATGTGTTCGCGGCGGCCGCCTTCAGCGTGTCCCGCACGTCCACCACGCGGCGGTCGATGATCTTGATCAGGTAGATCAGCAGGCTCAGCAGGGCCGCGACCGCAAGTACCACGACGAAGCCCACGATGATCACGCTCACCCAGAGGGTGTGTTCCGTCGAGGTCATAGCCAGGTTGTGCATCGCTACCCTCCCAGCCTGGCGCGACCGCGCTGCAGGCCGCCGATGATGATCGTGGCGTGCTCGATCGTCGTCCGCAGGCCGCCGAGCGCGGCGGTGTTGTGCACCGCCTTGGTCAGCTCGGCGTTGATCAGCGGCGCCTCCTTGCCGATCGAGCGGGCCAGCAGCAGGATCGGGACGACGAGAGCCACCACGACGAGGACGATGATGATCCCGATCGTGTAGCCGAGTACCCAGCCGAAATGGCTGGTGCTGTTCCCGGCGGCAAGCGCCAGGACTCCTTTAGTCATTTCGCTATCTCCCTTGCCGGCTCAGACCGTCTCGCAGAAATCCCTGACCGGCTTCAGGCTCGCGTTGACCGAAGTCAGCCGGTCGGGCACGGTGCTGGTCAGCTGCGCGACGGCTCCGACCCCGCCAGTTACCTGGCGCAGCGTCGCCAGGATGGCTCGAAGGTGAAAGATGACGCGCAGCAGGCCCACCGCGGTGATGGCGATAATCAGCGCGGCGATAATCAGGGTGACCCATGCAGCAGCAGGCATGACTCGTGCTCCTTTCTGGTTAGCCCGTTAGCCGAGCAGCTTGGCGACGGAGCCCGCGTACCTGACGGCGCCGACCGAGATGGCACCTACCGTGACGTCGGTCGTGGCCAGCCCTTCCGGGACGCATTCAAGCTCGCCGACGAGCGCACCGCCGCCGGCCAGGATGTTGTCGCTGGCTGCCCTGATCCGCTCCAGTGCCGCGAGCACCCGGTTGAGCAGTGCGATCACGACCGGAAGGATCACGAGCAGCAGAACCGCATTGCCTATCCACCACAAGACCATGGCCTGCTCTCCTCAGCTCGCGGCCTGATACGGGACGAAGAACCGGCGGAAGACCCGCCGTAGTGCCATCAGGGCGGCCCGCAGCCCGATGGCGAAACCACCCGCGGGCGCTGCCGCCGCCTGGATCGCCTCACCGCGCTCGGCCCTGCCGATCTGGTTCGCCAGGTTGGCCGAGAAGTCGCGCATCAGCACCGCGGTGACGTCGGAGATCATGCCGCGGCCGTACTGAGCGGCGGCGCCCGAGAGCTGGAGGTCCTGGGTGACCGCGACCTTGGTGCCGCGCCCGGCCGCGGCCAGGGTCGCGGATATGACCATGCTGGCCTGGCCCCGGCCGCGTTCCTCGGCGCCAGTGGCGTGCACCATGATGCGCTTGGCGGCCTCGTCCCGCTCGGTGATATCGGCGGTACCGGCGAACTGCAGCTTGACCGGGCCCATCCGGATCGCGACCCGGCCGCCGTACTTGTCCTCGCCCAGGTTCTCGGTCAGCTCCGCACCAGGCAGGCAGGCCGCCACTCGCGGGATATCACCGAAGAACTGCCAGACCTTGTCGACCGGTTCCGCGACCTCGAAATCGTTGGTGATCAGCATCGCGTCTCTTTCCTGGCGTAAGAAGCTGGATTGGACTCGAACTCACTCCGGCAGCCAGCGCAGCAGAAGTAATAGGTACTGCCCTCGTACTCCAGCGGCCTGCCATCCGGGCCGGCCTGGACGGTCATGCCGCAGACCGGGTCGACGGCCTCGGCGGGCTCAGCTGCGGAGCGGTCCGCCTGTGCCTTCGCCGATCTGGTGCCCCCCGACTTAGCCCGGCTCTTAGCTCCGCCGCCCGCGCCCGCCGCCGCGGCCGCGGCAACTGCCGTTCTCAGCTTGCCCTCCGCCCGCAGCTGGACGAGCTCGGCCAGGATCGCGACCGCGATCTCGGAGTGCGACGTCTTGCCGAGGTCGAGGCCGGCCGGGACCCTGACCCGGTCAAGCTGTTCCTGCGCGATGCCGCGCTCGGCGAGGTAACCAAGCACGGCCGCGCCGCGCTTGCGCGACCCGACCAGGCCGAGATAGGCGGGCCCGGCCGCGACCGCCTGCTCGACCGCCTCCTCGTCGCCATGGCCCTGGGTCGCTACCACGACCATGGACTGCGGGCCGGCGTCGGCGGCGGTGAACTCGGTCCAGTCAAGCCGGCCGGCCCGCCAGCCGAGCGCACGCCCGAGGTCGGCCAGCGCGTGTGCCATCGGCGACCGTCCGACGACGACCAGGTGCGGCGCGGGCACCACCGGCTCGATGTAGACCTCGAGCGCACCTTCGCTCTGGCACGAGATCGGCACCACGGTCATCCCGTCCGGGATGGCATCGCCGAACTTGCCGGTGGACCCGAGCAGCAGCAGCCGTGGCGCTCCCTCGGCGATGACCTCGCGCGCCTGCCTGATCACCGAAGGCTCCGCGCAGGCGCCGCCGATCCAGCCGTGCACGTCTCCTGAGGCGGTGATGATCGCGCGGGAGCCGAGCTGGCCCGACGACGGGCCCTGCCGCCAGACCACGGTCGCGAGCGCGACCGCCTCGCCGCGCCGAGCAAGCGCTGCGGCCTGCTCCATCACCTGCCAGCCATCCATGATCTGCCTCCCGTCAGTTCTGGCCCGGGGGGACGACCCCCCCAGACCTCCCCGCATCGTCCTCTGCCCGCACCGGCGGCGCACCGGAGACATCGCGACGGTAGGTAATCGCCTCCCAGACCCGGTCGGGCAGCAGCGGCATGTCGATGTTGCGGACGCCGGTGTCGGAGATGGCGTCCATGACCGCGTTGACGAACGCCGCCGGGCCGCCCACGGCGGCGCACTCGCCGACACCCTTGGCGCCGATCGGGTGGTGCGGGCTCGGCGTGACCACTTCGCTGTGCAGTTCGAAGCCGGGCGTCTCCCAGGCGGTCGGCAGCAGGTAGTCCATGTAGTTCGAGCCGACGCAGTTGCCCTCGGCGTCGAACGTGATGAACTGCATGTTCGCCATCGCGTAGGCCTCGGTCAGGCCGCCCATGATCTGCCCTTCGACGATCATCGGGTTGATCCGGACGCCGCAGTCGTCCACCGCGACCATGTTCAGCACGTCCCATACCCCGGTCTCCGGGTCGACCTCGACCGTCACGATGTACACGGCGAACGGCCAGGTGAGGTTCGGCGGGTCGTAGTAGGCGGTGTTCTCCAGGCCGGGCTCCATGCCGTCCGGCATGTTGCTGTAGGCCGCCATCGCGCATTCCTGGATGGTCACACCGCGATCTGGCGCGCTGCGGACGTAGAACCTGCCGAGCTCCCACTCGATGTCCTCCTCGGACACCTCGAGCAGGTGCGCGGCCAGCTTGCGGGCTTTGGCGCGGATCTTGCGTGACACCATGGCCACCGCGGCGCCGGCCACCGGCGTGCTGCGCGAGGCGTACGTGCCCATGCCGAACGGAGCGGTGTCGGTATCGCCCTCCTCCACCACCACGTCCTCAGCCGGCAGGCCGAGCTCGTGGGCGACGATCTGCGCCCAGGTCGTCTCATGCCCCTGGCCCTGGCTCTTGGCTCCGGTCCGCAGGATCGCCTTACCCGTCATGTGCACCTTGAGGTCCGCCGAGTCGAACATCTTGATGCCGAGGATGTCGTACTCGCGGCTGTTTCCCGCTCCGAGCGGCTCGGTCATGGTGGAGATGCCCAGGCCGAGCAGCTTGCCCCGCTTCCTGGCCTCCGCCTGCTGCTGCCGGAATTCCTCGTATCCGACGGCCTTGAGACCGACGTCGAGGCACTTGGCGTACTGGCCGGAGTCGGTCAGGAAGCCGAACGCGGTGCGATAGGGGAACTGCTCGTCCTGCACGAAGTTCATCCGCCGGAACTCCGCCTGGTCGATCCCGAGATCGACGGCGGCGACCTGCATCATGCGCTCCTGGAAGAACATCGCCTCCGTGACCCGGAACGAGCAGCGGTAGGCGACTCCCCCGGGAGCTTTGTTGCTATAAGTACCGCGAGCCGTCAGGTGCCCGGCCGGGATGTCGTAGGCGGCGAACGCCGAGTGCAGCAGGCCGATCTTGAACTTGCTCGGCTGGGCATCGGAGAAGAACGCGCCGTGGTCAGCGTCGGCGTGGATCCGGACGCCGAGGATCTTGCCGTCCTTGCGCAGCGCCATCTCGCTGTCCAGGTACATGTCCCGCGCGAACCCGGTGGAGATCAGGTTGCCCGACTTGTCCTCGATCCACTTCACCGGGCGCTCGAGCAGAATCGAGGCCAGGATCGAGCAGACGTAGCCGGGGTAGACCGGCACCTTGTTGCCGAAGCCGCCGCCGATGTCGGGAGAGACAATCCTGATCAAGTGCTCGGGAAGCTCGGCGACCATCGCCACCGCGGCCCTGATGATGTGCGGCGCCTGGGTCGTCATGTAGACGGTCAGCTTGCTGGTGGCGCGGTTGAAGTCGGCGATCGATCCGCAGCACTCGATCGGCGACGGGTGCGAGCGCGGGTAGTGCAGCTTCAGCTTCGAGATGACGTCGGCCTGCTCGAACGCCCGGTCGGTCCCGGCCTTGTCGCCGACCTCCCAGTTGTAGATCACGTTGTCGGGCTGGTTCTCCTTGTCGTCGCGGATCACCGGAGCGCCGTCCGCGACCGCCTGGACCGGGTTCACGATCACGGGCAGCGGCTCGTACTCGACGTCGATGGCCTCGCAGGCGTCCTTCGCGATGTAGGGGTCGTCCGCGATCACGCAGGCGACTTCCTGACCCTGGAAGCGGACCTTGTCCGTCGCGAGCACCGCCTGCGTGTCGTAGGACAGGGTCGGCATCCAGGCGAGGTTGCGGGTGGCCATCATCTCGCCGGTGAGCACCAGGCGGACCCCGGGGATGTCCCAGGCTTTGCTCGCGTCGATCGACTTGATCCGCGCGTGCGCTAGCGGGCTGCGCAGGATCTCCATGTGCAGCATGCCGGGCAGCGTGATGTCGTCGGTGTAGTTGCCCCGGCCGCGGATGAAACGGTCATCCTCGACCCGCTTGCGGCTCGCTCCCAGTCCGCCGATCTTGATCTCGTCTAGTGCTTGAGACACCGTGCCGTCTCCCGTCTTTCTGTCAGCCGACCGACGCCGTTAGCTGCCCTGAGTTCTGAGCTTGTCCGCGGCCCACAGGACCGACTTCACGATGTTCTGATAGCCGGTGCAGCGGCACAGATTGCCCGACAGCGCCCAGCGCACTTCGTCTTCGGTCGGATCGGGGTTCTCCGCCAGCAGCGCTTTGGCGGCCATCATCATCCCCGGTGTGCAAAACCCGCACTGAAGACCATGCTCGGCCTTGAAGCCCTCCTGCAGCGGATGGAGCTCGCTGGCGCCGGCCAGTCCCTCGACGGTCTCGACCGTTCGGCCATCGACCTGCACGGCGAGCATGGTGCAGGACTTCACGGGCCGCCCGTCGACCAGCACGGTGCACGCGCCGCAGTTGGTCGTGTCGCAGCCCATGTGCGTACCGGTGAGCCCGACCCCACGCCTGATCAGGTGGGAGAGCAGCAGCCGCGGCTCGACCTCGGCCACCATCTTCTTGCCGTTGATCGAGAACTTGATCCGGTTGACCGGGACGTCGCTGGTGGCGTCGTCGCCGCGGTCTTCATAGACGATCGTCATCTCAGGCCGCCCTTTCCGCGCTACCGTCGGCGGCGCCATTTCCAGCTCCGTTTTCCATGCCGCCGCCCGTGCCTGCCTCGCTGCCGCCGCCCGCGGCCACCTCGCTGCCGTCGCCGCGGCTGAGGATCCGGATGACGAACGTCCGCACCATGTGCCGCTTGTATTCCGCGCTGCCGCGATGATCAGTCCTCGGCCGGGCCGCGTCGGCGGCCAGCTCCGCTGCCTGCCGGATGCCCTCAGCCGTCAGCGGCTGGCCGACCAGGGCCTCGGCGGCTGCGGTAGCGTTGATCGTCGACCCGCCCACCCCGGTCAGGGCGATTCCCGCCCTGGTCACCTTGCCGCCAGAGGACTCCGTGGCCACCGCGACGCCGACGGTCGCGAAGTCACCGACCCGGCGCTCGAGCTTGAGGTAGCCGCCCGCCAGGGCGCCCTTGGGGGCCGGGATGACGGCCTCGACGGCGATCTCGTCCAGCGCCAGCGCGTTCTGGAACGGACCGGTCACGAAGTCGGCGATCGGGATCGTGCGCCTGCCGCCTGGCCCGCGGGCGACTACGAAGCCGCCGAGCGCGGTCACTACCGAGGCCCAGTCGCCCTGGGGATCGGCGTGGCAGAGCGATCCGACCAGCGTCCCGCGGTTCCTGACGATGGGGTCGGCGATCAGCGGCGCGGCCGCCGCCATGACCGGCTGCCTGGCCCTGAGCAACGCGGAGCGCTCAAGGTCAGCGTGCCGGCACAGGGCACCGATCCTGATCGTGCCGTCGGGGTCCTCCCGGTGGTAGTCAAGGCCCGGCAGGTTGTTGATGTCGACGATCAGTTCGGGGGAGGCGAAGCGCAGCTTCATCAGCGGCACCAGGCTCTGGCCGCCGGCCAGGACCTTCGCATCGTCCCCGCCCTCGCTCAGCAGGGCGATCGCCTCGGCGATCGAGCGCGGTGCCTCGTAGCGGAACCGAGACGGATACATACGATCCTCCAGAATCCTGTCTGGACGTGAACCCGCAGGTCGGGTGGAGTTTTTTTCTGGTCACTTCTGTCTGGTCAGTGGCCTGGCCGCACAGCCAGGGCCGGCCCATCTCGGCGGCGGCCCCTGCGGTCGACCGCTTCCTGTCAAGCTCCCGTGGCGCCCGCAGCCGACCCGGGGACAGGCCCCGAGGCAGGCTTGGAGACGTTGGTGTCGGCGGTGTCGGTGTCGGCGACTGCGACGGGCAGCGTGTCCTCTTCTGGGTTGGGCCGCGGCTCCTGATGCGGTGGCCACGGTCCCGGCACCGGCTGGCCCGCGACCTTCAGGTAGTCGATGAGCTCGGGCCACGCCCAGACAGTCGGGCTCTTGCCGGTCTTAGGCGCGTGCTCGATCAGCTCATACAGGCGGGGATTACCGCTGCTATGCCCGTCGGACTCAATCCGCATGGCGCGCTCCCGGCTCTGGACGGGCCGCAGGCACCCGTCATCTGTGCTGCGCTGGTTGCAGCAGCACAGCACATGATCCACCCGACAGTAATGACCCGCAACTTGCTAATAAGCTCTTGCTTAAGTGGGCTCAGGCAGACGTTCCCGGCCAACCGCCGATCGCGCTGCGGCGCTGGCCTCGCTCTGCTGTGCTCGTCTGCTCACGTCACATTGGGTCGTCTACCCACGTCCACCTGGCCGACACGTCGTCGCAGCATGGCGCATTGCCGTCGCTGGAGCAGCAGGTTGCTGTCGCTGGAGCAGCAGCAGAGCGCCCCGGGCGCCGGCAGAAGAGTGCGATGGCCTTCGACTAGCACTCTCCGGCGCGGCGGCGGTCAGCTCCAGATGGTGACGTACACCGGCGGGCGGAACCGGGACGGTGGCACCCCGGCAGCGGGCGCCCGCATCAGCTGCATCGCCTCGGGAGTGCTGAGGAACCGGCGCAGCGAGCTGGCCACCGTGCTGCGCTGCTGACGGTCGAGCATGGTCACGTGCCAGCATCCCTCGACCGGCGGCCCGGGCACGTCGACCCGGGACAGCTCGCCGCGGCGGACCTGCTGGGCGACCAGGTGCTCCACCGCGAGGGACACCCCGCCGCCGTCGGCCGCCGCCGCCCAGGCGGCGGTCTGGCTCGGGCAGACGCCGATCCGGTCTTCCGGTATCCGGAGCGCGGCGAGGAACTGGCCGACGTCGCTGTCCCGGTCGGTGGCCGACGGGTCGACCAGCCAGCGCCACTGCCTGGGATTGCCGCGCGGCCGCGTGTTTCCCGCCGCGACGACGACGAGGCGGTACTTGAAGATCGGCTCGCTCACGATGGGCAGCGCGGGGTCGGCGGCCACGTTCGGGCCGATCGCCACATCGGCCAGCCGGTTGGCGACCAGCACCGGCATCTCCTTGGTCACCGCCACCCCCGATGACACCTCCACGCTGCCGGCGAACCGCTTGGTAAAGGCCTCGATCAGCGGCGTGGTCACGAACTCGGCGACCGTGGACGTCGCCACCACCCTGAACTGCTCGGGAGCACCCTGGGCGGCCCTGACCGCGGCGTGAGCCTCGGCACCGAGCACGACGATCTGCGACGCGGTCGCGAGCAGTCGGGAGCCGCCGGCCGTCAGCGTCATGCCGGATGGCCCGCGGCTGAGCAACTGGTCGCCGAGGTGAACCCGGAGCGCCGACAGGGCCTGCGACACCGCCGGCTCGCTGACGCCGAGCGCGTTGGCCGCGGCCGTCACGGAACCCAGCCTGGCGACCAGGACGAACGCGTTGAGCTGAGTGAGTGTCATCTTCCTCCCGATTATCACGCAGTTCCCGATCGGCTCGCGCCGGCCGGCCGGCGAGGCCGCAGGTCAGCGGGCTCATTGCTGTGCCCTAGTTACACTGCACACGCGTGGCATTGCCTACGGGGAGGGCCGCATGCAGGTTCCGGCATATGTCGAGTACGAGAAGGCGACCAGCGTGGACCATGCGCTGACGCTGCTCGCGAGGTTCGGCCCGGAGGCACGAGTCCTGGCCGGGGGCCACAGCCTCATCCCGATGATGAAGCTGAGGCTCGCCCAGCCAGAGACGCTGATCGACATCAACGGCCTCACCGACCTGTCGTATATCGAGGTCACCGACGGCGAGCTTCGGATCGGCGCCATGACCAGGCACGCCCAGCTGCTCGACTCCGCGATCGCTGGTGAGCATTTCGCCATCCTGCACGACGCGGAGCGCGTGATCGCCGACCCCGTCGTGCGCCTGTGGGGCACCGTCGGCGGGTCGCTCTGCCAGGCGGACCCGTCGGAAGACCTGTCCGCGGCCTTCGCGGCGCTGAAAGCGACCATGGTGATCCGGAACCTGACCGGGACCAGGACGGTGCGCGCCAGGGAGTTCCACACCGGGCCGTATGAGACCGTCGTCGCGCCAGGTGAGCTGCTGACCGAGATCAGGATCGCGATCGTGCCCGGCGGCGGAAGTGCGTACCAGAAGGTCGGGCGCCGGGTCGGGGACTGGCCGATCGGCGCGGCCGGCGCGGCGATGTGGCTGGACGGCGGCGGGAGAGGATCCGGGACCCGGGGCAGGACCGGAGGCAGGAGCGGGGCCGGGAGCGGTGCAGGTGGCGATCCCGGCATCATCGCCGATGCCGGGATCGGCCTCACGGCGGTCGGCGCCGAGCACTTCTCCGCCGCGGCCGCCGAGGAGTTCCTGCGCGGGGGGCCGGCGACGGAGGAGAGCTTCGCCATGGCCGGCCAGATCGCTGCCGAGCACTGCCGCCCCGTCTCGGACCAGCGCGGGCCCGCTGATTACAAGCGGCACCTGGCCGGCGAGCTCACCACCAGGGCGCTGCGTGCCGCCCTGGCCAGGGCCACGGGAACCGGGCAGCGCCCGCCCCGGCCGCAGGGGGGCGGGAGCTGAGGTGCAGATCGCGGTCAACGTCAACGGGACCGAGTACTCCCGCGTGATCGAGCCAAGGCTGCTCCTTATCCACTTCATCAGGGATCACCTCGGCCTGACCGGCTCGCACTGGGGCTGCGACACATCCAACTGCGGAGCGTGCGTCGTCTGGCTCGACGACCTGCCGGTGAAGTCCTGTACCGTGCTCGCGGCGATGGCGGACGGCCGCCGGGTGCTCACCGTGGAGGGCCTGGAACGTCAGGGCGAGCTCGACCCGGTGCAGGAGGGCTTCGCGCACTGCCACGGACTCCAGTGCGGTTTCTGTACGCCCGGCATGATGCTGACCGCACGCTGGCTGCTCGACCGCAACCCGGACCCATCGGAGGAGGAGATCCGCGAGGCGATCTCCGGCCAGATCTGCCGCTGCACCGGTTATGAGAACATTGTCAGGTCTGTCCGCTGGGCCGCGGAGCACGAGTCAGCGGCGGCTGACCGAGACGGCGACGGCATCGGCGACGGCAGCGAAGGCGATGATCTGAGATGAGCCCAGTCTCCGAGCAGTTTCCTAACGGGTCTTACGGGCCGGTGCCGCGCAAGGAGGACGCGCGCTTCGTCCGGGGCAAGGGCACCTTCGTCGACGACATCACGCTGCCGGGCATGCTGCACGGTGCAGTCCTGCGCAGCCCTCTCGCGCACGCCAGGATCGTCTCGATCGACACCGCTGCAGCAGAGGCCCACCCGAGCGTCGAAGCCGTCATCACCGGCGAGATGCTGGCCGGCCGCAACCTGGCCTGGATGCCGACTCTGTCCGTCGACGTGCAGGCTGTGCTGGCCACCGACAAGGTCAGGTTCCAGGGCCAGGAGGTCGCCTTCGTCGTTGCGAGAGACAGGTACTCAGCGCGCGACGCGATCGAGCTGATCACCGTCGAGTACGAACCGCTCCCGCCGGTGATCGACGCGCGAGCCGCGCTCGATCCTGACGCGGCCGTGATCCGTGACGACCTGCCCGGTAAGGCGGACAACCGGATCTTCGACTGGGCAGCCGGTGACCAGGCGGCGACCGACGCGGCGTTCGCGGCGGCCGACGTGGTGGTCGACTGCGACATGCTCTACCCGCGGGTACATCCCGCGCCGCTCGAGACCTGCGGCGTAGTGGCTGACATGGACCAGGTCAGCGGGCGCCTGACGGTCTGGGCGACGACGCAGGCACCGCATGCGCACCGGACGCTCTACGCGCTGGTCACCGGGCTGCCTGAGCATAAGATCCGGGTGGTCTCGCCGGACATCGGCGGCGGATTCGGGAACAAGGTCCCGATCTATCCCGGCTACCTGTGCGCCATCGTCGGCTCGATTCTCACCGGACGGCCGGTGAAGTGGGTGGAGGACAGGTCGGAGAACCTGATGTCCACCTCGTTCGCCCGCGACTATCACATGCGCGGCGAGATCGCCGCGACCAGAGACGGCAAGATCCTCGGCCTGCGGGCGAAGGTGCTGGCCGACCACGGAGCCTTCAACGGCGCGGCGCAGCCGACCAAGTTCCCCGCTGGCTTCTTCCACATCTTCACCGGCTCATATGACCTGCAGGCCGCGTACTGCGAGGTCACCGGGGTGTACACGAACAAGGCGCCCGGCGGCGTCGCCTACTCCTGCTCGTTCCGGATCACCGAGGCCGTGTACCTCGTCGAGCGCATGGTGGACCTGCTGGCCCGCGAGCTTGGCGTGGACGCGGCCGCGCTGCGGATGCAGAACCTGCTGCGGCCCGAGCAGTTCCCTTACACCTGCGCGACCGGCTGGGAGTACGACTCCGGTGACTACCCGCGCGCGCTCCGGGCGGCCATGGACCTGGCCGGCTACGACGACCTGCGGCGCGAGCAGGCGGCCAGGCGCGAGCGCGGCGAGTACATGGGCATCGGGGTCAGTTTCTTCACCGAGGGCGTCGGCGCGGGCCCGCGCAAGCACATGGACATTCTGGGCCTCGGCATGGCCGACGGTGCGGACCTGCGGATCTATCCCACCGGCAAGGCGGTGCTCAGCGTCTCCTGCCAGACCCAGGGGCAGGGTCACGAGACGACGTTCGCGCAGATAGTCGCCGCCGAACTCGGGCTGTCGCCGGACGACGTGGAGGTCGTGCACGGCGACACCGACCGGACCCCGTTCGGCCTCGGCACCTATGGCTCCAGGTCCACCGCCGTCTCCGGCGCGGCAGCGGTCGTGGCGGCCCGCAAGGCGCGCGAGCGGGCCAGGATCGTCGCCGCCGCCATGATGGAGGTCTCCGCTGACGACCTCGAATGGACCGAGGGCGCCTGGCGGGTGCGCGGCGACCCCGAGCAGGCGGCGTCGATCGCCGCGATCGCGATGGCCGCGCACTCCGGGCTCGACCTGCCCGACGGCGTCGAGGGCCACCTCGACGCCGAGACCGTCTACAACCCGCCGAACCTGACGTTCCCCTTCGGCGCCTACATCTGCGTCACCGACGTCGACGCGGGCACCGGGCAGGTCGAGGTCCGCAGGTTCATCGCGGTAGACGACTGCGGCGTGCGGATCAACCCGATGATCGTGGAGGGTCAGGTGCACGGCGGGCTCGCCGACGGGGTCGGCATAGCCCTGATGCAGGCGATCGCGTTCGATGCCGACGGGAACTGCCTGGGCGGCTCGTTCATGGACTACCTGCTGCCGACCGCCGTCGAGTGCCCGTCCTGGGAACTCGGCGCCACGGTCACGCCCTCGCCGCATCACCCGATCGGCGCCAAGGGCATCGGCGAGTCGGCGACGGTCGGCTCGCCGGCCGCCGTGGTGAACTCGGTCATCGACGCCCTGGCCCCGCTCGGGGTACGCCACGCCGACATGCCGCTGACTCCGGCCGCCGTATGGTGCGCCATCCAGGGCCGCCCGCTCCGCAGCGACCTCGCGATTCCGGGCTGACTGGCGATTCCGGACCGATCACCCACGCCCGCCCCCGGCCGACCCAGACATTCGCCCCAAACTGCCCGGCCTTCGCCGCTGTCTCCGCCACGGTACACGGATGGATGGCACATCCATCCGTGTTTTCCGGGATAGAAGTGCCATTCATCCGAGGGCAGGGTGCCCGGGGATCGATCGATCCGGGGATTCATCCCGGTATGCGGGATCGATCCATGGTTAGATCCCGCCGGCGGGGTGGCGGTGCTGGGCGGTCCCGGGTGCCGGGGCAGGGGCTAGCCTGCCGCATGATGGACAGGTGTCCTGTTTGCCGAACCGACTTGCCGAACCGACTTGCCTAGCCGAGAGGGCCTTACCGCGGATGAGTGACCTTTCCGAGCAGCTCCCCGACGTCGCAGCGCTGCTGACAGCGCTCGACGACGCGAGCTACCTGGCCGACGAACCGCTCGGCACCGCCCTCTTCCTCGCCGCGCGGATGGGCCAGCCGATCCTGCTCGAGGGCGAGCCAGGGGTCGGCAAGACCGAGGCCGCGAAGGCGCTGGCCAGCGTCCTTGACACCCGTCTGATCAGGTTGCAGTGCTACGAGGGACTGACCTCGGCCGAGGCGCTGTACGAGTGGAACTACCCCCGTCAGCTGCTCGCCATCAGGCTGGCCGAGGCCCGCGGCGAGGCGCCGCGGGAGGCGGACCTGTTCAGCGATGAGTACCTGCTCGAACGCCCGCTGCTCGCCGCGCTCGACCATCCTGGCCCGCGCCCCGCCGTGCTGCTGATCGACGAGGTCGACCGGGGCGACGACGAATTCGAGGCGTTCTTGTTCGAGCTGCTGGCCGAGTCGGCGGTGACCATCCCCGAGCTGGGGACACGGCGGGCCACGTATCCGCCGGTTGTCGTCCTGACCTCCAACCGGACCCGCGACCTGCATGACGCGCTGAAGCGGCGCTGCCTGTACCACTGGATCGACTACCCGGACGTCGCGCGGGTGGCGGCAATCATCAGGCGCCGGGTGCCGGAGGCGGCCGAGTCGCTGACCGGTCAGGTGGCCGCGGGAGTGGCCCGGCTGCGCGAATTCGACCTGGCCAAGCCTCCTGGTATCGCCGAGGCGATCAGCTGGGCGAGCGCGCTGCACGTCCTCGGGGCCGGAGAACTGGACGCCGCCGCCGCCGAGCGGACCGCGGGCGCCGTGCTCAAGTACTCCGAGGACCTCGGCACCGTGCGCAGGGCCGGCTTCGCGACGCTGATCGGCCAGGATGGCTGACCGATCCGGGCCCGGACGGTCGACCGCGGCGCCGCCGGCGGATCAGGCGGACCCGGCGGCTAGCGACCTGGCCGAGGTCAGCGCCCGGTTCGGCGCCGCGCTCCGGGCGGCCGGCCTGCCGGTCGGTCCCGGCCGGTGCGAGCGGTTCGCCGCCGCGGTGACCGTCGCCCGGCCCGGCACGCCGCGTGCCCTGTACCTGTGCGCGCTCGCGACCCTGGTGTCGAGCAGGGACCAGGCCCTGATCCTGCGTGCCGTCTTCGACCAGGTCTTCGGCGGGCTGGGCGACGGCGGTGAGGCAGGCGGCCAGCCGGGCCCGGCCGGTCTAGGCGGTCTTCCTGACGCCTCGCCGGAACATCTGCTGGCCAGCGCGGCCAGGGCCGCTCAGCAGCACGCCATCAGCAGCACGGAAAGCAGGGCCGCCGACTCCGACGGGGAGGCCAGGCAGGACGACGGGACCGAGCCGGAGGCGGAGAACCGTTACCTCGGCACGAGCGCAGAGCGGCTGGCAAGCAAGGATTTCGCCGAGCTCTCCGACGTCGAGCTGATCTCGGTGGCGACGCTGATGCGCAGGCTCACGCTGGCCGTGCCTGAGCGGCGGTCGCGGCGGCAGCGGCGCAGGTCGGGAGGCAGGCGCACGGACATGCGCGCCACGTTGCGCCAGGCTAGGCGGACCGGAGGCCACGCGTTCCGGCTGATCGGCCGCACTCCGGCCCGGCGGCCCCGGCGGCTGGTGGTGCTCTGCGACATCTCCGGATCGATGGAGCCCTACGCGCGGGCGATGATCCAGCTGCTGTACTGCGCCGCGGGCGGAGCGGGCGCCGAGGTCTTCACGTTCGCCACCAGGCTGACCCGGCTGACGCCCGTGCTCGGCCGCACCCTTCCGGGCATCGCGCTGCAGCGCGCCGGCCAGGCGGCACCCGACTGGCTCGGCGGCACCAAGATCGGTGCGGCACTCAAGGACTTCAACGATCACCACGGCCGCCGCGGCATGGCGCGCGGGGCGGTGGTCGTGATCATCTCCGACGGCTGGGAGACCGGCGAGCCTGAACTCGTCCGGCGCGAGATGGAGCGGCTGTCGCTGGTCGCGTTCCGCATCGTCTGGGTGAACCCGAGGACCAAGAGCGCGGCCTACCAGCCGCTCGCCGGCGGGATGGCCGCCGCGTGGCCGCACTGCGACGCCGTCGTCAGCGGGCATACCGTGCATGCGCTCGACCAGCTGACCGCGGCGCTCGCTGATCCCGTCCGGCGCCGTGCCGAAGTGCGGGCCGGCCGCTGAAACGGGCGTGCACGCCGCTTTCGCGTAAGCATCGCTAACCCTCTTATGTCACTAACGGTGACCCTCTGATCACGGCAACGAGCTACCTTACGGTGGTGCGGGCACAATGGCGGAGCGGGTTCCTGCTGCTGGCTTGCGGCCTCGCGGCCTTCGCGGTCGCGCTCGGAACGTACCTGGGTTACGCCCTCACTCATCCCGTGCCGTACTGGATGGACCCGGTAGACCTGCGCGTCTACCGGTTCGGCGGCCTGATCGCCGCGCACGTCGCTCCCTGGTACAACCCGCACCGGGTCTCTCCGCTCTACGACTGGCCCGGGCACCTGAACCTGAAGTTCACCTACACGCCGTTCGCGGCGCTGCTGTTCACCATGCTCACGATCCCCGCACTGCCCCTGCTGCTGAAGACGTGGGTCGCGGTTAACGTCCTGGCGCTGATCGCCGCGATCTGGTTCACCCTCGGCGGCCTGCCCCAGTTCAGCCCCGGCGGCCCAGCGCAGGGGTCGGCCGTATCCGTCGGGCCGGCGAGGGCAGCAAGAACGGGTCCGCCGCAGGAGGCCGGACCCACCGCGCCCACGCGGGCCGCGAGGATGGGCGCAACGCTGCTGCTCGCCGCCGTGATGTTCTGGACCGAGCCAGTTCAGCGGACGCTCTATCTCGGTCAGATCGAGCTTGTCCTGATGGCGCTGATCATGTGGGATGCCTGTCAGCCAGACCGGCGCTGGTGGAAGGGGGCAGGCATCGGCCTCGCGGCCGGCATCAAGCTCGTCCCGCTGATCTTCATCCCGTACCTGCTGCTGACCGGGCGGTTCCGGCAGGCGGCCGTGGCGGCGGGAACCTGCGCCGCCACCGTCGCGCTGGGTTTCTGCGTGCTGCCCGCCGATTCACGGCGGTGGTGGCTGGGCGGCGTGTTCGCCCGCGGCAGCAGGACCGGATTCGTCGGCTGGGAAGGCAACCAGTCGCTCAGCGCCGTCGTCACCCGGTTCGCCGGGAGCGTGACCGGCGGCCACGGGCCGTGGCTCGCCGTGGCCGCCCTGACGGTGGTCGCCGGGCTGGCCGCCGCTGCCGTCCTCGCCCGCAGCGGATATCCGCTGGCCGGGGTTCTCACCTGCGCGCTGACTGGCCTGCTGGCCTCGCCCATCAGCTGGGATCATCACTGGGTATGGGTCGTGCCGGGGGTAGCGGCTTTGGCCGGCTACGCCGCGCGGTGTCGTGCTGCCCTTCGCTGGGCATTGCTCGCCGTGGCGGCGCTGGTCACCGGCTTGTTCGCCGCCTGGCCCGGCAGCCTGCTCGGCGAGGCCGCTAACCTCGGCGGGTTCTCGCTCGGACTGATCTGG
>Ga0307374_10007539_pt1 | contig 16527 bp, 13 predicted proteins | sample OX3MG_FD_202532 | JGI IMG/M metagenome (GOLD analysis project Ga0307374, IMG submission 202532) | Soil microbial communities from Risofladan, Vaasa, Finland - OX-3 | ecosystem: Environmental > Terrestrial > Soil > Coastal area > Acid sulfate soil | place: Finland: Risofladan, Vaasa | collected... | reverse complement strand
TCGGGCAGCCCGCTCCGCAGGCCGCCCGATCGACCTCCGGGTCAAGCCCGCGCCCTGCTCCCAAATGCCAGCCACTCGCCCGCACCAAGGGAAGACGCGCCGGCCCTATCCACGACAGGCTCCTAGGCCTGGACCAGCTCCACTTCCAGGCTGATCTTGACCTTGTCCCCCACCGCCACCCCGCCCGTCTCCAGCACCTGGTTCCACACCAACCCAAAGTCCTTGCGGCTGAACTCGCCCGCCGCCTCGAAGCCGCGCCGCAGGTTGCCCCAGGGGTCCTTGGCCGCCGCCACCGGGGCCTCCACCGCCAAAGTCACCGGCCGCGTCACCCCATGGATGGTCAGATCGCCGGTCATGGCATACCCGTCCCCGCTCGGTACGATTTGGGTCGAGCGGTAGAGGATCGCCAGAAATTTCTCCGCGTGCAAAAAGTCGGCGCTGCGCAGGTGGTTGTCGCGCTGCGGCTCGCGCGTGTCCAGGCTGGCAACATCAATCTCCACCTCGACCTGCGACTTGGTGAAGTCCGCCTCGTCCAGCGTGACCGTCCCGCTAGTCTTGGCAAACACCCCCTTCACATTGCTGACCATCATGTGACGCACGGCGAACTGCACATGCGTGTGAACCGGATCAATCTTCCAAGCAGTAGGCATGTCTTTGATTTTACCCCCCAGCGCCTTCAGAGGCCGCACTGCTCATGCATGAGGTCAACAACACTGACCGTTGCCACATAATAGCGCTTCACCACCCCAAGGGAAAGCCCGATCGCCTCACCGTGGGCAATGCTGTTCCGCTTGTCCACAATACTGTCGACCGCATCTTTGAGCTCCCCGCCAGTCCGCTCCTCCAGCCAGCTTCGCCACTTGGAATCAAAACGCGACGCGATCAAGAGAATCTCTTCCATCTTCAGGTTGCCGGGGCGCTTGAGCCGATCTGCGACGAAGCTGGCTACCTGCGGGTTGGAACAGCGAAGCGCATATTCGGAGTACACAAGCCGAACCGAATTCTCGACCAGACCGCTGACCAGAACGCACAGATAATTCGCCCAATGCGACTGGTCGCCCATATCTTGGAACTGTCCCGCTCGCTCGAAAAGGTCATCCAGCCGCTGCCGCTGGCGTGCGATCTCCTGCAGGGGCATGTTCTCAGAGCACGCTAGCGAAAGCGTTCCTCGCCATATCCAGGCGCTTCTTGACGCGATCGAGACTGGCGGTGCCGCGACCACACGCATCGAGGAATTCCGGATTCCCCATCAGCTCACGGTAGGCAAGTCGGAACGCGGCTCGGTCACCCACCCCACCCCGCTGCAGCCGTTCCGCGGCGCCAACCATGACCGCATCGAATACTGCGGCATTGAGCGCACGAGCCGGACGAAACGCGGTCACGCCCACCGCGGTCGAGACCAGCCCGATCGTCTCCTCAAACGCCTTTCTCATCGCCGCCTCTGCGCCTGCGTCAGGATGCTTCGACTTGCCCATATAGCGATTCAGGAAGTCCACCATGGGCTTGCGATAGTTGCCGCCATCGAAGAGGAGTGCCAGAAACCGAAGAATCAGCTCCTGATCGCGCATCCGGAGGTCCGGGTCGGACTTCCCATAGATTTGACGCCACGATGGCAAGGTGTTTAGGTCGGTCAGGATTTGCCGAATCCGCCCGGAGTGGTAGATCGCGCTTCTCACTTCTTGGGGCGCAAGCAGCTTTCCGCCGGTGTTCAGACGGCTGAAAACCTCGTAGATGCCCCGCTCGTCCTCCGATGGTTCATCCTCTTTGAACACGGTTGCGTGAAGAATGGCATCGTCAAGCCGGCGTCGGTCCTCCGGTCGCAACGTGGCGTACGTGCGGCCCTCCAGTCCCGGCTGCACGCTCTTCAGCGCGAATTCCTTCGCCTGCGAAGGCCACTTGCCTTCGTAGAAGTAGTGCAAGGAGAAAAGGCGCTGCTGCCCATCCACCACCAGCAGCTTTCCGGTTTCGAGCTCCTTCGTCAGAAAAATCCCTGGCACTGGAAGGCCCAGCACCAGGGATTCGATAAACCGCGAGGCATCCTTGATATCCCAGACGAAACCGCGCTGGAATTCAGGGACGTAGATGTCACCCTTTTTAATTCGGCTCACCAGGGTCTCGACCGGGTAATCGGCGCCATAGCTGGAAACCGAAAACGGCGAAACCTGCACTTCGACGGCATCCTCCGCTTCCGTGAGGTGGTCTTCGAGCGCTATTTCCGCCTGTTCAATGCCCGCGTCGTTTCCTGCCATTCCTGGCCTCTGGGAAGAGTATAGCCAAGTCGCTCCCCCCGTGCTCCCTTAGCGGTGAGTTCCTGGCCGGGGCGCATAGAACGGCGCGTCCGGCCCGCTGCCCTGGGTGTACAGCGCCGCCTTCTCCCCCGCCGTCATGTCGCGGTAGGGCAGCGCGTCGTAGAGCGGCTGCGCCGCCATCACCGGCGCGTCGGCTTTTTCCACCGTCGCCGCGAAGATGCGGATCTTGGGGTCGTTGGGCAGCGTCAGCGTGCGCGCCCCCGCAGGCAGGTTGATCTCGTAGGCAAACAAATAGGCGTAGCTGTAGGCGTCGTTGCTGCCGTCCGCCAAGTGGTGGTGCGAGGCAAACCAAGCCAGCGGCGCCCGCTTGATGTAGCCGGGGTTGAGCCCGGCGTAGAGCTGATAGGTATAGGTGCGATTGCCGCGGCCCCCGCGCCCGCGCCCCGCCACCGTATGCGTCGTCCAGTTGCGGTAGTCCCACTGCCCGATGTAGCCCGTCCAGTTCTCGATCTCGAGCGGCACCCGCCGCGCCCCCACGCTAAAATCGGCCGTCTGGTCCCCCTCCGCCGCCGCCAGCAGGTACAGCCGGGTGAAGTGGCCGGCGGGCAGGCTCAAAGTCTGCCCCTGCGCCGCCACCGCGTTGGACCCGTTGGGGTCGCCAAGCTGGAAGCGGACCCCGGCGTAGGCGATCGTCCGCGGCAGCATCTCCGCCGGATAGTTCCCGCCCTTCCCGTCAAAGCCCGCGCTCGAGGGCGTATGATCGGGCGTGGCCGTGGCCACGTTGTAGGGCAGCGCCACTGGCTTGGCCGCCGGCGCCGCCGCGCGCTGCAACGGCGCCAGCCGCACCGCCAGCGTCCGCGGCTCGTATGGGGTGAACGACGCCACCACCTCGCCGTTCACGATCCGCGCCGGATCGCTGGTCGAGATCGGCTGCTCTTGCCCGTTGAGCTCCCGCACCGCCAGCGCCCGGCTGGCAAACCCAAGGTGCACGTCCTTTTCCGCCTGCCCGTTCAACTCCACCAGCCGCACCACCACGTCGCTGCCGCTCTCGGCTTTCTTCATCGCCAACACGCGGATACGGGGGTTGTCCAGGTGCAGCAGCGACAACTGCCGCCCCAGCGCACCGGCATGCTTGGGCGACGTGAAGGCCACCAGCGGCACGTTGAGCCGGTAGGCCTGCCACTCGCTGTTCTCCTGCCGCCAGTCGCCGACGTGGCCGGCCAGCCCGAACAGCATCTCGTGGTGGCCCCAATCCTGCGTCGCCTGGTCGCTGTAGTTGCGGTTGTGCAGCCCGGGAGTGTAGAGCAGGGTCAGCCGCAGGGTGTGGTCGTTGGGCTTGTCGCTGGCGTTCTTGACGTCGGTCAGCAGCGTTGCCCCGTAAGCCTCGCTCGAGTCGGTCAGGTCCACCCACTGGTGCGAGGCCACCTCGAATTGGCGGGGGTTGTCGTTGGGCCGCTGGATGGTGCCGATGTCCCAGCTATAGGTCGCCACCGGGTAGGAGGCGGTCAGCGGAAAATCCGCCATCAGCGCCGAACCCGGCGTCTTCCAGTCCACCTTCGCGCCAAACTCCACCCGGTTGCCGGCGCTGCCCGAGGCCAGCCGCACCGTCTGCACGAAGTGCGAGCCCTGGGCGTCGCGGGTGATCTGCAGCGCCACCCGCGCCGGCCCGCTCTCGACGATCTGGATCTGCGCCGGCCCGGCCACATAGGCCCGCGGCGGCGCTTTTTGATCGTTCCAGTCCATGTTCCAGGCGGGCCACACCGTCGGCGCCTCGGACTGGAACGACAGCCGCATCGGCCCAGAGAGCAACTCCTTGTGCGCGAGCTTGTCAAAGATGCTGGCCACGTCGCCGTCGTCGTTGAGCGTCACCCGGTAGCGCGCGTTCTCCAGCGAGCGCGGCGTGACCTTGAGTTCCGAGGCCACCGGCGCCTTCGCCGCCGCCACGCTGTAGACCGCATAGCCGGTCGCCGGCACCCTGGCCAAAAACACCACCCGGCCGTCCCGGTCGAGCTGCGCCGGCACCGTCCGCCCGTCCGGCCCGGTCACCCGCACCGCCGCCGGCCGCCCTCCGGCAAAGTCCACCTTCGCCGCCACCGGATCCTGCCGCGCAATGTTGAGCGAGTTGTAGACCACCAGCGGAATGCCCGCGGTGGCCGTGTCCAGGTGCTGCGCAATGGTGTCGGTGGCGCTGCTCAGCACCCCGGCGAACTGGTTGGCGGCGATGGTGTCGTCGTTCCAGGAATAGGTGTAGGCGTTGGCGTCCGCCGTGCCCGCCATGATGTCGTGGAACTGCCCGCCCAACAGCAGCCGCCAGGCGTGGGTCAGCCGCGCTTGCGGGTAGACCGCGCCCAACAGCGAGGCCCCCACCGAGGCCTGTTCCGCCGCCTGCGCCAGGATCTCGTTCTTGCGATTCCAGCGCTTGTGCTCCGCCTCCGAGGTTAGCGACCCCGCCGAGTGGTTGATCAGCTCCAGGTCGCCGGTATAGCGCGGCAGCCGCGACAGGTCATCGTTCTTCATATCCAAGAACATGGTGTCGGTGTCCGCCCACTGTACGTGGATCGGCCCGTCGCCGACCTGCACCGGCGGCAAGGGCGGCAACGGCGCCGGCGCCGGCTGCCCCCGCATCCGCCGCACCCGCGGCCGCGGCAGCGAGATGGTGCCGTGGTCCATCGTCGCCTCCATGACCTTCACCGACTCCTCGTCCGGCGCCCCGCCGATGTCGCCCGTGCCCACGTAGTGGTAGTCGGTGTACAGGCCGGTCACCTGCCCATCCACCGTCACCGGGTCCAGCCCGTGCGCGTAGGGCACCAGGTACTCCAGCCCCTTCTTGCTCAGGTCGGTCGAGTCCCCGCCGTCGTAGCTGCCCGGGTTGACCGCGCCCAAAATGCTGTGTCCGTCCGGACCCGTCCACACCCCCACGTTGAACGGAATTCCCTCCGGCGTCTTCTCCGGCGAGTCCGGCCCGCCGACCCGCGCCGCCGGCTGCCAGCCCGCGTTCAGCTTCTGCGTCGAGAACCCCAGCAGCCCGGCGTGGCTCAGGATGCTGGGCAGGCTGGCCGGAAACCCAAAGCAGTCCGGCAGCATGTAGTCCACCGCGGTGGTCCCGAACTGCTGCTGGAAAAACTCGTTGCCGTACAGCACCTGCCGGATAATGCTCTCCGCGTTGGGCGAGTTGACGTCGTTCTCCTCCATCGAGGCTCCGCCCGGAAACCACCGCCCCGCGGCGATGTACTGCTTGAGCCGGGCGTAGCGCCGCGGGTAGTACTCCTGGAACATCTCGTAGCGGTTCGCCCCGGTGAAGTTGAAGATGTAGTGCGGGTACTTCTGGATCAGCGCGAAGTTCTTGTCCAGCGTGGCCTTGAGGTATTCATTGATGACCTGCGGGTAGTCCCAGCGCCACTCCGTGTCCAGGTGGGCGTAGCCCACCACAAACAGCGTCGGCGTCTTGGTCAAATCCGGCGCGTCCGCCGGCGCCTTCTTCACCACCTGGGCCAGAACCACCGGCGAAGGATCCGTTGGTTTCGGCGCGGGCGCCTGCGCCGCCGCCACGCTCGCCAACCCCGCCAATACGCATCCCGACAAGAGAAATTTGCCCATGGTGCCCTGATCTCCCAGCGCCCAGCATACCGGAATCCCCCCGCCAGGACCAGCCCGGGCGCCAGAGCCCAACGGGATGGCACGCGGTGGCCGGGCTTGTCCTTTCCCTGCTCGCCGAGCGGTTGGGCCGCGCGCACGAGTTGTTGCTGGCAGGCATTACTCGAGTCGCAGAACCCGAGCCGGTTCATCGCGCAGTACCCGTGCCGCCGGCAAGAGCGTGCCGAGCAAGCAAGCCAGGAGGATGGCTGCGGCTGCACCGGACAGGGCCCATGCGCCCACGGGCCGGAGACCGAAAAGCCAAGCCTGCAGCATTCCTGTCAACGCCTTTGCGACCACGAGTCCGCAGGCGGCGCCGGCGGCGCCCAGGACGGCAGACTCCCGCAGCGCTGTGCCGACAAGGCCGGCACGGGACGCTCCGAGCGCGCAGCGGATCCCGATCTCTCGCCTTTTGAGCCGCGCGCTCACGGAGGCCACACCATAGACTCCGGCAAAAGCCAGCAGCAACGCCAACGCTGCGAAGGCCGAAAAGAGATAGCCGAAAAAGCGGGGTAAACGCAGCATCTCCGCGATGTCCTGGCGCAGGGACTGCGTGTCCTGCACCAGTAGCCGGGAATTGAGGGTCGAGACCGTCCGCGTGAACGCTCGCAGGCTTGGGTAGGCGCCCGGAGCGGTGCGCGCGAGGAGGAATGCGCTCGGCAATGGAAGCTGGAAATCGTTCGTGTAGACCGCCGGAGAATCGCTGGCCTGCCACGTGCCCGCCATGGCGTTGTCCTGGGCCACGCCGACCACGCGCAGGCGGTACCACTTCCCCTCCGGCGAAGAAATTTGTACCTCGACCACTTGGCCCACGGCCGAACCGCTGAAGTAGGCGCGCTCGAAGCCTCGGTTCACGATGGCGACCAGCGGCGCACCCAGCGCATCCCGATCGGAAAAGTCCCTGCCGGAGAGCAGCGGGATGCGGAGCGTGTGGAAATAGCCGGGGCTAACGTTAAACCAAGCCGCAATCCCGCCGCCAGCCGCATTGCCCGTGGCGGACATCCGGAAAAGGCATTGAGAGACCAATCCAAAGGGTGACTTGGTCAGGGCCACTGCCTTCACGCCGGGGATGTTGGCGGCCTGCCCCACCAGCCCCATCCAAAGCCGCGAATTTTGCGCCTGATCCCAAGCTTGGCTACTGGTTGCGGCCTGCGCAAGCTGCGCCTGGATCACATGTTCCGGCCGGAACCCCAAGGGAGAGTGCGAGAGTCGCCAGGCACCGGACAGCGTGAGCCCCGCGACGGCCAGAAGGACGGTTGTGATCGCGGCTTGAACAAATATCAGTGCCCTGCCGCCGAATCGCTGCCTCCTCCCCGGGGAGCCGGCTGGGGAGCCAACGCCCCCCAGCACGGTTGCGGGCGTGAGGTTGCGGCGGATCAAAGCGGGTGCAGCGCCGGCCACCACCGCACTCATCAGCGAAGCGGCAGCGGCGAACGCGAGCACCTTCCAATCAACCGCGACACCGGAAAGCCTGGGGATCTTCGTTCCGGGAGCGTTGGCACGGAACCAGCGCACGGCCCCAAATGACAGGAAGGCGCCACACCCCGCGGCCGCCGTACCGATCCACAGTCCTTCCGCAACCGGAAGGGCCGCCAGACGCGCGGCGCCAGCCCCGAGGGCAGCCCGGATCGCAAACTCACGCTCACGACCCAGCCAGCGGGCCAGGCACAGTCCGGCCACATTGACACAGGCAATGGCCAGAAGCGCAAACGAGAGTCCGAAAAGCGGCCACAGGGTCTCGCCCGCCAAGCGCACCCGTGTATCCTTGAGCTTCCACAACTGCAGGCCCTGAAGGCCCTTGTCTTCAGGATGCTCCGTGATGAGACCCTTCACCACGCTGTCCAGTTCTTTCTGGGCACGGCGCAGGGTAACACCCTTATTGAGGCGGCCGAGAAAAAACGTATAGTAAGGGTAGGCCTCTTGGCTCGGGCCCTGCATGGTCATGACAGTGACCCCACGCATGGCGAGCTGCCGCGGGGTCAGGGTCAACGGCAGCCAGAGATCCACAGGTTTGGCGGGCCAATAAAGTCTGAAGGTAAAGCTTGGCGGTGCGACGCCTACGACGGTCCGCCACCGGGAGTTCAAGTCAATAGTCTTGCCCAGTGGCTGGGCGTCCGGGCTGAACAATGTTTGCCGCAAGCGGTCGCTGAGGAACGCCACCCCATCCTGACCGGCCCGAAACTCGCCAGGAGTGAAGGCTCGACCGACTTTGGGGTCGAGGCCCATGAAAGAAAAGAAATTAGGAGACACCAACAGCATCTGCACCCGGCGGGGGCCGCCCGGCGAGCGGATGATGCCGTCGTAGAGCCCGGCGAGCGTGGTCTGCGAGAAGACATGGGTTCTCGCCCGAATATCTATGTAGTCCGCAGCGCGGACCTCGCCCAGCGCCACCACAAGGCCGTCGGCGTCTTTATAGGGCAGGGGACGCAAGATGACGCCGTTGACCACCGCGAAGGCCGTGGTCACGGCGGCGACCCCCAGCGTGAGGACTAAAACGGCGGAAGCCGCAAATTGGCGTCCGCGCCACAGGCAGCGCAGGGCCTCACGACCGGTATCGAGGAACAAAGCCATACCCCTATCGAGGAACAAAGCCATACCCCGGTTTAACCCCGCTATCGCACCTGCGTGCCGCGTCCGCCCAGCCTTCTTCTGCACCGGCACGGTACAAAGTTCCGTGCCGGCGGGACCGGCCAAGTCATTCGTGCGTCGGGGTGCACGAGCTTCCGATGCAGTCGCAGATCACGCCGATGCTTTGGCTGCACGCGGCCGGGTTGCAGGCGCCGCCGCAGCTTGTCTGCGGCAGGGCGGCGCTTGCTTCCACGCGGTGGGTGAAAGTGATGGCCATAGCAGATATGCCCGCCATCGTGAACATCAAAAGCAGCAGAGTTCCCAAAAGGGTTCTTGCCACGCTCCCGTTGCCTGACTTCGTTGACATTTGTATTTACCTCCTTGAACTAGTTGAAGCGTCTCGACCGTTCGCAATGCCCGCCCTGTCGTTAGGTGGCGCAATGTGCCCAATCAGCGCGCCTAGGCGCTGGATGTCGGGCTGAGCAAGCACCCCGTCCCACTCGCCGCGGACGTGTCCGCCCGGCCCGACCAGGATCGTCTGCGGCGTGAGGCGAAGGCGGTAATTGAACACCGACGATCCGGCAGGTATCAACACCCTCTCCGTGCTATCCAATCCAACCGCTGAGAGAACCGCTGGTGGTTGTCCGACACCAAGCAGCCCATCCATGTCCAGACCCACGGCAATTATTCGCACACGATTGCGGTCGATGGCGGAAACGAGGCGTCGCCAGTTTGGCGCGTTGTCGAGGCAGGCGCCGCAGTTCGGGTCGAACACCAAGATAAGGGTGCCCTTGCCATGGCCGTTGTAGGCAATGGACAGTCCCTCCCCGACGAGACTTTGCCCCGTGAGTCCCGGAAGAAGCTGACCGACGTCGACGTGTTCGCTTGCCCGTTGCGATGAGTTCAGGGCACGGATCTTAGCGTTTTGCGAGGCCAGGATTACGTTGGCAGCGAGCAGCCCAATCGCCACCACCAGGAACGCTGCAGCGAAGCTCCGCGGAACCTTCATGTTTACCTCAGGGCCCCAGCTAATACGCTGCGTTGCGGTCGCGCGCATTCACTTGGGGCCTTATAAGCGCGAAGGTACCCGCTCTAAAACACAATGTCAAGAGGAAACTCGCAAATCACCGGCGGCCATCCGGGCCCACGGACATTTCGGGGGCCTCCGGGTCGGGGGCCGGCCGGGTTGCGGCAGCGCTGGTCGCAGGCGGCCCCGATCGCCCGCCCAGTTGTCCCGGTTATCGCCGCAGTCGGCTGGACCGTATTACAGGTGCCAACCCCCGTCCAGCGTCAGCACCGTGCCGGTGACGAAGCTGTTGCCCGCCAGCAGATACAAGATCGTCTCCGCCGCCTCCCCAGCCGTGCCCAGCCGCCCCATCGGGGTGCGCCGGATGATCTCCTGCCGCAGCGGCTCAAACCCCGCCCCGCGCGAATCGAGCTGCGCGGTGGCGATCAGCCCCGGCAGCAAGGCGTTCACCCGCACCCGCGGTGCCAGCCGCCGCGCCAGATACTGCGTCAGGCTGGGAATGCCGCCCTTGCTGACCACAAAGTAGGCCGAGCTGCCGTCCCCCCGCTGGGTGCTGCCGCTGCCCACGTTCACCACCGCCTCCAGCGTCGTTCCCTTCCCCGCCGCCGCCAGCGCCAACTGCAGCGGCGCCCGCAGGTTGACCGCGATCGCCCGATCGAAGCGCTCCAGGTCGAAATCCTGCTCGGCGTCGGCGCGCTGGAACGACGCCCCCGCCACCGCGCCGATGGGGTTGGCGGGCGTATAGGCGGCGTTGTTCACCAGGTAGTCGAGCCGCCCAAACCGCTCCCGTACCCGGGCCACCAACTCCTCGGCCGCCTCCGGCCGCGCCAGGTCGGCGGCAAACTCGCCGCCCTGGTGGCGATGGGCCGCCACCGTGGCGCCGGCCGCCGCCAGCGCCGCCGCCGTCGCCGCTCCGATCCCGGCCGCCGTGCCCGTTACCAGCGCCACCTTCCCGCTCAGGTCCATGGCCTTGATTGTAAGGGCAGTGCGCTACCATAAGGAGCGATGAACAAAGTCCTCGCCAGCGCCGCCGCGGCGGTGGCCGACATCCCCGACGGCGCCACCCTCATGGTGGGCGGCTTCGGCCTCTGCGGCAACCCCGAAAACCTTCTCCAGGCGCTGCACCAGCGCGGCGTCGGCAACCTGACCATCATCAGCAACAACGCCGGCACCGACGCCGAGGGCATCGGCATCCTGCTCGCCGCCGGCCAAATCAAGAAAATGATCGCCACCTACGTCGGCGAAAACTCCATCTTCGAGGCCCAGGCCCGCTCCGGGCAGCTCCAGACCGAGCTCATCCCGCAGGGCACCTTCGCCGAGCGCATCCGCGCCGGCGGCGCCGGCATCCCCGCGTTTTTCACCCCCGCCGGCGTCGCCACTGTGGTGGCCGACGGCAAGGAGACCCGTGACTTCGACGGCCGCACCTACTTGATGGAGCGCTGGCTCAAGGCCGACTTTGCCCTGATCAAGGCCCATCGCGGTGATCGCTGGGGCAACCTCACTTACCGCAAGACCGCCCGCAACTTCAACCCCGTGATGGCCACCGCCGCCCGCGTCACCATCGCCGAGGTGGAGGAATTGGTCGAGCCCGGCGGCCTCGATCCCGAAGCGGTCATCACCCCCGCCGTCTACGTCCACCGCCTCGTCCTCGGCGCCGGCTACAAGAAGCCGATCGAGCGCCGCACCCTGCGCCCGGCCTAGAAATGCCCATGTCCGACCAAGACAAGCGCTACCGCATCGCCCGCCGCATCGCCCTGGAGCTGCGCGACGGCTACTTCGTCAACCTCGGCATCGGCCTCCCCACCCTGGTCGCCAACCTCGTCCCCGCGGGCATCGAGGTGGTGCTGCAATCGGAAAACGGCATGCTCGGCGTCGGCCCCTATCCCCTCGCCGGCCAGGAAGACCCCGACCTCATCAACGCCGGCAAAGAGACCGTGACCGAGCTCCCCGGCACCTCCTACTTCTCCAGCGCCGAGTCCTTCGCCATGATCCGCGGCGGCCACATTGACATGGCGGTGATGGGCGCCATGGAGGTCGCCGAAAATGGCGACCTCGCCAACTGGATCATCCCCGGCAAGATGATCAAGGGCATGGGCGGCGGCATGGACCTGGTCGCCGCCGCCCGCAAGCTCTACATCGCCATGGAGCACACCACCCGCGACGGCCAGCCCAAGATCCTCCGCCGCTGCCGCCTGCCCCTCACCGGCGCCGGCGTCGTGGACTTCATCGTCACCGAGATGGGCTTGATGCGCGTCGCCCCCGAGGGCCTGGTGCTGGAAGAGCTCGCCGCCCCGTTCTCGGTCGCCGACGTCCAGGCCGCCACCGAGGCCACCCTCGTAGTCTCGCCCCAGCTCAAGCCCATGCCCGGCGATTAGAGCAAGAACTGCCTTGCTATGGTTTGGCGCGGGCCCCTGCGCGGCTGCGCCGCGCGTCCCGCTTGTGCGCACGCCGGCTTGGGGGCCCGAGGCCCCAAGCCGGCGCTGCGCCTCGCAGGGGCCGCGCCGAATTCGCTTCCCGGGGGCGCAGAAGCGCCACTGGCGCTTCTGCGCCTACGGAATTCCGCAGCCCTTCGCGCCGATTTTGCCGGCAGGCAAAGCGGCGCGACCCCCCGCGAGCAGTCCATCCCGCCGGTCGGAGTTTTTGCTCTAATGCAGCACCCGCACCTGCAGGTGGGTCCCGTCGTCGAGGTCGAAGTTGCCTCCCATGCTGTTCATCACCCCGCCCAGGTCGGCGCCGGTGCCGTTGGCCGTCTCCATCACGGCGTACTCGATCGGGGTGCCGTTGCTGGACCGGTCCAAATTGGGGTAGGCGGCGTCGTTGGTCGGGCTCATCGCCTTGGGGATGCCGCTGCCGCCCATCTCCGCCGGCATGGTCATCTTTTCGTTCCAGTTGGTGCTGTCCGACTTCACCTTCACGATCGCCGCGCGCAGGTGCAGCAGCACCGCACCTTTCTTCGTGGTCGCCTGGTCGAACAGCACCCCCAACTGGGCGTGCTGTTTGCCCTCGGCCGGAATCACCAGCGTCACCTGCCCCAGCAGCAGGCTGTTCTTGGGCAGGAGCATCGTTTTGTGGTCCTTGATGTCTTGCAACACCTTGGCCACCAACTTGTCGCCCACCTTGGACTTTGTGGTGTCGAGCTTCTTCTGCAACTCAATGCGGATGGTGGTGCCAGGCTTCAGCATCGCGTCCGTGGCGGGCGCCTGCGACCACATGGCAGTTACCGCCAAGGACAGCACCACGAAAAACAGTCGGGACAGTCGGGTCATAGCCAATTCCCTCCCCCCCCAAGTAGTAATCCCGCCCGGCAAGCCTGTCAAGAGCTACTCTCTAGCCGCCCGCGGCGAGTCGGCTTTCCGGCTCCGGTCGGAGGCACGAGACCTGCTCTGGGCGCGGGTCTCGCACGTCTGCGTTTCAGCCGGTACTTGTTTCGCCACGGGCTGCTAGGACCGCGCCCGCCACTCCGGCTTCCGTTCCCGGCTGGCCTGCGCCAGCCCGCGCCTTACCCCCGCCGCGTCCAGGTCGCTAGCATAGACGGGAGTGCCGGGCTGCTGCCGCCACGACTCGTCCAGCCCGCCCGCATCCACCGCGTCGAAACCCAGCTCATCCACCAGCCCCATCACCACCGCCTTGGCGGCGACTTCGTCGCCGGCCACCGGCAGCGCAATCCGCCCGACGGCGCCCGCCGGCCGCCCGAGTTCCAGCAGGTGCGCAGCGTAGATGTTGTTGAAGGCCTTGATCACCGCGTGGCCGATCTGCTGCTCCACCCAGCGGCTCTCCAGCATCCCCGCCTCGATCGCCGCGATGGGCCCGTCGCGGAGCTGGGCATAGTAATTGTTGGTGTCCACGACCGTCAGCCCGTCGGCCCCGGCAAAGAGCCCGGTTGGCAACTGCGGCAGGTTCTTCAGCGGAATTGTGACCACCACCACCGCCCGGCCGCGTGCCGCCTCCACGACCGTCGCCGCCTTCGCCCCGGTCTCGGCCGCCAACTCCGCCAGCGTCGCCGGCCCGCGTGAGTTCGCCACCGTCACCCGATGTCCCAAAGCCGCCAACCGCCGGGTCAGCGTCCCGCCGATGTGACCTGCGCCAATGATGCCGATCTCCATGCCCCATTCTCCCCCGTCCCCAATCGTCCCGTCCATGGGCCATCCGCCCCGTCCACGGGGTTGTCCGCCTATGGCTCCCAGCCCGGCGCCGCATACATCGTCTTGCCCCCCACCACCGTCAACTCCGCCTTGGCTTGGAGGATCTCCGCCGGCGGAATTGCCCGCAGATCCTGCGACCACACCACAAAGTCGGCCAGCTTGCCCGGCGTGAGCGACCCCTTGTTGTCCTCGGCAAACTCCGAGATCGCCGCGCCCATGGTGTAGGCATAGAGCGCTTGTCCCATTGTCACCGCCTCCCCCGCCGGCGGGTAATGGATCGTCCCATCGGCGCTTGCCCGCGTCACCGCCGAGTAAATCCCCAGCATGGGGTTGATGGGCTCGACCGGATCGTCCGTCCCAAACGCCAGCACCACACCCTCCTTCAGGAACGCGTTCCACAAATACGAATCCTGCGCCCGCCGCTCTCCCACCCGCGCCTCGGCCCAGCGGTCGTCGTCGAGCAGGTGGCTGGGCTGCACCGAGGCGATCACCCCAAGTTGCGCCACCCGCGCGATGTCCGCGGGCGCAATGATCTGCAGGTGCTCGATCCGGTTCCGCGGCCCGCGCATCGCCCCGTGCCGCACCGACGCCGCCTGCGGATTCTTCGGGTCGGGCACCGCGCTCTGCGCCGCCTGGAAGGCGTTCAGCGCCATCTCCACCGCCCGGTCGCCAATGGCATGGAAGCCCAACTGGAACCCCGCCCGCACCCGCTCAATCGCCATCCGGTTCAGTTCGTCTTGCTGATACTGCGGGATGCCACTATTGTGGGGATCGTCGCTGTAGGGCTGGAGCATCGCCGCCGTGCGCGAACCCAGGCTGCCGTCCATAAACGCCTTGAGCATGCCGGTGTGCAGCCAAGGGTCCTTCAGGTCGTGGTGCGCCCGCTGCGCGATCAGCGTCGCCAGCGGTTCTTTGAACGTCAGCCACTCCACCACCCGGAAGCGCAGCGCCCCCTCCTTTTCCATCTGCTCGTAGGTCAAGAACGTGTCCCAATCCGAGTAGTCCTGCACCGACGTCACCCCGTGCGCCAGCGCGTCCTGCATCGAAAGCGTGAGCGCGCGCCGCCGCTGCGCCGGCGTCATCGAAGGAACGTGGCTGCCGATCAACCCCTGCGCATCCTCGAAAAACATCCCGTTGGGCTCTCCCCGCGCGTCTTTGCCGATCTCGCCCCCGCTCGGCGTCGGCGTCGTCCGCGCCACCCCCGCCGCCCGCAGCGCCAGCGTGTTGGCCACCGAGGCGTGCCCATCCAGGCGGTGCAGAAGGGCCGGATGGTCGCCGGTATAGGGGTCCAGGTCCTGCCGCATGGGAAACTTCTGCCCCGGCCACAGCGTGTGGTCCCAGCGCGATCCGATGATCCACTCCCCCGGCGGCAGCGTCTTGGCATACGCCGCAACCCGCTGCTGCAACTCCTGCAGCGACCGCGTGTTGCTCAAGTCCAAATCCAGCATGCCCGTGCCTGCCGCGAGTTGATGGGTGTGCGCATCCGCAAAGCCCGGCAGCACAAATTGCCCCTTTAGGTCCACCCGCTTGGTCAGCGCACCCGCCAGGGCGCTGATCGCCGCGTCGGTACCCACCGCCACCAGGCGGTCGCCCCGCACCGCCAGCGCCTGTGCGGTGGGATGCGCCGCGTCCATCGTCATCACCTTGCCGTGCAGAAACAACGCGTCCGGCGCCTGCGCCGCGGCGCCCAGAAGGATGGTCAAGGCCACAATCGCGGGCAAGCCCGCGCGCGCCGCCGACGTGAGCACAGGGTGGAGTTCAAGCATGGCAGTAGGGTAACGGCAATTGCCGCAAAATCCAGCAAAAAAGCGCCGACCCGAAATGCGCTCAACCGGAGGCAATTCCGGCCTTGGCGATAACGCTATCCCTCACGAGGCCATCTAGCGACTCGAGCACAGACACGGAGCGGCGAAACTTCGCGGCCTTGGGAAATATTGCCGGTCGAGCGCGTCTTGGGACGCGGAAAACACAGGGATTGGTCTGCGGCCCTTGACGTGCATCCATGCTAGAGAGCCCCCCGGGACGGCGGACCGACCAATACGATGCCCCTTCCGCAGCCCCAGCCTTTTGGCTTGATCGAGGTCCCGGCCCAGCAGCGGCGCCGCCGCCGCTGGGCGCTCGGCGTGAGCACGCTCGCCCAAGTGGCCTTGGCCGCCGGCATCGCCCACTGGGTCCGCGATACCCCTTGGGTGCTGCCCGCTCCGCCCCAGCCCCTAACCGTGACCCTGCTGGTGCCGCCGCCGCCACGCATCGCGCCCCGGCTGCCACCGCCACCCAAAATTCCGCCTCCCCGCCCAGTGGTTCACCGTTTAGCGCCCACGCCACTCCCGCCGCCGCCACGTCCTCGTCCGGTTGTGGTCCACATTGTGGCCGCCCCGCTGCCCGTGCCCATCCTCACGCCCTTGCCCAACCTGCCGCATCCCAAAGCTCCGCCCGCCCCCGCGCGCCCGGTGAAGCTCAATAGCTTCGCCCAAACCGCGTCGGTCTCGCCCCACCCCGAGCGCCGCCAGCTCCGGGCCGCCGGCTTTGGCGATCCCAACACCGAATTGACGGCACGCGTGGTCAGGGGCAACGTGAGCGCCGCCGGCTTCAATCTCCCCGTCGGCACCCCAGGCGCCAGCCGCACCCGAGCCATCGCCAGCGCCGGCTTTGGCACCGCCGCGGCGATGGGGACCTCCCCTCGCCCCGGTGGCTCGGTGGCCAGCGCCGGATTCGGAACCGCCTCCTCCCGCGCCTCCTCGAACACCGGTTCGGGCCGGGTGCAGGCCTCCGGCTTTGGCACCAGGCCGGTCGCGGCACCGCCCTCGGCGCCCCGCCCCGCCCCCCCCGAGCTCACCCCGGTTGAGATCCTGGCCAAGCCCGATCCCGATTACACCCCCGAGGCCCGCCGCCTCCACATCGAGGGCGA
>Ga0307374_10007534_pt1 | contig 16531 bp, 16 predicted proteins | sample OX3MG_FD_202532 | JGI IMG/M metagenome (GOLD analysis project Ga0307374, IMG submission 202532) | Soil microbial communities from Risofladan, Vaasa, Finland - OX-3 | ecosystem: Environmental > Terrestrial > Soil > Coastal area > Acid sulfate soil | place: Finland: Risofladan, Vaasa | collected... | reverse complement strand
GGACCGCGCGCCTGGTCCGGTCCCCCAGCGCGGCCCATACCTCCTCCGATTGGTAAGTGACCACGAACGGTAAGTTCAGCCTAACGGATCAACGTTGTCAAGCCCCGCGGCAGGGCCACTGTCCGGTCGCGCCGAGGGTCCGGTCGACCGGCGGGGCGGGGCGGTCCCGCCGTGGAGCCGGCTCGCGAACAACGCCGGCCCCTCGGCATCCCCCGGAGGTGCCGGGCGGAGCGACCACGGCCGGCGTTTCCGCCTCGCAGAGGGTGCTCGATCGATGTCGGACAGTTGGTTACTGCTAAATTGATCCGGCCCGAAGCTGGGGGCGGAGTCGAAGCGAGCGGGGTGCCAGAGAATCCCTTGACACTGAGGCAGGCCGCGGCCGAGTTGGGCGTGCACTACATGACCGTCTACCGCTATGTCCGCACCGGCAAGCTCCCGGCTACCCGCGAGGGCGCCACCTGGCAGATCGACCCCGACGATCTGGCCCGGATGAAGCCGGCCGTCTCCGCCGGATCAGCCGCCCGTGCCGCCGCGACCAAGGCCCGACTCGAAGCCCGGCTGCTCGCCGGCGACGAACCCGGTGCCTGGGGCGTGATCGAGGCCGCCCTGGCCTCTGGCCATTCGCCCTCCGAGGTGCTCCTCCGACTCGTGGCACCCGCCCTCGAATCCATCGGAGACCGCTGGCGCGCCGGTGAGCTCGCGGTGGCCGATGAGCATCGGGCCAGTGCGGTGGCGGCGCGGCTCATCTCCCGAATCGGCGCCCTCTTCGCTCGCCGGGGGCCCAAGCGCGGCAGTGTCGTCATCACCACGCCGCCAGCCGAGCGGCACGCAGCCCCCGTGGCCATCGCTGCGGACCTACTGCGCTGGGCCGGGTTCGACGTGATCGAGCTGGGTGCGGACACCCCGGCCGACGCGCTGGCCCAGGTGCTGGCAGACACGTCGGACCTGTTGGCCGTCGCCATGGCGTGCAGCACCCGGGCATCGACTACGTCGGCCCGTCGGGTGATCACCCATCTGCGCACCTCCCTCCCCGGTACCACGGTGCTCCTCGGGGGCGCCGCGATCACCGACACCAACCAGGCGCTCCGCCTCGGCGCCGACGGCTTCAGTGGCCGGCGCGGCGACGATCTGGTCCGGGCTGTCGAGGAGCTCGCCGCCGCCCGATAGGGCAGACCCGAAAGGGAGCTTCCGATGGTGGCGGATCCGTATCTGCCTCCCGATCGTCGTGTCGCATTCCCGGCTCCCGGCCGGAGCGCTTGGCCCGACCCCTTTTAGTACTAAAATTGTCCTCATGACTTGCTACCGTGCGAGCGTCACCTCCCCCTGGCCCCCGGCCGAGGTCTTCGACTACATGGCCCGCTTCTCCAACGCAGCCGAATGGGACCCCGGGGTGATCGGGGCCGCCGAGGCCGACCCCGGGGAGCCCACACTCGGCAGCACCTATCGGCTCACAGTCCGGACCCTCACCCGGGCCGTCCCCCTCGAGTACCGCATCGCCGAGTTCGACCGGCCCCGACGGGTCGTGCTCAGCGCGGAGAACTCGATGGTGCGCTCCACGGACGTGATCGAGGTATCAGCCCTCCCCGGGGGTGGATCGACCCTCACCTATGACGCCACCCTGGAGCTCAAGGGTGGAGCCGCCCTGCTCACGCCCCTGCTAGGGCCGGCATTCCGGCGTATCGGGGACCGGGCCGTCGTCGGCCTGCGCGCCGCGCTGGCGGCATGACCGTCGACGCGCGCACTTCCCGGCATGCGATGGCCCGGGTCATCGACGCCGTGGCCGAGGCCACCGTGGTCCCGAGCTTCAGCCGCATCGGCATCTCGCTCCGCCGGCGCTTGGAAGGTTGGAGCGACCCGCCCCCGATGAACGGCCGCGTGGCCGCCGTCACCGGGGCCACTTCCGGCATCGGGCTGGCCACCGCCACCGCACTGGCCAGTCTCGGTGCCGATGTACACCTGGTGGGCCGCGACCCCGGACGAGGCGCCACCGCCCTCGGGGCCGTCGAAGCGGCCGGACCTGGTCGGCACCACCTCCACCTGGTCGATCTCTCGGATCCACCTGCGGTGGCACAATTCGGGAGGAGCCTCTGCGACAGTACGGCGCGCCTCGACGTCCTGGTGCACAACGCCGGGGCGCTCACCCGCACCTACCAGACCGGCGCCGGCGGGGTGGAGCGCACGCTCGCCACCCACGTGCTCGGCCCTTACCTGCTGACCGCCGCACTGGCACCCCTGCTCTTCGCTTCGGTCCCCGGTCCCGCGGGAGCGGCCTCCGCCCCGGCCACAATCGTCACGGTGAGCTCGGGAGGCATGTACGCCCAGTGCTTCGACCTCGATACCCTCGAGGCCGGGCCCGACCGGTATGACGGCGTCGTCGCCTACGCCAGGGCGAAGCGGGCCCAGCTGGTGCTGGCGAATGCCTGGTCGACCCGTTTCGCTCCGGCCGGGGTGGCAAGCTACGCCATGCATCCGGGCTGGGTGGACACACCCGGCCTGACCGAGGGCCTGCCCACGTTCCGCACCTTCGTGCGCCCGCTGCTGCGCACGCCGCCCGAAGGGGCTGATACCGCCGTGTGGCTCGCCGCCGGCGGCCCCACGGTGGCAGCGCGGGCGGCCGGAGCCACGCCGCCGACCTCCGGCTTCTTCCACGACCGGCGCCTCCGGTCCGACCGCCGCCTCCTTGTCTGCCGTCCGAGCGACCCGGGTGACCCGGAGCGCCTCCTCGCCTGGTGCGCGGCGCGCACGGGAGCCGAGACGCCCGCGCCGGGAGCGACGACGTGACAGATCCGGCAGGAACCGTTGCGGTGGCGACGGGAAACGGGAATCCGAGCGCATCGCCGTCCCGGGTGGCCATCGCCGGGGCGAGCGGCTACGTGGGCCGCCTGCTGGCGACCCGACTGAGCGGCGCCGGCCACCAGGTGGTGGCGCTCGCCCGGCACCCGGACGCCCTGCCCACCGGTGAGCGGATCTCGGCCGTGGCCGTCGACGTCGCCGACCCCCAGGCCACGGCCGTTGCGCTCGCCGGCGCCGACGCCGCCTACTACCTTGTGCACGCCATGGCCGGCGGGTCCGGGTTCGAAGGCCGGGACCGAGAGCTCGCGGCTGCCTTCGGCAGGGCGGCACGAGCGGCCGGCGTCGGCCGCATCATCTACCTGGGCGGCCTGGGCCGGGACGACCTGTCGTCCCACCTGGTCAGCCGCCAGGAGGTGGGCGCAGTACTGGCCGCTTCCGGTGTGCCGGTCGTGGAGCTGCGCGCCGCAGTCATCCTCGGGGCCGGCAGCATTTCCTTTGAGATGCTGCGCTCGCTCACCGAGCGCCTGCCGGTCATGGTCTGCCCGCGTTGGATCACCACCCTGCTCCAACCGTTGGCTGAGAGCGACCTGCTCGACTACCTGTCCGGCTCCCTCGTCGCACCAGCGGGCGTCTACGAGATCGGCACGCCTGACGTGACCGACTACGGGACCATGATGCGATGCTATGCCGAAGCGAGGGGGCTGCGGCCGAGACGCATCTTCACCGTGCCCTTCGTCACGCCTTCGCTGTCGGCACGCTGGGTCGACCTGGTCAGTCCGGTCGACAGGCGCATCAGCCACCCCCTGATACAGGGCATGGTCAACGAGGTTGTGGTCCACGACCCGGAACGGACGTTCGCCGCCTTCGGCATCACCCCCCTCCCGGTCAGAGAAGCCGTCCGCCGCGCCATCGACGACGAGGGTGACCGGATCTCGTCCGGGCTGCTCGACGGCTCGGAGTCACTCGGTACTGGCGTCTACACCGTTCGATGTAGCGCACCACTGGACCCTGACCACGTCGAGGCGGAGCGAGACGACCTGGCCCGGGTGGGAGGTGACCTCTCCTGGTATGGCGTGGCGTGGGCGTGGGCGCTACGCGTGGCGCTCGGCCGGATGTTCGGCGAGAAGCTCGAGCTCCGGCCACCCGACCGGCTCGTCCCGGGGGCGGCAGTCGACTGGTGGGAGGTGGTGCGGGCCGACCCCGACCACCTTGTGCTCGCGTCGGTCGGGTGGTTCTGTGGAGACGGCTGGCTCGGCTGGCGCATCACCGAAGCGCCACCCCGCCTGGAACAGATCGCCGCCTTCCGACCCAAGGGCCTGGTCGGCCTCGCCTACTGGTGGGCCCTCTGGCCCGTACACCAGGTGGTGTTCCGGGTCATGGTCCGGAGCCGGGCCCGCCGGGCCCGGGGGCGGCCCGGCCCCGTGGCTGCCACCACCCACCACGCCAGCCCAGCCGGGTCGACCACGGCTGCCTGACTCTGTTGCGATCCGTCCTCTGGTTCCGGCGGGACCTGCGCCTCGATGACCTGCCCGCGCTTCGGGCTGCGGCCGAGGCCGGGCCCGACGGCGTCGTTGCTCTGTTCGTCGCCGACCCGGCCCTCCTCGGGCCGGCCGGTCCGAACCGGCGGCGTTTCCTGACCGCGGCCTTGACTGCTCTCGACACCGAGCTCGGAGGCGCCCTGGTGATCCGCCGGGGCGATCCGGTCCGCGTCGTCCCTGAGGTTGCGGCCGCGGTCGGGGCTACCGTGGTGACCGCCACGACCGACTTCGGTCCCCACGGTGCGGTGCGCGACGCTGCAGTGGCACGGGCTCTTTCTGACGACGGGCGTCGTCTGATGACAGTCGGCTCCAACTACGCTGTCGCCCCGGGCCGGGTGCGCACGGGGTCCGGCACGCCGTTCAAGGTGTTCACCGCCTACAAGCGGGCCTGGGAGACAACCGGGTGGCCGAGCCCATACCCGGCCGCCGCCGTTCAGTACCGCTCCCTCGGCAGTGACAAGGACGCACTCCCTTTGGAGTCTGGCCTGGCTGCTCCCGGGTCCCACGGCCTTCCCGACTGGTGGGAGGGTCTCCCGCTCGGCCCCGCCGCGGTGCTCCCCGACGCCGGGCCCGCCGCGGCGTGGGACCGGCTCGAGCGCTTCGTGGCCGGGCCGTTGGCCGACTACGACCGTGACCGTGACCTGCCTGCAACGGCGGGCACCTCGGGTCTCTCGCCCTATCTCCGCTTCGGCTGTGTGCACCCACGGAGCGTATTGGCGCTTCTCGGGTCGGGGGCGGGAGCCGAGCGCATGCGGACGGAGCTGGCCTGGCGTGAGTTCTACGCCGACGTTCTCTGGCACCGGCCCGACTCGGCGCGCGCCCCGCTCCTGGAGTTCGGGGCCCGGCTCCGCTGGGACACGGACGAACGGGCCCGGGAGCGGTTCGCGGCCTGGGCGACAGGGACGACCGGCTACCCCCTCGTCGATGCCGGAATGCGCCAATTGCTGGCCGAGGGCTGGATGCACAACCGTGTCCGGATGGTCGCGGCCAGCTTCTTGGTGAAGGATCTCCACCTCGACTGGCGGCTCGGTGCCCGGTGGTTCATGTGGCACCTGGTCGACGGCGACCTGGCCTCGAACCAGCACGGCTGGCAATGGGTGGCCGGCACGGGCACCGACGCCGCCCCGTTCCACCGAGTGCTCAACCCATCGCGTCAGCAGGAGCGCTTCGACCCGACCGGCGCATATGTCGGTCGCTACGTGCGCGAGCCGGCCGCGCCCGGTCACGCCACCACACGGCGTGCTGAACCAGGCAAGGTTCCCCGGTCCGTCGTGCTGGTCGACCATGCGGCCGAACGGCATGAGGCGCTGGCCCGCTTCGCAGAGGCTCGCCGGCCGGCCGGCGAGAGCTCCATGTGAACTCGGTCGTGTCGACTACTTCGTCGTGGTGATGAGCCGCTCGCGGTCGAAGACGAGGGTCGCAGCACGCCAGCCAAGGCGGTCGAGTACGACCAGCCCGATGCCGAACGCCAGGGCGACACGGAGGTTGGAGGGAATGACGTTGAAGGCGATCAGCGACGTGACCGCCACCGTCGGAAGGCTCACCAGAATGGAAACCTGACCGGCCGTGCGGAGGTCGCTGGACCGGGCCGAGATCGCCATGCCCACCCAGATGGACCAGGTGACCAGAAGGGGGGTGAAGACGATTTGGGCCACGACGTCCGGAGCCTGCACGAGGCCAGAGGCCACACCTGGGGCTGCGAACACCTCCACGATGGCGATGAAGAAGGCGAAGACGGCATAGGCGACTGCTACGGACGGCAGGAACACGGCGAGTGCCTTACCGAGGATGAGCTCATTCTGCTGCACCGGCGTGGACAGGAGTGGCTCCAGCGTGCCCTGGACGCGCTCGCCGACGATCGAGTAGGCGGCCAACGCCGCCGGCACGAGCGCCGGGATGGCGAGCATGTAGATCAGGGTGTGCTCGTGATGCAGCGCCGGGGAGCCGCTCGACGGGATCGTGAAGACCTGGATGACGGGCTGGATCAGGAAGACGAGCGGCAGGACCACCATCGCGGAGACGACGTTTCCGCTGCGACGGAGGTCTCGGAGCTCTTTGTGGAGAATGGCTTCGACACGCCGCCTGCTGATCCTCATTCTGCGGGCTCCCCATCGTTCTCTTCGACCAACTGGAGGTACACGTCCTCCAACGAGTGGTGGGACTCCGTGAGCGCAAGCACATCGGCCCCGGCGGCGACGAGTGCCCTGGTGGCCTCTGGAGCCGCCACTGTGATGTCGGACGCCTCCAGCACGTAGGTGCCCGCGCCCTCGACCCGCCACCCCGTCACTCCGCTCACCAATCCGAACACCGCCGCCGGCCGAGCGAGTGGGGTGACGGTCCTGACCGTCAGGGTTCTCCGGAAGAGCCGGTCTCGCAGCTCATCTGGTCGACCGATGGTCCGCAGCGTCGTGTTGAGGATGGCCACCCGATCGCAGAGCTGTTCTGCTTCTTCGAGGCGGTGGGTGGTGAGAAACACGGTCACGCCGCGTCGACGCAGATCCTCGATGAGGCTGTGGACGTCTTTGGTGGCCGCCGGATCCAGTCCCGAGGTGGGCTCATCGAGGAAGAGCACCTCCGGGTCGCTGAGTAGCGCCCGGGCCAGAGACACCCGCTGGCGCAGGCCCTTGGACAGCGCGCCACAGGCGTCGTCGATTCGGTCGGCGAGGCCCACGGTGTCCAGTGCCTGACGGATCCGGTCCGGTGGGTCCGGAATCTCGTAGAGGTCCGCGAAACAGGCCAGATTGTCCCGGACGCTGAGCCGGAGGTAGAGGCCGGGTGCCTCGGGCATGATGGCGATGCGGCGCCGGATGGCCACGCCGTTCGCAGGGGTGAGATCCAGGCCCGCAACCGTGGCCGCGCCCGAGCTGGGCGCAATCAACGTCCCGAGCGTTCGAACCATCGTGGTCTTGCCGGCGCCGTTGGGCCCGAGGAATCCGAAGACCTCGCCCCGACCGACCTCGAAGGAGACCTCCTGGTAGGCGACCCGATCGCCGAAGCGCTTGGTGAGGGATCGCACCGACAGCGCCGGATCGTCGCTCCGGGGGCGGGCTGAACCACCAACCGACGCCATCCCTGGATCCGCTTCGCCACCGGACGGCGAGCCGTGCGCATGTCCGCCAGCACTTCGGCCGGAGTGCGTCACGCGACCGATTATTGCAGAGGGTTCCGCGAGATGCGGGACAGGTCATCCCGCCGGTAGAGGTTCGGCCGGCAAGCCGGGGGTTCGGATCTCGACCGCGCAGTTCGGTACCCGCATGGCGTCAACCAGCGGGTGTGAATGACCACTGCCCGTCCATCGGTCGCTGGTGGTGGTGGAGAACGAGCCTCTGCATCCTTTGTCGCGGTCAGGTGGCCACAGGTTCCTGAAGCGCTCCCGTCGGGATCGCCCACCGGCCGATGCCTCGGGTCATCGGGTCATCGGGTCATCGGGTCATCGGGTCATCGGGTCATCGGGTCATCGGGTCATCGGGTCATCGGGTCATCGAGGAAGATCGTGGGCCGGGATGGTGTTGGTAGAGCCATGGTGCCGCTCTCCGTCCTCGACCTGGCCACGGTGGCCAAGGGGTTCACGCCGGCCGACGCCCTGGCGGACACCACCCGCCTGGCCGTGGTGGTCGAGGGACTGGGCTACCACCGGATGTGGGTGGCCGAGCACCATGGCATGCCGGCGGTGGCCAGTTCGGCCCCGGCCGTGCTCATCGGCCACCTCGCCGATGCCACCACCACCCTCCGGGTCGGCGCCGGCGGGGTCATGCTCCCCAACCACGCCCCGCTGATCATCGCGGAGCAGTACGCAACGCTCGAGGCGCTCCACCCCGGGCGTATCGACCTGGGCCTGGGTCGGGCTCCCGGCACCGACCAGGTGACGGCCCGCGCCCTGCGGCGCTCAGCCGATGCCGGTGCGGACACCTTTCCCCACGATGTGGTGGAGCTCATCAACTACCTGGCCGACGGTGACGGGCCGGCGTCCCATCCGGCACCGGTACCCGGGCGGGGGTACCTCCCCGAGGTGTGGCTGCTCGGCTCGTCGACCTTCAGCGCCCAGCTGGCCGGCCTGCTCGGGCTCCCCTTCTCCTTCGCCTATCACTTCGCCCCCGCTCAGTTGGACCAGGCGGTCGAGGTGTACCGCTCGACGTTCCGCCCCTCCTACGTCCTGGACGAGCCCTACTTCATGCCCGCGGTGTCGGTGCTCTGCGCACCCACCGAGGCAGAGGCCCGCTGGCTTTCCGGACCCGCTGCCCTCAGCACCCTGCAGCTGCGCACCGGCCGGCTGGGCCCCGTCCCGTCCCCCGAGGAGGCGGCCGCCTACCGGTACTCACCCCAGGAGCGCGCCGTCATCGACGCCACCATGGCCACCCACCTGATCGGTGAACCCGACCTGGTCCACCAGGGCCTGGTCGAGCTGGAGCGGCGGACCGGGGCCGACGAGATCATGCTGTCCACCCGGGCCCACTCGCTGGAGGCCCGGGCCCAGTCCCTGACCCTGGTGGCCTCGGTCTGGACGGCGGGCGACCTGTCCACCGCCGCCGGCACTGCGGTCTGAGTGGCCGTCGACCCCAGGTCCGAGCGCCCGAACGGGGATCACATCGAGGCACAGTGGGGCAGGACCGCCTCGGCGATCAGGGCCAGGTGGTCGAGGTCTGCGAGGTCGAGGATCTGCAGGTAGACGCGGTCGGCGCCGACCCGGGCGTACGTGGCGAGCTTGGCCACGACCTCCTCCGGGGAGCCGCACAGCCCGATGGAACGCAGCTCGTCCACCGGGCGGCCGATGGCCGCGGCACGGGCCGTGACCTCGGCCCCGGTCCGTCCGCAGCACACCACCTGGGCAGCGGAGTAGGCCAACGAGTCGGGGTCGCGTCCCTGTGTCTCACAGGAGGCTCGCACCCGCTGGAACTGGGAGCCCGTCTCCTCCAACGATGAGAAGGCCAGGTTGAACTCGGCGGCGTAGGTGGCGGCCAGTCGAGGGGTGCGCCGGACCCCGTGGCCACCCACGATGATCGGGGGCCCGGGATGCTGGAAAGGCTTGGGCAGGGCCGGACTGTCGACGATCTGGTAGTGGGGACCCTCCAGGGTGAACCGGGCGCCGTCCGGCGTCCCCCACAGCCCGGTGATCACGGCCAACTGCTCTTCCAGACGCTCGAACCGCTGGCCCAGGGGCGGGAAGGGGATGCCATAGGCGGTGTGCTCGGCCTCGTACCAGCCCGCCCCGAGGCCCAGCTCCACCCGGCCGTGGGCCATGGCGTCGACCCCGGCCACGATGACGGCCAGCGGACCGGGGTGGCGGAACGTGGCCGAGGTGAGCAGGGTCCCCAGGCGGATCCGGCTGGTCTCCCGGGCGATGCCGGCGAGGGTGGTCCACGCGTCGCTCGGTCCGGGGAGGCCACTGGCCGTCCCCATGGAGAGATAGTGGTCGCTCCGGAAGAAGGCCTCGAAACCCAGGGACTCCGACGTCTGGGCGACGGCCAGCAACGTGTCGTAGGACGCACCCTGTTGGGGCTCGGTGAAGATTCGTAGCAGCATCTCCACGGTCTAGCCGAGGGCCGGGACCGGCGGGAGGGGACCGGCGATCTCCTGTGGGGAATCAGCCCACGGAAGAGGGAATCAGCCCACGGCCCCGGTGCCGCCGATCACGCCCTCGTCCAGCTCGGCATCACCGGCCCCGGACATCCCGCCGCCCATGGCCAGGTCCTCGCTGGGCCGCTCCAGGCCCGACGTCGAGCGCAGCCGCACCTCCTTCAGGCACAGGGCCAGGGCGAACATCACCACGGCCAGTGGCACACCGAGGAGGAACACCGAGTGGAGCGAGCGGACGAAGGACTCGAGGATGCCGTGCTGCACGTCGGGTGGGAAGGCGTGCAGCTGGGCCGGGCTCATGGAGAAGCTGCCGTTCACATGGATGGACGAGGCGGCCCCGGGAACCAGGGTGGGGATCCAATGGGTCAGCCCGGCGATGAACACCGCTCCGAACAGCGAGGTGCCGAACGCCCCGCCGAGCGAGCGGAAGAAGGTCACCGCCGCGGTGGCGGTACCGATGTGGGTGGCGGGCACGGCGTTCTGCACGGCGAGCACCATCACCTGCATGGTCATACCCATGCCCGCGCCCAGTACGAACACGTAGCAGCTCATGGTGAGGTGCGACGTGTGCAGTCCGAGCTGGGACAGGAGCGCCATGCCGATGACCACCAGCACCGAACCGATGACCGGGAACACCTTGTAGCGCCCGGTGCGGCTCACCAGCTGGCCCGAACCTACCGACGCGCCCAGCACGCCCATCATGAGCGGGATCATCAGGAGTCCCGACACCATGGCCGACACCCCATCCACCAGTTGCAGGTACAAGGGGAGGTAGATGATGGCCCCGAACATGATCATGGACAGGAGGAACGACACCGACGTCGACACCCGGAAGATGCCGATGTGGTAGAGGCTGGGAGGCAGGATGGGCTCGGCGGCCTTGCGCTCCCACAGCACGAAGGTGGCGATGAGGAGCACGGCGGCGATGGACAGGCCCACGATGACCGACGACCCCCAGGGATACTGGGTCCCTCCCCACACCGTGACCAACAGGGCGGCGGTGACGCCGAACAGCATCAGGCCGGCCCCGAAGAAGTCGATCCGGTGGGCCTGCCGCCGGAACGGGAGCTTGAGCACGGCCGACGTCACCACCAGCGCCACGATGCCGATGGGGATGTTGATGTAGAAGATCCAGCGCCAGCTCAAGTCGTCGGTGAAGACCCCGCCCAGCAGTGGTCCGGCCACCGAGGAGAGTGCGAAGGTGGCTCCGAAGTATCCCTGGTAGCGGCCCCGCTCGCGGGGGGAGACCACGTCGGCGATGATGGTGAAGGCCATCGCCATCAGGCCGCCGGCCCCCAGCCCCTGGATGCCGCGGAAGGCGATGAGCTGGAACATGTTCTGGCTCAGGCCGGCCAAAGCCGAGCCGATCAGGAAGATCACGATGGCCAGCTGGAACAGGCCCTTGCGCCCGAACTGATCGGAGAGCTTGCCGTACAGGGGGGTGGAGATGGTCGAGGTCAGCAGGTAGGCCGTCACCACCCAGCTGATGTGGTTCAGCCCGTGGAGGCTGTTCACGATGGTGGGCAGGGCGGTCCCCACGATGGTCTGGTCCAGGGCGGCCAGGAACATGCCGATCATCAGGCCGCTGAACACGATGAGGATCTGGCGATGGGTCAGCGCCACCATCGGCCCGTCGGCCGGTGCCGGGGGACCCCCTCTGCCCGGAGCCGGTGCCGTCGGGTCCCCGTGACGGGACGGAGTGTCGATGCTCACGCTGCCCCGCCGTTCGCCTGCTGTTCCCGGGCGTGCAACTCGCGGGTGCGGTGAAGGCCGTCCTCCAGGCGGACCAGACCACGGGTCAGTGCGGTGCGCTCGGCGTCCGACCAGTCGTTGATGACCTCGGCCAGCGCCTGACGCCTCGCCTCCGACACCGCCTCGAGGACCGCCCAGCCGCGTTCGGACAGGCTGAGCAGCGAAGCCCGGCCGTCGAGGGGGTCGGGAACCTTGGCCACCAGCCCGATGGCCACCAGGTCCCGCATCTGCCGGCTCACCGTCGACAGGTCGAGCTCCACCGTGTCGGCCAGTTCGGACAGCCGCACCGGGGCCTGGCCCGACAGCCGCACCAGCAGCCAGTAGCCGGCACGGTCCACGGACTCCCCCCCGGTCAGCTCGCTGCGGGGGACCTCGAGCCGGAGGATGGACCGGGCCACCTGGGTCAGCGACCGCTCGAGCTCCGCCGACACGCGGCAACTGGATCGGCCGGCCGTCGTGCCGGCGGCATCATCGACGGGAGCAGCTGTCTGTGCCACTGGCGTCCTCTCGTCTCGTCCGCACCGGGATGCGGGTAAGGTGCTTGTAACAAGCAACTATATCATCCCCAGACCGTCCCTGACAGGCTCCCCGGGTCAGCAACCCGCCCCCGGGAGCGACCCCGTTACGGTTCCCGGCCCGGCCCGGACGGTCCGGCATGGGCGACGACCCGGCCGAGGACCAGGATCCCGACCACCTCGACCCCGCCCAACCGGATGGCAGCCGCCGCGCTCTGGGCCCGCGCTCCGGTGGTGATGCTGTCGTCCACCACCAGCACGGACCGGCCCCGCAGCCCCAACCGATCGGCGGAGGCCTGCAGCTCGAATCCACGTCGTGACGCCACCAAGTGGCCGAGCGGGTCGGGACCGCGCACCAGCACGGGTCGGAGACGACTGCTCAGCACCGGTATCCGCGAGACCACCGCGTCCACCGGAGGACCCGAGGGTCGACACGAGGAGGGGACGGAGGCCACCACGTCCCACTCGGCACCGAACCGCTCGACCAGGCACCGGCCATGGGCTTCCAGCCACGGCACGGCCAGGCCGGCCAACCGGCGGGCGTGGTCCCGGCGGACCTCGGCCACCGGAGCGTCCTTGTAGCCCCGGAGCCGACCGTGCATGAGGTCGCCGAGGCGGTACTCGGCCATGGCCACCACCGGAGCCAGCGGCAGTCGCAACTGGCGGACCAGTGTCGAGCAGCAGTAGCAGCAGGTATAGCCGGCGCGCCTGGGGCCGCCGCACATGCTGCAGCCATCGTCGTCGTGAGGGGTGTCCATGGGATCGACGCTCCACGTTGTCGTCGTGCCGGCCGAGGCCGGACTGCGGTTGCGGCGATCCCTGTCCCCGGCGACGGGTGGGAGGGGAGGGCGTTCCCCGGGGTCAGGCGTCGCGAGAGAGCAGGAAGGTACCGGTGGACCGACTGATCATCCGGTCGGCGCCGTCGGTCACCGAGCCCTCGGCGTAGGCCACCTGCCGGGCCATCCGCACCACGTCGCCCCGCAGGCGGTAGGTCTCCCCCACCTGGGCCGGGCGCATGGTCTCGATCTTCATCTCGAGGGTGGCGCGGGTCCGGTCGCGGCCGGCCAGCGCCGAGTTGATGGCGAAGTTCATGGCGGCGTCGAGGACGAGTCCGTGCACGCCGGCCTGCACCACGCCGTGCGGATTGCAGGCCGCCGGAGTAGGAACCAGCGATCCGGTCACCCAGCCCAGGTCCTCCCCGTCCACCCCGTAGTCCTCGAAGGTCCCGCCCACCGTGCCGATGAGCTCCATCCCGCCGTCGCCCAGCCAGCGGTCCATGTCCTTGATCCTGCCTGTCATCCCCCCGACCGTAGCCCCGGGATACATCACTCCCTTCCGCCGACCTGGTCCCGGCCTCCGACCCGCACGGCCCCGCCGGAATTGGTTGGACGTGGCCGCCCGGACGGGTACGATCAGGGCGTGGCAACCTCTTGACCGCGCGGTCAAGTTTCTGCCAAGGCCGGGGCCCTGGCTCCGGTGTGCACCATCGAGCCGAGCACGACCGGCAGGAGTTGGCTCCGCCGGATCGGAGAAGGAGAGCCACCATGACCGATGCCGTCATCGTCGATGCAGTCCGCACCCCGGGGGGCAAGAGGAACGGAAAACTGCGCAACTGGCACGCCGCCGACCTGGGATCCGAACCGCTGAAGGCCCTGGTCGAGCGCAACGACCTCGACCCGGGCCTGGTCGACGACGTGATCATGGGCTGTGTCATGCAGGTGGGCGAGCAGTCCCTCAACGTGGGCCGCAACGCCGTGCTGGCCGCGGGCTTTCCCGAGTCGGTTCCCGCCACCACCATCGACCGTCAGTGCGGTTCCTCCCAGCAGGCCCTCCACTTCGGGGCCCAGGGTGTCATCGCCGGCGCCTACGACGTGGTCATCGGTGGAGGGGTCGAAGTCATGACCCGCACCCCCATGGGCTCCTCGGTGGTCCGCGACCTCGGGTACCCCTTCGGCCCCCGCATGATGAACCGCTACGCCGAGCGGGGCGGACTGGTCGGCCAGGGCGAGGGTGCGGAGCTGATCGCCGAGCAGTGGGACATCAGCCGCGAGTCCCTCGACGAGTTCTCGGTCCGCTCCCACCGGCGGGCGGCGCAGGCCACGGCCGAGGGCCGGTTCGAGCGTGAGCTGATCCCGGTGGCGGTCAAAGACGACGACCGTACCGACACAGACGAGCTCGTCACCGCCGACGAGGGCATCCGCCCGGACTCGTCGGTCGAGACGCTGGCCAACCTGAAGCCGGCCTTCCGGCCGGAGAACGGGCGGGTCACCGCGGGCAACTCGTCGCAGATCACCGACGGGGCGTCGGGGGTGCTGATCATGAGCGAGGAGAAGGCCAACGCCCTGGGACTGACCCCACGGGCCCGGTTCCACGCCTTCGCCGTGGCCGGCAGCGACCCCATCACCATGCTCACCGGGCCCATCCCGGCCACCAAGTCGGTGTTGGAGAGAGCCAAGCTGACCTTGGACGACATCGACGTCATCGAGATCAACGAGGCCTTCGCCTCGGTGGTCCTGGCCTGGCAGAAGGAGTTCGGCGTGGACCTCGACAAGGTCAACGTGAACGGCGGTGCCATCGCCCTCGGGCATCCGTTGGGAGCCTCGGGTGCCAAGCTGATGGCCACGCTGCTCAACGAGCTCGAGCGGACCCAGGGCCGGTACGGACTGCTGACCATGTGCGAGGGCGGCGGCATGGCCAACGCCACCATCATCGAGCGCCTGGGCTGATCGGTCGCGCCCGGCCGGTGCCGGCCGGCACCGGAGGACCCGGCCGGGCCCCGCCCCGTCCTCAGTGGTAGCGGGTGGCCAGGATGAGTCCGGCGAAGATGGAACCGATGGCGGCGATCAGCCACAGGTTGTTCACCCCACCGGGGAGCAGGCCGGCGTAGTTGAGGATGACCACCGCCACGCCCAGCAGGAACAGGGCGATGATGGCGATGCCCATCCACCTGGGGCTGGTCTTGACGTTCTTCGGGATGGGGGGCGTGTACCGACTGGACTGGGTCGACCGGCCCGACTCGGTGGCCCGCCCGCTGGCGGAGCGGCCCTTCTTCTGCGCCTTGCCCGGCCCGGGCCTGGCCTTGGTTGCCATGCGCGAAGGATAGCCATTCGCCACGCCGGGTTGGCGCCGGCCCGGGTAGACCGGACCGGCCGGTACGATCAACGGACCATGGGGACGCGGGTGCTGGTCATCGACAACTACGACTCGTTCGTCTACAACCTGGTCCAGGAGCTCGGGGAGCTGGGTGCGGACCCGGTGGTCCACCGCAACGACGCCATCGACGTCGAGGGGATCCGCTCGGCCTCCCCCGACGCCATCCTGATCTCACCGGGACCGGGCCGCCCGGGTTCCGCGGGCATCAGCATGGACGTGGTCCGGGAGCTGGGCGGCGAGATCCCCATCCTCGGGGTGTGCCTGGGTCACCAGGCCATCGGTGAGGTCTACGGCGGGGAGGTGGTGGTGGCCCCGACCCTGATGCACGGGAAGACCTCGGCCATCCACCACGACGGGACCGGAATCTTCGCCGGGCTCCCCGATCCCTTCGTGGCCACCAGGTACCACTCGCTGGTGGTGGAGCCGGCCAGCGTTCCCGACGTGCTGGAGGTCACCGCCCGCACCGCCGACGGGGTGATCATGGGCCTGCGCCACCGCACCCTCGCCGTGGAGGGCGTCCAGTTCCACCCCGAGTCCCTGCTCACCCCGGAGGGGCCCGGACTCCTCTCGAACTTCCTGGCATCGGCCCGGACCGGCTGAGGGGCCGCTACCGGGTCAGCGCCTGGCGTGGCCGGTGGCAGTGGTCGAGCTGGTCGTCGTCGAGCTGGACGGGGTGGTCGTGGTGGTGGTGGGCGGCGGTGCCGTGGTGGTGGTGGGCGGTGGTCCGGTCGAGACAATGAGGTCGACCGAGCTGCCCGGCTTGACCGATGCCCCGGTGGGCGGGTTGGACCCGATGACCAGACCTGCCTGAACCTGAGTAGAGGCCTGCGGGATGATGTTGCCGAGGTTGAGGAAGGCAGCACCGAGGACGTTGCTGGCCTGGTTCTGGCCCAGCCCCGCGAGGGAGGGCACCCGGACGTTTGAGGGCCCCGACGAGACGGTCAGGGTCACCGTACTCCCTTTGCCCACCTTGGTGCCCGACGGCGGATTCGCGCTGAGCACCGTCCCCTGGGTGGCGTTGCTCGCCTGATTGACGACGGTGGAGTTGAGACCCGCCGTCTGGAGCAGGGACTCGGCGGTGCCCTGCGAAGCGTTGGTGATCCCCGCGGGCACGGTGACCTGCTGCACCGCGGCGACGGTCAGTGTCACCGTGTCCCCCTTCTTCACCAGCGAGTTGGGCGGCGGGTTGGTGGAGATCACCGTGCC
>Ga0307374_10007533_pt1 | contig 16531 bp, 11 predicted proteins | sample OX3MG_FD_202532 | JGI IMG/M metagenome (GOLD analysis project Ga0307374, IMG submission 202532) | Soil microbial communities from Risofladan, Vaasa, Finland - OX-3 | ecosystem: Environmental > Terrestrial > Soil > Coastal area > Acid sulfate soil | place: Finland: Risofladan, Vaasa | collected... | reverse complement strand
CCACGGTATATGGTTTTCAGTAAGGTGGGGCCAAATCAAAGTATCGAATGGGGCCAAATCAGAGTATCGAAATCAGTTCCGACTCACGCGAAGCAAACGAGCTCGAAAGACTTTGCGATCTGGCAGCGTCGGAGCTATTAATGCCCCTTGAAGAATTCAGGGATGAACTTCGTGGGCAATTTACGCTGGCTAACGTTGAGCCGCTTACTGAAAAGTTTGGTAGCTCGTTCGAGGCAACAGTATTTCGTCTTGCAACCGCGCACCCTGGAATCGCGGTAGCAGGCCTCCTAAGGTATCGATTGCGGAGAGGCGAGGAGCGCGCCCTCGCCACTTCGGCTGAACAACTCTTGTTTCAAAACATGAAACACGCCAGCCGCGAGGTCCCAGAACCCAAGTATCGCAGGCAATCTTTCTTCTCCTCCACAGCTTGCAGAGATCAACATACGATTCGCTGGAATAAATCCTTCGATCTTGAGTCCTGCGTCTATCTTGCCGCAAAATCCGGGGCCATCGTTAAGGGACTAGAGGTCCTGCCGAATCAGAGTCGTCAAGACGGCACCTTAGAGGTTATTCGCGCGCCGTTCCAACGTGAAGACGCTCACCCCGAATTTCCCGATCTGCTTTTTTTCTGGTCAACCACTGCGCCGATATATGAAGTGCGTACCGAAGTGGTTTGCGCGCCTACGCAGGCAGCACTTTTGTGATGGCCCGAAGCAATTCGTACACAGCCAACGCAAGCAATGCCCGCTCTTCATAAAACGCAAGCGTAATCTTCTAAAATCACTATTTTAGCTACATTTCCAACAGCACACCTTTGCTCGTTTCATTGCCCCCCGGCTTCCGCTAGCACACAGTCGCGCCAGGTAAACACCGACCTGTCACGCCCGTTGCCATCCGCTCCAGCCCCAATAGCCAGCCCGCTCCGCTTTCTGTCCTTTCAGTGAGTCCGTTGCGATTTGGTTCCCCTCTCTGGTTGAGGGAACCAACTCTCAACTCACCGAAAGGACAAAGAAAATGAATTCAGAAAACATCAAACAAATTACAAATCAAGCCATCGAGCAACTCATCACAGCGCTCAACGAGGGCAGAAGCGAAACGTTGACGCAGTACCTTGCAGCGATTGGCCGATTCCACCGCTACAGTCTCCGAAACGTGATGCTTATCGCATCACAGAAACCGACCGCAACGCACGTGGCAGGCTTTCACGCTTGGCACAAATTCGGGCGATTCGTGAAGAAGGGCGAGAAAGGAATAATGATCCTTGCTCCCGTCGTTCGGCGAAAGACTGAAAGCAAGGAACAAAACGAGACAGACGAATCATCAACGGCTGTCGGATTTCGTGCGGCCTACGTCTTCGACATCAGCCAGACGGACGGCCAAGTAATCCCAACAATCGGCAGCGTAAACGGCGACCCTCGCGAGTACCGTGAGCGCCTTGCAAAGTGTGTCATCGAGCAAGGCATCGCTCTTGAATATTCTAAGGACATTTCTCCGGCACGGGGCACTTCCGCAGGAGGCAAAATCACCCTACTACCCGGTCAGTCTCCGGCTGAAGAATTCGCAACCCTGGCGCACGAACTCGCCCACGAGATGATGCACCGCGACGAGCGTCGGGGCACCACTTCAAAGCGCAGCCGCGAGACTGAGGCCGAGGCCGTCGCATTCGTGGTCTGTCATGCCATTGGCCTAGAGACGGGCTCAGCGTCTCAAGATTACATTCAGATCTACGATGGCGACGCGAAGCTCTTAACGGCCAGCCTTGAGCATATCCAGAAAGCCGCCAACCAAATCCTCAATGCAATCGGCGCGGAGGGAACCTCCGCGCCGACAGACCCGAAGACGATTACGCTTCAGAATTCTGATAAAGTACCAAATTCCAATCTTGCGCTAGCTGAGATACCTTAAGCACTGGTTTCTCTGGTCTCCAATCTAGGAAAATTGCCGGTTTATGGGGAGAACGTTGCTTGCCTGACCAGCCAGAAGCATTTTCGCGTATTCTGATCGATCAGGCTCTTAAAGAGAGCGGTTGGGACCTGTTCGATCCCCATAGAGTGCGTTTTGAGTCTAGCGGGCGCGATGGCCGGGCAGACTACATCTTGCTGGGCAAAAATGGTCCTTTGTGTGTCCTTGAGGCCAAGAGGCCCGATCTTGATCCCTATGACGCCAAGGATCAGGCACGAGGCTATGCAGAAAATGTTCGAGCGCCATTCATAATTCTCTCAAACGGTCGGGAGCATTGGTTTTGGAATTCTGAGCGCGCTGATCAGCGTGACGCCTACCGAATCGAACGCTTGCCTTCACCGACGGACCTCGAACGTCTGCGTCTCAAGAACCTTCAGCCACCCCGGCCCCTGATGACGGAGATTGTAAATCCGAGCTATCTCAAACTGTTCAAGCCAGACATCACTCTCTGGGGGTACCAGATTAGGGCAATCGACGAAGTCTCACAGCAGTTTGATCGAGATGCACGCCGACAGTTTCTACTTGAAATGGCGACAGGTACGGGCAAGACACTTCTCTGCGCCGCGCTAATCCGACGCTTTCTAGCCACGCGCAACGCGGAGCGAGTGCTTTTCATCGTAGATCGCATTGAACTCGCCAAGCAAACAATGGAGGATTTCAACGTCGTTCTTCGCGAGTATAGCCCCGTGATATTTAAGACCGCACGCCGCCATCCTTCCGAGCTACTTGGTTCAAGCGTCGTTGTTGCGACGATCCAGTCATTGATGGTGGACCGGCGCTATCGTACTGAATTCACACCATTTCATTTCGATCTTGTTATCAACGATGAAGCGCATCGTTCTATCTACGGCGACGCCCGCGAAGTCGTTCAATTCTTCCAAGCCACGCGCGTGGGCCTTACGGCCACGCCGAAGGCCTATCTGAAAAATGTCGATATCGAGTCTCTGAGGCAAGAAAACCCGAAGGCGCTTGAAGCTCGGGAGCTTCGAGACTCGTATCATTATTTTGGCTGCAAGCCGGGATTCCCAACCTTTCGCTATGACATCGTTGATGCCGTCAAAGACCCCGAAGGTCCGTTCCTTTGTCTCCCGAAGATTTTTGACATCCGTTCGGACATCACGACCCAAGCCCTCGCAGACAATGGATGGGCTGTCGTCATTAACGAGCAGGAAGAGAACTACAAGATCCAAGACCTAGAAAGAAAGGTTTTCACGCCGGAGCGAAACAAGGTCATGTGTGAGGCATTCTTGAAACATGCCCAGCGCGATCCGACAGGACAAATCGGCAAGTCCATAATTTTTGCCGTGAACCAAAACCACGCCACGAATTTGACCAAGATTCTTAACGTGATGCAGCCGAACTTGGCCGTCACGATCACATCCCGAATTCCTGATGCTTCAGCGATAGCCAAGGACTTTCGTGACGGCAAGCGTATTGAGCGGGTAGCTGTATCCGTGGATATGCTATCAACTGGTTACAATTGCCGCGATTTGCTCAACGTAGTTCTCATGCGCCCCGTCTTTTCTCCCACGGAGTACATTCAAATCAAAGGGCGTGGGACAAGGCGCTATACGTTTCGAGTTGCGAACACTGAGTACGACAAGAAGTATTTTTGTCTATTGGATTTTTGTGCTGTGGCTGAGTATTTCGAGGAAACATACGATTACAGCGTGCCTCTCCCCGTGCCTCGGCCCACCGGAAAGGCAAGATCAACTGAGGCGAAAGATCAAAATACGAGGGCAGACAACACACAGAAGCAGCTTTCCCCAGACGTGCCAACAACAAAGGGCCAACCTGACACACATACCACCACACCTGCTCCGGGCATTCCAGTCTGGGAGGGTCGCGACCTAGTTGTCTCAGAGGAAGTTCGAATTGTCGGTCCAGACGGAGAAAAGGTTGATGTTATGACCTTTCGAGGCTCCTTTGAGCGGGACCTCCGCGAGTTCAATCAGAAAGACGCAGAATTTCACGAAGCTGTTGAGAATGAAGACGATGATAAGATCGAGGCAATTTTGGGTGAGCGTTTCTTCCACAAGCCGGAGATGTTCTACTCACCCGACAAACTAGTGCTCTCCTACGGCGTTCCCGCTCCTGCTTCCACTTTCGTGTATGGAGCGCTGGGCAAGCGGCCTATCCCTTCGAAAGACCAGGTTGTATCGGACACGGTCGATTCAATTGCGGCGCGTTTCAATCTGCGATACAACGAGCAGAAATGGCTCAACGCCACAGCACAACTCGTTGCAGATGATTTAGAAGCCCGTCAACGTTTTGTACACGGAGATTTGACCGTATTTGCTTCCAGTCAGTTCAACCAACTTGGCGGCTTCCCCGCACTAACGAAGTTCCATGAGCGTGATCAAGTTTTTGAAGCGCTGCGACAATCAGCGCTTGTGCGCAACAGTACCATCTAGCTGCGGAGACTCTTTATGGCGAGCAACGCTCAAAACGGAATCAGCTTTCAGGCCTCGGGCCTTCGTCAAAAAGTGGACCAACTCATGGATATCCTATATTCGGGTGGAGTCAACAACCCGATGGATTCCATCGAACAACTATCCTATCTAATTTTTCTTCGCCTTTTAACCGAGAAGGACGAAATGCTCGCGGCTCTTGATAAGAAGCATTATAAACGCATCTTTTCGGGAGACTGGGCACGCTATGCGTGGGGGAATTTTGTCACACTGACGGGAGATGAACTTTTCAACGCGGCTCGTGCTGCCATCGAAAAGCTCCACGATTTACCGGGCCTTTCCGCTACAGGCAAACTCCTGTTCGAACGCGCCACACTGAAAATCCACGACCGGCCAACGCTGCGTGCTGTCGTCCAGGCCATTCATGGTTTGGATCTCGATTCCAATCAAGGGCACGATCTCAAAGGCGACATGTACGAGTATTTGCTAAGCAAGCTCGCCGCATCCGGCACCAACGGGCAGTTCCGCACGCCCAGACATATCATTGAGATGATCGTTGCTCTCGTCGATCCCCAGTCAGGGCAGCGCATCTGTGACCCAGCCTGCGGCACAGCAGGCTTCCTGATCGCTTCGTATAACCACATTCTTTGTAGCAACACTTCGAAGGCCAGCCGTGCACGTGGAATCTGTGATGGTGACTCGCTGAAACCTGCGCAGTGGAAGTTCCTTGAAGAGCAGGCTTTCACTGGTTACGACAACGACGCCAATATGGTAAAGATTGCGATCCTGAACCTCTACCTTCACCGCCTTGAGAAGGCCAACATTGAATTCCACAATCCCCTGACCACTGGAAAGGGCAGTCCATATCCCGGCCTCACTTTTGATGTCATTCTTGCAAATCCTCCGTTTGCCGGGAAAATTCAGAAGGAAAGTATCCTTGCCGATATCAATCTCGAAACTCGGGACACAGAGCTCTTGTTCCTCAAATGGTTCATCGACCACCTGAACGCTGGCGGGCGAGCAGGCGTGATCGTTCCGAACGGCGTGCTCTTCGGCTCGAATAAAGCAGACCGCAAAGTACGTGAGTTACTGCTTACGACGTGTGATCTACAGGCTGTCATCAATCTGCCTTCCGGTGTGTTCAGGCCGTATTCTGGGGTTGGTACAGCGGCCCTGATCTTCGAGAAAGGAGTGGCCAGGAGCGCTGGAACCAACAGCGTTTGGTTCTATGATCTCACCGCCGACGGTTTCAGCCTCGACGACAAACGCACACCAATTGATTCCAGCGACATTCCCGATGTGCTGGCCAAGTGGCCAGAGCGCGATGAAGCCCAGAACAGCTACCGTGTGCCGATTGAGAAGATTCACGAAAACGAATGGAGCCTTGCGGCGGGGCGTTATAAGCCCACTGCCGCACAAATTGTCAATCACGATGCACCTGGGGAAATCCTCGACGATGTGCTGAAACTCGAAAATGAAATCATGCAGCGCGGTCATGCACTACTCCTGCAAATTGGCGGCAAGAAATGAAATCTTGGCCGACCAAACCGTTAGGCGAAGTGTGCGAACTTGTCAACGGGCGCGCATTCAAGCCTAACGAATGGCAGGATATTGGGCTGCCAATTATCCGCATTCAGAACCTCAACGACTCAGGGAAGCCATTCAACTACACCACGCAAACATTGCCAGAGAAATTTAAGGTGAGGAAGGGCGATACGTTGCTTTCGTGGTCTGGTACACCCGGAACGTCCTTCGGATGCTTTCGCTGGGATGGCCCGGAAGGTTGGCTAAACCAGCATATCTTCAATGTCCATTTGGACGAAGAAATCCTGCCAGCTTTCTTCATTCATCAGGTCAACTCGAAACTCAATGAGCTTATCGCTAAAGCTCATGGCGGTGTTGGTCTGCAACACGTCACTAAGGGTGCTCTCTCCTCAGTGGCCATCACCGTGCCGCCGTTAGCGGAGCAAGAGAGAATAGTAAAGCTACTCGACGAAGCGGCTGAGTTGCGCAAGCTTCGAGCCCAAGCTGACCGCCGCACTTCCTCCCTCATACCTGCCCTTTTTCACGAAATGTTTGGCGATCCAGTAATGAATGCCCGGAATTGGAAACGTGAGACTCTGGGCGACTTGCTCGACGCAATTGATGGAGGTTGGAGTCCAGTCTGCCAGGAAAGACCTGTCCGAGCTGGCGAATGGGGAGTGTTGAAACTGGGTGCGGTGACGACCTGCGAATATATCGACACCGAAAACAAAGCACTCCTGGAAGAATTCGCACCGCGTCCCGAACTGGAAGTGAAAGCAGGAGACCTGCTCTTCACTCGAAAAAATACCTATGAGCTGGTCGCGGCTTGCGCTTTCGTGTTTGAAACCCGTCCTAACTTAATGCTTTCTGATCTCATATTTCGTTTTCGCTTGAAGACTGGCGTTCAAGTCAATCCCGTGTTCCTTTGGGGCTTGTTGACGGCCCCGAGGAAACGTAGGCAGGTTCAAATTCTGGCCGGTGGCTCAGCTGGTTCAATGCCAAACATTTCCAAGGGACGATTGTGGGCACTTCCAATCGAAGTTCCGCCGCTGGCACTCCAAACGGAGTTTGCAAGGCTGGTGACCGAAATACGCAGTATGGAAGTCGAGCAAGCCAGCAGCGGTCGCCGATTGGAACATTTATTCCAGTCCCTCCTCCACCGTGCGTTTCAAGGTGAGTTGTGATTGGATCGCTAATTGACCATTGGAAGTACACCTGGCCTGACGTGTGGACTATTCTCGCTAAGTCCCGCAGAGCCCCGTCGGATCTGTTTGTTGATTTGTATCGCACTGCTACCGATTCTCTGCAAAACCCGCCTGAGTATAAGCAATTTGAATTGACGATGAACGACCCAACGCAGGCTCGACAAGCTTTCGAGCAAATTCGCGCACAGGATTTCGGTGATGAACTGTCTGTTGTCGGATTCCTGGAATCGGCCTTTCACACTATTCAGGATTTTGAAATAGCGAGGTTCGAGAAACTCTATAAGTATCTCGTCCGAGGCTTCATCAAGAAATACAACCTGAGATACCGGATTGACGATCCTTTCCAGATACGACTTGTCCTCCCAGGTGTGTTCGCGAATTTCTATGAGGACTTGACTCGAGTGAACGGTACTGACCCTCATCTCAAACATTTGATGAACAATTTCGAGATGACCTTCGGCAGCTATGCTCGTACCAAACAAGCTCATGAGCTGAATGCCTGCGTCTCTAACGCCTTTATCTACGCTGAGGGGTTGGCAGGTAAGACCTCGGGAGAAAACGACACGCTCGGAAATCTATGCGACTGCCTTCGGTGCTGGCCTCACATCACCGTTCGCGAATCCTTGAAAAAGCTTTACGGTTTTCGCAATGACTACCCCGGTCTGGGCCATGCGGGTAACCCAGAAGGCAAACTGAGGGACCTGGAACCGAGAGACGCAATCGTTGTCTGCCTGCTTCTTCTATCTTTTGCGGGCTACCTTACGAACGAGGTTCGAATTGAAGATAGTTTTACGCGTTAGTTCTCGCGTCCATGGCGAAGAGTGGAATGTAGTTGTGAAAAGCCTGCACGCAGCTCTCGGCACATCTGGACTAAATCCTGCCAGTAAACAATTCCCGTTCCGCCGCAAATCGCTTCTTAATACAAGCAAATACTAGACTTAGGTATTATGCGGACTAAATTGTATTTATTGTTGACAATTAGTCCATTCATGGCTTAGCCTATCTACATGAAAATGCTGAATGAGCCACGCGAACCGGAATCGGACCAGGAAAGCGTAAAAGATTTAGTCCAGCTTGCGAGGCTGGCCCTGACTGGCCGCAAACAAGACATTCAGCTTTACGTTCGGCGACTGATTCGACGATATCGACTGTCTTTTCCTGGAATTGCTGAGGAACTGAGTGGCTTGCTACGCGATGTCCCTATGAGCCAATCGCCACTTCGGAGCGAATCGGTGAACGCGATTCCGGTTGATATTGATACGCGTTTGCAGCTTGCGCGGCCCGAATATCCCGTCGAACTCGACATAGAACCTGTTTGGACGGATTCGATTCGTCAGAAACTTGAACAGATCATATTTGAGCGACATCAAGAAAAAGACTTGTACGCAGCCGGACTGCATCCGACGAGAACTGCCTTGTTCACAGGTCCGCCGGGTGTAGGCAAGACCCTCGCAGCCCGCTGGATAGCAAAGAAGCTGGATCGTCCACTCATCGTATTGGAGCTCTCTGCCGTTATGAGTAGTTTTCTTGGGCGCACCGGCTCGAACATCCGAAATATCTTTGATTATGCGAAGGGTGTGAATTGCGTCTTACTGCTCGACGAGCTGGATGCTGTTGCTAAGCGCCGAGACGATGCCGTGGAAATCGGCGAACTCAAGAGACTCGTCACTGTTCTCTTACAAGGAATTGACGACTGGCCCCCTACCGGGATTCTCTTGGCTGCAACGAACCACCAGGAGTTATTGGACCCAGCCGTTTGGCGTCGTTTTGAAGTTGTCGTTGAATTTCCGATGCCCAGCCAGGAGCAGATTCAGCAGGCCGTCAATCTCTTCCTCGGGCCGGTTGATTCAGATGCACAAGATTTGGTTGGTGCCATTTCTTACGTTTTCGAAGGGAGTTCTTATAACGACATAGAGTTAGCTCTCTTAAGAGCGCGCCGACAGGCAGTCATTGGACAGGAGCCTTTGAACTTTATTCTCGACAAAATAATTCACGAACGCGTCGAGTGCCTGCCACAGCGTAAGCGCGCAAAGGTCGCCTTGGCTCTCACGAAGATCGGTTATTCGCAGCATAAGGCACACGACTTGACGGGTGTTAGCCGTGACACGATTCGCCGGGCCTCGCAGACAGTAGCAGAAGCGTGACGGAAAACTTATGCCAGAGAAAACGAATTATCTATTGGGATATGGAGAGCGGCTAACCGAACAAATCGTCGCCTCGAAAGGCGGGGGTGAGAAGACCCATCCGTACACGTTTTCAGAAGCCCGTACGAGGCTGACGCCGCGAGTCACTGAGGTGTCGTTGTCCCTCGATACGCTACCCCCAGCAGCATGTCCAAGGGACGAAGCCGTTGCAGCCATTACCCTCCACCCTACATATCTCGCTAAGAGCTATTTTCCTTCAGAGCTGTTCAATGCAGTCGGGCTGGACGTGGTTGGCAGCAAACCAAAAATTGTAAGACCTGAAAAATGGGCTCCCAAGAAGAAACAGAAAGAGGCGGTCTCAACAGAGTTGTTTGTCGCCGGTCAAAGACGGCGTTTTCGAGAGTGGGCAACCGAACTTCCGCGCTGGGATGAATCTCACCGTGGCTCCGATGATCTATTTAAGATTGAGGACTTCCGATTTGTTACGGCTGAAGAGCGCGTTAAGCCAATTCTGTCGAACGACACAAATCCGTTACTTGAGATCGTTCTCCACGTTCCGCAGGGACAGGACTGGATATTAGAAGGATTCGAGCGTTATCTCCGTTCGTTCGACATCAGACCTGACTTGAACAGGCGTATTTCTGTTGAAGGTCTCTGTTTCCTTCCGCTGCGAATTCGTCGGAATGTAATAAATGAGGTCGCAAAATTTTCTTTCTTGAGAGTGGCAAGGGAGATGCCTCGGTTGCGACAGTTTCCCTCCTTGATGCGAGAGGCTCCGCCGAGGACGGAGGATAAGGTTGAGCTTCCACAAGGTAATCCCCTCGACCCTAATCTCCGTGTCGCTGTGTTTGACGGCGGATTGCCCAAAGATCACCCTCTGAGTCATTGGGCAACCTGTCACACCACGGATAACTTGGAAGAACCGATTGAAGAGGGTGAAAAACATGGACTGGGAGTGACCTCCGCCCTTCTGTTTGGTTCACTCAATCACGGAAAGCCACTGCGGAGTCCATCCGCGTTTGTCGATCACTTTCGCGTTCTGGACAAGAAGTCGCTCAACGACCCACAAGAGGACTACTTCGACGTTCTTGAGAGGATTTCAGCGATTTTGGAGAGCCGCCGATACCAGTTCGTGAATTTTAGTATAGGGCCGGATCTACCGATTGAAGATGATGACGTGCATGTCTGGACTGCAAAGCTCGACCAACTCTTCTCTGACGGTGAGACACTGGCTACCTCAGCCGTCGGTAATTCCGGTGAAGCTGACCGTGATTCTGGAAATGCCCGAATTCAAGCCCCGTCTGACGGCGTTAATTTGCTAGGAGTGGGGGCAGCAGATTCGCAGGGCGATGAATGGGCAAGGGCGGAATACAGTTCTGTGGGTCCGGGGCGAAGTCCGGGCATCGTTAAGCCCGATGTGGTTACTTTCGGGGGGGCACGCGACAATCCGTTTTGGGTTCTCGCTGCGACGAACGACCAGGCGATTGTCCCGACTGCGGGCACGAGCTTCGCCGCGCCTAACGCGCTACGTCTTGCTCTTGGTGTCCGAGCACACCTCGGCCCGACGATTGGGCCTCTCGCATTACGAGCATTGCTCCTGCACCACGCTCAGCCGAGCGTTCACCACAAACACGATGTTGGTTGGGGCAGGGTGTCCGAGAACATCGAGGATCTAATTATCTGCGAGGCCGGAACCGTCCACGTTGTATATCAAGGTCTTCTCGATCCTGCGAAGTATCTTCGGGCGCAGATACCGATGCCCGATGGAACACTGCAAGGGAAAATCGAGATTTCGGCGACCTTCTGTTACGCCACCGAAACGGACCCGAAGGACCCTATCAATTACACGCGAGCTGGCCTGGAGGTGATCTACCGCCCTCACCGACTCAAGCGCACCAAGGCTTCTCAACTACACGCCGATTCGAAACCATTTTTTCAATCCGCAGAACGTGGTCTCCCAGAAAGCAAGCTTCGAGCAGATGCGTTTAAGTGGGAAACGACCTTGAAGATGACGAAAATATTTCAGTCCACCAGCCTGCATGATCCTGTTTTCGATATACATTACAATGCTCGACTCGGCGGCGCTCCGACGCTGTCAGCGCAGCCGATTCGATACGCGCTCGTCGTCAGTGTTAGGTCCAAGAGCATGCTCGATATATACGACCGAATCGTGGCTCGATACCGCACTCAGTTACAGCCTCTCGTTCCGGTCATTCAAATTCCAGTTCGCACCTAACTTTCACAAATGGAATAAAGAGTTGCACCTCGTTCAGAGGAATAAATGAGGGCAATGTCTGTGAAAAAGGGTAATAAAGAGGGTAACAAGCCTTAACAGCCTTATTACCGGGCCGTTGGAGTGGACAAATCCTGGCTTGACATTTCGCTTTTTGTTCGCCTATACTTCGCAATCGGCGTTCGCAGAAAGAAGGAGCCGCCGTAACACGGATATGACTTGCCACCCATTCTCGGCAGGCACCTTTCTTCAGTTCCCCAACAAAGGATCGCTCTGCGTGATGATATTTCCACACCCGAGCCATCGCCGCGTAAAGAGACGTAATTTTTCTTCAACGAGCAACCGAGTGCGACCTAGCCAGGCACTATTCGAGTCGTCCTGAACTAGAACTTTCGGCGCTCTTCCGCAGACTCGTCAGCCGATCTTTTCGGCTCGATTTTAGGAGTTGCTATCATGCGAGAGAATCTTCAGTGCAATTGCCATATTTGCAAGATCGAGAGATATCTTGTCATTTCGCTGAGTGAGCCAGCTTGCACAGATGACTTCTTGAGAATCGCGCACGTCGCAGCGCCACTGGCTGGTTTTTCGACTGCTCTCGCCCTGGTCGAACACTTGCATGCGCACAGGGACGGTCAGAAGAGCGTGCCTTCAGCCAGCGAAGTTGTTGGCTCCTTAATGCAGTCCAGTTCTCTCATCTCCGAAACTGAACTGAGGAATTCCGTGTTGGTTCTTTCTTTCGTTCCGATGATTCACCGGACCTATCGCGAGGTTCGTGCGTGGTTCCGTGAGATCGAGGCCGAAGACATCGCTCAACAGATTCTCGTTTTGTTTTTAGAACTGGTGGGTTCGGCTGATCCGATCACAATAAGCAATCATCTGCCTATAGCGCTAACGCGAACACTCCGCAAGAATGCGTTTCGTTGGGCGGAAAAAGAAAAGCGGCTCACCACTCAGAGAGAATTCGACAAATCGCAGACGAGTGACGAGCCCGGCGCAAATGACACATTCGAGACGGTCTCCGTCTTGAATGATTTTCTCGACCACTGCCAGCGGATCGGAATCCTTTCCGTTTTCGAGCGCGAACTACTCATCAAATTGAAAGTGGAGGGGTTTTTCGCGAAGGAAATAATTCACACACACACGGCGCTCTCGGAGAAGGCAGTCCACTGGCGCGTCGAGAGAACTCTGCAACGCCTTCAAAAAGCAGCCGACGAACTCGGGATCAAGAACATTTCTTTTTCGTTCGGTGTGTCTCCACACAATCCACAGAGGAGACAAAACAATTCGCAGAAGACGGGGAGTTTTTCTTCGGGGAATCAAAGTGAATTTTTGCCCATTAGTAAAAGTAGAAGGCAACTCTCGCTGGACTCCTCACCGAAACAGAGCGAATCCAAACAGCAACAGTTCGCTGCAACTCAGCGTAATCTGTCGCCAGTCACTGCAACTCTGTCATCGGCTAGTGGGCGCGCACGTGTGATGTCGGGAGCAGCTCCGCAGCGGCGCGCTGCAATTCAATCTTCAGTCCTCCCACCAACACTAGCCCGCCACACAAAGTTCGGCGAGAGATTGTCTTCGAATCCCGATGCGGGCCTGACCCGCATCATCCGAAAGGAACTCGCCGGCAATGAAGAAACTTCTCCGCAGCAAATTCGTCTCCCGCTGGCTCCGGCCCGCGTCTGTCGCATTTTCCTTGTCCCTAATTTTCGCAACCGCTGCATTCGCCCAGGCAACAGGAGCATCCCCTTGGGAGAACGCCGTCAACGTCTTGATGCAGGCGTTCACGACCACTATCGCGCGTGGTCTCTCACTCGTTTCTATTGTGGTCGCAGGCTTGACCTTCGCGTTTGGTGAGGGCGGCTCGAAACGAGTTCTTGCCGGCGTACTTTTCGGCGTCGGTATGGCCATTGCCGCAGTGAACTTTCTCGCTTGGCTCTTTCCCGCTTCGTAACCTACGTATCTCTCGCTCCGAATGGAGAAGCGTATGGATCAACCAAGAAGAATCAATACGGTCTATCGGACCCTTCATCGCCCATTGACCGTTCTTGGCGTCGAGAGAAAGCTCTTCTTCTTCGCCATGTGCATGGGCGCAGCGACGTTCAACATGCTTTCGAGCTTGCTGGGCGGCATCCTAATGTTCTTTCTTCTCTACCTTGCCGCCCGGTGGGCAACGAATACCGATCCACAGATCCTTCGTTTTCTTTTGTCAGCAGCCAAATTCAAGACGCAGTACGACCCATCCAAGCTAAGTCCCATCACGATCCGCAGAGCTTCGAATGCTTAATCTCAAAAAAGTCCTGAAGTCCTACAGCGAAACCGGCTCACTCAACGAACAGGTGAACCTCTACGGTTTCGTTGACCCTCAAACCTTTTTGACAAAGTCGGGCGATGTGGGCGTCATCCTTCAAGTTCACGGCGTAGATTACGAGTGCCTTGACCCCAATTCACTCGACACACTAACAAAGCGCCTGGAATCGGCACTGAAGCTCTTCGACGAGAACTTTCGCGTCTACCAGTACCTCTTCAAGCGAAACAACGAGCCAATTCCTTACAAGAAGTATGCAAACCCCATCGTCAACACGGCTATCGAGAATCGCATTCGTCACTTCGCCGAGAAAGCCGAGCGGATGTATTCGCTTCAAATGTTCTACGTCGTCGTATTCGAGGGCTTCCGTTACAAGCGGGCTCTATTAAAGTCGCTCACCGAACTTCACAAGAATCCAAAGAAGGCACTCGAAGACCTGAGCGCTGCGTTCTCATCTCGCAGACAAGTCATTCTCCTCGACCGGGAGATCACAAAAGCACTTATTGCTCTCCACCAAAAGGTGAGGAGCTTCATCGTCCAGGTCAGCGATTTCGTTCGAGTCGAACTCCTCAGCAAGCAAGACGCTTTCAGAGTTCTAAAGCGAGCGTTGAATTTCGCACCGCAGAAGCTCCAGCTCGCACGACTCAAGCACGACACGTTTCTAGACTACTACCTTTGCGAATCGCATCTGGAATGTCATCGCGGACATTTGAAACTAGACGACTATTACGTCAAGGTTTTGACTCTCAAAGAGCCTTCAGCTCAAAGTTTTCCGCTCATCTTCAAGAACCTTCTCGAAGTGCAGGCTAACTTTCACATCGTCACGGAGTGGAAGAAAGAGGATTCCGGTAAGGCACGAAAGGCGATTCAGTCGAAGCGCCGCCATTTCCATAACACGAAGCGCTCCCTAGCGAGCCACCTCAACGTCTCGGATGCACCAGCAACCGACGTTCTAGTGGACGACTCGAAGGAAGCCCAGGTCCGCGAACTAGGTGCGAGCATTAAGGAACTCGAAATTGAAGGAAATTATTTCGGCCATTTTTCACTGAGCGTCGTGATCTATGACCTCGACCCCGCGAAGGTGGAGACCGCCGCTGCCGACTTCTACAAGGTTTTCAGCGTTCACGACGCCCAGCTCTATGAGGAAAAGTACAACCTCTTGAATGCGTTTCTGGCGACCGTGCCAGGCGGTTCGCCCTTCAATCTTCGTTCCATGTACTTGCTCAATACAAACTACGCCGACTTCTCATTTCTTTTTACGCTTCACTGTGGCGAACCCGAGAACCGGCACCTCAAGCAGGAATATCTCGCCGTTCTTGAAACCAATCACAACACGCCCTACTTCCTTAACCTTCATCACCGTGACGTGGCCCATACGATGATTTTAGGCCGCACGGGTTCTGGAAAATCGTTCCTCTTGAACTTCCTCATCACGAACATGCAGAAATACGACCCGTATACCTTTATCTTCGATTTGGGCGGCAGTTTTGAGAGTCTGACTCGCTTGTTTGGCGGCTCGTATGCCCGCGTTGGATTGAACTCGCCAGGCTTCAAAATCAACCCTTTCTCGGTTCCGCCGACGAAGGAAAACATCGACTTCCTCGCATTGTTTGTCAAAGTTCTCATTCAGGGAGCGTCGCCCTTGGAACTGACTCCCACCGAAGAACGCGATCTTTACCACCAAATAGAGAATCTGTACGAAATCGAGCCAACACTTCGCACACTGAGCGTTCTCTCGAATACGCTCGACCGGCGTCTCTCTGACAGGCTCGCCAAGTGGACGACTGGCGGACAATTTGATTTCGTCTTCGATAACGCTGAAGACACGATTACGTTCTCCCGTTTCCAGTGCTTCGACTTTCAGGGGATGAATCAATATCCCGAAGTCCTGGAGCCGCTTCTCTTTTACATCCTGCACCGGGCGAACACCGCGATCTGCGATCCGAAGATCAGCCACGTCTTCAAGGCATTTTTCATTGACGAGGCTTGGTTGTTTCTGAAGAACCCAAGCATTAAGAGCTACATCATCGAGGCACTCAAGACTTGGCGGAAACAGAATGCCGCAATGATTCTCTCGACTCAATCGTTGGACGAGCTTCGGAAGTCGGAAATCCTCGACATCATCATCGAAAGCTGCCCGACAAAGATTTTCCTGGCCAACCCGGACATGGACCGGGACCTTTACCGCCGCCAGTTCAACTTGAACGAGAGCGAAGTCGAACTCATCTCTACTCTCCGACCAAAGCAACAGCTACTCATTAAGACGCCCGAACTGGCCAAGGTTGCCAATCTCGAAGTGGACTCGAAGAGCTACTGGCTCTACACCAACGATCCCTTCGACAACCGGAAGCGGCGAGAGGCATTTGAGGCCTACGGCTTTGAAAAGGGCCTCGAAATCCTAGCGGGAGGGGGACAATGACACCCATTTTTCCACCGCCCATCAAGTTGCCAAGCTTCATTTTTCACAGCGCTACGAATGTTTGGTCGGCACTTATTGTCTCAATCACCGCACTTCTGTATCTGGCCATGACCCTGATTTCCTTTTTGCCCGAGTCAGACACAAAACCGTCCAAGCCTGGACCACCCCATAAATCTTTCAATCAAGGAGAAGAGAAATGAAAACCGCATTACGAAATAAATCGGGTTATTTGGTGAAATCAGCCGTGCTTCTTACTTTGCTTTTTGTGTTTGGCCTTTCCGAGTTGCCGATTCACGCTGCCACTGACACCGCTCGCGTCGTGAAATATTCA
>Ga0307374_10007531_pt1 | contig 16537 bp, 18 predicted proteins | sample OX3MG_FD_202532 | JGI IMG/M metagenome (GOLD analysis project Ga0307374, IMG submission 202532) | Soil microbial communities from Risofladan, Vaasa, Finland - OX-3 | ecosystem: Environmental > Terrestrial > Soil > Coastal area > Acid sulfate soil | place: Finland: Risofladan, Vaasa | collected... | reverse complement strand
TCTGTATCCTAACCCCCCAAGCGTTTGATGGTGTTCTCTCACCCTGACTATACTGGCAACGCAGGTGTAGCAGTTTTCCCCGTGGTATAAGCCTACCCCGCCGCTTCCTTGACGGGGTAGTATCCTTCGGGAAAAATTCGGCTACACCCCCGGGCGGCCCGAGCGATACGGGCCAAATAGATGTGGGATATGAGGATAGGAGAGAGCGAAACTGCCCCCCGCATATAGACGGTCGCTTACACGGGGTGATAAAATCCGGGGCGTTCAGATCTTCAGTTTACAGGGGAGGAGTTTTGGGAGTGCGCTTAGATGGGGACTGGTTGGACGTCCAAACGATTGGCTCGCGCCAGTACTTTTGTGGCTACTGTGACTCTCAAGTCGGATCGTCGCAAGGCCTTATTTTCCGAGTTAGGGGAAATACGAATGCTACCCCTGATATTGCGGTGCACTTCTGCCCGTTCTGTAACCAACCCACGTATTTCCGAAGGGATGAACAGATTCCTGGGATCGCGTTCGGCAATTCAGTTCAACACTTACCTGTAGACGTGAAGTCTCTTTATGATGAGACGCGCCAGTGTACCAGCGCTGGTGCTCACACGGCAGCGGTATTGGCGTGCCGAAAAATTCTGATGCACATCGCAGTTGATCAAAAGGCAAAGCCCGGTCTGAATTTCTTGGATTACGTCGAGTATCTTGCGAACAATGGTTTTGTCCCTCCAAACGGCAAAGGTTGGGTTGATCACATTCGGAAGAAAGGCAACGAAGCCAATCACGAGATCGTGCTTATGACTCAGGACGATGCAAAGGATTTGGTCTCTTTCGTTGAGATGCTTTTGAAATTTATTTACGAGTTTCCGAATCGCGTTCCCAAGCCTGATGCTCAAGCGACAACAAGGTCCTAGGAAGTTTTCAAGGGAAATTCGTACCTCTTTGACTTTAAACTGCGAAACGTCTGAAACTGCCTCCGCTTTTCTTGCGAAAGTGTAAGGCCTCGCTTTACCGTTGCGAAAGTAATATAATAAATAGTTACTATCGCTATCGATTATCAACAGGCGGCAATAACGTATTCGAAAGGAGCATGGAAGTGGCACAATTTGTTCAGATAACGTGCATTGTGAAAACTAATCGGACAGACCCGCATGAGCGCATTCAATCTGTTGGCGGAATAAATGGGGATGGCTCGCGCTGGAAATTGTCGGAAGACGATGCTATCGCATATATCGAGAATGGCAAATACGCGTTCTATGTCGAGCGGCCAGCGGGTCATCGAGTTAATGTAATCGTCGCGACTAGACTTGGAAACAAATACTTGAAGACCATTGAGGACGGCGAGCGACCTGACAATCTTCTCTCTCTTCCAGATTGCCCGTAAAGGCGTTTGAAACTACCTCTCGTACCACCGGAATTTTGTGTCTTGTATCAATGGCTATAAAGCCAAAGAGGATTCTTGAATTGGCGTATCATCCGGATCGACATGGTTAGCGTGGTTCAATGTCCAGTCGATCATCGCTTGCAGGTTTTTTCGCACATCGTCTGGGACGTCGGCAGCGGTCGCGGTTGTTTGCATCGCAGTGGCGAAGTCTTTGTTTTACACGGGCACACAAAGCACCTACGCGCTGGAGCGGGAAGATGAGAAAAGTGGCAGAGATTCAATTCGATTACGCGATCTCTGTACGTTTTACCCCGTCTGAGCACGGCTAGGACGTTTTCATTAGCTACACATCGAAAGACTTTGAAAAAAGCTTCGACGATAGCAAAGGACCTCACGAAAGTACGGTTGGAACGACCGAGGATGACGACGACTGAATCCATCGGAGGAAAAAAGCTTGCCGTTTAGTCAGAGATTCTCAGTGGAAGACAACCAACGGCTACGCGTTCCTCAACGCGGCGCGTGGGTGAGTATTCGCGATCACTTCACGCGGGGCGGCGCTTCGCGAGAAGTGGGCATCGTCTTACCGGTGGGCTGCGGGAAATCCGGGCTGATCGCGATCACCCCGCTCGCCGTGCGGTCGCGACGCACCCTTGTCATTGCCCCAGGCCGGAAGATCCGGGGGCAACTCAGCGGTGATCTCCGCGCGAACAGCGCCACAAACTTCTACGAGCGCTTTAGGGTGATCCCGACGGATGAGGAATTACCGGAGACGGTGATCGTCGAGAGCGGGCGCGTCAATCTCGACGACATCCGGCACGCAGACATCGTCGTCGCAAATATTCAGCAGATTGCGGGAGAGGAGAATCGCTGGCTTGATTCGGTCGATGCCGATTTTTTCGACCTGATCTTGGTCGATGAGGCACACCATAATCCGGCGGAAAGCTGGCAACAAGTGAAGCGTCGCTTTCCCGCGGCGCGGATCGTCAACTACAGTGCCACACCGACACGGGCAGACGGTCAACTGATGGAAGGGAACATCATTTATTCCTTTCCCGTCGTTCAGGCGATCGAGTTGGGATACGTCAAGCGCCTGCGGGCGAAAATGCTTCGCCCAACCGAGCTGCGGTATGTGGATCGCAGTGACGGACAGGAGAGGATCATAGGACCTGATGAGGTTCGAGCGCTCGGAGAAACCGACGCGGAATTTCGGCGCGGGATCGTAATGTCCGAGGAAACTCTGGGCTCGATTGTGGATCAGACCATAAACGAGCTGCGCAGGCTCAGAGCCGAGACGGGCGAACAACGACTTAAGATCATCGCTTCCGCATTGAACCTGGACCATTGCATACAGATCGTTGAGGCTTTCCGCGCGCGGGGCCTGCGCGCCGATTATGTGCATTCACGGCAGGGGGGACAAGCGAACGACCGCGTATTCGCGGCGCTTGAGAACCACGAGCTTGACGCGATCGTCCAGTCGCGCATGCTCGGCGAGGGATTCGATCATCCACTTCTTGCGGTGGCGATGGTGGGCAGCATCTTCGCCAACCTCTCCCCGTTCGTGCAATTCGTGGGACGCGTTATGCGCTCAATCATCCAGAGACCGGGGCATCCACTCAATCAAGGTGTCGTGGTATTTCATGTGGGTGCCAATGTGGCCCGCCGATGGCACGATTTCAGAAGCTTCAGCGAGGCCGATCAAGGGTATTTTGCAGAATTGCTGCCGGAGGTGGAGGCCATAGAGTTCACGGAGGACGCTATGGAACGAACGCCGGGAGGGGGAGGGGGCATTCAGCCTGTGGAGATCTTGGAGGAGCGCGGCGTCAGGGCGACTGATATGCAGCCCATCGGCGATCCCGACGCGGTCGCCCTTTTGCAGCAGCTCGCCGACCTGGGTGTCACGCCCGATCAGGCCGCGCAAGAATTGCAGCGACTGCGCACGACCCGCCAGGACCGGCGTGAGGCAAGGCGCGCATCCCTCAACGACAGGGTCCAGAACGACGTAGGCGGCGTCTTTGGCCGTTTAAACATCAATCACCGTGGCCGAACACTTGATCCGGCGCGAAGAATGACCAATTTTGCTTGGGCGGTCGCCGAATTAAATCGACGGGTGAATGAACATGTCGGCGGGCGTTCCGCTGACCGGCAAAACTTCACGCTCGATCAACTCGACGCTGCGCATGCGGCGCTGCCGGACATTGTTCAGTCTCTGGAAGAGGAGCTTCGCAATGGCGCGTCCTAAATCCGTCCTCGTCAGCATGGAGATAACGACTGTGGGCCGCGCGCACGACTGTCGCTACAACAAGAATCATCACCTGGAGAAGGGCATGTCGCGCCTCACCATTAAGGAGGATGGAGACGAGCACCATTATTGCTTGGCCTGCGCCCGAGCGTTTATGCTACACGGAACTGAGCGTCTTCGCGCGTTGCTCGCGGATGTCGAACGATTGCTAGGATAATCCGCGCGGCTCATGGCGGCATTCACGCGGGCACGGTCGACGCCTGAGTTGAGAAACAGCAAAATAACACCCAAGCCCTACTTGTAGGTTTTAGCGGTTCAGTTGACCCGCTTCCCGTTCCAACTCTTCAATAGCCTTCGTCAGTCTAAGACGTGTCGTAGGGTGGACACGTGCGCCACTTAGGAAACGTTCAACTGCGTGTTGCGACACCCCAGACTTACGCATGATGCGCCGTTCGGAGAACCGTTTCGCTCTGAGTATCAACCGGGGATCGGCAGCGCGAGTTTTAGCCGTTTGGCCAGCCTGGTATTTAATGGGCCCGCTATTTTCAAGCACGCTTACATCTTCGCCTTCTTGCGCCCTGCGCTCGATTTCCTTCCCGACAAAGACGAAAGGCTCAATTGCCTGAATCGGTCGCCGGAGCAGCAATCCGCGCGTATACGGACCGCAGCGCTCTCCTTCAGGGGCGAGGGACTTGTCCTCCGGGTGCAGGTAGTGCCGCCAAAGAACACCTGAAAGAGTCTGCGGCACAAGCTTTTTCCCGTTGTATTCTCCGAGGAGTTTGACTGTGTTTTTGCTGTGAATCTCCGTATAGTCTCGCGTTAACCACTCCTCTGGGTGCTTGCTGAACGGTGCGACCAGCGTGCAGTCTGGTGGGGGTTCAAGAAGTATTGGCGAGAGCGCGAAATTATAGGGTTTGGCTGCCTCAGGATCGCCTTCGCGCAGCGCCTTCAGCACGTTTGGAGTCGTAACGCGGACACGCATAACTGCAGGAAAGCCGCCAAACCACAGATTGCGCATCACGAACGCATCTTTAGGCTCTTCAGCGTTGCGGAAGTGGTCAGTCAGAAGCCGCTCCCACGCTTCGACTATCCATCGGGGATAACTTGTTTCTTGATCTTTGCAATCGATAGGCTTGTAGCGCTTGCGCTTGTCCGGAACGTAGACGATGCCTAAACCGTGCTCGCTGGGCTTGATGATTTGCAGTTTCGTTTTGTGGCGTTTGTAAACGACATACCGCTTGGCGGAAACTGCCACGCCGTACAACTGGTGCGGGCTGCCGCCACGGTCGTAATTGCAATCCTCGATTTTGAGAATTTCCCCGATGATATTGCGGTCGTATGGATTCAGCGAATTGAGTTTGGCGGCAATTGCCTCAACTTCTTTCCACGTCAGAGCTCTGACGGCTGGAGTTCCATCGTGCATCTTGTGTTGGCCGCCGGGACACGGCACCAAACCACTATCTTCGGACGCGACGAACAACATGGAATCTGTGTCTGTTAGCAGATATGTGCCGCCCAGGTCGCCTGCCATGCGCTCCAGCATGGCCAACATGAGTCGTCCGCCTGCGGTGATCAGCGCTGCCGCTGGTGCGAAATGCCATTTCCCGGGTCGTTCAACGATGCAAGTTGGTTGTGAAAATTTGTCCTCGCCTGAAAATACTTCGAGTTCTTTGGCGTCATTTTTGCCGTACTCGTACCTATTTAACTCGGCGAATATTCCGTACAGCGCATTGGCGATGATCTTGAGCAGCAAATAGTGTGGATGATTCTTCGCGAGTCTCTTGCGCTCTTCGATGATGACGCGGAAAAAATCATCTTTCGCTGGATCGATTGTGCGTGTGCCAATGTGGCTCGGCTTCATACCTTCCTGTAGGCCCTGTGGGACAAGCCGGAACGCTTGAATGATGTTCGGTGCGTTTCCCGTTTTCAATTTCGATCCTGCGAGGTCGGGCCCGGCATACCAGATGGGCTTATTGCAAGTGAGCGGGTTGAGACCGATGTTGGTATCGCCGGTCTCGTTGTAAAGGGCGCGAACGGGCAGGAGGTCGCCATTCGGCGCTACCGAAGCAAAGAACGCCAACTCCCGCCAGGTAGCTTGATCGAGCAATGTCTCCAAAGTTGTGCGCTTCAGAATCGCTTGCGCCTCCATAGTGCATTCCTCAACCCTTAAGTCGGCTGCGGTCAGGAGCGGCCACAGGTTCAGTAGTGCTGCAACGGACGGATACTCAGATGTTGTATCGCATACGACTACGGGCACCTCTTGGTGTCGGATACGAATTTCACTGCGGCCTCCGTAGTAGGCCTGCATGCATTTACCGAGAACGGCGTCGGAAACATTGAACTTCTGCGCTGGTTGCTTCACGCGCATTTTGTCCAAGAATGCTTTCGTAATACTGGCGGGGCTAAATGCTTCCTCCGGGGACAGCTCAAGCAGGAAGCCGTCATACTCACGTTTCATTGCATTGAGCAACTCAACCGTCCGTTGGGTATCCCGCCGACCGTATGCCAGTTCGCGCTTCGTAACGCGCCCGGTCGGCTCGTGCTTCATCTTCGGTTTGAGGCCAAACGACTTTAGGAATCCATCGAGGTCGAGATGCTTGTTCCGCAGTGTCCATCCCAAAACAGAAAGATCCAAGAAGCGCCCGCGATAGACGAGCCTGTTGGTAGGATCACCACCGGCAAGGCTTATGAAAGCCGAGCGCGAATCTTTAGGCTTGATTCTCAGCTTCGGCTTGAGCTTGTCCGCCTCACCCTTGTACTTCCATATCACCGTCGACCAGCCGGTATTTTTGTTTCGCGCTTCGCGATACTCCACAGCTAACCGGCTCAAGTCGAATGGGGCGTTGAAGCAAACGACGACAGCGCCGAGGCGCAACGCTTGCCAAAATTCTCCGTTTACAAATTCGATGCGCGAACCGACCTTAATCGACTCTGGACTCCCATCTTCTACGTCCGCGCGTTCGTCGTGCGCATACTTGCGAATCATCGCTATCGATTCGGCATCCAGATGGTCTCCGTAAATAATTCCTTCTCGTTGGCAGACGTACGCACCGTCCTTCAGTTCACAGAACCTCCACCACAGGAAATTAAGGTTTTCGTGCAGGTCGGTCGTAGTTTCACAGTCGAAAACGAGTGCGAAATTGGCCCATTTGTTGGGCGGCTTCGTTTCGCGATTTCCGCGCGCTTTTTCGTTTTTCACGCGAGTATGAACTCGCACAAATACGGACGCTAGTTCTGAACGAGGCGGCACGTGGGTGAGCTTAAGACGGGTCGGAATAAATCACAACATTGATGCTTTACGTCGCAGTGAAGCGGCTGTGGCACGCAGCGCAGCTGCTATGTGCTCAGGCGATGCGGCGGCTATTGACTCCTGATCTTTGGCAACGAGCAATAAATAACGGCGCAACTGGGCAGGCTCTGATTCCTCGACATCCCGAAGACCGTTTTTTGTGAGGCCCGCCAAGTCCCTCTCTAGTTCCAGCTTGCGATGATCATTGCGGCAAACGGCTCGGGTAAATTTCGGATCAAGATCTTCCGTGGCGGGGTGATCCACTTCCAGGCACGCGATGTTTGTTTCGGGACAATAAAAGCATCGAGGGTTGTCCGAGCCCAGCGCCTTACGGCGCTTCTCCAGACGCCACGCACGCGCGATGGGCTCGGGATTTGTCACCGGCTACTTTCCGGGCTGACGTAGAGCGCGTCCAGCGGGAGGCCGCGCTTCCCGATTTCGAAGAGACGATCGGGGTCGCTAAGCAGCTCGTGGCCGCCAACCTTTGCGCCCCTAAACTCCTCCAGCGCGCTCGGTGGCAGCTTTCCTCCCAGCACCCTGATAGCTACAGAGCGATGACGGCCCGCAAGCTCCCGCTGGCGAGACCCGCGCGCGCTCACATCAAGCGGGCCTGAATCCGTCATGATTTCGACGAGCTGTGAATATGGGTCGCCAGCCTTGACGCGTATGCGCCTGCCTGGGCGTCCTTGAATGAGAGCTGCTGGCAAGTTCTGTCGAATGCTGCGAACGGTGGTGCGTTCAGCCCGCGCAGCTGCAGAGAGTGTTTTCGATTGGCCACGGCGGACCCGGTTAATCGCAGCAAGACTGCGCACCCTCACTTCTTGCTGGCGGGGCGAGAGCTGGAATCGCCTCTTGGATGTGGTTCTCAGAATGCCGTTCTGTAGAGACATTTCGATTAATCCTTGGACTTCTCTTGCCGCTCGGTCGCCACTTTTGTTCTGTGGTCCCGCCCGATGAATGCTTCAAGCACGGAAACTGGAATGATCCTCCGGCGTCCGATTTTGCGACTTGCCAACTCCCCAGTCGCGATCAGGGTTGCGACTGTACGCGCCGATATCCCGAGCCGTCGGGCCGCTTCCGCTATGCTCACTGCAAGCACTTTTTCATCTCCTTGCATCTGTATGCCTCCATTTTCTTGCCCTTTCGTGTTACTATCTGTCTATGCATCTATTCGATGCATTGGTAAAGTGAACACACTTTTTGCCCTTTAATTATGCCTGCCGGACGACCAAGCAGAGTTGAGCCGGGCACCCTGTATACCTTTGCTCACCAGTTCTATTGGGACTTTCGGCGAATTGCAGAGGGGCGTATCGGATCCGAGCTAGATAAAGAGTTGCACGCGCAGCTACTGGACGAGGCTAACGCTGTAAAGACGCTGGATAAGGTTCAGGTCCGAGCCCTTGTCCAGGCAGTCAGGCTAGAGGTGGACCAAGGTCGTCTCTCGCCAGAAAATAAAACGGCCCGGCTTCGGGAAGCGGGGATTGAAAACCTGCGGGTGACCCAGGAATATTTTCGCGATGTGGCAGCCGAAATGGCGCAAAGGGAAGTACAGGCGGAGCCCGGCAGGCCGGAAATCATAAAAGGCCTCTTGGAAGCTAGAACCGCTGAAGACGTGCGGCGGATTTGTGAAGGTGCATTTGTTCGGAGGCCCTATGAGGTCCAACCTGGAGTCATCAAGGAAATCTCCATGCCCAACTGGCCCATATCGGTTGGTAGCGTGCTCCCTATGTATCTTTCCCAGCACGCTGCCGAATTTATTGCGGCCAAGAATGACAAGCGTTTCCCAGTTTCTGGCCGCCCTACAAGCCAACTAAAGCAACTTTGGTTTCTTTCCCGCGCGCTTGCAGGGGCCCTATTTGGAGAAAAAGTGCGCACCTCAATCAACCTTGTTGGATCGATCCGACCTGAAGAAGCTTTTCAGAAGTCGAGGAATGCAAAGCAATCGCGACAGCGAAAGGAACGAGCTTAAGGAATTATGACCGCAACCGTAACGCCAATAAAACCGCAGCGCGGCGTTGTAACTCTCTTCGGCTACGGCATCAAAGTCCACGTTGATCGCGGACACCTCACGATTCAGGACGGAATCGGTCCCGTCCGGCGCGAAGCTCGATTGTCGCGCATTGGACATGGGCTGCGCCGTCTGGTTGTCATCGGCGCTGACGGGTTTGTTTCCCTCGCCGCGCTCCGCTGGCTGGCGGATCAGGATGCATCTTTCGTTATGCTCGACCGCGACGGTTCGGTACTCGCCACGACCGGCCCCGTTCACTCGTCCGATGCTCGATTGCGACGCGCCCAAGCCCTCGCCCATCAATCTGGGGTTGCGTTGCTGATTGCAAAAGACCTGCTCGACAAGAAACTCATTGCGCAAGAACAATTAGTTCGCGAAAAGCTTCAAAACTCGTGTGCGGCAGACCGTATCGCGGAGATGCGCCGTGGACTCCCAATTTGTCAGTCAATTGATGCCTTGCGTCCACTTGAAGCCCTTGCAGCCAAAGGATATTGGGCCGCATGGCGAAATGTGCGGGTCGATTTTCCAACCAAAGACCTGATTCGAGTGCCAGAACATTGGCGGACGTTCGGAGGCCGCGAATCGCCTCTAACCGCGTCTCCTCGCCTCGCCGTCAACCCGCCAAACGCAATGCTGAATTATCTCTACGCTTTGCTTGAGTCCGAGGCTCGTTTAGCCGTCGCCGCGCTTGGACTCGATCCCGGTCTCGGCGTCATGCACTTCGATAGTCCTTCGCGCGATAGCTTGGCCTCTGATCTCATGGAACCGATTCGACCGCGCGTCGATGCCTACGTGCTCGATTGGATCACGCGCGGTCCCTTGCGCCGCGAATGGTTTTTCGAACAGCGTGACGGCAACTGCCGTTTGATGGCTTCGTTTGCACTTCAGCTTTCCGAGACTGCGCCGACGTGGGGTCGCGCTGTCGCGCCACTCGCAGAGCAAATGGCACGGATGTTCTCCGCGTCCGTACCGAAACGAAGTAAGCGAATATTCCCGAGCACGCGATTGACTCAAAATAGCCGTCGGGAGGGTAGAGGGATCTCAGCCAATCTGTCGATTGAAGCTCCACCCCAGCCAGGGTCTGTCTGTCGAAACTGTGGGGCATCCACTCGCGGTGCCCAATACTGTCGAACATGTTCTCCGATGGCACTGAGAGAGAATCTCATCAACGCGGCGAAGTTGGGTCGAGTGGCGACGCACACGCCAAAAGCTGAAGCTCTCCGTGCGGCGACGATGCGGCGACAACAAGCCGCCAAGCAAGCATGGAATCGGTCTGATTTGCCCGAATGGTTGACTGAAAACGTGTATCGCGAAAAGATTATGCCGGAGCTCGGCTCGGTCACCGTCCGGACCATAGCGGATACACTTGGAATTTCCAAACCCTACGCGACGGATCTCCGATCCGGGAAGCGCGTGCCGCATCCGAGGCATTGGCAGGCACTTGCGAAAGTCACCGCTTCCGTCCTATAAGGAAGTCACATGCACACTGACAAGGACACCACAGTCGAGGAATTGAAACAGCTGCTGAGGAACTTTCGGGAAGAGCGCGACTGGGCACAGTTCCACGACCCAAAGAATCTGGCCGAAGCAATATCCATCGAGGCCGCGGAGTTGCTGCAGCTGTTTCTGTGGAAAAACCCAGAATCCGTAGCGATGATGATTAACACAGATGGCGAATTCAGGAGGGCTGTTGAAGAAGAGTTGGCTGACATCGTCTGTTTTGCACTGAATCTTGCTAATTCTGTTGAAATTGATGTAGCTCAGATCGTTAGACGCAAGATCGCACTCAATGACGTCAGGTATTCCGTTGCAAAATCGAAAGGGGTTGCAACGAAATACAATAAATTATGAGCGAAATATGGAGATTTACCGGCCCTCCCGAGAATTGGATCACCGCCATCGGGATTAGCAAGTGGGCTTTGAACGAACACAGCAAGACTCTTTGGGAAAGAGGTATTCGCCCGGGCGATCTTGCCCTATTTCATTCCACTAAGAACTCTGGTTTTTCTGACAAGGCAATTTCAGCGATTGTGGGTTTTGGATATGTTGGTGATGGAATGGTTGTCAAAAGCGAACATTGGTGGATTCAAGAAGTCACGGAACACGCCAATCATTGGCCTTACGTCGTACCTTTGAAGGAAATTTACCTCTTCTCTGACACTGCAGGAATTGATTTCACAACGTCGGTCGACAAAAAAGCTCAAAGCCAAGTAAGAGGAGAAGTTGCGCTGCTGATTGCAAAGGCGCTGAAAATCCAAGACCTCAACGCCCAGGCCAAAACCATCGATCCCGAATGTCCTGATTTCCCTGTGAACGGCTCCGTTTCTAGGATCAATCCAATTTTCGAAGCCTTGATCCTTCGACGAAATGACGACGTTTTCATCGCGCATGAAGGGACAGAAACAAACCAACTCGACGAGGCCCTAGCGGAGACTATCGATGAACGTCTTTCGAAACTAGATAACGCGACCATTCTGGCTGAAGCATTAGCCTTCGATAATTCGCAAGAGCAATCTCACGCCATTGCCCATGGACCAAGAAGAGTTCGGAAGGAAAACCAGGTGCAGAAACGCAGAGTGGCGAAGCTCGAAAATTACACCTGTCAGGTTTGTGGATTCAGATACGAGTATGTCAAACGGAACGGCAAACGCGCCTGGATCATACACGTCGATCACATTCGCGATAAAGCTGCGCACGGGATGGAAAATCTCCGCAATCTGTGGGTTCTATGCCCCAACTGTCACGCCAAGAAGACCTGTGGAAGCCTGAGGATCGATGTCGCCGCCAATGTAATTACCGAAAACGGATCGGAAATCAAACTATTCGGCGACAATCACCTGTTTGCTTAAGAGCTCAATGGCCGACTGCTTCTTCCGGGGATTAACGCCGACGAGATTGAGAGTACATTATGCCTTTACGAGACACGTGGACAAATTCGGCCAAGACGACACATGCAATGATGCCTTATTGCGACGCGTATCCTTGCCAGAATTTGGCATCACACTCGTGTGTAGACTTTGTTGAGATTGAAGCCCCACAGTTGTGGCTCTGGCTACGGTACCCCAAATACGAACTAATGGATGAACGCGAGACGCGGTATGGTTGTCCCCAGCACCCTATTTTTCAGCACTTGCGGATGCTCGATGGTCGAGCGGTTCCGGCGCCAGCGAAGTTCCCCAAGAGCCGCCTTGAATGGCTGAAGACGGACGGGCTTTGGGCGGTGGTCTTGGCGGCAATCTTTGCCATTCTCGCTGCTATTGCGATCGCAAAATTGATGTGATTTGTAGGGCGGTCATCCCCATTGACTTCGATCCAGCGGTACACCTGCGATGTGCATTTCTTCTCCCTTAATGCACGAGTCCGCCTTCGTAAATAGATCGTTTCAAGCTCCTCAGTCGCAAAAATGGCGGGTGACGGGGAAACCGGAATGCCGAGGACGTCTTTTCAGCTTCCCGACGAAGGGACCACCCCCCTCCGCTCGCCACCCCGAAATCTTAGCTGACGGCTTTTTTCGCCCCGGCTTTGACCTTGGCCGTCGCCGCGCTTGGACTCGATCCCGGCCTCGGTGTGATGCACTTCGACAGTCCTTCACGGGATAGTTTGGCTTCTGACGTTAGAGAACGGGTGCTATCCGCCATTTGCAGACGACAGGGACAATCGGCATTCCGAAGGAAATTGATCGAAGCATATTCCGGTCGATGTGCCATTTCCGGCTGTGATGCTTTGCAGACCCTGGAAGCAGCCCATATCATTCCATACAATGGCCCAAAAACAAATCACCCGACGAACGGACTTCTACTGAGAGCGGACTTACATGTTCTATTTGATTTGGGTTTGCTCGCCGTGGACAGCGCCAGTTTTGCCGTAATATTGGCTCCAACACTCCGATCGACAGCCTACGCCGAATTTGAAGGCAGAAACCTCTCGCTCCCCTCCGAACCGGCTCTATGTCCGAGTTGCGAGGCGCTCAAAAGACATAAGGTAACTTGCGGTATCTGATATTTTGCTCATCAACGCGAAGACGGCGGGTCACGAGTCCTTGCGGTAGTTGACGACGTTTGCTGAAGTAGTCAATAATACCCCTATGCCACACGACGAATCTCACAAGACGATCCGATACACGGTGGACGGTAAGCCCCAGACCACCACCAAAGACGAACTGACGCCCGACCAAATTCTCACGGATGCCGGCATCGATCCCAAAACGAATTATTTGGTCGAAATTAAGGGGCGCGAAAAGATATCGTTCCAGGGGAAGACCGAACCCATCAAGCTGCACGACGGCATGAAGTTCATTTCCGTTTCTATCAATCCCACACCTGTCTCCCGGTGAAATGCCTGCCGAGGAATTCGCAAAACAGCTAGGCGAAATGGGGTACGAGGTTACCGTTTACTCAGACGGGCGCGTTTCGTTTCCGTATACCGTAGAGAACGGCAAGTTCGAAGGGCAAGAAATCACATTAGGGTTCGCCGTCCCTCCGGACTTCCCGCTCAATCCGCCGACGGGGCCGCACCTCAAGCCCCGGCTTCTCCCCATAAACACCGCCCAAGGGCCGCACCCCACGCACGGTGTGCATGAGAGTCCGCAATTCGGGGCGGAATGGCAATACTGGAGTCGTCCTCTCCAGCATTGGGCGAATACCCAAAGAACCGTAGCCGACGTGATGAGGCACGTTCGTTGTCTGTTTGAGAAACAATGACCTACAGCGTCGCGATCCCCGAAGACCTGAACGAGAATCTTCGTTCCCATCTCATTCGCAATGATGGGCAAGAGGATCTGTGCTTCGCCCTGTGGAATCCGAGCCAAGGAAAACTCCGGACCACCGCACTCATCCAGACCCTTCTGTTACCGCGGAACGGCGAGCGGCGTGTACACGGGAATGCATCGTTTCTTCCGCCGTACTTCGAGCGCGCGATCGAGCAGGCGCTACGAGAAAACTGCGGAATCGCCTTCTGTCACAGCCATCCAGGAACCGGATGGCAGGATATGAGCGATGATGACGTGCGGGCGGAATTGGGCATGGCGCCCAAGATCTTTGCCGCCACAGAATTGCCTCTGGTGGGCCTCACCCTAGGTTCCGATGGAACATGGAGCGCTCGCTTTTGGAAAAATCAAACGCCCCACTGGTTTACCCGCGAGTGGTGCGAAAGCGTCAGGTCGGTCGGCCTGGAGCTACGCGTGTCGTTTGCCGATCGTATGATCCCACCGCCACCGGAGATCGAAGACCAAATTCGCACCGTTTCGGCGTGGGGATATAGAAAACAGGCGGACCTGAGTCGCCTTCGAATCGGCATCGTTGGCGCGGGCAGCGTCGGCGCAATAGTCGCCGAGGCACTCGCGCGAACAGGAGTCTCGAGGATCACCCTGATTGATTTCGACGTCGTAAAGCGGCATAACCTCGATCGCCTCCTTCACACCACGCAATTGGACGCATACCTGGCCCGGCCGAAAGTCAGAACGCTCGCACGCGCGCTACGACAGAGCGCGACCTCTCGCACCTTTGACGTTCAGGGGCTGATGTACAACATCTCCGAACCGGAAGCGTTCAGCGCTGCGCTCGATTGCGACGTACTTTTCTCTTGCGTGGACCGGCCACTTGGCCGAAGCATCCTGAACTACATCGCATTTGCCCACTTGATACCGGTCGTCGACGGCGGCATCAGAATCGAAGTTGACCCCGAACAGCAGATGAAAGCGGCTGATTGGAAGATACAGACATCATCCCCGGGACGTCGGTGTCTTGAGTGCAGTGAACAGTACAGCCCTGCAATGGCTTCTCTGGAGCGCGAAGGATTCCTCGATGACCCGGAATATATCCGGGGCCTGCGGAAAGACGACCCGTTGCTCAGGACCGAAAACGTATTCGCATTTTCAGCCAACGTGGCAAGTCTTGAGGTTCTCCAGCTACTCCAAATGGTGGTGGCGCCACAAGGCATAAGCGACACCGGCGAGCAAATGTATCATTTCGTCCCTGCCATATTTGACCCGCCGATTTTCGAGGTATGCAAACGAACTTGTCCGTATCCCCAATTGATCGCTAAGGGCGATCGTTCCGGGGTCACAACCACGTCCCGCAGCGCGCTTGCGGAGCGGACTCGAAGCGCGCTCAAAGCGCGTCCACTGCATAAACAATTCATTGACACGATTCTCGGAGCTATCATTCAAAAATAGAGAATCAGGGAGACGCCGAAATGCGGCATGTATTCTTCGTATGCTTGACTTCGGGGAGGGGCGGGGGCCGTGAGCGAGCGCGGGAGCGGGGCGGATTTATCGAGTCCGTGGAAAAGTTTGAGTTCCTGAGCAGTTCAAGAGCGGCGTCAACTTTAGGGTTGGAAGAACTCATCGGTCGGTCCGATTTTTAGCGGCCCCGCGCACGTTTGAAATATGCCTTCACTTCCACATCGAGATAGTTACAGAAACGCTGTCCCGATGCTAGCAAGTCACTCCAAACGGTATCAGGACTGTTAAGCACGTCATCCGTCTCTAATAACTCTGCGTCAACATGTGACTGTAGGATGCCGTTGATTTCGCCCCGGAAAGCGTCATACACAAGCGTGTTGAAGAAATCCGCACCTGCGTAGTGGTCAGACAGCACTACACAATAGCAAAGACCGCCGAAGAGCCTGACTATTGCATCCACACGCGCTCTGTCATGACGGGCAGCCATGATAATAGAGTGTTGATGCGGGCCTTGCTGGACGGCGTTGAGAAAGCCTTCGTGGATAAAGAGCCTAGCCGGTGACGGACCCGTTCCGTTCAAAACGTGCGAGCGGATTTCGTTAAACGAATCTCTGACTGCCAAATTGACGCCCGCAAAATGGGTCAGACCCATGAATGCAATTTTTGAAACAGTGCGTAACCCTGCCGAAGAACCGATGATCTCTAATTCGCCGCCAACGTGAACTTCTCCTTCTTGGGGGTCGCCCGGTCCTGACTCAATTATTTGGAGTCCCTTCCTGCTCGCTTCTTGTCGTAGTTTTTCCTTTTGCCGCTCCGTCGCAAACTGATGTAAGAACTCGCGTTTGCCATTCTCTCCTGCTATCTCGGTAACCATTGGCTTCATTTGAATCGAGCCGTCATCTCTCACTTTCGCTTCGTACTCTTTGTCAGCGGTCTTAACAGTTGCAGCAGCGGCTGGAACGTTGCCGTATCTATCTGGTATCTTCAAAAGCAGTCGGAGTGGGGTGAACTCTTCAATTAGTGGCTGCTCAAATTTGGAAAACCCGTTGTTGCAGCCAACGCAGACGCTATTCTCAACAACTAGCGCACCACCGAGCGCAGCAGGGAATACGTGTTCCGCGGTCAGCCGCTCTTTTTCCTGAAGGCAGAATATGCACGTCGGCATTTTATCAACTCTATCGCACAAATGGAAAAGCGGTCTGCCTGGTTTAGGATGCGAAGCGCGAACTCGCATATTCCCCACGGTCCCCCGCTTCCGCACTTGCCGTCGCTCACACAGCCCCGGCCCCCGGGGGTGTAGCCGAATTTTTCCCGAAGGATACTACCCCGCCGCTTCCTTGACGCTTTGCGAACGCGCTCGCTATACTGCGCACGGCTCAACGAGAAACGGAGTACCGCTTGGAATTCGAACCGCGCGATCAGCTTCTGCAACGCCAGAAAAAACTGGA
>Ga0307374_10007530_pt1 | contig 16538 bp, 14 predicted proteins | sample OX3MG_FD_202532 | JGI IMG/M metagenome (GOLD analysis project Ga0307374, IMG submission 202532) | Soil microbial communities from Risofladan, Vaasa, Finland - OX-3 | ecosystem: Environmental > Terrestrial > Soil > Coastal area > Acid sulfate soil | place: Finland: Risofladan, Vaasa | collected... | reverse complement strand
TGTTGAAACGCCTCCCAAATGAATCGTTTCAATTTCTCAAGCGGCATATTCAGCAAGGCATGATCGCTAAGGTCATACTCGGCGGCAATGGATTCGATCACTTTCATTCCCACATAGTAACCCGCCCGGTAGGAGAAAATATCCGCTGGATTCGCGGAATAGAATAATTCAATGGAAGGATCGGACGATTCAAAGTTCTCGCGAACAAATTCGAATAGTTCCTTCTCTGAATCTCGACAAGCGGTCATCCAGGATTGAATTTGATCCGGTGGGAGTGCGTCCGCCCACAGCGCTTCTTCGTCCGTTAGATTCCAAAGGCGCTTTGTGAGGTACGTCGCAATGCCTTCCGTTATCAATTGGCGCCAAACGGTATTCTTTTGTTCTATCGTTTGAAATGAGAATTCGGGACGCGCCGCGTAATGCAGTGCGTGGATTAGCTCGTGCATGGTAAAGATTTTTGCCTCCATCTCGCTTTTAAAACATTCGATGGCAAACCAGACTACGGCACCATCTCTATCGAGATAAGCGTGACCATTCGCGCTGCCATTTCCTACAAAGAGAATTGCGCGAATGTGCTCGGTGGAGAATCCACGCGCGCGAAGTAGCTCGTCCGAGGCCGTCACATGGCGGAGCACAAGAGATCGCCGCGTGGCTATCTCATCGGCGGATAGGGAAGATTCCTCGAGGGTTGCTCCCGCCCAGAACGTCTTATAGTGATCGAGAAATTCACCCGCACGCACGGCGGCTGTGATCGAAAGAGGTGGCGAGGTGAGATCGATGCCTTGCATTCTTACTGGTACGTGGCTTGTTTCAAAATGCTTCAAACACAAAGTTGACTCACCTGAAATTCACGGTTTGCTTCGCCGCCTGTCTTTTATGCATGGCCTTCCAGCTCATCGCATCGGTGGCTCGGGCCGGGCCGCCGTTTCTGACGGACGATCCGGAACCGGTCGATTATCATCACTGGGAATTTTATCTTGCTTCGATCCAGCAATACCAGCGCGAAGAGAGCGATGCCACGCTGCCGCATATCGAAATCAATTACGGCCCAATTCCGAACGTCCAACTTCATCTCGTCATGCCGATGCAATATGTTCACGGCCTGGACGGAACGAAATACGGCTATTCGAACACCGAGCTTGGTATAAAATACCGGTTCGTTCAGGAATCGGATAATGTGCCGCAGATCGGGGTATTCCCATTAGTGGAAGTTCCGACCGGCGATCAATCTCAGGGTCTGAGTAATGGCGCGGCGCAGATTTATCTACCCATCTGGATTCAGAAAAGTTGGAGAAAATTTACGACTTATGGCGGCGGCGGTTACTGGCTGAATTACGGTCCGGGAACGAAAAATTGGCTCTTCGCCGGATGGGAAGCGCAGTATGATTTTTCGGATGCGGTTACCGTGGGCGCCGAAGCATTCTATCATACCGCCGAAGCGCCCGGCGCAACGCCCGGCACGGGGTTCAACATCGGCGGCATCTTCAATCTTAACGACCACAATCATATTCTCTGGTCCGTTGGGCATAGCATTACGGGAGAGGCTTCGACCACGGCATATATTGGTTACCAATATACCATTTGAGAAATTTAGGTGAGCGGCGATGGAGGTATGGCGTCTGCTGGCAAAAGCCCCATCTCGCGGTAGATGGGCCGCATGACCACGGCGATTTTCGGCCGCTCGAACGCGAACCATACGGCGCCCAAAACGCAGCATGCACCGGTAATAATGACGGTGAGCGGTGCCCCGATCCGGTGGGCCAGCGTGCCAGCCAGCAAGCTGCCAAACGGCGCCGCGCCAAAAAATGCCATCGTGTAAAAGCTCATTACGCGCGCACGCTTGTCTTCAGGCACCAGCGTCTGAATGATCGTATTGCTCGCCGACGAGGTCTGAATCATGCCAAATCCAATAAACACCATCAGTATGAGCGATATCCACAACGTGTGCGACAGGCCAAAAAGAATGAGCGCGACTCCCAACATCGCGGTCGCGAGCCGGAGCATCCGCGTAAGCCCCACCACTGTTTTGCGGACTGCAAGCGAGAGCGCGGAGGTGAGCGCGCCAACTCCCGAAGCGCCCGTCAGCCAACCGAGCGTCGTTGCGCCGCCGCGCAGCACCTGGCCCGCGAAGAGCGGCAGCAGCACGGAATAGGAATATCCCATCAGGCTAATTAGCGCAAAGAGCAGAAGGATGGTGCGAATTGGGCGGAAGGTTCGGACATAATCCCACCCTTCGCGCATTTGATCGAGCTTGCTCATTGCGTGGTGCCGAAGGACTAACGGCTCGACGCGCATCATGAGGAGCGATGCGATCACCGCAAGGTAGCTCGCGCCGTCGATCAAAAAACACCAGCCGGTGCCCGCGGCTGCGATCACCAGCCCGGCAATCGCTGGCCCAACGAGTCGCGCGCCGTTTGCCATCGAGGAGTTGATGGCGATTGCGTTACTCAAATCCTCGCGGCCTTTGACCATCTGCACCAGGAAGGATTGGCGGCCCGGCATGTCGAACGCATTGATCAATCCCTGCACCGCGGCTAGTATGATAACTTCTTCGAGAGTAATAACATGCGCGAGCGTGAGCGCCGCAAGCGCGAGGGATTGGAGCGCAGCGGTGGCCTGAGTCCATACCAGCAGGTTGCGGCGGTTCAGGCGCTCGATCCACACGCCCGCCACCGGCGCCAGCGCAAACGTGACGATCTGTCCCGCGAAACCGACGATGCCAAGCATCAGCGCCGAATGCGTTAGTTGATAGACGAGCCAGGCGGTAGCAAGCTTCGTCATCCACGTGCCAATAACCGAAATGCTCTGGCCAACGAAGAAGAGCTTGAAATTGCGGTGCCGGAGGGCTCGGTAGGCATGCGACATAGAACCTCGGCGGAGTGAGGTTTTCTTTATAGCCGAAGGGAGGGTGTACTTGCTCACAGTTCCGCCAGGCGTTTTAGGAGTTCGGTGAGGGCGGGCAGCCGTTGCTGTTCCTTTGCATCGAGCTTTGCGATAGCTTGCGCCAGCCATGCCCGCTTCGCGACGCGAGCATCTTTGCGTATCCGCATGCCTTTTTCAGTGAGCGTGATATTCATTTGTCGGCCATCGGTTGGATGCGGTTTCCGTGCCACTATTCCCAGTGCTTCCAGCGCGGCGACCGTCGCCCCCATGGATTGCGGCTTCACCCCCTCGGCCCGCGCGAGTTCCGCCGTCGTGGCAGGCCCTTCGAGATCGAGGCGTCGCATCACGGCCATCTGCGTCCAGGGGACTTCGTTCGACTCCACCGGCGCGGCCGAACGCATGCGCCGGACCAATAGCCCCAGCGCCAGCGCCAATTCCGTAGCTGCGTTTTCCTGTTGTTTTTGTGGCATGGTGATGTGTATGGACCCGATGAACAGGTATCCTTGCCAGTTAAACTTGCAAGGTTAGCTTCTTATTTATTTCTAAAAACTGCTGCATGATATGCTTGCGTTCCTGCGTGCGCGTTCGTATTGCCAGCGCGATGGAGCCAGCGTGACTCAATTCACCCTGAAAATTGTTGTCTGCACATGATGGTCGATCCAATCCAGTATGCCAAAGTTCGCGCGAGCGCCGGTCTATTCGATGCTACGCGCGCTTTTGGCCGCCTCTTCGCGCGTGGCAAGGATGCGATCGATCTGTTGCACCGTATGTCCACGAACGATGTGAAGCCGCTGGAGCAGGCGAAAAATGTTGCCGCGCTCACATTCCTCACTAATGAAAAAGGCCGGATGATCGACTTGCTGAAAGTCGTGCGCGATGGGGCAGCGGAAACGCTGCTTATCACGAGCGCTGGAAAAGAGGAAGCAGTCATACAATGGCTCGATAAGTTTACGATCATGGAAGATGCGCGCTTCGAACGGGCGACCGAAAAAATCCACCAATTTCTGCTCTGCGGACTGAATGCAACCTCGATTCTTAGCCAATTTGCACAGGAGAGTATAACTGAATCGAGAACACACGTTTACGATTTACATTTTGAATCGGCCAGTGCAACGCTTGTGAAGGGGCCGAGTCTGGCTGGAAACGGATGGTTCATTCTTACGAGCGCCGAGAATGTGCCGCTAATCTGGGATCAACTTTCGCAAGATGTCACGGCACGCGGAGGAGCCATCATGGAAAATGAGCTATTCGAAGTTTTGCGAATCGAAAATGGAACTCCGATGGCCCCGAACGAGATCAACGAAAAGCACAATCCGCTCGAAACGCCGGTGACTTCTACAGCCGTCAGCTTTACGAAAGGTTGCTATATCGGCCAGGAGGTGATTGCTCGGCTGGATGCGCAGCAAAAGGTCCAGCGGCACCTTATGGGGCTGCGGTTCGAGGGGGGAAGCCCTTCTATCGGAGACCGGATTATCGACCCAACGATTCCAGAGTCTGCCCCGCTGGGGAATGAGATTGGCGAAGTGACAAGCGCCGCTAAATCCCCACGATTCGGCAGCATTGGATTGGCGTATGTGCGTGGGAAATACGCGAATCCCGGTGCCCGGCTTTCCGTACAGGATAGCACGGGTAATAAATTGCCCATAACGCTGGTTCAACTGCCATTCAATGTCTGATATTCTGGAACTGGAAGTAGTAGAGAACCCACTCCTTTTCAAGGAAAGGGCAGAGGGTGGTGCCGAGGAGGCGCTCGTGGCGGAAACGACTTCGCCCGAAGTCGTTCGCCGCATTCATGTGCTCAAAGAGGAGTTGCGTGATAAAGTTGTTATTCTCGGACACCATTATCAGCGCGATGACATCGTCCAGTTTGCCGACCGCACTGGCGATTCGTTCGAACTTTCGCGCTTTGCTTCGGAACTCCACGACCGCGAGTTTATTATTTTCTGCGGAGTCCATTTCATGGCCGAGACGGCGGACGTTCTTTCCGCGCCGCATCAGAAAGTAATCTTGCCCGATCTTAAAGCCGGATGCTCGATGAGCGATATGGCGCGCATCGAGCAAGTGCAGGATGCATGGGACGAAATCGGAGAATATGTCGATACCGAAAAAGTCTGCCCGGTAACATATATGAATTCCAGCGCGGCTATTAAGGCGTTCTGCGGTGAGCACGGCGGGACGGTCTCGACCAGCTCGAACAACCGCGCGATTTTCGAATGGGCTTTTGCGCAAGGCTTCGAAAAGATTTTCTTTTTCCCCGATCAGCATTTGGGAAGGAATACCGCATTTTATCAATTAGGCATTCCACTCGAAGAGATTAAACTTTACGATCAAACGAAATCCGCGAGTGTAGTGGCTGGGTTCCCCAGCCTCCCCGGGGAAGACGCGGGGACCGCGCCACTACATTTCGTTTCTGGTGGCCTTACTGCGGATGAATTGGAACGTGCAAAAATTCTTCTCTGGCGCGGCCACTGCTCGGTCCATCAGCATTTTCAGCCGTCGCATCCCGGCATTATGCGCGCGCTCTATCCGGGCATTCAGGTGATGGTACACCCGGAATGCAATTTCGAAGTCGTTCGGCAAGCCGATAGAGTTGGCTCGACCTCCTATATCATCAAGACTGTCGAGCAGGCGCCGCCGGGAAGCAAATGGGCGATCGGAACCGAGCACCACATGGTCAACAGGCTAAAGCAGCAGCACCCCGAGCAATTCATCACCACGCTCGCGCCCTATGCCTGCGAGTGCGCGACGATGTACCGCATCTCGCCTGAGGCGCTGCTTGATATTCTGGAGAATTTGAAAGAGGGTCGTGTGAAGAACCAAATTGCCGTGGCAGACTCTGAAAAGAAGTGGGCAAGAGTTGCGTTGGAAAGGATGTTGGAGATAACAAAAATTGCTCGGGACTAAACGCGTTCTCATCACCGGCGGCGTCCGCCGTCTCGGCCTCCATATCGCCTATGGTTTCGCCGAACGTCATGCGGTCCTCGGACTCAATTATCACCACGCAAGCGAGCGCGAAGCCGATCACGCCCAAAGCGAATGTCTGAAGCGCGGCGCGAAACAAGTCTTTCTCATCAAGGGCGATGTGACGAAGGAAGCCGACGCCATCATCGGACGGTTTGCGAAATTGGCGGGCGGAATCGACATCGTTGTGAATAATGCCGGAGTTTTCCCGAAACGCGAATCGCTCGATAATCTCACCATGAAGCAATTTCAGGATACACTCGCTCTGAATCTTCTTGCTCCATTTGAAATTTCAAAAGCGTCTGCAGAGCACATGCCGGAAGGCGGTGCGATCATCAATCTCGCCTCGCTCGGCGGCGTCCAGATTTGGAAGGAACGCATCGATTACAATGTCTCGAAATCCGCGCTCATCACGCTGACGAAAGCCTTAGCCCGCGAGCTGGCGCCGAAAAAGATCACGGTGAATGCCGTCGCGCCGGGCGCCATTCAAGTGGAAGAGGAAATCCCAGGAATTGCCGAGGATAAAATTCCGCTTGGCCATTATGGTTCACCCGAGGACATCGTCCGCGCCGTGCTGTATTTTGCTTACGATGCACTTTATGTGACCGGGCAATGTTTGATAGTCGATGGAGGAAGGTCGATTCTTACATAGCATGAAGCTCGTCTTCATTACACTTATCGTTCTTCTGGTGCAAAACTCTCCCTTGCGTTCGCAATCCTTTTTCGCTCATGATACGAGTGGCACACGCATTGAGCGCATCGAGTACGTCATCGGAGCATCGCTCGTATTTTCGCTCGCCGATTATATCGGATATAGCCTCGCTCGTGTTGACAATGTCAACGATAAAGCCCCCTGGTGGTACCGCACGATTCAAGCATCGGTACAGACGGGAATCAGCTATCTGCTCTATAAAAAATTTGGCTTGCCCTCGACGATCGCATTCAATCTTATTTGGTGGTCGTGGGGGGATGACCTGGCATACGATGGCTGGGCCGATCTGATTAACCCTGGGAAGCAAAGTATAGGGATATGGGAGAATCGGACGGGCAATGGCCTTCGCTCTAATCATATTACCTGGGCGGGATGGACCCCGATCGGTCTTCTGCGGCCGCAGGGAAGCCTTATCGCGCGCGATGCGCTCGTGGCACAAGCCATGATCGGACTTTCGATTTCGATAGCTATTCTTTGGTGAAGAAAATGAAAAAGCTCCTGATGTGTGCCTTGCTTGCGCTGCTCGTGACTTCCGGCGCGAAAGCCCAGGACAGCACGCGACTTCAACGCTATGAATACGTCATCGGCGCGACGCTTGGGTATTCTCTGATCGATTATTATGGATTCAATGTCATGGCGACCGAGTGGCATGACCGGTCCATCTATCGAGTGTTACAAGTTGGTATCCAAACTGCGATCGCCTATTTTTTATATAAGGAATTGGGGCTTTCTTCGGCGATTTCTTTCAACCTAATTTGGTGGACCTGGGGCACGGACCTCACCTATTATGGCTGGGCGAATGCTTTGAACTCTTTTGCGTGGGAAGGAAGAACGCATACCGGGTTGATGTCACAGGAAATCGACTGGGCCGGATGGACTCCAATCGGCATTCTGCGGCCCCGCGGCAGCATGATCGCCCGCGATGCCTTGATTGCGCAGGCTGTTATCGGGTTTTCTGTTTCCATGGCAATTCTTTGGTGATTCAAAAATGAATTACGGCATCCCTTCGTTAGAAAAACGGGGATTGTTCCCCATGCTTAGCATTACTCCAGTACTTTTAGCACTTTTCACAGAATGTCAGCCGTAAAACAACGCGCCGAAAAGGCGTACTTAAACGAAGCATTCCTGACCAGCCCCGAGGCGCGGATCGTCCGTATTCTCGCGGAGTACATCGAGCCGCGAACGCGGCTTGCACATGCGCGCGTGCGCGATACGATCGTCTTCTTTGGTTCCGCTCGGCTGCAATCGCCGGAAGAGGCGGCGGCGGAGATTCATCAACTCGAGAACGCCCGCTTGCTCGCCGAGCAGACGCATTCGCTCACACCGGAAGTTCAGACCGAGCTTGAAGAAGCGATGCGCCGCGCCCGGATGCACAGCGAGCTTTCGAGATATTACGAAGAAGCTTCCGAACTCGCGCGGCTGCTAACGGATTGGTCTATCACGCAGGCCGCGCAGGGATACGAGAAGGAGCAATTGGCAAAAGGGCAGATCGCTGCCGCACAAGTGAAGGAGCAAATTCCCTACGTCAATGTCGAAACGATCAAAACGCACTCGTTCAAACAGCGCTATGTGATTTGCTCCGGCGGCGGACCCGGCATCATGGAAGCTGCGAACAAAGGCGCCATGCTCGCCGGTGGAAAGTCCATCGGCTTCAATATTGCGCTTCCCTTCGAGCAGATGCCAAACAGCTTTATCACCGACGAGCTGAATTTCGAATTCCATTACTTTTTCATGCGCAAGTTCTGGTTCGCGTATTTGGGCAAGGCGCTCGTCGCGTTCCCCGGCGGCTTCGGCACGATGGACGAACTCTTCGAATGCCTCACGCTCATCCAGACCGGCAAGATTCGCAAGAAGATGCCTGTTGTCGTCTATGGAGAAAGTTACTGGAAAGAGATCATCGACTTTGACAAGCTCGCCTATTATGGCACGATCTCGCGCTCCGATCTCAACCTCATTCACTTCTCCGAAACGCCGGAGGAAGCGTTTGAATATCTGAAGGGCGAACTCACGCGGTTAGATGAGGGCGAGGAGACGTTTTTGCATTCGAATCCGCTGGCTTAGGAGCGAATCATTGATGTGGAGGGACCGTTAACGGTTTTATTATGAAGCGATTGCTTCTCGTAGTCTTCTTTTTCATGCCCCCGGCGACCAATCCAGCTTGGGCCCAAGGTAATTCTGCCTGTCCCTTAAAACTTCCGTTTGAAATCGCACTTCGGATCGCGGGAACCTATTTCGACACAACCTACTCAACCGATTCTTCGCAAGCACCCACCGCACAAAAGTTTTCGTATCAAGAATCCTACTCCGTTCGGATCGATACACAATTTACTAAGTCAAGCTACAGATTTCAGAATGATTCTCTAACATTTGGCATGACCGATACGTCAAATGTTTTTTTTAGTCCCGTAACGGTTAGTTATCGTATCGGAATTAAATTCGACACACAGACGTCGGCGATTACAGATCTTTCGATTGAATATAGCGAGGATTCTGGCGGGTTCAATTCGCAGTTCGCTCATAATTGGAGGGTGATATGTGATAGTTTTCATTATACCAGAGACTCCATTGTTGTAACTGATCCGAACTTCGTAAGGAATGTGGTTGCATTGAGCGATTCGTCCTTTTGGTTCAACGCGGAAGACGTTCCCCCTTTTTATGATTATTATTCAAGTTTGGAACTTATATCGGGTACTCCACAGATTACTGGATCTGTCATTTCTCCGTTGTCGGTTTCTCAAATCGCTGCGTCGTCTCCATTCTCAATTTGGATGATGAATAACGCGATTAAATGTTCCTTTTCAGTTTTGACACATCCACGCACACTCGAATTTTACACTCCTCTTGGCTTGAAAGCCGCAAGCTTCGAGATTGCGCCGGGCCAAAGCGAACTCTCATTGCCGCATCTTCAGAGTGGTCTCTATTTCGTTCGTTTGGATGGGGCGGTGCTTAAGGTCGCGGTGCCGTAACGAGCGAGCCACCGTGACCTGAAGGTCACGGCTACACCTTCGCGGTGCGCAACCGCAAAGCATTTGCGATAACGGAGACCGAGCTAAAGCTCATTGCCGCCGCCGCGATCATGGGGCTTAGCAGCAATCCGAAAAATGGATACAGTACCCCGGCGGCAATGGGGACGCCGAGCGTGTTATAGACGAGGGCGAAAAACAAATTCTGCTTGATGTTCTTCATCGTCGCGGTACTGAGCGCGCGCGAGCGCGCAATGCCGCGTAGGTCGCCCTTCACTAAGGTTACACCCGCGGATTGCATCGCCACGTCCGTTCCCGTGCCCATCGCGATTCCGACCTGCGCCTGCGCGAGCGCCGGAGCGTCGTTAATTCCATCGCCTGCCATCGCCACGAAGCGGCCTTCGGCTTGGAGGCGTTTCACGACGCCGGCTTTATCCTGTGGCAATATTTCAGCGATCACTTCGTCGATGCCGAGCTTTTTCGCCACAGCCTGCGCAGTTGTTTTGCTGTCGCCCGTCAGCATGACGATGCGAATGCCATCCTGGTGGAGCTGGCGAATGGCGTCCGGCGTGGTATTTTTGATCGGGTCGGCCACGCCGAGCAATCCCGCAATTTTATTTTCGACGATGACGAACATCACCGTCTGCCCATCGGCGCGCAAGGATTCCGCCTTCGTTAAAAAATCGCCGGAAGCAATGCCCATTTCTTCGAGAAGTTTTTGATTACCCAATGCCACATGTTCACCATCGACCGTTCCCCGCACGCCTCGGCCGGTGAGTGATTCGAAGTCTTTGGCCTCGGCAAGCGCGACTCCACGCTCCTCCGCGCCCTTTACAATTGCCGACGCGAGAGGATGTTCGCTGGCGCGTTCGAGGCTCGCTCCGAGACGTAAGAGCTTTTCTGTCTCGATTCCTGCCGCCGGTTCGACCGAAACGAGTTTCGGCTTTCCTTCCGTTAGCGTTCCCGTTTTGTCTATTACAAGTGTATCGACTTTGCGCATCAGCTCGATTGCTTCCGCATTCTTGAAGAGCACGCCGGCCGTTGCGCCTTTGCCTGTCGCCACCATGATAGACATCGGTGTGGCAAGTCCCAGCGCGCACGGGCACGCAATGACGAGCACGGCAACCGCATTGATGATCGCGTGCGCCATGCGAGGATCGGGTCCCCAAAGTCCCCATACGATAAATGTTATCACAGCAATACCGACAACGATGGGAACAAAATAACTGGAGACGACATCCGCCATGCGCTGAATTGGCGCGCGGCTGCGCTGTGCGTCTTCTACCATTCGCACGATCTGCGCTAACAGTGTTTCGGAGCCGACGCGCTCCGCCCGCATCACGAACGCGCCGGTGCCATTCACCGTCGCGCCGGTAACGCGGGAATCTTTTTCTTTCTCCACGGGAATCGCTTCGCCGGTAATCATGGATTCGTCCACGCTGCTCGAGCCATCGATCACTACACCATCGACGGGGATTTTTTCACCGGGCCGAACGCGTAAGCGGTCGCCGGGCTGGACTTCGGCGAGTGGCACATCGGCTTCCGTTCCATCTTCACGAAGTAGCCGCGCCATCTTCGGCGCTAGTCCGAGGAGCGATCTAATAGCCGCACCCGTCTGGCTGCGTGCTCGCAGTTCCAGTACTTGCCCGAGCAGAACGAGCGTGGTAATCACCGCCGCCGATTCGAAATAGACGGCTACCGTTCCGCCTGGGCCGCGAAACGCCGCTGGGAAAATTCCCGGAAACAGTGTGGCGATGAGGCTATACACATACGCGACTCCGATTCCCAGCCCGATCAGCGTGAACATGTTCAGGCTGCGATTCACGATCGATTGCCACCCGCGCTCGAAAAACGGCCAACCACCCCATAGCACGATGGGCGTGGCGAGAATAAGTTCCAACCACTCGCGGCCCGGCATGGAGATGCCGCCAAAGAGCGAAGATAATGGCGAAAGGACATCCGCCATCGCAATGGCCAGCACCGGGACCATGAGGACGAGGCTTACCCAAAACCGGCGAGACATGCTCACAAGCTCGGGATTTTTTTCTTCTTCCGCGCTTACGGTTCGCGGCTCGAGTGCCATTCCGCATTTAGGGCACGCTCCCGGCTTGTCCTGGACGATCTCCGGGTGCATCGGGCAGGTGTATTCGACTTTTTGCGAAGGTGCCGCTACCGAAACCCGTTCGAGCGCCATGCCACACTTCGGGCAGGAACCCGGATGGTCCTGCCGGATTTCGGGGTGCATCGGGCAGGTATATTCCGCATTCTGAGAAACTGCTCCATTCGTTGCTGCTGGAGGCATCGGCCCGCAATGCGGACATGCTGCCGGCGCGGTTTCCACGGTTGACTCTTGAATATCTTTCATTGTTCGGATCGAGCGAGTCGCTATCATTAGGAGGAATAAGTGTAACAAAAAATCATGGGCAATTAGTCCGGAAATAGTCCCGGTGAAACGCTCTCGGCATTCTCGCGTTCAACTATGCAATGACCAAAGGCAATATTCTCTGGGTCGATGACGAGATCGACCTGCTCCGCCCGCACATCATGCTGCTCGAAGGCCGCGGCTACACCGTTCGCACCGCGATGAGCGGCGAGGATGCGCTCGCCATCCCTCCGGATGAGTCGATCGATCTCGTCTTTTTAGACGAGAACATGCCTGGCATGGGCGGCCTGGAAACACTCGAACGATTAAAAGCCGAGCGGCCGGAAACGCCAATTGTCATGGTTACAAAATCCGAGGAAGAGGATTTGATGGAGCAGGCTATCGGGAAAAAAATCTCGGATTATCTCACGAAGCCCGTCAATCCGACACAGGTCTTGCTGGCGGTAAAGAAATTTCTGGAGGGGCGCGCGATCGTCTCCGAAGCGGTCTCGCGAGATTATACGCAGGAATTCGCGCGCATCTCGCTCGACCTGATGAACGCTACAAACGCGCGGGATTGGATCGAGATTTATTCCAAGATCGTCGGGTGGGAACTGGAATTCGATGAGTACACCGGCACGGGACTCAAGCAAACGCTTCTCGATCAGAAGCGGGAGGCGAACGCGGAGTTCGGCAAATTCGTCGAGCGGCATTACCAAAATTGGGTGAATACGATTTACGTGGAATCGAACGCGGCGGAGCGCCCGCCAATGTCGCCCGATATTGTCGAGCAGTGGGTGCTGCCCGAAGTGCAATCGGAGAAGCGGCAGAACGTGGTCTTTTTTGTCATCGACTGCATGAGGCTCGATCAATGGCTTATCATGGAGGCCGAGCTGCGGAATCTTTATAAGATCACACGGAACTATCATTTTGGCATTCTTCCAACGGCCACGCCCTATGCTCGCAATGCGATTTTCTCCGGGCTGTTTCCCTCGGAGTTCGGAAAGCTTTTCCCAAATATGTGGACTTCGAAAGAAGACGATGAGAATTCGCTCAACCGCGATGAGGCGGCGATGCTTCAAAAATTATTGGACCGCAAGCGCGTCAAGCTGCGCAACGAGTTGAAATACATAAAGATCATCGACCGCGATTTTGGCGCGGGCATTGCACAAAACATTACCCAAACAGCGAAGAACCATTTCACCGCTATCGTTGTGAATTTCGTCGATATGCTCGCGCATACCCGGAGTGATTCGCCCATCCTAAAGGAGATCGCGCCCGATGAAAGCGCCTATCGCTCGCTTACGCGCTCCTGGTTTTTGCATTCGAGTTTGTTCGAAATGTTCAAGACGCTCGCGACGGTGCCGGGTCTCAAAATAATCGTCTCGACAGACCACGGCTCGATTCGCAGCCTGCGCGGCGCGAAAGTCCTGGGCGACCGCGAAACTTCCACGAGCCTCCGCTATAAATATGGCCGCAACGTGAAAGCCGAAGAGAAGCAGGCGATGATCATCAAGCGACCCGAGGACTACAAGCTCCCCGTTCGCGGCGCGGCGGCGAATTACATCATAGCAAAAGAAGATTACTATTTTGTTTATCCGACCGACTACCACAAATACCTGAACTACTACCGCGATTCGTTCCAACACGGCGGCATCTCGATGGAAGAAGTGATTCTGCCGGTGGTGGTGATGGAAGGGAAATAATGTGAATGGCCGCTGAACGAGTTTAACACCAAAGCGGTTTTTAATTTTGAATGCAGAATACCCTTCATATATCACAAATTGACGATTCCGTCATGTTGGCACTCACGCATAAGGCGAAGGAGTTGCATGTCAGCGTCGAGGAATTGGTCCGCCGGTATTTGCACGAGATCGGTACAAAAACGGCTGAGACGAATGGTAAGAGCGCGCTCGACAAGAATGCCGTGCCCGATGTACTCCGCCGCTTTCCGGAATTCGGAACCTGGAGCGATGAGGATTTGAAAGAGTTCGAACGCAACACGGCCCCGTTTCGAGAGATCGACCCGGACCTCTGGAAATGAAGGCAGCTCTCATCGATACGAACGCATACACCGCTCTCTATAATGGGAAGCGGGAGATCGTGCAGGTTTTTGAATCTGTCGATCGGATGGTCTTTCCTTTTATCGTCATTGCGGAGCTACTCGCAGGATTTCGGCTTGGGACCAAGGAGGAACATAATCGCACATTATTCCGGAACCGGCTTACTGCGCGCCAAACATCAATTCTGTACCCGGATTCGGAAACACCGGAACACTACGCCTCCATCTTCGCGGAATTGCGTCGAGCAGGCACGCCCATTCCCACGAACGACATTTGGATCGCCGCGATTGCGCGCCAGCACCAGCTTCCGGTCTGCTCCCTCGACGGGCACTTCAAATATGTAAATAATCCGGTTGCTGATGGTATTGAACGAAAAATGGTCGGGACGTGCCGCGCACGTCCCGACATAAAATCATCACCGAGCGATCACAATGCGTTGAAGATACCGCTCCCCGTGGCTGGAAGTAATATCGAGCAGATAGACGCCTTCTGGAATCGTTCCGAAATCGAGCGGTTGTTCGCCTTCGCCCTTTACGCGTGCCTCGGTTGGCGGCGCTACTGGCTGACCGAGTAGATTTCGTAGCGTGAACGTAAGACTTCGCTCACCCTTTACCGACAGCTTCAATGTGAATCGTCCTCGCGACGGATTGGGATACGCAATCGCCTGTTCGATCGCACCATGTACCATTGCTATGGATTCGTTTCCGTTCCCCATGCCGTTTATCATTTGCTCCGCAATGGCGCGCGCCGAATCCGGCAGCGCGGCGAGGAACGCCGGCGTGGGTTGGTACCAGAAGATGAGATCGCGCGCGCCGATGGAATCAGAGGTGTTCGAAGCCCGGAAAAGAATCGGCACAAGCCGATCTATTTCATGCGTAGCTTTTTCTGCATCCTGAGCTAAGGTCTTTGAGTTCCATGGCCCAGCACCGAAATTGGTAACCAATCTTTTCCTTCCAATTGCATCAGTAATTAACCGCGGCCTAATTTCCGAAATCCGCACATGAACGTCATCAGAGTCAATCGTTCGCATTTGTGCACCCCAGGACCGAAGAATGCCAACAGATAGAATTTTTCCTGGCTCATCAGAGGAGAGATAGTAGGTTACCATCCACGAGTTGCTCGTAATCCCAAGATTTGCAAGTGGTTCATCCGTCAGTTCGACCATGGGGATTTTAGGAATGCCAACCGGCTCCATCCCCGTGGTATCGTCGTGTAGAGAAGTAGGATTAAGTGGTACCGACCCACCATTATTCACAAAGATCATTTCGTCCGGTGCATGAGGAAGATTTCTCCACGCGATTTCCTTCGGCAGCTTCGGATGAGCATTCTCGACCCAAAGCCTTTGGGAACGTAATGTATCCTCGCGATCGCGGACCGTGAGAATGTACATTCCCGATGGAAGCGTTGCCGTGGTAAAATCTAAAACGTTATCGCCCGCTATTGCCGATTGAGACATGATAAGGAACGTTTTGCCGGTCAAATCCTGAACGGTTACTTGCACTTCCTGGGGTTTCGTTTCGCAGTATGTTACCTCGGCACTTGTCATCACCGCATTCGGCGCTGTCATGCAATGCGGCAACTCATTTAGCTTCGCGCGGAAGAGCGTGGCCTGCACCGGCGGCAGTGCGTTGAATAGTTCTTCGCTTGGCTCGTACCAGAAGATGAAGTCGTTCGGGCCGGGCGCGCCGGTGCCTGGCTTAATGCGGACGATGACGGGAACAAGCTCATTCAGATGTGCCATGATGGAACGCAAGTGCTGCATGGAAGAGCTGTTTTCTTCCTCGTTCATCTGATCGAGCAAGTTTCGTGCTGTAAAAGTATCCACCTTGATCGTGAGTGTCTTGGGCCAGGCGAATAACGGTTTTATCGAATTGCTGCCATCGTAAAAGTGAGCCAGTTGCAAGAATGCCTGTTTGAGTGTACCGGAGAGGCCATCGATGTCTGGCGCCATCAAGGGGAATGGAGATGGTGTGAGATCTTTTCCGATCATAATCTTTACGGTATCGATCACAATCGCCGGACAATTTTTGCACGGGGATGAAGTGTAACATGAAGTCGTAAAGCCAAGAGCATGAAGCCCGGGAGTGCCCGGCGTTTCAAGCCACGCTCGAAAATCTTTCTGAGCATCCTCCGGACCAATCATTCCAATTTCGCTCCCCTTGCCATCCTCAATTCGGTAGGCTGCGCCATTCCCATTAGAGAAGGTCATTAGAATGGGATAAAATCTTGGCGCATTCACGCCGAGCGGAGCCAAAGCTTTGATACCCATACCTCCGATCGAATGGCCTTTATACTTTATCCCCTTTATCGTAAATTGGGAAAGTTCGGTGCATTCCACGCTGTCCTTTTTATTGAGCTTATAGGATAGCACGCTGTCATTCCTAACCACTATCCCCAGCCGCGCTAATTCTTCGCGCGTGAGGTCGGCGTAGATTTGGTCGTTGCCGGCGCTCCAGGGGCCGCGGGTGGCGGGGTTAGCGTGGGGCTGCGGAGCATTCTTCGCGGGAATACTTGCTGGCTGGGCAAGCTGCGGAAGTTTAGCCTGCGCAAAATGGGACGGATGAGCCGCGTAGGACTGATCGGTCTGATCTGTC
>Ga0307374_10007521_pt1 | contig 16549 bp, 18 predicted proteins | sample OX3MG_FD_202532 | JGI IMG/M metagenome (GOLD analysis project Ga0307374, IMG submission 202532) | Soil microbial communities from Risofladan, Vaasa, Finland - OX-3 | ecosystem: Environmental > Terrestrial > Soil > Coastal area > Acid sulfate soil | place: Finland: Risofladan, Vaasa | collected... | reverse complement strand
GGCCAACATTCAGCCAATCGTCTGGCAAAGCGGCGACCCCGAGAACGACCGACTCCTAGAAGAAGTGCGTGACGAGCTAGCGTACGCGGACCTTCGCCCTGGTGTAGGCGCACACCCAAGGGTCGTAAATCAATTTAAGAACACGATTCCATTGCGAGCTGACCAAGTTGCCTCGCGGTGGGAGCAAGTCGGATCAAACCTTCTCTCTGACTATTCCAGACTGCGTTCAGAATCGTTGGCCGGTGGGTCGAGGTCGCGCGCTGTCACCGCGCTGCGAGCAGCAGCTATCAACTTGGGCGCGGCCGGAGGATGGTAATCGCGCAAATAGGTCAGACCTGAGTATCCCAGGATTGGGTCATTTCAAGCATTCCCGAATGTCCCCTACCGATCGCTCCCTTGACAGCGGTAGCAAAGCCCTACCGATTCAGTCGCAGGTGCTGTTCAGTTCAAATCAGCGGTTGCCCTTGGAGCGGTTGTGTGTGACGCACAACATCTCGCAGTTGTCGAGTGCGGTGGACCCGCCCTTTGACCAGGCGGTCACGTGGTCGGCGTCCATCTCGTCCAACTTGTAGATGCGTGACTTGTTGGCGTTGTTCCCGACCGCGCAGAGCGGACAGTTAGAGATTCCTGTCTTCTTGACCGCATCGCTCTGTTGGGTGTAGGCGAGCTTCTTCGTCTTGTCGTCGAAGAGCCGAACGGCGAGCAGGTTGGTCTGAGTCTTCTTGCCGAGCAGATATTCGTAGATGCCTTTGCGGCTGGTCACGGCGGGGTCGCTGAGAAGGCTGGCGAGGTCAGCGACGATGTCCGACGCGTTGTAGGAGTTCCGGTGGTAGGTCTCATAGAGTCGCCCCCACTCCAAGCCCCGCATCTCCTTCTCCGGTGACCCGGTGAAGACACTGCCGATCCAGTCGATCACGGACGTGAAGTAGCTCTCCAGTTCCGCGATGCCCGTGTCCTGCCGGTGCTGCGCCAAATAGGCGTCCACGGAGATACCTTTCGAATCGGCCACCCATTTGAGTGCTATCGCCAAGATCTCCTGCCGCTTCGGATCGCCCTTGATGAAGGCCGACCATTTCTGAAGGTTCGCATTCTGGGAGTTGCTGAACTCGGCCTTGGCTGCAGTCACGAATGGACCGGAGTAGATTGCGTTCAGCAGTTCCTGCTGATTGAGTGGTACACCAGAGATGTTGATGGTCTCGAACCACTCCTTGATCTCCTTCTCGGCGCCTTGGCATTCATAGACCAGAAGGTCGCTGCCCAGCAGCAGGTTCTGCTCTTCCAGTGGCAGCGACGAAAAAGTCTGCTCCTTGCCGTTCTGCCGGATCGCGAACTTGCCCTTCACGAACCGTCCGATACTGGTGATCCGCTGCTGGCCATCGAGCACTTCGAGGCGCTCGCCGTCGACGTTGAAGTAGATGAGACCGAGCGGGTAGCCCTTCAGCAGCGACTCGATCACGGCGACGTCCTTCTTGCCGTCGCCGTAGATGTAGTTGCGCTGGTATTCCGGCTGGATGGTGAGTCTCCCGGCGAGGCCGTACAGGCCCTTACCCTCGAACTCGTTGTAGACGAATCCCTCGGTCACCTGCTGGACCGTGTATCGCTTGAGATCGGTCCTCACGCGACATCCTTCCACCGAATGAGGATTCGCTTGAACGGGACGTAGTAGCGCGGTTGGGTCAACCCGAGTTTCCGGTGCCCGGGGCTCACACCGCCGGTTCCGCCTTGCTCGAAGTAGATCCGCACGAAATCGGCCCCGAGCGGCTCGGCCCCCAACTGTTCCATCTGCTCCATGTCTTCGGAGCTGCCGACGATCTCGAACTGGTCCGGATTGTACTTGTCCAGGAACGTGATCGGGACGCCCATGACGCCGTCGTAGTCGGCGGGGATCGCGTCAACGAAAGGGACCTCGATTGCATCGTAGTTGTAGTACTTCCGGTAACCGATGCCGCGGACTTCTTTGTGCCTGCTGAACTTCGTGTTGTCGTCGATGCTCATCAACTTCAATGGCTCGTGACGACGCCCGTGGTCGATGTTGGTAAACCAGCATGAGTTTCCGAGGCGTGTGTAATCGCGGAGTTCGTCGGATGGGTAGCCCATCTTCTCAGCTTTGAGCTTGTCGGCCTTCGCCACATTCACGCCTTTGGGGACACCGAACACCATGTCTGTGTTGTTAGCCGTCGCACCCTTCCAAAGCCGGTTGCCCTGGATGAGCGGAAACGTCTCGACGTAGGTGACCGCATTGCTGTTCCCGATGATGGAGAACGTCTTGTCACCCTCTACGAGCCATGCCAGAAACCCACGGAACAGGCTGAACGGCGGGTTCGTGATGACGATGTCGGATTCGTCGCGTAGTGCCGTGACCTCGTCGCTGCGGAAGTCCCCATCGCCATCGAGGTAGCGCCACTGGAGATCGTCGATGTTGATGATGCCATCGCCGTTGACGTCCTTGGGTTCCAGGACGAACACTTTTCCGTTGACGCGGGTTCGCGCCTCGTCGAACTGTGGCGCCTCGGCCTCGAACAACGTCGGCTGGTAGCTGATCTCGACGGGCTTGCTGTCTGCGGCGTAGGAGGTTGAGATCAGCTTCTTGAGGCCGTAGTCCACGAAGTGAAGGGCGAAAAACTTGGCGAAGTTGCTCCACTCCGGGTCGTCGCACGGCAGCAGGACGACCTTGCCACGGAATGCGTCTGGGTCGTATTCCAGATAGGCGTTCATCTCCCGCTCGATGTCAGCCCACTGGGTGTAGAACTCGTCGTTCTTTGCCGCCTTGGCGGCGTCGAGATTGCGCTTCGCCCCGGACAGTTTGAAGGTCTTTGCCGCGCCGATAGCCGCCACCTCCTCGAACACTTTTGTCACCACCCCACTAGGCTGTGCCAGTCGACGCTGGCGTCGCGTTCAATTTCCGCTACCAGTTCTTTCCGGCCCCTGTTCGGCCACACCAGAAGAAGCCGGTTCTTGCTCGTACTCAACGCCTGCTTCTCCCGTCGCGGCCGGAGTTAGGCTATCGCGCCAGCGGCCAGTATCCTCCCTGCTGGGCCGACAACTACTCATTGGTACGACCCTTTCCTGCCTATGTGCCTTTGTCCGGCGTGGCGCCATTTTGTTCGTCTCCTCCCGCCTCGGTCGACAGACGATCGAATCAGCCATCCCGAGCACGTGACGGGCAACGGGGTCTAGAGCCAGCCAGGTCCTCCTGTTTACGTCAGCAAGTGCTTGTGCGGGTGGCGGTTACATTTGCCTCCAAAACCTCAATCACTTCGTGACGCTGCTCGTCACGCCGACGCATCCAGAAGCAATGAGTGCAGAGGCCTGCTGGTGATCACCGATGGATTTGTCTGCCATCAAAGTGCCGGCCTTGTCTCACGAGCAGTGCTTGCCATGGGAGACAATGGAATCGCGATTGACCGCCACGGAACGTCTACGCCAACGAGGATCTTTTGCCCGGCCGTCGCGGTTGCGTTGACGTCATCTTGAAGATCGATTCGAGCGTGCGTATACAAAAGCTGTGGCGTTCCGCCCCGATGTATTTGTGCTACTGAGTCCTTCCAGGTTGCGTATCGCGTCGACGGCTACTCACAAATGTGCGGTAGCAGAGCAGGTCTGGATATAGAACGTGAGCACCTAAACTTGACACGCGCTGACACGCGCTGAGCGCAGATCGAGGCCTCTTTGTTGTCAAGAGGCTTTTTGAGCGCCCTGTAATGGTGACTCTGGTGCCTTTGAGTTCACCGACTTCGCAGCCGGTTGTAAAGTTGCATCGGGTTCGGGAGTGGCTTGGCCAAAGAGCCGACCTTCAGGGTGAGAGTCGGTCACGCAGGCTTTGGAGCCGTTCCCTGATTGCCCTCCCGAGCCCATGATCGTTACCACTCGAGCGCTCATCGCATCGATCTGTAGCTGCCGATAGAGGGCATCACTGATGCGTCGCTTGAGTGCACGGAGTGCTTCCTTGCCGGTTTTTCCTTCGGTGATCTTTCGGTCGTAGTAGGTGCGCCCTTCGCTGTGGTGGTTGTGAACCTGGGTGACCGCGGCCATGTGGATGGCGTGGTTAAGACGCCGGTTGCCGCGACGCGAGAGTCGGTAGATCTTGCGAGGACCAGAGGACACTTCGACCGGCGCCGTGCCGTTGTAGGCGGCGAAGTGGTCTTTGGAGGGGAACCGCGAAACGTCTCCGACGTAGCCGATCACCGTTGCAGCCACGATGGGGCCAACGCCGAAGATCTCCGTCACCGACGTCTTTGATGCCACAACCACAGCGGCTATGCGTTTTCTGACATCTCGCTTTTGCTCATCGATGCGGCGAAGGTCAGCCAGTAGCTCGAGGCCGAGCTCGTGACGCGCGGTGACCACTGCCCCTTGAGGTTCGATCTCTCCCAGCAGCTTTTCCGCCCGATTTGCAGAGATCTCACCGGAGTAACCGCCAGGGATGAGCTCACAGAGCACTGCGTGCATTCGACAGGCCACCTGCGTTCGGAGTCTGCCGAGATCGCGATGACGCCTGGCCCAAACTTTCATCACCGCGGTGTGGTCTTCAGCATGAACCTCAACGGCACTTGGTGAACGCAACGCCGCGATCGCGACTGAGCGGGCATCGTTCGGGTCGTTCTTGTTCGTTGCCGTGCTTGAGAGCAGTCGCACTCTCGCTGCGAGCTTGGGCTGAACGTCGACGACGTGTTCATCAGCAGCCACCAGCTGCTGCGCTAGCAGATAACCCAGTCCGCCTGCTCCTTCGACCGCAAAAGTGCGTTGTGTGAACTGTGCCACCCAGCCCAACAATTGCTCCACCTGGGTTGGCCCAGATCGCACTCGAACTGTTCCGAGTACATTCTCGGTCTCGTCGATTGCTGTTGCAGTGTGTGATCCCTTGTGCGGATCGATACCGATCATTACCACCATGAATGTCTCCTTGTCGTTGAAGAAAGGACCGTGATGGGCATGTCTGGTTTCAGATCGTCGGCGCCCGCGCCTCTTTCGAGCCACACCACAGCGAGATCCTGACGGGTTGGACACCTCGTTCAAAAGCCAGACCAAAGGCCGGCAGACGGTTAGTGAGCCCAGTCCGCCAGGATCTCTAAACGCTACAAAACAACTGCAACGTCTTGGTGAATTCTCAACCAGACGGCTCTGGAGTCAATGCTCGAAAATTAATTTGCCGAAGCGGCGTCGTTCGAGGACGGAACAATTAGCGCAACAGCTTGGACACAGTTTGGACACGAAAGCTATTTCATTGCATGGATTGAGTCACACGCAGCAGATTCCTTCATCAGAAACGCCCTGCTCAGACCCGTTCCACAGACTTCACCATCCCCAACAGATCACCCTCAAGCATTTGTTTGGCTAGTCCCCTGACCGGAAACGTCTTCACTGTTTTACAGTTACCGGTCGAGTTAGCGAATGGCACGCAAATCGTCGATTCGGTGCTCTCTACGAGACATCACGGACAACTCAGTAGAGGCCGCCTATCCGCCTGATATGTAGTGATCAGGACAGTTTGAGGCTGCCTGGAACGCTTGAAACAGCACCGCCGAGGAGCCGCGGGTTGAGATCGAGCCCCGCCATTATTCAAACACCGGAGGATGCTTGCCTCACTCAAGTAATACGTTCGCGCGATGGGCTGTGTCCACAAGTTGGCCGGACCGGTAAGTGACGTCGGGACGGTTTGAAGCAATCACAATCTAATTGTTTCAGATTCTTGACTATATTCAAGTGACGATTCAAGTGACAGACATTTTGATAAAGAGGAAGAGGTGGCCCAAACAGGGGCCACCTCTTCCATTATCTATAGGTTCGAGTTAGCGCTTCTCGCCAGACTCCCTTCGATAAACCTCTTGACCTTGCTCATTTAGGTCGATGTGTCCGTGCCACTCACCATCGGCACGATTGTCACCACCGAAGTAATTCGAAGTGATCCCAGTCTCCGGGTTGAAGACTGACTTGACATCATCTGGCTGATAGTTCGCGTCTGGCTCTGCCATATCGCTCTCCCTTTAGTCGTCACACCCGCCGGATCGAATGTGCTAGTCCACCCTAAGTGGTTCGAAACTATATGTCTACATAATGGCGAATATAGCCGCTTATACTACTAGTACTTGAGTCATACCACGAGATATAGCTGAAGTTTGTGACTAATATGTCCTCAACTACCATATATAGAAATTACACCCTTGTAGTAAATCTGAAGGGATTTGAGGAGATGTCATGAACTGTCCTCGTTGTGGCTCATCCGCACGCCAGGAAGTTAAGGACACTAGATCCGGAGCAGATGGACGGATCAACCGTCGCCGTCGCTGTCCTGACTGCCATCACGATTTCCAAACCGTGGAACAGTTCAGTGGGAGTGCGCTGCACGTTCGTAAATCTGATGGTCGCATCGTTACGTTTAGCCCTGAGGCAGTGCGTCGGAGCATGGTCGAGGCGGCCGTGCGTAAGTATGATCCAGATCGCATTCAAGAGTTGATCGACTCTGTCAAAGCTGACGTGTACCCATTAGCGGATGATGGGAGTGTTTCATCCGAAGAAATTGGTGAAGCAGTGCTGCGTCATTTTCGCCAAATTGACGTTGTTTCTCAGATTCGTTTTGCGTTGGCACATCTGGGTAGATGTGATCGGACGGATGGGCGACCCGGATGGGTGGACGTGAATGACTTCCGTAGGTGGCTAGTTACTCAGTATCCGCAACTCCAGTACTACCGCCCGCCAGCACGACTGGTTGAGGTAGTTAAGCGGGATAACAGTTATGAAGCCTATGACCGGGAAAAACTCGTTGCAGGAATTCGGGTAGCAGCAAAAGGACGCGGTTCTGGCGAGGCAGTCAGGGAATTGGCGGAGAAAGTGGTCGATGATGTCGAGGTAGCTCTCGGTGATCAGCCATTAGTTACCTCAGGACAAATCGCATCAGAGATTCTCGAGAGTCTGAGAAGACGCGATCAAGTTGCCTATCTTCGCTTTGCGAGCACAGCAAAACGCTTTCGCTCTCCCGAAGACTACGAGGCAGAAGCGACAGCTTTGGCACATGTACCCCAAAATAGAAGAGTTCGGGCGTAGCCGCAGTTGACCCCTTGGACCCAAGGAGATGACTCCCAACGAAATAAGACAAGTCCTCGCTGACGCGCTTGATAGAGCAGCGGAACGATTACGGGCTGGCATCGTGACGGTCACAGAGCCGAAGCGAGCAGCTGATCCAAATACCGCGGACCTTCTGTCCGATGTCGTCGAACATGTTCTCAAGGTCGATGATGTCGCGCGACTACTCGGTGTCAGCACGTGGAGTATCTATGAAGCCATTAAAGCGGGTGAGATGCCAGCGATCCGTGTCGGCCGACGAATTCTCGTTCCAACGCACGTACTCCGTATCTGGATGCACGAGGTAGCTGGCGGCCGTGGTTAGCGTTGCGCCTTGGCGTCCAAATGAAATCTCCACAATTTTCGAGCCGAACTTTGCTGCCTGTTCGCTAGAGGGGCAAGAGTACGGGAAAGCTCAACCACGCTATGCGAACCGGCCGAATACGCATAGCAGCGTATTTTCAGAGAACTGGCAGTACCTGTTCGACAAACCCGTGTCGATACAGCGCGCGTACCAGCGCGTTGTCTCCATTACGGAGGCGCGCGATGCCTATCCCAACGTGGATTGTAAGCGCCTTGGCCTCGGCCGAAATGGGCCAAAGGTCGCGCCCCACACTCCGGGCGAGATCGTCGAGATGAACGCACTGTTCAACGATGCGTGTCGTGAGGTAATCGTGTAGCCGCATAATTTTGCCACCTATCACTGTGATCGGGCAGCTCGGGTCGAGCGTGTGGAGCCGTGGTTCGAGTGCGTTCAAGCGCTCGCCGAGTATGCGCAATAGCTCGTCAGGTCCGACGGAAGCGACCTCAGCTCCTCGGTCTCGAATCGACTGGTGAGTGTCCTCTGAAGCGTTACTCGCGAAGTGCGCGAAGTATTCGCTGGCGCTGTCGAAATCGACCGGTCTGTTCGGTGTTTCGGCGTCGAGGTAATCAGCCACTACCCAGACGCCGCCACGCGCGAGGTGGCCCGCGAGACCGCTCACCTGCTGGTGTTCAAGAACGGAAGGGTGATCCCAGGCGGCGAGAACCTCGTGATCGGCAATTGCAGCAATAACGACTTTCGCACCGTTGAGGAAGAGGTTGACCACTTCGAGGGGTTCTGCCATGACACCGTATTATCGCATTGGTGAGGCTCAGTAAATTCTGGCGACAATGCGCGTACCGAACGGCGACGATCCAATTTCCAGCATTGGAGACTATCACCAACCCTCTACTGAAAGTCGAGGGTACGGGTGATCATGTTTCGCCAGATCTGCGATTCCGCGACCACAGTCTGGCGGACTGAGATAGGCAACGGTCAACTAACCGGCCGTCTTATTGGGATAGACCAGCTTCAACAGGACGGTCAGCCGGCTCTTCATCGCAGGATACGCGCGACACAAGGTGTTCAGCGGTGTAGGTCGCCTCGTAGCTCCTCTGTGAGCTGGTCGCTCAGATCGGGACGACCATGAAACGCTGCGGGCGTGTTCTGCAGGAGGCGATTCGCCATTGGCCATCCAGCTTGACAGCGAGGAGCGCCTGGACGGCATTCACGGCTGTATTGATGTCGGTTTGTCCGGGTGGAACCATCCCGACGACATCTCGCAGGAGAGCAACATCGGGTGAGAGAAACCGAATGTCCTTGACCATTGCGACATATGCAGCTGTTTGGTGCTGGTCGAAAATATCACGGAGATGGATTTCAATTTGGTCTCGACCTTCCATGGCGCTTCCATCGAAACCTACGGACGCTCCGTCCACAGTGAAGTGACCGGCAAATGCCTTGTGGTCGCGAATATTTCAACTATCCAATAGGCCCCGATGGAGAGTCCGAATCTCATCTTCGTCCATCCCACTACTCATCGGCGATCACACCCCCTGCGATCCGGCCGACACGTTCCGAGTCGGCAATCGCATCAATTTCGACGATCTTGTCCTTGGCGAAGGTGAAGCCCATCACCGTCACGGGCTGTCCGTCCAAAGCGACGACCACTCCGGCTGCTCCGTTCACAATTGCATGGTGCAGACGGAAACTCGGACGATTGAACGACGCTCGAAGTCCACGTTGTGCCTGTCGGGCTACAGCAGTTGCACCGTTGATCACCATCGACGCTTTGGGGTGGCTCGTTCCGCCGTCGATTCGCAGAATGACGTCGGGATCAAGCATTTCGACGAGGGCATCGAAGTCGCCGCCGCGCGCTGCCGAGAAGAAGGCGTCGATCACCTCTCGCTGACGAGCGAGACCAGGCGCCGGAGCCCGTACCTCGGTCCCCTTCACGCGGCGTCGTGCCCTGCTCGCGAGCTGTCTCGCCGCCGTCGGTGTCCGGCCGACCATTGGCGCGATCTCCTCGAACGGCAAATCGAACATGTCGTGGAGTACGAATGCGAGCCGCTCGGCCGGAGCCAAGGTGTCCAACACCACGAGGAGCGCAAGGCCGACCGAGTCGGCGAGCAGCGCCTCGTTCTCTGGTTGAAGTTCGCTCTCCCGCTCGATGATCGGGTCCGGGACGTGCGCGGAGAGGGACAGTTCTCGTCGCATGTTGCGCGAGCGCAGCATGTTGAGACAGACGCGGGCGACGACTGTCGTCAACCACCCACCGAGGTTCTCCACAGCGTCCGCGTCTGATTGGCTGAGGCGGAGCCAGGCGTCCTGGACAGCGTCGTCGGCCTCGGTGAGCGAGCCCAGCATTCGGTAGGCGACGGCCCGAAGATGAGGCCGAAGCTCCTCGAACCGGTCCGCCAGCCACTCGCTCTCGTCCATTGGTCACATCCTTGCCCAATCAGTACCCGACGGGTTCGAGTTCACTTAGTGAACGTCCTGATGTGTCGCCTTGCCGGAAGTGGCTGACGTTCGCTTGGAGGCCAGCTCACAGAGGCCATCGGAACCAATGCCAAGACCGATGTTGGTCATGTTGGCCAGGTGCTCGCTGGCGATGAGCCACACGATGTCGCAGATCTCCCGCTCGCTGTAGTGACTGGCGAGGCGGGCGAAGGTGTCCGGAGAGACCATCTTTTTGGCCGTGAGCTCGGTCGCGTAGTCAAGTGCCGCGCGCTCGGCGTCGGTGAACTGCAGGCTCGTCCGGTACTCCCAAAGGGCATCCAATCGGGTGGCGTTGTCCGCCGACTCTCTGAGGATGAACCACCGGCCGGTGTCCATACAGAAGGAACAACCGTTGGTGCTCGACACCTGCTGACGGATCATCAGGGCGGTCCCGCGCGCCAGCCGCAGCTTCTTGTCCAGTCCGTAGGTTTTGTTGTAGAAGAGCATGAATTTGGTTGGCATGCGCGCCGTGAACACCTGCATTCCCGTCGGCACCTTGCCGAACATCCGGCGTGCGATCCGGTAGACGACCTTTACCAACAGGCCCTTTGGCCTCTCGATGGGGTGAAGGTACGCAGCCATCAGGTTGGCCTCCTCTCAGGTGTTCGATGCCCGCGTTCTGCGGGATACATCTATGACACCTGGCAACAGAAGGATGTGACCGATCTAGAACAATCAGTACCTGCCGAGGTCAGCATTCTCCAAGATGAGGGCGGCGAGCCAGATCGCCGAATCGGCGTTGTTCACGCGCAATCAATTCGGCCGAGTGATCTGTCGTTATGGAGCGCATGAAAGGCCCACTGTGAGAGGCGTTCGCGAAAGGGCCGAGGATTCGATGTCAATCAGTCAAGTGAAGCTGTCCCGAAGACCCAGGGAGTGGTCTCAGCAATGAACGCCGTCGGGAAGCCGAGGTCGATCTCAGTTGCTGATTCCAGCTGCGTGATGGCGTCTGCGGGAAGCGAGACGTTCAGAGCGCCGAGGTTGTCAAGCAGTTGATCGAGTCGGCGTGCTCCGATGATTGGGTGGATGGCCGCCGAGCGTGTTCGTGTCCAAGCGATCGCGACTTGTGATGGCGTGGCTCCGAGGTCGTCGCCTACGGATTGCACGGCTGTTGCCACCTGGCGCTGCTGATCGGTGATCGACGCTGGATCGATCCGGGTTCCCGCTTCGGGTCCCAGTTCGCGAGTGAACTTACCCGAGAGGATTCCTCCGGACAGGGGGCTCCAGGCAGCAACGGTCATGTCGAAAGCTTTGGCCATGGGAAGAAGCTCGCGCTCGATGTCGCGTTGCAGAAGGCTGTAAGGCACCTGTAGCCCGGCGAACGCCGTCCACCTGTGCCAGTCGGCAAGCGTGTTTGCCTGGGCGACGAGCCACGCCGGGGTGTCGGAGATGCCGACGTAGAGGATTCGCCCGGCACGAACCTCGTCGTCGAGGGCGCGCATAGTCTCTTCGATCGGGGTATGGCGATCCCACATGTGCACCCAATAGATATCGAGGTAGTCGGTGCGAAGTCGCCGAAGGCTGGTCTCGAGTGAAAGCCGGAGATTCTTGCGGTGGTTGCCCGCACCATTAGGATCGTCTCGGTCGCGAGACACCGTGTACTTGGTGGCGAGCACGAACCGATCGCGCCGGCCGGTGAGTACCTCGCCGAGGATCTCCTCGCTCGCTCCACCGCGATAGTTGATGGCGGTATCGATGACGTTGCCACCCGCTTCGGCATAGGCGTCAACAATTCGCCGACACTCGTCGAGCGGCGCGCCGACGCCACCCTGTTCGCCGAAGGTCATGGCCCCGAGAAACAGCTCGGACACTCGTAGCCCGGTCTTCCCGAATGTGCGGTACTGCATCAGTCTTCGGACCCGCCACCAAAGGCTTTGCCTGCAAGGCGCACTACTTCGTCGTGGGGCACGTCATGGAGATGTTGATCGAGCGCCCAGCGGTGACCGAACGGGTCGACAAACTGGCCGGTCCGATCGCCCCAGAAGGCATCGTGGAGCGGTTCGAACTCTGTCGCGCCAGCGTCGAGCGCCTTCTGCCACACCTCGTCCACCTTGTCGACGGCCAGGTGCAGGGCTCCATAGGTGCCACCGAGGGTCAGCGGTGAGATCACTCCCATGTCGGGAAACTCGTCGGCTATCGCCAGCGTGCTGTCGCCGAAGCGCAACTCAATGGTCAGTACCTGTCCGCCCGGAAGAGTGATCCGGCTGGTCTCGACCGCACCCAACACGGACGCGTACCAGACAGCAGCAGCGTTGGGGTCTCTGATCACGAGATGACTTGTCAGTGTGCTCATGTCAAGCACAATACACTGTGTCTAGAACGTATGTACAGACAGTACGTGAGTATCCTTCGGGGTCGTGCCGACACCATCGCGTCCTGCCAAGACTGCCCGAAAGGCTCAGGGTCGTCGGGATAGGCAACCATCCGACGACACTGTGGAACGGCGCGAAGCGATCCTTATGGCGACCGCCAATCTGCTCACGGACCAGCAATTCGCTAATCTCACCGTCAACGACATCCTGAGCGAGGCCGGTGTTTCGCGGGGCACCTTCTACTTCTATTTCGACAGCAAGCACGATGTGCTGGCAGAGCTCGTCAAGCGAGCCGTTACCCAAGGACACGACGCCGCCGCTCCGTGGTTGGCCAACCCTCCTGACAAGGTGGCTGCATTACGAGCCGGGACCACCGCCGGTGCACAGCTGTGGATGGCCCATGCCCCCGTCCTGCGGGCCATCGTGGAGAACTGGCGCACCGATCCCCGATTGACGGCTCTGTGGTCAGAGCAGATGCAAACCTTTACCGACGTCGCTATCACACAGATCAACGCTGACCCAGAAGCACTCAGCCGACTCGCTGGCGTCGATATCGCCGCGCTCGCCAGCTCACTCACTTGGCTTGGCGAGCGCCTCTACTACCTGGCCGCAACGAACACCCCTCCCTTCGACAACCAGGACACCGTCGTCGACACACTGGTTCACATCTGGGCGTCCACTCTCTACGGGGCCTAAAACGCCGCCCAGAACACCGAGGACCGATCGAGGGTTATTTCGCGCCACTCGGATTCCATCCGCTGGCCACCCAAGCCATCACAATCCCCACGCACCCCGCTCATATCCGAAGTGTCAGTTGAACTCAACCTCTGCCCCATCATCTCAAGAATGACAATGTCTTTGCGCCCGTCGGCTGAATTCTGAATCTAGGGCAGAATCAAGTGGGTGTCGCCGAACTCGTGCCACTGGTAGCCCTGCACCAATGCTGCGTTGTACGAATCTTCTAGTAGATCTCGCCCGATCATCGCCTCGAGCATCATGAGGTGCGACGAGACGGGTTCGTGCCATCCCGTCACCAAGCCGTCAACGACACGCAGGCCGCGCTCGGGCGAGATGACCAGATCGGTCCAACCGTCGAAGGCTGAGGCCTGCCCCTCACGTGTCGCGCAACTTTCGATCGCTCGAACGATCGTGGTGCCCACGGCGATCACCCGATGTCCCAGCCGGCGCGCGGCGTTCAGCCGTTCGGCCGTTGTCAACGGGACCCGGACGCGCTCGGGGTACGGCAACTCGTCGTCTTCGAGCGAGGCGACGCCGGTGTGCAGTATCACGGGAGCCACACCGACTCCTTTGGCGACAAGTCGAGTGATGATGTTGGTCGTAAAAGGCCGACCAGCGCTCGGCATCTCGGCGCTTCCGTACTCGGTCGCAAAGACGTTCTGGTACGTCTCGATCGGCCACGTCCGATGAACGTAGCCGTAGCGAATGGGCCGACCGTGTGTCTCGAGCCAACGAAGTACCGGTTCATTCAGGTGCAGGGAGGCGACCCACAATCGGTCCCCCGTCCCATAGTGCTCCTCGAGTTCCATCGTGGCACCGCCCCTCAGCTGGAATCGCCGCGATGAGACCGGACCCGACCAACGTTGCGTCGAGCCGCCGACCTTTCGTCTCAGTTCGACGATCCATCGAGCACCATCGAGTTCGCTCGAGAGGTGAACCATCAGGGATGTACCGTCACTCGCGACCGCCTCGACTGCCGCGGGAATCGTTCCCGAAGTATTGATCACCAAGAGGTCTCCGGGCTCTAGAAATTTGGGTAGTTCCTGGAAAGTGCTCGACACTAACGAGCCAGTTGACTTATGAGCGACGAGCATCCGCACGCCATCTCGAGATAGGCCTCGCGCTTCGGGCGGTTCCGATGCCTCCAGTGAGGTCGGCAATTCGAAGTCGAGGCGTTGGTAACTGCCACTAAGGACGCTCATGAGCCCGACTCGGAAGCGATGTAGCGCCCACTGGGCGCGAGTGATTCGAGCAAGAATCGAAGCGCGGGCACGACGACCTCGGGCTCCGGACGGTCCGAAATGTCTTCACCGGGAAACGCCGCCTGATGCATGTCGGTACGCATGTCGCCCGGATCGAACGCGTAGAAACGCACTTCGCTGACCTCAACGGCGAGGACCCGATGTAAGTGATCGAGCGCTGCTTTGGAAGATCCGTAGCCACCCCAACCCTCGTACGCTTCGACGGCGGCGTCGGAGGTCAGCGATACCACCGTTCCTCGCGCCTGCTTAAGCAACGGGAGAGCCAGTTGGATCAGAGCTAAGGGCGCCAGGGTGTTCACTTCGAAGACACCCCTCAACTCTTCGAGACTATAGATCTCGAGTGAAGGCAGAGGGCTCGGACCCAGGGTGCTCGCGTTGTTCACGAGGAGGTCCAGTGATCCGAAATCTTTCGCTGCTTCAATTAGGGCCGCACGATGCTCAGCACTGTTGACGTTGCCGGGAATCGCCGAGACCTCGGCACCCAGAAACGCAAGCTCTGCGCGTGTCTCCTCGAGCTCCCGAGGACGCCGCGCGTCGACGACCAGCCCCCAACCGTCCACCGCAAGAGCGATCGCTATTGCGCGCCCGAATCCGCGCGAAGCCCCGGTGACAATGGCAACCGGCATGATTTGCCAACTTTCTCTACTCGATACGCACTGATTCTCCAAGTTACAAGTTAAAGTAATGTTTAAGTCAAGTCATTCTTTGAGAACAGTGGTGTAGGCATGGACAACAATCTGCTTTCCATTGGTGAAGTCGCTGAGCGGAGCGGGCTCGCCGCTTCAGCCGTACGCTTCTACGAGAAGACGGGCCTTGTGCACGCGGAGCGGACACCGGGGAACCAACGACTCTTTCGCCGCGACGTACTGCGACGGCTCGCATTCATTCGGATAGCCCAGAAGGTCGGACTCACGCTCGAAGAGATCGTGATGGCGCTGAACGAACTACCTGTCCAAAAAGCTCCTAACGCAAAGCAATGGCAACAACTGTCCCAGGGATGGCGAAAACGGATTGACGAGCGTATTGAACTATTGGAAGCCCTGCGAGGTGGATTGACATGCTGCATCGGATGCGGATGCCTGTCTCTTCGTACCTGCGCATTAGCCAATCCGAACGACCAGGCGGGACGATCGGGAGCAGGGCCGCGTTATTTAGGTGACTTTTAACTCGATTGAATCGCGTCGGAAACTTCGGAGAGCAAACTCTCGCTTCGTTGGGCCGCCGATGAAGCGTCTTGGTCCGGTCTTCCAGAACAAACCAAACACATACTTGAGTTACTTCTGATCGCAACCGAAGACCGCAACGTGTTCCCTGAATCAATCCTTTGTGGCTCGTACGACTTCTTGGCATCTGCCGATGAACACTGGACGCTCGAACACGTTCGCCCGCTGTTTAACTTTGATCGCGATGGACTCGCTCCGACTCGCGCCTGGTCATCGTTTTGTGAGGGCGTCACACTTAACGAACGCGTGATTCGACACATGCGAACGGACTTCGTCCGATCCGCTACCGAATTGAGGGGAAAGGTCGGCGATCAATTCGCCCGGAAGTTCGCGGAGGTCGTTGTGAGAAGTTCCGCCGATTTTCTCACAGACAACACCATGGCAGGCGTTGTCGCTCACTTCGACGATGAGCTACGACAGGCTTTCGCTCACATGGTCGAATGGCTCTTGCAATACAACAGTGCGCCGTCATTCGCCGCGGATCAATGGCCTCGTTGGATTAACCAATACTTCGCAGAGCGGCTCGCATCGATGCCGCTCCCGTTCTCAAGGGCAGAGGCCGCGGCGATGTTCGGATGGGTCGTGTCGTCTGGGGAACACTTTCCCGCAGCTGTGGCTAAGTACATCCAGACTGATCCGTACTTCGCAGAATCGTACGGCGTGTGGTCAGAGCTTAAAAACCGAAATCTCGCGCAGTTGTACGCGAAACCGTTAATTGATCTCATCGCCTTCGTTCTTGAACGTTCCAATCGCGATGGATTCTTTTCGTGCACGGAAGTCAGCGAGCTCCTCGAACAGCTTCTACCGGAGTTGGAGTCTGAATGGGTCGAGAAACTTCTCGCTATTTGTGAATTTGCCGCGCAGTTGCACTGTTCCGAAGCCCCATCTTGGGTCGAACGAGTGCTGCAGCGAGCCTCCGAGCTGGAGTCCTGAGCACCAGGTCGTTAGCGTCGAAAAAACACCGACCTCACGCATATCCCGGATAGTTGCTCTATCGGCCTCAGAAAGCCGTCTTCTCACTTCTGCACCTCCTGACTGACGACTTCAATGTTCGCCAATCAAGGTGTTGCGTCGATCAGTTGAGGGCGCAGGCGTTTTGGGGCAGGTTGATTACTGGTCGTCGACGACGCGTTGATTGCGCGCCGCACATCGACG
>Ga0307374_10007520_pt1 | contig 16550 bp, 16 predicted proteins | sample OX3MG_FD_202532 | JGI IMG/M metagenome (GOLD analysis project Ga0307374, IMG submission 202532) | Soil microbial communities from Risofladan, Vaasa, Finland - OX-3 | ecosystem: Environmental > Terrestrial > Soil > Coastal area > Acid sulfate soil | place: Finland: Risofladan, Vaasa | collected... | reverse complement strand
AACTCCTGGGCCCTTGCCTCGGTTCGTCCGGCTTAGGACCTACGAGCGGAATGTTAGGGACAAAGCCGAGGAGCCGAACGCCGAGTATCGCGTGGTAGTTGACGTAGCAGGGCACTCCGCTGCACTGCTGTTATGCGCCCCGCCTGCCCCTCATCGACCGATCTTCGCGCAGGCGATCACGGAGCTTGACGACTTGGGCCAACTGTGGTCGGAAGCGGTGACGCAGCCGGTCGAGCAAGCCCCGTGAGACCGCCGTCGGCGTAGCTCTCTCCAGAGGCCCGAGGGCGGCTTCCTTCAACGCCCCGACCACCAATCCGACCAACTTGGACGCATCCTCGAGCGAAACCGGCGTGGAGGAAACGCAGACATCGCCGTGCCAGTGACTGAACACGACGGTGGAGGTGTCCTTATGCCAGGTGACGCGCAGGTAACGTTCTGCCCCCCGGACATCCGGGAGAAAGAGCCGACGGGTAAACCCCTCCTCCACAGACACAAGTATTCACTGTCGTCGGGACATCCGCCAGAGGTCCGAAAAAGACGCATAGAGCCGATCGTTGCAGGGGTCCGAAGCCAGGCCGTTATCTAATGCTGGTGTCGAAAGCGTCCGCCCTACACCTAGCCGGCTGTCCCCGTCACGACCACGGTTCCGGCCATGAGTGGGTCCATCGCTCCTCCCGCATGTGCAGCAGACGACCAGAACCCGATCCGACCTGGGCGGAGGACCAGGAAGGTGGCGGAAGCACCACGGGAACTGAGCAGACATACGTCAGCCCGCACGGCCGGCAGCGGCTTCGGTACCCGCATTACCAAGTGGTCAAAGGAACTATCAACAATCACCGGCCGTCCTACAGACGTTGTGATCACGGGTGTTGGCAGTTCGGCGCTCAGTCCCAGCTCTACCGCCGCTCCCTTGGCTGCTCCCTTCGCACACCGCGCCCCTTGGGGCGGTTCATGTCCCGACTGCCCGCAACTTGAGATGATGCCTGCGAGAGCTAACACCGTCGTCAGCCACAAGGCCCCGTTGCGCGGCTTGCCCAGCATGAAGCACAGAATGTCTCATCTGCGCCAACCTGCGCCGGTCGCCCAACTGGCCGCGACCGAGCGCGAATCGACGGCTCGGCGCTCACCGCACTGACCGAGGATCGCGCCCGAACGTCAGCGCCGAACGTTCGGCCAACAGGCAAGGGTCCTACGATCAGGTCATGGGCACCGACACCCGTCAGGACCCCTCCTCACCCGACGCCGGAGACCTCTGGAACGCCATCCGATCCGACGACGACAAGACGGCCCGGCGGGCTGGGAGGCAGCTGATCGCCGCCTACCACGACGAGCAGCTTCGCAAGCTCCTCGAGCACATCCGCCAAGGGTTCAATCAGCTCGACACCGGCGAGATCGACGCCTTCGAGATGGACGAGCTGATCCACCGCTATCACCGCTGCGCCCAGAAACTGTGGAGCTTCTGCGGCTCGAGCGGTGGTCAGTGGCTCCAGGCAGCCAAGAACCTCGCCTACTACAGGAGTCAGGGTGAGGAGCCGGACTGGTGGGAGGCCGGGGCGCCCCGGCGGCGCTAGAGCACCGGGCGGTCGTCCGGGCCACTCCTTGTTCTTTGTAAGGGGAGTTCTCACACACCACGTCGATGGCGGGCGGCGCCGGAGGCGCCGGCCGGTGGGATCGGATCAGGAAAGATCAGTCCCATCGGGTCCGGGGACACCCTTTGCATCGATCCGGGGTCGAGGGTGGCTGCAGTGGGCAGCTCCACCCGTACTGAAGACAAGAGAAGGCACCCAGGTCGACCAAAGCGGAGACGTCGCTGGCGCAGCCGGACGTTGACACCCCCGGCGGTCCCGGCAGCCTCACCGCACTGACCTGCGGTTTCTCGCTTAGGGCGGCCTCCAAGAAATTCTTGCGAGGGACGCTTTTGTCAACGCTTTCGTCAACGGTTCTGTCAACGGTCGAGGCCGACGATCACCGGCATGGACGCCGATCCGATCCCTGCCGAGATCCTCACCGAGGCCCTCGAGCGAGTCGCCAGCCCCGGCTGGGGACCGATTCACCCAGATGCTGGAGCACACCGGAGGCTGTGCCCAGCCGGTTCGCCTGAAGGGCAGAGTCCGGCATGCGGATCCCGACAGCGGCGAGCTCAGCCCCGCCTACGACACCTCGACCGAACCCGACGGGGTCCTCCTCAAGGCCTGCCAGTCACGGCGTGCCACCCGGTGCCGCCACCTACCGGTCTGACGCCCGGGCCCTGGTCCTGGCCGGCCTGGTCGGCGGCAAAGGTGTCCGGCGGCGCCCTCGACCACCGCCTGGGACGCGAAGACCTCGCCCGGTTGGGGATCGATGAGCACCTCGCGCGGCTCGTCAAGGCATGTTGGGACCTCGGAGCCGACCCGCGGCTACAGCAGTACCGGTTCCGCGAGTGGGCGCACACCCTCGGCTTCAGGGGTCACTGGCTGACCAAGAGCCCGAACTGGTCGACCACCCTCACCGCTCTCCGACAGGCCCGCCACGACTACCAACTCCATAAGTCGCAGACCGCACAGCCCGACGGCGTGCCGGTGACTGATTGGATGTACGCCGGCCAGGGGCACCGGACGGAAGGCGACGCCTTCCTGGCCGCCTCGACAGCTGCCCGGCGGTACCGCAACCGGCGCATCGCCTGGGAGGAACGATGACCCGGCGTTCCGAGCTCGAAAACTCGACGGCGGACAGGGCTGAGCGGATCGACCGCAGCCGGTACCTCACGATCACCGACGCTGCGGCCGCCTATCCGGTCTTCACACGGCGGCTGCTGCGGCGCCTCGTCCAGGAACGCCGGATCGCCTTCAGCCGGGCGGGACGCACGATCGTCTTCGCCGAGTCAGACATCGAGGCCTATCTCGAGCGCAACCGGGTCGAGCCAGTCCGAAGCGAAAGCCGCTTCTGACACACCCATGAGGGAGAATCCAGGCCATGGCGCGTAGCAAGCGGCAGTTCGGAGCGGTGGACAAGCTGCCGTCGGGACGCTGGCGGGTCCGCTACCGCGACGCGGCCGGCCAGCGGGTCACCGCTCCGGGCACCTTCAGCTCCAAGGCTGACGCCAGCGCGTGCCTCGCGATCATCCAGGCGGACCTCGTACGGGGCCAGTACGTCGACCCGAACCGGGGCCGGATCACCGTTGAGGAATGGTCGCGTTCATGGCTCGGCCGGGCCGGCAAGCGGGCTGCGACGGTCGCCCGTGACCGCCAGGGAATCACCGTCTTCCTTCCCAGGCTCGGCACTGTCCCGCTGGCGGCGCTGACGCCCAGGCTGATCCAGGAGGCAGTCGACGAACGGGCCGCCCATGCGAAGCCTGCGACTGTCGCCCGTGACTTCGCGGCGCTCCGGGCGATGCTGAACGCCGCTGTCGACGCCGACCTGATCGGCAGGTCCCCTGTGCGCAAGATCGCCCTCCCGAGGATCACCCGCGCCGACCGGATGACCTTGACCCCCGAACAGCTCCACCGTCTCATTGAAGAAGTGCCCCGGCATTACCGCGCCTTGGTGCTCACGGCGGGTGTCCTCGGTCTCGGTTGGGAGGAGGCCGTGGCCCTGCGGGTCCGGGACGTGGACTTCATGCGGCGAACCCTCACGGTCGCCCAGACCATGGAGGAGCTGGCCGGGCACCTCCGCCTCGTGCCGGAAGCGAAACGGCGCACGAGGCTCCGTACGATGACCGTCCCGCCGTTCGTGCTCGACGCCATCGCCGAGCACCTGGCGGGTGCAGGTGGTGCGCCTGACCCCGACTCGCTGATCTTCCTGGGCCCTCGGGGCGGGATGCTCAGACGTCGCTTCGGGGAGCGGATCCTGCGGCCGGCCGCTGCGAGAGCGGGACTCGAGGGGCTGACATTCCACGGTCTTCGCCACGCCGCCACGTCGGCTCTCGTCGACGTCGGTATCCACCCGCGGGTGATGGCCACCCGCATGGGTCACGGCACGATCAGGACGACGATGGAGGTGTACGCCCACGCCTCCGACAGCGCGGATCGCGAAGCGGCCAAGCGCCTTCAGAAGAGGTTCCAATCGGCCTTCCGCGGTGGCCTCGAACGTGACCCAAACGTGACCCACGGAAGGGAAAACTTGGGTCACGATGGGTCACGCACGGTCAACAAAGGTCAGACCGCCAACCCGCCGGATGGCTCTGACCAGGAAGTTCGCCGTGGGGCTAGTGCCCTGACCACAAAGGTTCGCGCGTTTGGCTGATCATGCCGCTGTGCGCTTGGGATGTCCCCATCGCCGTCGTGCTTCGCCTCGGATCTCGGCCCGGTGTTTTCGTTCGAGGGCGAGGAGTTCGGGATCGCGGGTGTTGGCGTTGCGCCAGGACAGGTAACGCCGGATGGCCTTGGTGAGGGCGGGGTGGTCCGGGTGGTCGCTGTTGGCTATGACGAACTCCCGTAGCGGACCGAAGTGCGCCTCGATCGGGTTGGCCCACGACGCGTAGGTCGGCGTGAAGCACAGCTCGACGTTGTTCTCGGCGCACCAGCGGCGCAGTTCGCGGCCGCGGTGGTGGTTCAAGTTGTCCAAGATCACGTAGATCTCCTCGCCGTCAGGGCGCAGCCGACGGACGGCCTGTAGTGCCCGCAGCGTGGGAGCGGCCCCCTTGCGCCGTTCTATCCGGCCGTCGAGGCGGTCATCGCCGATGGAGTACCAGGCGAAGAACTGCCGGGTGCCATGAGGCTTGTGGTAGTTGGCTCGCAGCCGCTGCGGGCGGCCTTGGGCCGCCCAGGCATGGCCGCCTTCGGGCTTGATCGCCAAAGGGCCGAACTCGTCGAACGCGAAGGTGCGGTCGCGGTGGTGCTCGAGGACCTCTTCGATGCGGGCCAGTTTCGCCTCGCGCTCGGGGTCGGGGGACTCCTTCCAGGTCTTGGTGGCCTGGAAAGTGATCTGTTCCTCGGCCAGGATCTGTCGCAGCCTTTCGCGCGACACCACCACCTTCTGGCGGGTCGCCAGATAGCCCTGCAGCTTGCGGACGCTCCAGCGGGTGTAGGGCTGGCCCACTGTGGCCGGGCGGGCTTTGGCCGACGAGACGATCAGCTCGCGTTCAGTCATCGTGATCCGGCGGGGTCGGCCACCCGCCCACGCGGGGTCCAGGCTTTTCATCCCCTGCTCGTTGAAACGGTGGATCATCTCCCGCACCCGGTCGGGCGAGGTCTGAACCATCCGGGCTATCACTGCTACCTCGTTGCCTCCCGCCGAGGCCAACACCACCAGCGCTCGGCGCCACTTCACCACCGAGTTATCGCTCTTGCCGCTGCCACGACGCACGATCCGTTGTAACTCGCGGCCCTCAACATCGGTGAGTCTTCGGACCTTCACAGGTTTGGACATGGCCCGAGTCTGCGCGACCCCCACCCCGAAAGTGGTGGACGCGAAGGATTCAGGTCAGGGCACTAGGTGGAATCGAACCACCGACCTCAGCATTATCAGAGCGGATTCGGCCAACTTCGCAATCAGCGCTTGACTTAGAAAAGGGCCTCCGAACAGGGAGTTCTCCTGTCGGGCCGTGATGGCCGGTGACACCCAATTTCGCATCGTTCGCGCACGAAACGCGCACGCGGTGAATCACTTGCTCTGGCACGCTTGACGGCGATGGGCTCTGCGGAAGGGACGTTCTATGTGCTGGAGGATGACCCGCCGGCGGACCGCCCTCGCTGGTACTGCCACCTAGACGGTCGGGATTCGGGGGGATTCGATGACGTTGACGAGGCCGTCCGCTGGGGTCTCGAGCACGCTGCCGGGGTAGTGGTCCGCACGCTCTCAGGTCTCTATTTCGTTGCCGGGGACCCGGCTGATGGCAGGTTCTCGAATGGTCGCAGCTGGCCCTCCTCCTCAGGCGAGCGTTCGGAGATCGACCGGGTGTACGCGGAAGCGGTCACGGCCGCGGAGGAGGAGATTGAGGCTCGGAGGAATTACGAGGAAGCTCGGGCAAACTGGATGAGTACGTCCAGTCATGCTCCGATCGACGAGGACGCCTTACACAGCCTGGGAATCGTGGTCGATAAGAACAGCAAGTTCGTCCACTTCGACGAGCTCTCAGCGGACGGGACGATCTGCGGGGCCCGTCTGACCGGCACCAGGACGCAAGCCTTTGGCGATCCCGAACAGGTCCTGGCAGCAGTACTCAGTCGCTCGGCTGATGATCCGTGGATCAGGGCGGTCCTGGGCGCACTCGACCGGGAACGGGTTTGGGACGAGGGGCGGCGTAACACGCTGGAGGTCATCCTCGGCCGGGGAGAGATGTTCCACGTAACCGCAGTTGCCAATCGCGAGTCCATTCGCCGCTATGGCCTTGACTGGGATCGCATGGCAGCGGCACCAGGTATCGCCGGCAGTCGAGGGCCGGAACTGCCAGCGGTCTTTCTCTGCATGGACGACGGCGACGTCCGTTTCTTCACGAACATGGGACGAACACCCTCTGACGTATGGGCGGTGAACGTCGACGGGCTATGGGTCGAAAGTGGTCCCTCTGGGTGGTGGATCGTTTCGGAACGCGTAGGCCCGGATCGTGTCCGGCTCGCCGCCACCGACGTGAAGTCCGAACGTCCACCGAGGTAAGCGGATGGTGCCCGCGGCGGACTTCACCACTGTTCGGCTCCGGTCTTGTACGCGCCCGAGCAGTAGACGGAAGGGCCGGCGCAAGCGCCAGAGTTTCCGAATCGGTCGGGGCTGACCATCGTCGGCCATAACCGAATGCGCTGAGTGTTCTGCTCGCCTGGCCATGACATAAGCGCCAGCCCGAGCAACCGAGGTACAATCGAACATATGTTCAAGGCTTGCAGGTCTCGATAGACATGAGACTGGGGAGTGCCTGTGCCTAACGACGCCGAGTGGGCGACGTTCATCTGGGCCGGTGCGGCCCTCGTGGCGTGCTTGACGCGTTCCGACCTCAGGCAATCGATGAGATCCCTGGTCCGAACACTGGCTCAGCGCAAGATCCTGACCGCGTTCCTCCTTCTCGCGGGGTGGGCCGTCGGCGAAGTCCTCCTCGGTGAGTGGCTGAGGCTGTGGAATATCCAACTGACGACCGACACGGCGATTTGGTATGTCACTGTTGCCAGCGTCCTGCTCGTAAATTCGTCGGACGTTGGCACCGAGGAGCACTATCTCCGCAAGCGACTCGTGGGGGCGATAGCGCTCCCGGTCATCGTTGGAGTCGTCATGCAACTTTTTGTGCCGAGCCTCCTCGTCGAGCTTCTGCTTCAACCCGTCCTCTTCCTACTTGTTGGCACGTCCGTGGTCGCCGCTAGCAAGGACGAGTCGGCTGCGGCAAAGAAGTTCATCGACACCTTGATCGCCATGGCCGTGCTTGCACTCGCCGGATACCAGGTCGCAAGCATCGCCGGAAGTTGGTCTCATCTCAGCAAGGCGCAGATCGGACGCCAGTTTGCCATGCCTGTTTGGTTGTCACTCGGCGTGCTTCCTTGGATCTACTTGACTGGCGTATACGCCACCTACGAGGCGGCGTTCGTCGCTATCACCCTCGGTAACGACGAGACCCGGAGGCGACGTGTCGCAAAGCGCCTTGCCCTACTGCTGAGCTTCCATATCCGCGCTCACGAGTTCTCTCGATTCATGGAACGCTCCCAATGGCCGGTGCGTACGGCAAGTTCGTTTCGGGAAGTCCGCCACTTGGTAGGCGAACATCGACGAGAGCGTGAGGCGGCGGCATGAACATAACTCGTGCAGTCGTGGAGGCCGGCACCCAGCGCCGCGAGAGGGCACCTTCAGACCATCGACCCAAAGCTGACAGCATTCTGCACACGACCGAGAAGGAGACGCTTAGCCGGCCCGGAGCGCATCACACCGACTACGAGCGCCGACCCTCGGTCCGGGCATAACTTGACGCGCTCATGTTCGGGGCGGAACTGCCAGGCAGACTGGTGCAGTGAGCGGGCTACCGCCGGACGACCAACCGGATGAGGTCTACATAGGCCCAGTGGGACCGATACCGGTCCACTATGACGACGATCCCAGACTCGTGGACGAGCGAGCTGCATGGTCGGACGCAGCAAGGATCGCCCAATCCTTGATCACAGCGGACGAGCTGATCGGAGGGATGAGCCACGGCGACTGGAAGGTTCGCCACGACGTAGTGGACCGCCTAGTTGCTCGGGCTGGCGACGACGAGCGGGCGATCCCGACCTTGATCGCTGCGATAAACAGCGATCCGGCCTGGGAGGTTCGAGACGCTGCCGTGATGGCCCTTCGGTGGCCGGACGATGACCGGGTCATGGCAGTACTAGAACGAGCCCTCAACGACAGCCATCCCGAAGTTCGATGGTCAGCGTCCTACAAGCTCTCCCAGTTCGGGTAGCGGCGCTGAACGCGAGTAGGCGCCACCCACACTGGGCGGCGACACGAGCTGCCAGCTCTAGGCGTCCCGGATTATTGCGTTCATGACTCGGTTGCAGAGTCCAGCAGTTTCATCACGTCCACCGAGTCGATGTCAGCGTCGAGTCGAGATAGCAAGGTCTGGTTGCTATCGCTAAGGTCACCGACCGCTACTTCCCGATCCTGGCGCTTCGGTGACGGCGGGCCGAGTACCCGTACGGCTTCCCGCAGCGCATTCGCCGCCGCTGTAGCCCCCACTGCGTCCAGGGCTTGCGTCGCCGCACCAAAGTCGTCCCCGGCGACATCGTATGCGTGACCGACACCACCGTTCATAGCGAGTCCGTATACGCGCTCAGCAGCATCCAAAAGCTCGGCAGGTAACCTCGGGCCGGCTGTGCCACTGGACGCTGGATCTCGTTCAGGTCGAGGAGGTTTCCGGTCCAGGTTGAGGAGGCAGAGTGCGGCATTGCGCCCAGGTCCCCAGTCCACCGCCAGGGCGGCCGACATCGTCATCGGACGGATGACCTGCCCCCCAGATTCCGTGACGAGCGCCTCCAAAGCCGTCGCACCTGCCTCCGAGTCCCAGCGAGCAACTGCATTCGCCGCGGTGAGGCGAACAGTCGGCTCGGGGTCCAGCTTGGCCGCCCACTCGAGGGCCGAGCGCCCGGGCTTTGTCGAGGCCAGTTGGTCGCACTCGCGCTGAACCCTCGTCATCAGCCGGTTGTGCGCCCGGACCGGTGTATGGGGTGCAGCATTCGCCTCCGAGATCGCCCTGCGAAGTGGCTCCAGGAGAGCATCGTCATCGCCCACCCTGACATCTTGGCTCTCGCGACGAGACTGTAGATATGCAACACAGCGAATCGCTGTCGGGTCCGCTTTCAGACCCGCTCGGCGTTCGGACCGGGGTCTGGGACACCGCGGAGTGCTCGGTGGGCTATAGCTCGACGCCTCGGTAGATGGTCGGTTCGGGGGTCGGGGCGGTGTGGGTGAACGCCTGGCGGGTGGCTTCTTTGCGGATGGCGTGGCTGACGACGTCGGTGTGGGCGTTGGCTTGGCGGAGGCCTTCGATGATCGCTTTTCGGGGAGCGGCCCGGTCTTCGTGAAGGTGGAGTTCGTCGCGGAGGGTTTCGGTGGCCGACTTCTCGTTGCTGGTCTTGCGCAGAGCGCCGGCGAGGAGATCGCCCGCGGTGGGTGGCTCCTTCGTCTGGTGTTCGTCGCCGGCTGGTTCGGTGACGACACAGGCCAGGTTGTGCTGGCGTCCTCTGGTCATGGCGACGTAGAGGTGTTCGGCGCTGGTGGCCCGGTCGACGACGAGCACGGCCTCGTCGGTGGTCACGCCTTGACCTTTGTGGACGGTTACCGCGTATGCGAGGGCGACGTGCTCGGCGACGTAGCCGCCCGGGACGGTCACGTTGCCTCGGCCGTCGAGCGAGGACAGCTGGAGGGCGCCGCGACGGCTGCGGCGGGTGATTTGCCAGCGGTCGCCGTTTCGGACCCACGCCCCGGTGGTGGTGACGAGGCGGCGGTCGTTGTGGGTGGTGACGATCTCGTCGCCGACTCCTACGGTTTGGTCGCCGACGACGATGCCGCCGGCTTCGACCTGGCCGGCGTCGACCTGATGGGCTCGGGCGCGGAGGGCGAGCTGGTCGACGGTGTCGTGGTCGGCGGCCATCACCACGACGGAGCGGCCGGCCTGTCGGGCGTCGAGCCAGGCTTGGTGGGCGGCGTCTATGGCTTGTTCGCGGTTACCGGAGCGGACTCGGTCTCGGTCGAGGTACTCGTCGATCACGGTCGAATCACCGCGGCGGAGGCGGAGGGTGGCTTGGGCTTCCCAGCGCTCGGCGAAGCGGCGGACGCCGGTGAGCTCCGCGGTTTTGGCGTCGGTGGCGAGGAGGCGGAACAGTCCGCCGGCTTCGACCGATCCGAGCTGGTAGTGGTCGCCGACCAGGACCAGCTTGCCTCCGGCGTCTTCGACGAGGAGTACGAGCTGGGCCAGGTCCCGGGTCGAGACCATCGAGGCCTCATCGCAGATCACGACCTGGCCGGGCTGGAGGCTGAGCCGGCGGTTGGATGCATCGGAGAGGAACTTGGCCAGCGTCTCGGACCGTGTGCCGGATTGCTCGGTGAGGACGCCGGCGGCGACCGCCGACGGCGCTACCCCGCGAACGGGAACACCGGCCGCCTCCCAGGCCTGGCGGGCCGCCTGGAGGCTGCGTGACTTGCCCGATCCGGCCGGGCCGACCATCACCGCCACCCGCTCCCCGCCCCCGCACAGCCGGCGGACCGCTTCGTCTTGGTCGGGGCCCAAGCATGCCTCGGCTAGCACGCGGTAGGTCGGGACTACCGCGACTCCGGCGCCGCGTCCGCTCTCGACGGTGTCGAGGATGGCCTGCTCGGTCTTGAGCGTCCACCAGGTGCTGTAGCGGACAGCGCCGTGGCGGACCTCGGGTCGGGCTGGACAGGTCAGACGGACGATGTCAGGGTGGTGGAGCAGGAGATCGGCGGCGGCCTCGATGGCCCGACGAAGAGCGTCGGCGTTCTTGGCGTGGCGAGTCGGTAGGACGACACTCAAAGCTTCGACCACCTGCGCGCGCCCCCAGGTCGAATGCTTGCGCTCCAGCAGTTCGATCGTCTCGGCCATCTGCAGATCGAGCGACGGTCGCAGCCCCACTCGAGCCAGCTTTATCTCGGTCCGGGACCTCAGCCTTCGGCTGGCTAGAGCCCCGATCCACTGCTGCGGGGGCTGCCCGACCTTTGTGGCTTCGGCCCGCCACCGGGCCCGCAGCTGACCGGTCGTCTCGGCGACGTCAGCTTTGGCGGCCCGGGAACGGTAGGCGGCGAGTTGATAGGCGGCCGCCCGCTCATCAGCGGTCAGGGACCGGCCCAACGCCAATTCCTTTTCGGCGATTAGGCCGGCCGCGCCGGCTTCGACCTGGGCCCGGCGCTTGGAGAACAGTCGGATCAGCTCGTCGGGGACGCCGACGATCTCGGCGCCGCCGTTGTCATCGACCTCGGTCCAGGCGACGCCGAGCCGGGCGGTCAGCTCAGCTCGCAGGCAGGCCTTGTAGAGCATCCCGGCCGCCTTCTGCACCTCATAGAGCTCCCGCCCGTCGATCGAAAGCCACCGCCCGTCCGAGGCGGCCTGCACCTTGTTGGCCACCAGAACATGCGAGTGGAGTTGAGGATCTCCGGCTCTTGAGGTGCGATGAACGAACACCGCCGCCACATAGCCCAAGGTGCGTTCCTGGGTCACTCCGCCCCGGCCTCGGCGGGTGAACGCGGCATGATCTTGAAGGAACTCCAGGGCCGCTTCGACCGCCGCGTCGTGGCCGGCGCGCACCGCGTCTGAGACGTCTTCGCCGGCCAGCGCCCACAGAATTGACGCCGATTTCGGCGGCGAAAATGACAGGGCGTATCCGGCCACGGCGGTGCTGTCGGGATCGAACGGACGGGCCAGCCCGACGCCCGTGACGGGATGAAAACCGTGTCCGAACAGTCGGGACAGACCTTCGAAATCGGCCTCGGCGGACAAGCCCAGCGCTTTCGTTCCGCGGCCGATCCAACGGCCTTTTTCCTCACCATGACCGGCGAAGTAGTCCTCCACGCCGGCCGCGATCTCCCGGGCGTAATAGGCCCAACCGTCGGGCGCCATCTTCGCCAGTCCCATCATGAGACGCACGCCTCCGCCGGCGAGGTCCACCCGGCGCACCCCCGGTGCAGAGGTGTCTGCTGGCGGGCGAAGAAGGAGCCGGGGCTGGGAGAGGAGTAGGGCGTGGCTGTGGATGGATGGGGGATGGTCGGGATGGAGGGAGAGGGGATGAGGGAGCGAGGGGAGATGGGGACGGGTCGGGACTGGGTCACCGTCCGGGTGCTCCCGACTCGGCCAGGCGCACCAGCGCGGCGCGCGGCACCCGCAGCTGGCGGCCCACCTGCACCACCGGCAGGCCCGACTCGCCCCGGCTGAACCGCCACCGCTGGCACAGCAGGTAGGCCGAGGTCCGGCCGATCCGCAGGACCGCAGCCGCCTCCTCCACCGTCAAGAATTCAGGAAGCTCATCGAGTGCCACTGGACACCTCCGTGAGGAGGGCCACCCCGGCGTCAGCTACACCGGCGAAAAACTGGTCCTCTCACTTCCTTCCAGGGGAGTGTCATTTCCGGGGACACTCCCCTGGAAGAGGGTGAGAGCCCCCGTTCTCGACACGGGCGGCGAGTACCATCAACCCATTGGCGGCCGATCCCGGCCCGGCTCGAGGCTCCGCCCGGCCCGGGGACGCCAACGAGCCTCCTCCCGCATGCACCGCACGCCCAGGAGGACGCCATGTCCCGCCGCCACTTCGGCTCAGTCCGAAAACTTCCATCTGGCCGCTACCAGGCCAGCTACTGGCACCTCGCCGAACGCCAGGTCGCTCCGCAGACCTTCACCACCAAGGCCGACGTTCAGACGTGGCTGTCCAACATTGAGACGACCATCCACAAGGGAGAGTGGGTCGACCCCGCCGGCGGAAGGATGACCGTCGCCGAACTAGCGGACCGCTGGAAGGAGCGGGACCCATCGAAGCGATCAAGCACACTCGCTCGTGACGAAGCGATCCTGCGGGTCCACGTCACGCCAGTACTTGGGACGCGCAACGTGTACCAGGTGACACCTACCGACATTCAGCGGCTCGTCAACGGATGGGCGCAACAGCAGGCTGCCCGAACGGTCGTACGCCAGTACGCCGTCGTCAGAGCGCTCTTCGCGTACGCAGCCCGCGCCCGGTGGGTGACGCGAACACCATGTGACGGCATCAAGCTGCCCCGCCCCGACGACTCCGAGCGCCGCGTCCTCACACCCGAGGAGGTGGCAGCGATCGCCGATGCCGTCCCTCACGCCTACCGCACCATGGTCTGGCTGGGCGCGGTCGTCGGTTTGCGTTGGGGGGAAGTCGCCGGGCTAACCGTGAACAGCCTCGACCTACTCAAGGGAACCATCACGGTCAGACATCAGCTGACTCGAGATGGCCAGCTCGCCGTGCCGAAGACCCGAGCCGGCGTCCGAAGCATGTCTATTCCTGCGCCGCTTGTGGACCACCTGGCCGAACACCTGGCCGCCACCGGGCTCACCGGGCAGGACCGCGGGATCCTGCTATTCCGGGCGTCCAATGGCGAGCCGCTCCACTACTCCAACTGGCGGCAGCGGATCTGGGTACCTGCCGTGCGGACTGCCGGCCTAGAAGGTGTCTCCTTCCACGACCTCCGAAGAGCCTCCGCCTCAGAGATGGTCGCGTTGGGAATCGACATCAAGACGGCCCAAAACCGCCTCGGTCATTCGTCGGTGAGGATGACCCTTGACGTCTACGCCAGAGCGGTGCCGACCGCCGATAGGGCGGCCGCCGAGCAGCTCGGTCGGCGCTTCTTCGGCAGTACACGAAATGCGGCGCCGAGCGAACAAGCTCACTAACCGTTCCCTGGGATCCATTGCGTATTCCGCTGATTCCGTACACCGAGTCCGGAGTTTTCGTACGCGTCATCGGAGGGCGCGTAGCGGCCGACGCTCGGGTCGGTCTATCCCGTTGAAGTCACCTCCTCGTTGAATGGTCGTCGGTAGTTTGTCACGGCTTGGTTCGTCCGGTAGCTGCTGTTCCTGTGGCGGGTTTCGCCGCTGATTTGGTGGTGCCGACACGCCGGAGGGATTCACCGGCGAGCTCGATGCGGTGTGCGTTTTCGAGGAGGCGGTCGAGCACGGCGTCAGCGATTGTTTCGTCGCCCATGGCTTCGTGCCAGTGGGCGATGGGCAGCTGTGAGGTGACGATGGTGGAGCGCAGGCCGGCTCGGTCGTCTATTACCTCGAGTAGATCGGCTGCTTGGTCTGGGTTGAGGGGTCGGACCAAGAAGTCGTCGATGACGAGTAGCGACACGCGTGCCCAGGTTGCCATGAGCCGGGCGAGGCGTCCGTCGGCGCGGGCGATGGCGAGATCGTCGAACATGCGCGAGGAGCGCAGGTATAGGGCGGTGTGGCCGTGGCGGATGGCGGCGTTGGCGAGCCCACAGGCCAGGTAGGTCTTGCCGACTCCGGTGGCGCCGACGATGGTCAGCGTGTGGTGTGAATCGACCCAGTCGGATTTCGCTAGGGCGAGGATCGCCGGTTTGGAAAGCCCGCGCGGCGAATGGAAATCAATGTCCTCGACGACTGCGCTGCTGCGCAGCTTGGCCGCCTTGAGGCTTCTTGTTATGCGGCGGTTGGCCCTGTCGGTCAGCTCGCGATCGATGAGCAGTCCGAGGCGGTCCTCGAAGTCGAGGCCCAGGTAGTCGGGATGGTTGCGTTGTTCGACCAGGCCGGTGGCCATGGCGTCGAGTCGGAGGGCCTTGAGTCCCTCGACGGTCGGGTGTTCGAGCATGTGTGTCCTTTCGCTTAGTGGTAGTAGGTCGCTCCGCGCACGTTGCGGTGATGGGGGTGGGGTCGACTGGCGCGCACCTCGGGTAAGGGTTGGCGGTCGAGGCCGTTCTTGAGGATCGACTCGACGGAGCGGTAGGAGAACGCCCCCAGGTGCAAGGCGCGCGCGGCGGCTTTTTCGACGCGGCCGTCTCCGTAGCGGGCCCCCAAGCGGATGATGCCCAGCGCGGAGCGGTAGCCCTGTTCGGGGTGCGCGCGTCGCGCGAGGATCCCTTCGACCAGTGCTGCTGTGGAGGGCCCGGTCTTGTTCGCCCAGGCGATGATGCGCCCCGGGGTCCACTCGGCGTGGCGGCGATGCGACTCGGGCATATGCGCGGGATCGGTGGTATGGCCGTAACGCTTGTGTGAGCGCACGTGGACCGCGACACGCCTGGAGTTATGGAACACCTCGACGGTGCTCGCCGAGGTGCGGGCCCAGACCTTGTCGTGCACCAAGCGGTAGGGGACGCTGTAGTAATGGCGGTCCACCTCGACGTGGTAGTCGATGCTGACCGTCTTCTTGGCCCATTCGCCGTAGCTGTAGCGATGAGGTGGAAGCGCCTTGAGGGCGGGCTTGTCGACCTCTGCGAAAAGCGACGCCCTCGACCCGGCCATCTTCTTGAAACCACGGTTGTTGATGATCTCGACCAGCCGGGCGATCTCGGCGTTCGCGTCGGCGAGCGAGCAGAAGCGCCGGTGGCGTAGGCGGGCGATGATCCAACGCTCCGCGAGCAGCACACCGGCTTCGGCCTTGGCCTTATCGCGGGGCTTGTAGCTCCTCGTAGGGATAACGGCCACCGAATAGTGAGCGGCCATCTCGGCGAAAGTCCGGTTGACCTCCGGTTCGTAGCGGTGCGGGCGGGTGACACCACTTTTGAGGTTGTCGCACACGCAGATCGCGGGACACCCCCCGAGGAACTCGAAGGTGTGAACGTGCGCGGCGACCCACCAGATCAGCGCCTGAGAGGGAAAGGCCTCCGCATACAGGTAGCTCGACGCCCCCAACACCGCGACGAACAATTCGGCGCGCATCGCCACCTCACCGGTCTTGGCGTCGTAGATCGGGATGGTCATGCCGGGAAAGTCGACGAACAGCTTCTCGCCCGCCCGATGAGACTGGCGCATTACGACATCGACCTTGCGTCTCCAGGACCGATAACCCTCACAGAACTGGCTGTAGCCGTAGCCGTCGGGATGTTCCTCGCGGTACTCGATCCACAACAACATGAGCGTGACCGCCTTCTTCTTCAACTCGGCGTGCACGTACGCGAAATCAGGCTGGGCGCGCGCGACCGACGACGGTGCAGTCGGGGGAAACAACGCCGACTCCAACGCAACATCATCGAGGTCATCCGGTAGCGGCCAGGACAGACCCGCCAGCGTCGCCCGGCGGATATAACCCGAAGCCGTCATCACCGGCACACCGGTCGCGGCAGCGACCTGACGGCGCGACATCCCCTCTCCAAAGGTGAGACGAAGAACTTCTCGGATCTTGCGCATATCGCAGCGGGGTCTGGGCACCGGGTCTCCTCGAACAGTCGGGAACAGTTCGAGGCAGGGTTGGCACCCGCTCTACGCCAGCTGGTGGACCCCAGACCCCTCCGGAGCGCTCCTAGCTTCGTAGCCGGGCAACCAACCGGCCGTGCCCTCCTCACCTCACACCAGCACTACAAGCCCCTCCCGACCAGGTGTACGAAAACACCGGAATCGCTGTACGAAAACAATCGGAATGGGTGTACGAAAACCTCCGGAATCCGCAATCCATGGGGCGGAGCGTGTCCGGGGACA
>Ga0307374_10007519_pt1 | contig 16551 bp, 13 predicted proteins | sample OX3MG_FD_202532 | JGI IMG/M metagenome (GOLD analysis project Ga0307374, IMG submission 202532) | Soil microbial communities from Risofladan, Vaasa, Finland - OX-3 | ecosystem: Environmental > Terrestrial > Soil > Coastal area > Acid sulfate soil | place: Finland: Risofladan, Vaasa | collected... | reverse complement strand
GTGGCGGTGCGGGTAGTAGACCGTCACGCGAATTCGGTCGTTCTGGTCGTAGCGGTCCTTGGCGACCTTGAAGAGCGTCCCGTGCTTGAGGTTGCGGGTCAGCCACTTCGTGCCCAGCACGGCAGCAGCGCCGTAGTTGCCCTTGGTGGTGAAGTTTCCATGGGCGTTCGCCCACAGGCTGCCGCTCCGACGCTTGGTCTTCTTATGGCTGGATGCCTTCGCCACCTGTGCTCCCGCCGGAGCCCAGGTCCCGGATATGCGGATCGTCGTCGCGCCCCTCGAGTTGTTCGCAACCCTGAAATCTCCACCCCAGGCCGTGAAGGACTGGTTCTGCCCGTGTGGCTCGGCGTTGGACAGCTGGACCGTACCGCCGGTCGCGTCGATCAGCGTGCCCCCGGGCAGCGGGGTATTGCCCTGCAGATTCGCGAAGCCGTGCTGACCCGGGCGGCGATAACGGATCGTGCCGTGTGCCGCAGCGGCGAGGTTGCCGCCGCGCGGCGCTTTGGGCAGCGACCTGTAGACGACGCTCAGCTGGTTGTTCCTCCGGCCCACGGGCGACACTCGTGCACTGTGCCAGCGGGAGCGCACGAGGTGGTGGAGCGACGCGATGCCAGTGCCGCCGGCCATGACCTTCGTAAAGCCGCTCGGGAGCGTCGGGAACGGGCCGGTCACGCCCGCGATCGGGAAGGCGCCGACCTGCCAGCCGGCGTAGGGCGCGAGCGACGGGCCGCTGACGACCGCCGGCGCTTCGTTCGGGGTCGACAGGTCCGTGATCGACAGCAATGTCTTCCCAGACCTGCGGGTCACCGACAGCCGCAGCAGGTCGCCAGGTGTGACCCTCAACTTCGCGTTCCGTATCGCGCTTGTGCCGGTCCTGACGTTGGCGACCGTGAAGCTCGGTCGGTACCTTGCCGAGTCGCCTCTGCACTCGACCTTGACGCCGGCGAAGTCCGCCAGCGCGGTCGCGTGTTTGGCGGTGGCATGACTACCCCAAAGCCGCACGCCGAGCGCCTGTCCCGCCCGGTGGGCGGTGTTGCCGGCGCATGAGAGCGCAGGAACGGTCAATACGGCAGACGCTGACCGCCTTCCCGTCCGCGAACCCCAGCTGGCGGCGTCCGACAGCCGAGCCTTCGCCGCGGCAGGCAGCGTGGCGTGCGGCGTGCTCACGTTGATCTGCCGGGTGAGCGTCGAGCTGGCCGGCCGGGTGAGCGTCGAACTGGCGGCCCGCGTGCTCGCGGTCACCGTGACCGTGTAGGTGCCCGGGCTGGTGTACGTGTGGGTGACGGCGCTGCCGGTGGCGGTCGTGCCGTCACCGAAATTCCAGCTGATGTTGATCGGCCCGTCGATGCCGCTCCAGGTGTCGGTCGCCTGGATCGAGAAGCCCGACGCGGTCCCGCTGGTGGCGCTGGCGGGGATGGTCACGTTGCTCAGGGCCGGCCCGGGGTCGTAGGCGCCCGCGACCGCGGTCGGGATGACACCGCCGCTGGGCGCGTAGCTGGTCCAGCTGATTAGCGCGTCGCCACCGGGGTCGCCCGCGAGCGACAGGCGTCCGTCCGCGTCTGCTTGCGAGTCCAATTGAACCGACGCGACCGACGAGCAGCTCGTGGCGCAGGCGCTCGCCGTGGCCGTGTTGACCGTGCTGTCGCCAGCGCCTGGCCCGGCGCCCTCCCAGGCAAGCGTCACGTTGCTGTTGTCGTCGATAGTGATCAGGGGGCCACGGACGGTGTTCTCGGCAGCTCCCGTGAAGACGCTCTGATCCAACTGCTGCCAGTCCTCGTTACCGCCACCGAGGTCAGCCAGCGGCTCGGTCGCACCGTCGACTGAGGCATGCGACGCTCGGCCTGTCCCTGTGACGTCTTCCCAGGCCAGTGCGACCTCGTCGTCGTTGGCGGCGATATGCGGGCGGTACTGGGCTGAGCGTGTGCCGAGAGGCACAGTCTGCGGAGAGGTGAATGCAGCGCCGGCAGCACCTTCGAGCTGAGCAGCCGTCGCGCTCGCCACGTCGATCGTGGCTTTCGTGGTGGGGTCACACGTTGCGTCGTCGTCCGAGCCGCACTCGTCCCAGGCGAGCACGGCAACGCCGGAGTTGGTGAGCGCCACGACGGGATCGTTCATGGTGCCTGGGCCCGGGTTGGGTACCTCATGCGCGGGAGCCGAGAAGGAGCCGCTCCCAGCCGGCGCGTAGAAAGTGAGAATTTTGTCGTCACGCGGGGATGGGAACGCTGCGATCACGCCGCTGCCGCTGGGGCTGGTCGCGAGGCTCACCGAGCCGCTCGCGGATGCCAGCCTGTCGCTCCAGCTGGGCACTCCGCCGGCGGCGAGCGTGCTTGCCGACAGATAAGCGCCGTAGACGTCGCGGGAAAAGTCGCCGAACCCGGGGCCGCCGGACCACACCACCCAGGCGTTGCCACCGGAGTCCATCACCACTTGTGGGCGGTAGCCGGGTGCTTGGGGACTCGTGCCGTCGGCGATCTGTCCGGTCACGAAGGTGCTCGAGCCCGCGGCCTGGTAGCCGTAGTCGATACCGCCGTCGGGATCGACCCAGACAACCGTGATGTCCCCGGCCGGATCGATCGCAACCGCGGGCCGCGTGCCCTGCGCCAGCGCCTGCGGTGCGCCCCATGGAAGCCCCGGCTGGATCTCCGAAACCACCACGTCGCCGGTGATGATGTCCCTCCAGGCGATCACACCATGCCCACCGGAACTGAGTGCGGCGGCCGGGTCGACGTCAAAGTGGTCGGCGGTGTCGACCTGAGTCATATAGCTCGCCGTCGTGCTCCCAGGCGGGACCGTCGATACCCAGCCCCCGGTAGAGGTCGTCGCGGCCGAGTCGCCGGCTGCAGCCAGCGCGACCGGGACCAGGCAGCCCGCAACCAGTGCGGCTATGCCCACCCCCCAACGACAGATGGCTCGACGATGCAGCGGCAGCAACCCCCGATGAAGACTCTACAGATTTTCACCTATCCAGTCCACTGACCGATCGGCCTGCGACGGCGAGCACTGTGTAAGTGCCGACTCCAATAGCATGCCTGGCCGATGCCCGTCGGCACACGGAAAACGGGGGGGTAGGTGCGACGGATGCGCTGGCGCCGTCGGCGCCGGCTACTGCTCGGGGTGGTTGCCTTGGTCGCCGCGGCGCTCGGCGTCGTCACGCACGCTACGGGCGTCTTTCACCGGACCGAGCTGCAGACGATCGACGCGCGTTATCAGGTGCGGGGCTCAGATCCCTCGCTGCTGAAGGACTTCGTCGTGGTCGGCATCGACTCGTCGACGTTGAGCTATTTCACCACCCATGGCATCCGCTGGCCCCTCCCGCGCCGTGATGACGCACGTGTGATTGACAACCTCGTCAGGGCGGGCGCGAAACACCTCGCGATGGACCTCGCGTTCACGCAGCCGACCGACAACACGGACGACGAAGACCTGCTCCGCGCGATCGGCCACGCGGGCCACATGGTCCTGGCCACCACCACGGTGGGGCCGCACGGGTCGACCGATGTCCTGGGCGGCAACTCCAACCTGTGGTCGTTGGGCGGCCATTCGGTACCAGCGAATGCGGGTGAGATCATCGACGGCGACGGCGTCTTCCGGCGGATGCAGTTCTCCATCCAGGGGCTCGAGTCGTTCGGCGTCGCGATTGCAGCGCATACGCTCGGCAGGCCGGTGTCGCCGAAGCTGTTCGGCGGGCCGACCACGCCGGTGCCAATCGACTACGCCGGGCCACCCGGAACGGTGCATTACATCTCCTACTGGCGGGTCTACGCAGGCGATGTTCCCGCCTCACTCGTGCGCGGTAAGACCGTGATCGTGGGCGCGACGGCCACGATCCTCCAGGATCGGCACCCGACGCCAAACTCGCCATCGATGTCGGGAACGGAGATCGTCGCCAACGAGGCCGCGACCGTGCTCCACGGCATCCCGTTGCGCGACGGCGCCGGCTGGGTGAACGTCATCCTGATCATCCTGCTTGGATCCACCGCGCCGCTGCTGGGCCTGCGCGGCTGGGCGATACGGGCGCTGTTCGGCGGCCTGCTCGTCGGCGTGCTGTACGCGGTCGCGGTTCAGTTGACTTTCGACTCAGGCTGGGTCATCGCGTTGATCGATCCTGTTTTCGCTTTGCTGGTCGGGATCATCGGTACGCTCGCCGTCGTCTACCTCGGTGAGGCTTTCGAGCGCCAGTACGCGCGTTCCACGTTCGCGCGCTTCGTGCCCCCCAGCGTCGTCGATGAGGTATTGGCGAGTAGCGACGACGACCTTCGGCTCGCCGCCGTCGAGCGCGTCTGCACGGTGATGTTCAGCGACCTGCGCGGGTTTACGCGGTTTTCGGAGCACCAGCCTGTGGAGAAGGTGATCGCGGTCGTCAACCACTACCTCAACGAGATGACAGAGGCGATTCTGGATGCGGGCGGCACACTGATCGCCTACATGGGAGACGGGATCATGGCGACGTTCGGCGCGCCACTCGAGCAGGACGACCACGCGGATCGCGCGCTGCGCGCTGCCCGCGAGATGATCGGGCCACGCCTGAACAATTTCAACGCGTGGCTGGCCGACCAGGACTATCCGTCTGGGTTCCGCATGGGCGTGGGGCTCAACACGGGGCCGGTGATGTGTGGCAACGTCGGCGCCGAGCAACGCGTCGAGTACACGACGATCGGCGACACCACAAACACGGCATCACGCCTCGAGGGCATGACGAAGGGCACCGATTACATGCTGTTCATCGCCGAGTCGACGTGCGACATGCTGAGTGAGCGGCCCGACGACCTCGTCTTCGTCGACGAGTTCGAGGTGCGCGGTCGCCAGGCCAAGATGCACATTTACTCGGTCCCCGATCGCGTCGGATCGCCCGTGGAGTAGCCCCAGCACCGGCGCGGCGCTCGCTGGAGCGGCGCCGCGCTTGCGAGCGCGATACCGACCCTAACCGTCTGAAGCACTACTCTCTCGCGCGACATGTCCTGGGCAGCGGTATTCGTGGTGTTCTTCGTGAGTCATCAGGTCGGCGATTACCTGCTGCAGACCAACTGGCAGGCGATGCACAAGCGCGGTGGCCTTGGCCGCGACCCCGTCGCCCGGCGGGCGCTGTTCTCGCACACGTTCACCTACTCGCTCGCGTACGTGCCCGCCTTCATCTGGATCTCCTCCAAGCTCGGCTGGACCACGCTGGTGATCGCGGTCGCCGTCTCGCTGCCGCACCTGATCCAGGACGACACCCGGCTGCTGATGCTCTACGACCGCAGGGTCAAGGGACTCGATCCGATCGAGAGCCACACGATTGCGGCGCTCGTCGACCAGGCCTGCCACATGGTGGCGCTGTTCGGGGCGGCGCTGCTGGTGAGCGCGCTCCGCTAGCACGCGCTGCCGGCGGCGGTCAGTGGAGCTGCGCGATGAACGTGTAGATCACCATGAAGCTGACCACCAGCACGAAGATCCGCAGCGCCCACAGCGCCCGGGTTGCGCCGCGCCCGAGCGGGGCGCGGGCAACGGGCTTCGAGCGGTCCCTGACGAACTGGTCGCGCTCGAGGAACATGATCAGCTCCTCATCCTCGTCGGGCGCCGTGCGCTCGGGCCGATCGTTCTGGTCGGTGGCTGGTGTCGGTGTCATCCGCTGATCAGGTGGACGGTCCGGAGGAACGAATCGACCCCATAGGCCGCGCCGCACACGCCAACGAACGCGATTATCCCGATTCCGATCACGTTGGTGGAGCGCTTGTTGACCCACTTGCCCATCAGGCCGCGGTCATTGGCGAGCATCACCATGAAGATCAGCGCGACCGGGAGGAGCACCGTCGCCAGGACGTTCGCGTTCAGCGCGATCGACAGTAGCGGCGCGCCCGGGATCAGGATGATCGCGGCTGCGATCAGCGCCACCCCGATGTTGGCGGCGTGGAAGATCCGGGCTTGGCGTAGCGTGCTGTTGAAGCTGCGCGAGACGCCGATGCACTCACCTGCGGCGTACGCGGTGGAGGCGGAGATCGTCAGCACGGCGACCGCGCCTGCCTCGATCAACCCCAGCGCAAAGATCGTCGCGGCCGGACCGCCGGACACGAGGCGGATCGCCGCCGGGAAGCCGGCGCCGGCCAGGCCGTTGATGTTCGCGCCGTTGTGGGTCAGCAGCGTCGCGCCGACGATCAGCGCGCCGACGCCGAACACCGCCGCCATCACACCGCCAACCACCGTGTCCCGGCGGCCGTGGCCGATGTCCGCCGGGGTCATGCCCTTGTCGGCCGATGCGCCCTGCTGGAAGAAGATCATCCACGGTGTAACGGTCGCGCCGATCGTCGAGGCCACCAATAGCAGCAAGGTGTTGAAATTGCCGCCCGGGAACGGCGTGAACGTCAGCGCGTGCGCGACCGAGCCCCAGTGCGGCTTGACCAGGATCGCCGAGACCAGGAACAGGCCGTTGAACAGCGCCATGCCAAGCACGATCCGCTCCCAGCGCCAATAGCGTCCGCCGCTCATCGTGAACAGCACCAACGCCACCCCGAGGAGCGCTGCGACACCGGCGCCAAGATGGAAGTAGGCCAGCCCGACGCGGATCGCGACGAACTCCGCGATCAGCGTGACGAGGTTGGTGAACGCGAGATCTCCGGCGCTGAACCAACCCCAGGCCTTGCCGTAACGCTGCAGCACCAGCTCGCCGTATCCGCGGTGGGTGACCGCGCCGACGCGCATGCACATCTCCTGGCAGACGATCGCCATCGCGAACGTGACGAGGACGAACGGCACGAAGAAGCCGAGCCCATATGTGGCGCCGGTGGCCGCATACGAGATCATGCTGGGCCCGTCGTTCTCGCCGAGCATCGCCAGGATGCCGGGCCCTACCAGCAGCCACAACAGGCTCCAGCGCCGCCCGCCGCGCCGAGCGTGGAATACCCGCGAGCGGTCGTGCGAGCGGACGTTGTCCTCGTGAGTCAGCCCGAGCCCGGCGGGTTCAAGTGTGCGCTCGCCTGTTTCAAGTGCGAGCTCACCTGGTTCAAGTGCGAGCTCGCCTGTCTGGGCCGGCGTCATATTTGCCAGAGTAGCGAAAATGTCCACCGATCCAAAATCACTTGTTAGTTGCGTGGGTGAGTTAATATTTGTGATGTGAACTCGGCTCCGATCCATGGCGCCTCCGCTCCTGTGGAGGACTACGTGAAGGTCATCTACGCACTCACCAGCGAAGGTGAGCAGACGGCATCGACGAGCCAGATTGCCGACCGGCTGGGTATCACAGCCGGTTCCGTCTCAACGATGCTCAAGCGCATGGACACCTCCGGCCTGGCCGAGCATGTGCCCTACCGGGGAGTGCGCCTGACCGCCGCCGGCCGCCATCTGGCGCTGGGAGTGATCCGGCGCCACCGCTTGCTCGAGCTGTTTCTGGCCACCAGTCTCGAGATCCCTTGGGAGGACGTGCACCGTTACGCCGACGCCTTGGAACACGCCGTCTCAGACGATCTGATCGAGTTGATCGCGGCCAAGCTCGGTGACCCGGTTGCCGACCCGCATGGCGACCCGATCCCGAACCGGGCGCTGGAAGTTGACGAGCGCGCCACGCCGAGCTTGGCTGACCTTGACGTTGGGCAGCACGCGATCATCGTGCGCGTGTCGGACTCCGACCCGGCGATGCTGCGCTATTTGACCGAGCAGGAGATAGGGATCGGCGACCGAGTGCACCTGCTGAGCCGCCAGCCGTTTGACGGGCCCTGCGAGGTCAGCATCGGCGACCGCCACCACAACCTCGGCGCGACGCTCGCCCGGGCGATTCACGTCGAGGACATCTGAACGGTCGCGAGTGTTCGCGCGACCGTGAGCTTCGCTCGGCCTGGGAGGTGGACGGACCCACCTGACCCGACCTACTTGATCTTGATCTGCAGGATGTTCGGTATGAACAACGAGTGGCCCGCGGTCACGATCACGAAGTGAGGGTGCGGATAGAACACCTTGACCTTGATCTTGTCGCGGTCGACCTTGAAGTAGGTGCCGTCGCACGTGTCCTCGGTGAACCACTTGGTGCCCAGCACGGCGGCGGCGCCGTTGGAGCCCTTGGTCGTGAAGTTGCCGTGCGCGTTGGCCCAGAGGCCGCGGATTTTCTTGCCCTTCTTCTTGGCTCTCGCCACCGAGGCGACCACGTGGCCGTTGCCGAAGTCGGCGGCGCTGGCCGTCTTCCCGTTCGTCGACTTCGAGCAGCCTGCGAAGTCGCCGCCGACGAGCGTCGCCGTTGTCTGGCCGCTCTTCTTGCTCTGATCGAGCCCGAACTTGCCGTCGTAGAAGATGCCGGTCTCGACGCCGCCGTGCGGGAGCCCGAGCGTCAGCTGCGCCGAGCCGCTGCCCGCATCGATCCGCGAGTCGATCGGAATCTGCCTGCTGCCGCGGAGCCTCACGAACTTATGCGTGCCGCGAATCTCGACCAGGACGTTGCCGCCCGCGCGGGTGATGTCGGCGGTCTTGCCCAGCTTCGGTGGCCCGAGCGTCGTCACCGAGAAGCTGCCCTCGCTGGACCGCGCGACGCCGGCGGCCGGCAATCCATGCGGGTGCTTGTGCTTGTGGATGCCGTTGCTCAACAGCGTGACGCCGGCGGTTGGCCGCTTGTGTGAACCCTTCCACTTGGTCCTATGGATGCCCGGAAGTGAGGCGGTCACGGCGCCGGTGCCGTCGATCGTCAGCTTCTGGAATACGGCCGGTGCGAACGGCACCGGCCCGGGGATCGTGTTCGGACCTCCGGTCGGTGAGTACTTCTGGTAGAGCGGCACCGAGCCGGTCCGGTCGGGGCTGCCGGAGGCTCCACCGAAGATCGACATGACCCCCGCTGCCCAACCGGCGCTCGGGCCGAGAGCGGGTCCGGTCACGGACGCCTTCCGGTGCGTATTGAGATTTGTGATCGTGAAGGTCACGCCGGACTGCCCACTCGTGATGCTGAGCGCGAGCGGGTCGCCCGGGGAGACCCCGAATCCTCCCCGCTTGAACGTCAGCATCCCGGTGCGGGGGTTGCTGATCAGGAACTCCGGCGAGTAGATCGCGGTCTGGCCGTGGCAGTAGCTGTAGTAACCGGCGAAGTCGAACGAAGGGACGGTGGCGCCGGCGGTCATATAGCTGCCGAGCAGCTCGACTCCGACCTGCTGCCCCGCGTACGTGTGCGGGGCCACACCTGTGCACTCGATCGCCGACACGTACGCCGTGGCCGAGACCGAGGAGGCCGGTGTGCTGGAGCTCCAGGTCGCGCCAGGCTGAACCGTGGCAGCGGAACTGCCGGCAGCTGACGATGAAAAGGCGGTAGCCAGTGCCGCAATCGCTGCCCCGGTAACAACGATCGACCTGGCCCCGCGGCGACGGAGCCCAACCCCCATGGTTCTGCGGAGTCTACAGGTTGGACAGGCGCGTTACTCCACGATTGTCGTCAGCTAACGTCGTAGTGGCGGGGCGCGGGCAAGCCGCGCCCCGACAAGGTAGGAGGACCGTGTGGACACAATCGATATGACCGCAGCGGAGCTGCAGCGGCTGCGACACGAGCTCAACGAATTGGAGAGCGACGGGCGCTCCCAGATCGCCGCCCGCATCAAGACCGCGCGCGAGTGGGGCGACCTCAAGGAGAACGGCGAATACCACGCCGCCAAGGAGGCGCAGGCGCACCTGGAGACGCGCATCCTCAGGCTGCGCGAGCAGGTGCGAGCCGCCGTCGTCGTCGAGGACGCCGCCGGTGACGATGTCCACGATGTCCGCCACGGGAACACCATCGAGGTGACCGACCTCGGCAAGGGCGACACGCAGACTTTCAAGATCGTCTCGCCCAATGAGGCGAACCCCAAGGCGGGCCTGATCTCGTCGACCTCGCCGGTGGCGCAGGCGTTGATCGGCAGCCGGCCCGGCGACGAGGTCGAGATCGAGATCCCGGCGGGCGTGCGCAGGCTCCGGGTCGATTCGATCTCGTAAGCTCCCGCTGCGATGGAGATCAGCGGCAGCTCGGCGATCGTCTTCGGCGGGGCCTCCGGTCTCGGCGAGGCCACCGCGCGGCGCCTCGCCGCCGATGGCGCGCAGGTGACGGTCGCGGATCTGAACGCGGAGCGCGCAGAGTTCGTCGCCGCCGAGATCGGCGGCGTCGCCCAGCCGACGGACGTCACCGACCCGGAGGCCGTGCAACGCGCGGTCGACCTCGCGGTCGCCGGTTCCGGCGCTGGTGGCCTGCGCATCTCGGTGTGCTGTGCCGGGATCGGCGTCCCAGCCAAGCTGATCGGCCGGGATGGCCCGACGCCGCTCGAGCACTTCGCGAAGGTGATCAACATCAACCTGTTGGGGACGATCAACGCGCTGCGGCTGGCGGCCGCCGCGATGATCGCGAACGAGCCCAACGCGGGCGGGGAACGCGGCGTCTGCGTCAACACCGCTTCGGTGGCTGCCTATGACGGCCAGATCGGACAGGTCGCCTACTCCGCGTCCAAGGGCGGCATCGTCGGGCTGACGCTACCGGTCGCGCGCGAACTGGCCGGCATGGGCGTGCGCGTGATGACGATCGCGCCCGGGATCTTCGAGACGCCGATGCTCGCCGAACTCTCAGAGCCGGTGCGGCAGTCGCTTGCCGCCTCGATCCCGTTCCCGTCGCGCCTCGGCCGCCCGGACGAGTATGCGGACCTCGCCTGCCACATCGTCACCAACGAGATGCTGAACGGCGAGGTGATCCGCCTCGACGGCGCGATCCGGATGCCGCCGCGCTGAAGCTGTCGCGCGCGTGCAGCAGATCAAGATCCGCGGCGAGATGATCCGCCTTGGCCAGCTGCTGAAGCTCGGCGGCGTGGTCGAGAGCGGCGCCGAGGGCAAGGGTCTGCTGTCCGCGGGCGAAGTGATCGTGAACGCCGAGGTCGAGATGCGGCGCGGGCGCCAGCTTCACGACGGCGACGTCGTCGAGGTCGGGGAGTGGGAGTTCCGCGTCAGCGCCGGGTGACCGGACCGTCCGCACGCCCGGTGATCAGCTCGAGCTGCTCGTGGACGTGGCGCCGGACATGGTTGTCGGCGCTGGCGCGACGCCACAGCGAGTAGACATGACGCTGGGGTGTGGGGTTGACCAGCGGCACCGCGCGCACCGAAGCGGGCAGGGGTCCCCGCCCGAGGCGCGGCAGCAGCGCGACCGCGACACCCTCCTGCACCAGCGCCACATGCGTCCCGAAGCTGCCGTCACGGAAGCGAATGTCCGGCCTCACGCCGCGCAGGGCGAACAGCTGGTTCAACAGGTCGTCGCAGATCGTGCCGGCGTGCGTCGAAACCCAGCGCTCGCCTGTGAGCTGACCGGGCTCGATCACCTCGGAGCTCGCCAGCGGATGGTCGATCGCCAGCAGCACATCGGCGACGTCATCGATCAGGTGTACCGCTTCGAGTCCGGGTCCGAAGTCGAGTGGCAGCGTCTTCCAATCGTGGACGATCCCGAGGTCGGCGCCGCCGCGCTCGACCATCCCGATGCACTCGCGCGGGTCGATCTCGTGCACCCTGACGCTCAGGCCGGGCGCTGTGCGGGCAAGCCGTGTCAGGAGCGGCGCCACCAGCCCGCGGCACGCGGTTGAGAACGCGGCGATCCGGAACTCACCGGTCGGATCACGACCATCGCCGAGCGCGAGGTTCTCGAGCTCCTCCATCTCACCCAGTAGTCGCTGGCCTTGCTGCGCCAGCAGGCGTCCCCGCTCGGTGAGGATCACGCCGCGCCCGACGTGCTCGAGCATCGAGCAGCCGCTCTGCCGCTCGAGCCGCTTGACCTGCTGAGAGACCGCCGACGGTGTGAAGCCCAGCGCCTCGGCGGCACCGCCGACGCTCCCGTGGTCGCGAACGGCGATCAGCGAGCGCACCGCAGCGAGATCGAGCATGAAGAAATCCTACCGCAAACGCTTTAGAACATATAGCTGGTGTTAACCATCGTCGGTCGTCATCATCTAGCCCGTGACCCCTCGTGACAGCCTGCGCGCAACGCTCGTCGCGATCATCTGGGGCGCCAACTTCGTCGTGATCGACGAGGGGCTGAAGGGCTTCCCGCCATTCCTGCTGCTGGCAGCGCGCTTTCTCGTGGTGCTGTTCCCGATGATCTTCTTCGTGCCGCGCCCGGGACCCTGGCGCACGATCCTTCAGATCGGGCTGTTCATGAGCCTCGGGCAGTTCGGATTGCTCTACCTGTCGCTGCACCTCGGGATGCCCGCCGGCCTGGCGTCGCTGCTCGTTCAGGTACAGGTGATCTTCTCGATCGGGATCTCACGGGTGGCGCTCAAGGAACGCCCGACCCGGCAGCAGCTGATCGGCGTCGGCATCGGCCTGGCCGGCCTCGCGGTGCTGATCCTCGGTCACGGCAGCACCTCCGGACTGCTACCGCTGGTCGTGATCATCGGCGCCTGCCTCTCTTGGTCGATTGGCAACGTGATGTCGCGCAGCGCGCAGATCAGCAGCGGATTTGCCCTGACCATCTGGTCGGGAATCGTGGTGCCGATCCCGGCACTCGCGCTCGCCTTCCTCGTAAGCGGCCCGCACGCCGTTGATCACGCCATCACACACATCGGCTGGGTGACGATCGCAAGCACGCTCTACACCGCGATCCTTTGCTCGCTGTTCGGCTACGGGGTCTGGAACTCGCTGCTGTCGCGCTACCCGATCGGCTCGGTCGTGCCGTTCGCGCTCATCGTTCCAGCCGCCGGCATCGCCACCGCGTGGATCGCGCTCGGGCAGGTACCCACGCCCGCCGAGACGGTCGGCGGCGTGATCCTCCTGGGGGGGATCGCGATTACGATGCTCCAGCGAGCAGGCGGTCGCCCAGACGCGAGTGTCGCCGATCCGTGTCCGGAGTCCGCGCCGCCCGAGCGACCACCGCTCGACTGCCAACTATCACCGTCGCCAGCTTCGCCCGCGTGATCGCGGTGTAGAGCATCTCGCGCCGCAGGAAGAAGCCCCCGGCCTGCTCGTGCGCGACGATGATGGCGATCGGCAGCTCGATTCCCTGGCCACGGTGCACCGAGCACGCGTACCCGAGGCGCAGGCTCTCGGCCTGCTCGGGCGGCAACCGGAAGACCTGCTCGTCGCTGCGCAGCAGCAGCGCCGCGTCGTCGCCGTCGGCGCCCGGAATCTCGTCCTCCAAATGCAGCACCGTGCCGTTCATCAGGCCGAGCTCGTGGAGGTTGCGCCCGGTCATCATCAGCTTGTCGCCGATCCGCAGGCGGCCTCCGCGCACCGGGCTACCCAGCGGGTTGAGCGCGTCGCGCAGCGCGCGGTTGAGCGCATCGATCCCAACCTCGCCCTTATAGACGGGCGCGAACACCTGGATGTCCTCGGTCGCGTCGACGCCGTAGTGCTCGGGCAGCCGCCGGCTGACCAGCTCAACAACCAGCTCGAGCGCGTCGCCGGCACTCGCGCGCTCCATCAGGAAGAGGTCGTGTCGCATGCCCTCCTCCGGCGTGAACTCAGGGCTCTCGCCGCGACGGATCGCGTGCGCGCCCTGAACGATCATGCTGCCCGCCGCCTGCCGAAAGATATGGGTCAGGCGCGCGGTCGGCACGATGTCGGAGGCGACGAGGTCCGCGAACGGCTTACCGGCCCCGACCGGCGCCAGCTGATCGGCGTCGCCGACCAGTACCACGTGCGCGCGCGACGCGACCGCGCGCAGCAGCGTCACCATCAGCTCGAGGTTCGCCATCGAGGACTCGTCGACGATCAGCAGATCACAGGGCAGCGGGTCGTCCTCATCGCGCTCGGGCAGCTCACCGGGCACCCAGCCCAGCGCCGAGTGGATCGTCTTGGCGTCGACACCGCTGGCCTCGGTCATCCGCCGCGCCGCGCGCCCAGTCGGCGCGACCAGCAGCACCTTCACCTGCTGCGCGGCCCCGAACTTCGCGATCGTGCGGATCGAGGCCGTCTTGCCTGTCCCCGGACCGCCCGTGATCACCGACAGGCGGTGCTCGAACGCGGCCCGCACGCCCGCCTCCTGCTCTGGCGTCAGGGTGAGCTCACCGCCGCTTGAGACCTCCTCGCCGGCCGGTCTCAGCTTGCCGCCCCCGCCACCGTCCCCGTCGGCGCCGGCCACCAGCTCCAACACGCGCTCGGTCAGCTCCTGCTCGAGCTCCCAGGTAGGGGTGCGGTAGATCCAGTCGCCGTCACGCGCGAGGTCGCCGTCTCGCACCAGCTGGTCGATCGCATCCTCGTCGGGAACCTCGCCGAGCAGGTCGCGCGCCGCCGCCAGCAGCTGCCCGACAGGCAGGCAGGTGTTGCCGGCGCGGCCCTCGGCCTCCGAGAGCGCGTACACGATCGCGGCGCTGACGCGTCCCGGGATCGCATCCGGCGAGTCCGCTCCCGCCCGCGCGATCCGGTCGGCGACCCGGAACCCCACGCCAAACACGCGCGTGAGCTCGTACGGGTTCTCCGTGATCACGCGGTGCGCCGTGTTCGGGTACTCGTCGCTGATCCGCTTGGCCAGATACGCGAGCCCATGCGGCGCGAGCAGCAGGTGCAGGCGCCGGATCGTCCGCAGCTCGTTCCAGGAGGCCGCCGCCTCCTGTGCGCGGAACGGGTTCAGGCCGACGCGCCGGAACGCCGCCGCCGGCTCGTCGTCGACCGCGTCCAGCACATGCTCCGCGCCGTAATGGTCGATCAGCCGCTGCGCGCGCTTCTCGCCGATATTCTTGATGCGCCGCAGGTAGGAGACCAGCGCGGCGCCGTCCTCCGGAGGTAGCGGCCGCGCCTCGGCGACCTGGACCTGCTCGCCGTAGCGGCTGTCGGTCACGACGGTGCCCGTGACATGCGCGCGTTCCCCGTTCTCGAGGTGGATCAGCGGACCGACCAGCACCACCGATCCCTCCGCCCAGTCGGCATCGAGCACCGCAAAACCGTTGTCGTCATTGGCAAATCGCCTGCGACGGACCGTCACCTCGGAGTCGAACAGCTCAGACATGAGAATGAAATTAGAGTGGATGGAGGCGGGAGCGCCCGATTTGCGTCGAAAATGGCACACATAGTGATCAGGTACGTGCTCGCTCCACACATCGCGCCGTTCGCGCGCGCGTTGGAGATCCCGCGCACGCTGGGCGAGCTTGCAGCTGCGAGTCGGCCAGTGGCCAGCGGGCCACTGGCGGCAGAGGAGCACCCTCATCCGGCCCGCTGGCCGCAGGCGGTGGCGATCACCTTTGACGACGGCCCTCACCCCGAGGGCACGCCCCGGATGCTCGAGATCCTCGCCGAGCACGACGCGCGCGCGACCTTCTTCCTGGTCGGCGAGCAGGTCGTCAAGCGTCCTGAACTCGCTCGCAGGATCCTGGACGGCGGCCATGCGATCGGCATGCACGGCTATCTGCACAGGCCGCACCCGACCCGTAAGGCGGCTGCGTTGGCCGATGACTTCGAGCGCGCGATCGCGGCGACCGCTGACGCGACCGGGATCGCGCCGCACCTGCACCGCCCGCCGTACGGCGTCTACAGCCCCGTGAGCCTGCGGATCGTCCGTGAGCGCGGCCTGCAGCCGCTGATGTGGGACCGCTGGGGCAAGGACTGGCGCAAGTTCACCACGCCCCGAAGAATCACGCGGAGGGTCGTTGCCGGCCTCCGGGCCGGCGACGTGATCCTGCTCCACGACGCCGATTTCTACAGCTCCCAGCGTTCATATCAGCGCACCGCGGCGGCGCTGCCTATGATCTTAGAGACGCTGAAGTCCGCGGAACTCGGTACCGTGGCGTGCGTTTGATGTTCCACCCCGTGCAAGACGCGGTGGGTGGGCGCGATCCGGGGCCCAGGAAGAGGCGCGCCTCGCGCGGCGTCCTGGCCCAAATTTGAACCAACACATGAAGGATTCATGACGACTGCTTTCACAGAGACCGAGGTCACGCCTGACTACGGGCGCTTCGCGATTGGTTTCGACCATCGCGACCGGGCGCGGCTGCACACGCTGATCGACGAGGTACTCGACTCCAACCGCTGGTCCGAGGCCGACATGACGGCCCGCTTCGAACAGGCGTGGGAGGCGTGGAACGAGCTTCCCGCCGTTGCCACGTCGAGCTGGTCAGGTGGCGCCCTGGCCGCGCTGCACTTCGCCGGAGTGCAGGGGGAGACGGTGCTCTGCCCGTCGAACACGTTCATGGCGGTGCCGTTAGCCGCGATTCGCGCCGGCGCCGAGGTGCAGTTCGTCGACTGCAACCGTGACGATCTCTGCATGTCGTTTGAGGACTTCGAGCAGAAGGCCGAGAAGCACAAGCCAAAGGCGGCCATCCTCGTCCACATCGGCGGTCACATCGCTTTTGAATCGGAGAAGATCGCCGCCTACTGCGCTGACAACGGCATCTTCCTGCTCGAGGATTGCGCGCACGCGCACGGCGCCTCGTGGAACGGCCGCAAGGCCGGCAGCTACGGCGACGTCGGCGTTTACTCGATGTATGCGACGAAGACGATCTCCACGGGCGAGGGCGGCGTGGTCGTCTCCAAGCGCCCCGAGCTGCTCGAGTTCGCGCGCGGCTTCCGCAACTACGGCAAGCCCACCTATGAGGTTCAGGGTCTGAACTTCCGGATGAATGAGTTCACGGCGGCGCTCGGTCTGATCCAGGTCGAGCGCATGCCGGAGATCGTCACCTG
>Ga0307374_10007516_pt1 | contig 16555 bp, 5 predicted proteins | sample OX3MG_FD_202532 | JGI IMG/M metagenome (GOLD analysis project Ga0307374, IMG submission 202532) | Soil microbial communities from Risofladan, Vaasa, Finland - OX-3 | ecosystem: Environmental > Terrestrial > Soil > Coastal area > Acid sulfate soil | place: Finland: Risofladan, Vaasa | collected... | reverse complement strand
CAGCCCAGCGGTGCCGGTGGCATTCCCGCCGATGAAACGCTGCTCAGCCCGGCCACGCGCCATCACCACCTTCTCCCGGCGGCTCGCGCCCGGCCCGTACAGTTCGGCCACCACCTGGCCGAACGGGATCGCATCGGCGATCTGGCCCTCACGCAGCAGCCGGAACACGACCCGGGCCACCGGGCCTGCCGAAGCCTCCAGCCAGTCGGCGAGCCCGTCCTGTTCCTCCTGCCGCAGCGAGCAGAACCGGGCCACCCGGGTCTCGTCCCGGCTCCAGTCGAGCAGCGCCGCCGCGTCTAGCCGGTCGTCTCCGTTGGCCCGGCCCAGCCGCAACGCCGCCAGCCGGGCCAGCACGGTGTCCGCGGGCAGCACCGGGCCGGGGGCGCGGCGCCATCCCCCACCCGGCTGGGCGTCCAGCAGCGCCTCGGCGAGCCAGCGGTACTGTTTGCCGAACAGGCGCGGGTCGAGCCTGTGCGCGCCGAACGCCTCCAGCACCAGGTCCCAGCGGTCAATCGGCCGGACTTCATGGCTGATCGCCTGGGCAAGGACCGAGTCGCCCAGGTCGCGGTCCTCGCACGGGGTCAGCACCACCAGGTAGGCCTGCGGTTCCCGCGGTTCGCAGAGCGCGTCCAGGACCGCCAGCACGGTCGGGCAGCCGCGCACCTGCGCGGTGACCGCGCCGTGTGGCGAATCGACCATGATGGCCGGGTCGCCCCGCCAGTGCGGGGCGGCGCGCAGCAGGATCAGCCGTTCCGTCCCATCAGGCGGGCCCGCCGGCCGCTTCCGGTCGGCTATGTGCTGGAGCGCCTGCCGGACGGCGCTCGCGATCACCGCCTGGCTGGCCTCGGGAGCGCTCGGAGTCGTAGCGGTACCGGTCATGGCTCCACGATCCGCCAGGTGATCTCGAACACGGCCTCCGGGTTGGTGTCAACCTCGGCGAGCAGTTCATCCACGACGGCGAAGACCGCGCTGCCACGTGCCTGCTTGTGCGTTGTCCCGCTGGCGCTTACCGGAGTGCCCGCCTGTTGTGGTTCGCCCTGCGGCTGGCCGCCTGGTCCGTTGTGGGTGCCCTCACCGGGGGTGCCGGTGGCGTCATCCCCGGACGGCCCGCCGCCGGGTTCAGGCGTGTGGGTGGTCTTCCGGCGGGCGATGTCGAGCATGAGCTTCGTCGCCGCTGCGTCCGCCGCCCGCAGCGCGGTGCCGAACGCGAGTTCGTGCTCGTCCCGCCTGGCAGCCGCGCGCAACTCGTTCATGATCACCGCAGCCTGCTCGGCATCGGAACTGTCACTGCTGGCCAGGGCGGCGGTACGGTCCAGGATCTCCCACCTGATCGCGGCGATCTGCTCGGCCAGGTCGTGGGCGGTGGCCACGCTGGCCCGGTAGATGACGGCGTCGCGGGGCAGGTCGGCGCTGGCCAGCGCGCGCAGCAGCGCGGTCGCGCCGGTCAGCCCGGTGAGCCGGTTGGCCAGTTCCGCCGCCGCCCGCGCCGTCACCAGCCGGGGGGAGCCTTCGTCCAGCCCGAGGGTGGCGCGGTGGCGGTCAAGCTGGGCTGCCAGGGATTCGGCGGCGGGCAGCAGCGCGCCGGCCCGCCGGCGGACCTCGTCGGCGAGGGCCTGCACGGACCTGGCGCTGCGGACCGGCTGGCGGGCCACATCGAAGATCAAGGCGGCGCGGTCGTTCGCGCTCGCGAACTCGTCCTCGGCCGGCAGTTCCTGCTTGCGCAGCACCATGTCCGGGGCGAGCCTCCCCAGTTCGGGAGGGGCCAGCGGCTGGCCCGCGCGCATCCACGCCCGGTCGGACTGCACCGCGAAACAGCACACCAGCAGGTCGGCGACCAGCGGCGGCAGGCCCGGCTGTTCGTCAGCGATCCAGGAACGGATGTCACCGACCTTCACGTCGGTGACCGGCCCGGCAGCGGCGGCACAGCGCTCGATCCGCAGCTTCCAGTCATCCCGCAGCACGAACACCTCGCCGACCGTCGCGATCTCCAGCGGGTTCGCGATCTTGCGCAGCACCGGCAGGTCGGCCGGGGGCACCTCCAGCCGGCCCACCTTGTCCTGGGCGGCGCGCTCCACCGTCGCCAGCACCGCCGACAGGTCGGTCCGCCGGATGACCCGCCCGCCGCCGTTCGGGTCGAAATCCGGGTGACGCGGGTAGGCGTGGGCGAGCACCTGACCGCAGATCCGGGTCAGCGCGTCGGCGAAACCCAGCCCGGCCGGGGGCCGGAGCTGCAACTGGGAGTCCAGCGCCATGAGGTGCTCATCGGCGGCCGCACCAAGGTCGGCATCGTCCGGGCTTGCCAGGCCGTAGGCCCGGCGCAGCACCTCCCGCAGCCTGGTGGTGAGCGCCGACTTCCGGCTCTCCAGCACCATCCGGGCGTGGTGGCGGTCTTCCGGCGACAGGTACGGGGTCAGCTCGTCGAGGCGGCCCCGGCCGTCCAGCACGTAACGGATCTTGACGAGGTCACCGAGCTCGGCCAGCCGGTCACCGGACAGGAACGAGGGCAGCCAGACGACCGTGTGCGGCCGGTTCAGCCGCTCACGCAGCACCTGTACCCGGTGACGGTCGTCGGAAGGCCAGTAGCTGGCCTCGTCGAACGGGTAGTCGATGACGACCCGGACCGCGCCGGGCACTTCCGGCTCGAACTGGGCGTCGGCCAGATCCGGGTCACGGACGTTGGCGAACACCAGTTCCGCGGTCCGTTCGGTGCCCTTCCACACGACCGGGCCGGTGGTGGTGAACTCGCCCCGGTCGGTGACCTTGAAGTCCTCCCACAGCAGCGCCTTGAGCAGCCGCCGCCTGGCGGCGGGGTCGTCTACGTGGATGACCTGCTGGAGGATCTCGCTGGTGTTGACGCCGATCAGGTTGATCTCGACCGAAGGGTTGTCCGCGTCGGAAACCCGGATCTCCCCGAACTCCCCGCCCAGTTCGCGCAGCGTCCGGGCGACCATCTTCTGCTCCTGGCCGGGGATCATCGCGCCGATGGACCCGTGGTTGAGCGCGGCCAGCCGGGTCGCGGTCAGCGCCCGCAGCGCCGGGACGTTCGGCACCAGCGCCGCCAGCAGCAGCGACTTGACCACCAGGTCGTCAGCGCGGAACGCGTGCCGGGCAGGCAGGCGGCCCGCCTGCTCCTCGGACAGGCCATGCTTGCGCAGCAGGTACTCCCGCACCCGCTGATAGAACCGCTTCGCCTGCTCGAACTCGTCGCGCAGCTTGTCGCTGAACGGCCGGTCGCCACCACGGGCGAGGACGTCAAAGATCGCACCGAGCGGCATGAGCTGCCCGACCGGCAGCGTGTCCCGGTAGTCGACCAGCAGTTGCTGCATGAGCTTGAGCGCCGTCCGCTCCCGCTGCAAGGCGCCGGACACGTCCACCATTGCGTGCACGAACGCCGGGCTGAACGGATAGGCCGCACGGAACTCAGCCCGGCTGCCCTCGCCGCCTTGGGCGTCCAGCAGCGCCTCCCACACCTCCGGCCTGCTCCGCTCCGCCTGGGCGAAAGCCGCATCCAGTGCGTCCTTCGCGGCCTGGTCCTTGGGCCGCAACAGCCGGGCCTCCACGATCGCCGGCAGGTTCGAGTCCGCCAGCCGGATCCGGTCGAACCGGCCATCCCAGTACTTGAGCGTGTCGAACAGGCTCGCCGTGGTCGCGCCCGCGGTGTCCTGCCCGACAAGCTCCCGCAGGTCCCGCTGGCGGGGCAGGAAACTGATGATCGGGGCGGGCCGCTCGTGCTCGGCCGACTCGACCAGCTTGGACACCTTCTGCGCCTCGGCCTTGATCCTGGTCGGGTCACCGATATAACTGGACAGCCACAGCACGATCTCGTCGAGCAGCAGCACCACCGCGTCCACGTGCAGCACGTCCCTGGCGTGCCGGCTGATCTCCGCGAGCCCCTTGTCCAGTTCGATGAACGATTCCGAGGTGCCGCTCACCGCCTGGACATAACTGCGGTAGTGGGTGGCCAGCAAGTCGCCCACCAGCCGCCTGCGGTCCTTGTCGCCGGGCACCGCCGCGAACGCCGCGTCCAGGCCGGCCGGATCCCAGCCCACCTCACCCCACTCGTCGTCCACCGGCATGCTCGCCAGGAACTTCTCATCCCCGAGCGTGGCGCGCAGCCGGCGGGCGTCACCGAGCAGCACATCGTCGCGGTAGACCACCGGCAGCGGCGCGTCCGGATGGAGCCTGCGGACATGGTCGACGTAGCCGCCGAGGACCGCCGACTCCAGCGAGATCGAATCGATCATGTGGTACGGGACCAGCAGGAACGTGCGGCCCGCCAGCCACCTGTCGTGCTTGCCGACCACCTCCGCGAGCTTCGCCTTGCCGCGAGCCTCCGGGTCGCCGCGCAGAATCGCGTGCAGCACCGCAAGGAAATGGCTCTTACCTGACCCGAAAGAGCCGTCCAGGTACGCCGCGCGCGAAGTGCGGCCCTCCACCGCCGACTGGATCATCCCCAGCGCGTCGTCGAACTTCTCGGCCAGCTGGTCGGTCACCACATAGTCGCGGATCGTGGACCGCTCACCGACACCCTTGGACAGGGTGAGCACGAAGTCCCCGGCGAGCACCCGCTCGGGAATGTCGATAAGATCGCGCAGGAGTTCAGCGGTCATGGCCAGTGCCCCTGTCTAGCTGTCGGTGGCCGCGTTCGCGGCGATGGTTGCACCGGAACGGGACGGACGCCCCCGGCCGGACGCCGACGGCCGCCAGGCGGCCAGGTCGCCGCCGGTCGCCCCGCAGCGGCGCTGCTGATCTTCGAGATAACCGGCGTAGGCGTCGGCCGGGCTCATCCCGAACGCAGGATCCACCTCGCCATGCCATTGCCGCACCCACGGCATCACCTCGGCCAGCCCGGCGATCAGCGGGATCACCCGGTCGCGGCCCCAGCCGTCCCGGGTGGCCCGGTCCTCGATGATCGTCATCAGCGCGTGCGCCTGCTCGCGGTGATCCCAGCCCGCCCAGCCGAGCAGCAGCGACCCGTCCCCGTCCGGGCTCGCCAGCGGGTAGGAGATGAACCGCTCCTTCGGAACATCCAGCTTGCCACGATTCGACCAGTACGAGCCCTTGCGGAAATCGGCCGAGGTGTACTTGGGCGGGACCGGGATATTGAGCCGCTGGCCGGTGGCATCCTCCTCACGCTGCTTCTCCCAGGTGTCCTCCCACTGCTGGCGCTTGCGCAGCCCCGTGTCCTTGTAGCGCATCGCCGCCAGGTAGGGCACATGCTCGGCGTCGGTGATACCGGCGACTACCTCGGCCAGATCCGCGTCCGGCCCCGCATACAGCCGGGCCACCGACACGAAGTCGGCATCACCCCGCAACCGGTCCGCCAGCCGGTTCACCGTCATCGGGCGGGGTTCCTCGACGCCGCTGTCGCTCGGCGTGAACCACAGGTCCCGCCGCTCGCAGCGATCCAGCAGCCAGGCCCGCAACGCCGCCGACTCCTTCTTCCCCCACGGCTCGGCCTGCCAGCGCCGCTTGCACTCAGGCCGCTCGATCAGCGCCAGATCCCGGCGCCGCCCGATCACCTCAATCCGCCGCTGCACCACCTCCCGGTAAGCCTGCGGCCAGTGCGAGGGGATCTCCGTGATCGGAGTGGACCCATGCCGGGCGAACCACTGCGTCTCTACCTCGCCCGCCGCCATGCGCTGAGCCAGCACGATCTCGAATGCGCGCTCGCCCAGTCGCAACTCCGGAAGTCCATCTGGGTCTGTGCGAAGTTCAGCAGCCTCCTGTTCAGACAGCAGCCCATATATCCGGTAGACCTCCCAGTCCAACTCCTCCTGCAACGCGATCATCTGCCCCCGGATGCGGATATGCTCGACACGAGCCTCATTTAGCCGCTCCAGGGTCGGGAGCGCCGCCTTGCACACCGCCAGTGGTTCGACGGTTCTCACTCGCTGCGCCAGCCCATCCAGCGCTCGCCCGAATTCCAGAGGCAGCTTGCCGGGTAGCGGAACCTCTTCCACATTGGAGGAATTGAAGTTGTAGCGCTCCATCCACTGCTCGGGCTGGATGCCACGTCCGATTCCGCTACCGCCTTTTGCGCCGCACTGCTGCCGCAGCCAGAAGCAGATGGTGGAGCTGTTGAGCACCCCGAGCAGAGCAAGGTGGTCTTCCTCGCTCGCGCTCTCTGGAAGCTTGATCACAGGCGCAGACTGTTTGAAGACTTTCCCGCCACGATCCAAAACGAAATGGTTGTGTGTGGCAACTTCGGCAAAAGTAATTGACAAGGGGGTCGTTAGCTTGTTTGAGTAGAGTTCTTGCCATTCGTACCATGTGAGGCCACGCTCCAGCATTGGTGTGCCGAAACGGCGGCGATGTGAAATGGCGGTTCGGTAGGTGGTCAGTAGTTTCTCTGACCCCTTAAGCTCCCCCAGATCGCGGACCTTGAAGTCGTCTGTATACACCCACACCGAGTCGAACACGGGCACTGCGTTGAAATCCCTAATGACATCACCGGTGATCAATGGCCGGGTTAGGGGTACATGTAGCCGTTCAGCGGCACCGTTCCGGGGCAGTAGGTAGAGATCATCTTCCCCGGTTACTGACGTGATTCCGATTGACTGTGCACGTGAAACCATCGAGTCCAGCTTCGTATTCTCAAGCTCTTGGAAGAGGTCTCCTGCGCCACCGCCGCTAAGACTCCAGGGATGAGTGGCGAGGCGGCCACGTGGAAGGTCCACTACTGTGACCCAGTCGCTCTCGCTACCCGGTTGGCCGATCTGGTCGAGGATCGCGCGCCATACGAACCCTTTGGCTGGATCTTCCGGCTCCATGGGCTCGCCGTGTATACGAAGCACTGCCCGAACCGGGCGAGGCGTTGGGAGCATGTTACGGCCGAAGAGGATCACGGTGGGAGTGCCATGACCGGGGATGAAGGCGCCGGACGTGTCGATGACGTGAGTCAGTTCCGCCTTCTGTGCGAAGAAATCTTCGATCAATTTCTTGCCGAACTCCCGCTTCATAAATGAGTCAGAGGTGATCTGACCGATATAGCCGGCTCGCCGACGGTCACCGGCGGCGACCCTGGCCAATTGGAAGAATCTGTAAGAAAACGGGACTGTGAGGACGTATTTGCCCACGCAAACCCTGCGGTATGCGGCCCGGTAGTTCTCTCTTTCCCGTTCGTCGCGCACCCTGATATAGGGAGGGTTGCCCACGACGACGTGGTAGGAGTTCACGCCGAGGATGTCGACGGAGCTGATGTAGTCGCCGACATCCTCTGATCGGTAAGTGAAGACTCCGCTCGCGCCGAACAGTTCACCTTGCTCGCCTGCGCCGCCGCGGCCGTGCAGGAGGGAGTCGCCGACGGCGATGTTGAGGGGGAAGTCGTGGGCGTCGGCGAGGCGCTTGACGTCGCCAGCCTTCATGACGGCTAGGAGCAGGCGGAAGCGGGCGACGGAGACTGCGAACGGGTTCTTGTCCACGCCGTGCAAGCCGGACAGGATGCGGGTGATCCGGTCCCAGGGGTCCATCGCGGGGGCGTGCTGCTCCCAGCGGTCGTTGAGCCTGCGGAACGCGCCGAGCAGGAAGTGGCCGGAGCCGCAGGCGGGGTCGATGACCCGCAGAGTCCGGGGCAGGTCGGGGCGGGCCCGTGGCGGGTCGGGTTCTAGGCCGAACTCGTCGATCGCCGGGTCGAGGGTGAGGTCGAGGATGAATTCTTCGACGAACTCGGGGGTCTGGAGCAGGGCGTAGGTCTTCTTGGCGTGTTCGGACAGGTCCTGGTAGAGGTCGCCGAGGAATCGGGTGTCCCAGCCGGGGTCGATGAAGTCGTGGACGACCGGCGCGTCCCCGGACTCGCCGCGTTTGCGCCAGAAGGCGAGCAGGTCCTTGGCCGCCTGGTGCGAGGGGGTAATCCGCCACATTGGGTTGTGGGCGCGGTCGAACAGTCCGGCCGCCACCGGGGAGGCCTGGGACATGTCCTCGAACCCGGCGACGATCCAGTCCCGGTCGGTCAGGTGCGGGTGGCGCTCGAAGAACTCCTGCTGCCGTTCGGAGGCGACCGCCAGGCGTTCCCCCGGTCCGGCCAGGTAGGGCACATCGATGAGGCCGTTGTCCTCGCAGAACCGCAGGAACACTGTGCCGAGTACCCAGGCGACCGCGGCCTGGGTGACCTCCCCATCCAGCCAGGTTTCGTAGGTGGCTGCCGTCCGCTCAGCCTTGTGTGCCTGCTCCCATTCGGTCTGCAGGGCCGTCGAGAACTCCCGTTCCTGCCCGGCGCGCTGGCGCAGATCCGCCTCCAGCATCTTGACCTGGGGTTTGAGGTCGATGAGCAGGGCAGCCTTGACGATCACGAGGCTCTCCGTTCGGCGCGTGATGGGGTGGCGGAGCGGATGACGACCTGCTCGCCGTCGCCGAGTGTCCCCACGATGTGCCCGTCCAGCAGGGCGGGATGGCGGGGGTCCTCCATGGGGCACAGCAGCCACAGGCCGTGCGGCCTCTCGTCAGCCTGCCGCGCGGCCGAGGCGAGCCGTGCCAGCAGTTCCATGCCACCGGGGTAGCGGGCGAGGGGGGTGGCGTCGTGCAGGAGCACGACCCCCGGCTGGGCACCGACGTGGGCGCCGATCCGCTCCCACGCGGTGTCCACCAGCTTGCCGAAACCCACCTGCGCGGTCGGGGCCGCGTCCGCCGAATCAGCGGCGAGCACGCTCTCCCAGCGGGGCTTGCCGCGCTGCGTCACGAGGTCGCGCAGTGCCGACACGAACAGGCGGGCCACCGGCGCCGGCGTGACCCCGTCCATCCGGGCCAATTCGGCGGTCACCGCGACCGCCTCGTTCACCCTGCTCTTGACCACCAGGAAGCCACCGCGCTCGGCGGCGGTCCGCAGCCGCAGCCGGGCCTCGGCGTCCTGCCCGGCGTCTCCGTCCAGGCTGAGCGAGGTCGGTCCCCTGGTGCTCGACCAGGCGGGGACCAGCGTCCCGCCCGGGGCGCGGTACCGCTGCCTGCCGTCGGCCCCGGTTGTCACGTCGACGCGGTGACCCAGGCCGATCAGGATCTTCCGCAGTTCGCCCGGTTCTGGCAGGCCGGTGAGCTCGGGGAAACGAGCCAGCACCCGCTCCCGCAACTGGTCCGGCTCGATGCCCGGATCGGCGAGGTAGCTGGCTGCCTGGGACAGCTGCAATGCCCGGGCGGCGCTGAGGCTGCGCGGATACAGCTCCAGCCGGGCGGTCATCGCCGCGTCCCTGGAGGCGCCCACGGCGAGCGCCACCAGGTCGGTGTCGGCCAGGGCCGGCATGCCCGCCGGGCGTTCGACTTCAGTGAGCCGTTGCCGGGCGGCCGCGCCGCCCGGCAACGGCTCACCGTCCGCGAGATCCACGAGTTCGTCCGCGGTCACGCCGAGGTTGATCGCGTAGTCGAACAGTTCCTCTTCGGTCGGCAGGCTCGGGTCGCCTTCGACCACCGAGGCGATCAGCACGTTTCCGTGGGGGCTGCGGCGCTGGGCCAGCCGCGGGTTCTCCAGGTGCTCCTCGGTCGTGATCGCGGCACGCAGGCACGCCTGTGCCACGGCAAGCCGGGCGGCGGCGTCGCCGAGCGCACATCCGCGTTCGGCCAGCAGTGCGGCGGCCAGATGCCCGGACTCCATGACCCGGCCATGCTGGTCCAGGATCTCCCGCACCGTCTTCCGCAGCGCGGTCACCGCCGGGAGGCTCTTGGTCCAGCGATCCCGCGCCTTGGCGAGCAAGCTGGCGACATCGGGCGGGCTGAGCGCTGCCTGCGCGGCGATCACGGACTGCGGCGCCCAGGCGGGGACGGGGGCGGGCTGCCCATCGGCGTCCGGCAGGGCCAGCACGAGCCGGATCACCCGCACCTCGGCTGGGTTGCTGCCGGTTTCTCTGGGGACGAGCTGGGCTGCTACCTCATCGAGGCTGAGCGTGGCCGGGTCCACCTCGGCCGACGTGGTCTTGGGTGCCTGCGGGGAGCGCTCGGCAACCTGAAGCTGCTGCCGCCATTCCCGGGCCCGCTTGAGCAACTCGTTGCGCGGGCCGAGCCCTGCCCCGCGTAGCCGCTGCACCCGGGCGGCTGGGATCTTGACCAGCTCACCGACCGTGGACACCTTGAGCTGGTCTTCCGCAGCCGACAGTGCCCGTGACGACAGGCCCGCCGCCACCAGCGGGGTGGCTGCCTCCACCTGGGCCGCCGACAGGGCCCTGGCTTCGGCGGGGGAGGAGGGCTCGGCGTCGACGGTGCGCGGTGTTGTCGCGGGCCGGGCTTGATCCAGGTCCCGGAAGACGTCGGACCACGCGTGCTCCATGTCGGCCAGCGAGACATGCCGTTTGGCGGGGTCACGCTGCAGGGCTTCCGAGAAGAAGGCGGCCAGCCGCTCCCGCAACTGCGGGTCGAAGGCGTCCTCGGCAAGTTGCGGCAGTTGCTCGGACGGGTCGAGGAGCTTGGCGTCCACGATCGCGTCTCCCCAGGACGGCAGTTCCCCGCTGGCCATCTCATGGAGTGTCACCGCGACGGCGTAGCGCTCCGCGGCGGCGTCGAACTCCGGCCTGCGTTCGGTACCCAGGAACGGATCCAGGTAGAGGGGAGTGCCTGCCTGCGTCGCGCGGGTGGTGGTATCGGCGAGCGAAAAATCGAACAGGACGAGGCGGTAGCCCTTCTTCGGGGGCCTGCGCAACGCCAGGTTGTCGGGCTTGATGTCGCGATGCCAGGCTCCCTCGCTCTCCAGGTACTCCACCACCTGGAACAACTGGGTGCCGAGGCTCTCCAGATCGCCGATCGGGAACCGGCCCTCGTTACGCAGGTACTGGCCGACGGTCTGCTCCCCGGCCCGATCCACGATCAGGACGGTGCGCTCTCCGATCGCGAGCGGGCCGTCGATCCACCGCACGATGTGCGAGTCGCGGAGCCGGCGCAGCTGGGCGGCCTCGTGCGCGAGCCGCGTCCGGGCGGCCTCGGTGAGCGCCACCTTGTAGACGCGCTCCTCCCCGTCCTTCGTCATCAGCAGCGCACGGGCGGTGGAGCCCTTGCCGAGCACTCCCGCGACCTCCCAGCCATCCACCATCACGCCCTTGGTCGCGGTCAGCAGGTCGGGGATCTCGTCCCGGTCTGGCCGGGTGAGCTCCTCCTCCACCAGGTCCAGGTAGCCGAGGAAGTCCCGCACCGACTCGAAGCGGTCGCTCGGCTGAACGGCCGTCGCACCCTTGACCAGGTCGTCCATCGACGGGCTGATCTGGTCTGCAACAGCCGAGGGCACGAGGGCGCGCTCGCTGGCGAGACGGGCGGCCAGTCCCTTGGCGGACCCGGCGGGTGGCTGGCCGGTGAGGATCAGGTGGGTGAGCGCGCCCAGGCCGAACACGTCCAGCAGGGTGGCGTCGCAGTCCGGGTTACCGAACTCGGGTGCTAAGTAGGCGGCGGCCGACGCGTCCACGTGCGCGCCGAGCGCCGTTGCCCGGCCAGAGGCCATCGCCGTGTGCGGGGATGAAGACCCGCCACCGGGCCGGGCCGACACCTGCCAGTCGCAGATCCGCAGCCGCGGGTAGCGCCCGTCCATCTCCACGTAGACGCTGCGGGCAGCCAGCGCCCGGTGGTAGAGGTGGCGGCGGTGCGCATGGTCGAGGGCCTCGGCAAGCTGGCGGACCATCTCGACCCTGGTCTCCACCGGGATCTGCGCGCCATGCTCGGCCATGAAATGGTCGAGGCGCTGCCAGTCCTTGCCGTGCCGGAAGATGATCGCGGGCCCCGCTTCATGCTCATCGCTGAACTGCTCCGCCCGCACGATCCCCTCATGCGCGATTCCCTGCAGGGCCAGGTACTCGCGGCGGGCAGCGCGGCGGGCCGACTCCCGCTCCTCCTTGGGAGCGTCCCGGCCGGACAGGTAAATGCGGATCCGGCGGGGCTGGTCACCAGGGAGTGCCGTGTTCTGCGCGAGGTAGTCCTCCCAGGTGGGCCCGGTGTCGAACGCGCGCGGTTCGAGCTGGAACGGGCCCATCTTGCGCTGCTTGCGCAGTCCCTGGATGCCGACCTTGTCCAGCAGACGGTGAAGCTGGCGGGAGAAGGCCGGGTCCACCCGGCTCGCAGCGTTGCGCGGAGACTTGCCGAGCAGGTCAGACCAGATGCCCTCAAGCCCGGTGCGGGCGGTGAGCTTGTCCCGGCCGTAGACGTGGATACGCTGCACTTCGTCGAATTCGCAGCGCAGGTCCGGGGCGGACAAGAACACAGCCGCCTGGATGTAAGGAATGCGCATGTTCAGGCGGAGCGTCCTCGCCGCCCATTCGAGCTGGGTCTTCAGTTCCTTGCACTTGCGGTCGGTCAGGTGCAGCGGGTTCTCGATCGTGCGCAGCCGGTCGGCGCCCTGGAACAGCCACGTTGAGCCCTGGTTGGTGGCCCGCCCGGGCTGGCTTTTGATCTCGACCAGGAACAGGCCGCCGGGGGTCGCGATGAATAGGTCCACCTCGCGGATGTGGCCGCCCTGCGCGGTGAAGGTGAAGGTCTGCCAGGCCCGGTACGGCTCGGCGGCCGGCATCTGGTCACGGATGTGCTTGAGCGCGTCCTCTTCCCATGGGAAGTCCGACCGCGGTCCCCACCAGCGGTTCCCGGCCCCAGCCATTCCGCGTTCCCCTCCCCAAGCTCTGAAAGCACCATATGGGGGCGGCCGCCAACGCAGATGTAGCGATCCTGACATATTGACCGCACCGTGACTTCAAGGCCCGGCTACCATGCATCACGCGCATGGAAGCAAGGTATGGTGCGGGTATGACATCGTCCACGGTCCGCGGGGAACTCATCGAGACGCTTGAGGAGATACTGCGGCTGCAGGAGCGGCTGGTGGCCGAGGCGCGCGATCCGGCGGTGTCGGCGGTTGAGCTGGTGGCGCAGGTGAACGTGCTGGAGCGGCTCGATGAACGCCGCGACGGACTACTGGGGGAGCTTCGGCGGGAGGCGAGTGCCGGCCTGCGGGCGGCGCGGCCCGGGTCGTCCATCCGTGAGGTCGTGCTTGAAGCGCTGCATGAGTTGCGCTGGCCGCAGAACGCGGGGTTCCTGGAAGAGTACCTATGGGCGACCCGCACGCTGCAGCTGGACAGCCGCGCGTTTGCGCCGTTGCGCCGGGATGAGCGGCGGGCGTGGCAGCGGGCGCCGGGAGCTCGCAGGGCCTACGTCGCACCGGCGCTGAACCCGGATGGGTCGGCGAACCCGCGCTGGGTCACCAGCACGGCGTGGGACCTTGACCGGCGGGTGGTGGCGTCAGAGCAGACCGAGGAGCTGTTCAATCTGGAGAAGATCCTGGCGCTGACCGGACGGCCCGGGGCGGCGGTTGATGAGGCCCGCCCGCGCCGCCCGGAGGACGCACTGCTGGAGGATTACGCCGAACTGCTTGACGTTGAGCCGCCGCCGGTCACCGCCGACGCCGAGGAAGCCGCCGGGTGGCGCGCTGATGTCCGCAAGCGGGCCGCTGCCCGGATCGGGGAGATCCGTGAGCAGGACGAACCCCGCCGGAAGAAGATCGCGGCCCGGCTCGCCAGCCGCCCGGAAGGGGAGCAGTTCTGGGGGCGCAGCCCGCGTTCCTAGCCTGCGCCGTGCACCTCCCTGGCATGTGTCGTGAACGTACGAGCCGACGCGAGAACGGTCTTGTCTGACCTGCGCATCCCTGCCTGCTGCTGACCTCCTCTTCTGCCTGCCTGAACGGTTATGCCGCAGCCGGATCCTTCTTTCCATGTTGACTTTCCATGGAAGATCCATGTAACTTCTCCATGGAAAGCCGACACCCGGCGTGAAGGGTGCTGGCACCATCACGAAGGAGACTTGTGATGCTGACCTCGATCAACCGCAGCACTGAGTACACGCCCCGCACGGCCGCGAAAGGCCGGCGACGCTACCCCGCCCGTACGCTGCACCTCATCGACGTGGAGAACCTGGCTGGCACCGGGGTACCTGGCCGGGACCAGGTCGGCGCGGTCCACTCCTGGTACGGGCGGCGGGTTGGCTTTGGCGCCGTTGATCACGTCGTGGTCGCCTGCAACCACCTGGCCCTGGCGGACACCGCGCTCGGCTGGCCCCACGCGCGCTACCGGGTCCGTTCCGGCCCTGACGGCGCCGACCTTGAACTGCTCGACGTCCTCTATAACGAGAACGTCGCGGAGCGGTACACCCAGTTCGTGATCGCCTCCGGCGACGGCGTCTTCGCCGCGGCGGCTGCCAGCCTGGCCACCGCCAGCCGCTGGGTCACCGTGGTCAGCCGCCGCGAATGCCTGTCCACCCGCCTCAGGCTGGCCGCCTGCGACGTGATCTACATCGATGCCACAGAACCCGCCATCGATGCTGTCCGCCGGCCTCGCCCCGAGGTCGCCTGAAAGTGGCTGACAAGGCAGTAACCGGAAATGTCGGCCTGCGCGTCTACAGTCAGGGCGGCGGCCTGGTTCAGACCCTGGATGGGTCACAAGAACGTTGCGTGTTCACACAACCCTGGGAGGGCTGCGTGTCCAGGTCAGCTATGGGAGAGTCGCTATGACCGCGGCTGGCCCGGTGCCCCCGGTCGGCGATCGCCGGGTAGACCTTGTCAGCCGGGCCGTCAAGACGTGGACCGGTGAACTCGTCGACCTCGGTGGCCGGAACACGCTGCTGTACTACCGGGATCTGAAGCAGGGAACCCTCGACATCGGCCCTGGCTCTGGGGCGAGCACGGTGGCTGTCGACGCCCTGCTGTCGTCCCAGACGGTGCGGCTGTCGGTCATGTTCGGGGACCCCGCGCTCACGGCGGCTGCGCGGCGGGCACGCACCGTCAAGGCGAAGGCAACCGAGAACTACGAGGAGCGGGGCCTGCAGACCCTGTTCCTGGCGTGGGGCATGGCGACGTGGACCAACTCCCGCGGCGCGGCCACCCCTGCCGCGTCGGTGCTGCTCCGGCAGGCGGCCCTCAATCCGCGGACCGGGGCTGGTGAGGACTTCGATGTCGGCCTGCCAGGGGAGTGGGAGGTCAACCCGACCCTGCTGCACCTGCTCAAGACCGAGTACCGGATCGAACTCGACCGGGACGACCTGGCGGAACTTCTCGACCAGGAGGCAGCGCCGCCAGACCCAGCGCTGCTTTTCGAGAGACTCACCAAGGCGTGCTCGGATGTTGCGGGCTTCTCGGTGACCCCGCGCATCGTTATGGGTAATTTCTCTTACGTCAAGCTGCCCATGGTGCTCGACCTTGAGACTGCGGCGGACACTCTGCTCGGCTCCGAGCTGATCTCCGCGATCGCCGGGGACGAGGAGGCCCGCGCCGCGGTACGTGCCCGTCACCCGGCCGTGGGCCTCAGCCAGCCTGACACCGTCCCGCTCGCGGACGAGTTCCTGGTCCTGGACGCCGACGCCAGCCAGTCCTATGCCATCAACTGTGCCGTTGGTGGCGCTGATCTGGTCATCGAGGGGCCACCCGGCACCGGCAAGTCACAGACGATCGCGAACCTGATCGCCACCTTGTCAGCCCGCGGGCAGCGCATCCTGTTCGTGGCAGAAAAGCGCGCCGCCATCGACGCGGTCCTGGACCGGCTTGCCAGGGCCGGGCTGGCGGACCTCGTGCTCGACCTGCACGACGGCGCAGGATCGAAACGGAAGCTGGCCGCCGACCTGGCCCGCACGCTGGAGCGGACAGCAAGCATCGCCAAGCCCGACCTGACCGCCCAGCATGAAAGCCTGCTCCGGCACCGGCAGGTCCTGGCCGCCAGATCCGAAGCGCTGCACGCGGTCCGCGAACCCTGGGGCATCAGCGCTTACGACCTTTACTCCAGGCTGTCCGGGATCCCAGCTAACGCGACGTCTACCCAGCGGCTCCCCGCTTCTGTGCTCGACCGGCTCGACGAACGCGCCTTCCGGCATGCCAGAGAGGATCTGCGCTCTTTCATCGGCCTCGGGGGGATAACCGTCTCCGGGCAGAACAGCCCGTGGGCGGGCGCGTTCGCCGCCGACACGGTCACCACCGAGCACGGTGCCGCCGCGGCCCTCGATGTGGTCCGGACCCTCGCCAGTCACACACTGCCGCAGACCATCGCGCGCCTGGAACGGGCCATCGCTGACTGCGGCTTGTCCGCTCCCGGAAGTGTCGAGTCGTGGATCGGCACGCTCAGCCTCCTCAACGGTGTCGCCGGGAGCCTGGCTGTCTTCGACCCCGCTGTCTTCGACGCCTCCCTCGACGAACTCGAGGTCGCGCTGGCCCCGGGGAGCGGCGGCGCATTCAGCCATATCCGGACGTGGGTCGCCAGCAGTGGATACCGGCGCGCGCGCAAGCAGGCGCTGAGCCTGTGGCGTGCGGGCAAACCGAAGCCGGCGGTCCTGTACGCGTCGGTCGCAGCCGCCGCAGGCCAGCGTGCCGACTGGCGGCAGGCGGCGGTCGGTGATGGGCGGCCGCATCTGCCCTCCGACCTGGCCGGAACAGAGGGCGCGTTCGGGCAGTTCTGCGTCGAATTGCAGACGCTGGCCGGCTGGGAAGGCACCGGCAGCCTGGCGAAGCTGTCGATTCCCGAACTTCAGGCCCACCTGCAGGCCCTGCTCGCTGATGCGCAGACTCTCTACAAGCTGCCCGAGCTATCGCGGCTGCGTACCGCTTTGCGCGGCGCGGGCCTGTGGCCGCTGG
>Ga0307374_10007515_pt1 | contig 16556 bp, 16 predicted proteins | sample OX3MG_FD_202532 | JGI IMG/M metagenome (GOLD analysis project Ga0307374, IMG submission 202532) | Soil microbial communities from Risofladan, Vaasa, Finland - OX-3 | ecosystem: Environmental > Terrestrial > Soil > Coastal area > Acid sulfate soil | place: Finland: Risofladan, Vaasa | collected... | reverse complement strand
TATGCTCAGAGGACGTGAGCGACCTGATAGATTTGACGCGGAAGTTCCGTTCCATATGGCCTCATCTGGATGAACGGACCCGTCGTGTCACGGCTGCGAATGAAGCGATGAGCTTGGGATTCGGAGGCGTCTCCCTGGTGCATCGCGCCTGTGGGTTGTCGCGCCAGGCGATTGCTCGGGGAATTCGACAGATCGAATCCGGAAAGGCGCTCACGGGCCGAGTGCGCCGAGCGGGCGCGGGCCGCAAGTCGATCGTGAGCGGCGACCCGAAGTTGCTGGAGGCGCTCGACGCGATGATCGAGGGAGACACGCGGGGGGATCCGGAGTCTCCCCTGCGATGGATCTGCAAGAGCACGCGTGTGATTGCTCGGCAGCTCGAGCAACAACAGCACCCGCTGAGCCACGTGAAGGTCGCCCAGCTCCTTCACGATCAGCACTACAGTTTGCAGGGCAATCGCAAGACTGAGGAGGGTGCGGATCACCCCGATCGCGATGCACAATTTCGGTACATCAGTGCCCAAGTCAAAGCTGCACTCAGAGAGACGGTTCCCGTGATCTCGGTGGATACCAAGAAGAAGGAACTCATTGGGAACTACGAGAATAAAGGCCGACAATGGCTGCCGGGGAAAGAGCCGATCAAGGTGCAGGGTCACGATTTCCCCGGGCCGAGTGTGCCGCGTGCCTATCCGTACGGCGTCTACGACATAGGACGCAATGCCGGATTCGTCAACGTCGGAACAGACCACGATACCGGAGCCTTTGCGGTGGCTTCCATTCGTGGCTGGTGGCGCTCGGAGGGAAAACGAATCTACGCAAATGCCAAGCGGATTGTGATCACGGCCGATGGAGGTGGCAGCAACGGCTGGCGGTTGCGGCTTTGGAAATTGGAGCTGCAGAGGTTCGCGGATGAGACGGGGTTGCTCGTTGCGGTGTGTCATTTTCCCCCGGGCACCAGCAAATGGAACAAAATAGAGCACCGGCTGTTCTCCTTCATCTCATCGAACTGGCGCGGTGAGCCATTACGAGACTATGAGACTATTGTGAATTTGATCGCCAGGACAACCACGGCAAAGGGGTTGAAGGTTACTTGTCGCTTGGATCATCGCAAGTATCCAACGGGCCGCAAGGTCAGCGATGAGGAGATGAAGCTCTTGAACCTGAAGCCCAGTCGGTTTCACGGGGAATGGAACTACGTCATCCAGCCGAGACTCACATAGTTGACATCTTTAATTATTAACGGCTCCTTAGACGTCTTTGCGATTCAGTAGCGCCGCCGATCACAACGCTGCATTTCTTAGCCGCGACGCGTTTGCGATTACCGAGACCGAGCTCAGGCTCATCGCCGCGCCGGCCATCATCGGGCTGAGCAGCCAGCCGAACAACGGATACAACACTCCGGCCGCCAGCGGAATGCCCGGTGCGTTATAGAGAAAGGCGAGCAGCAAATTCTGCCGGATGTTGCGCATGGTGGCGCGACTGAGGCGGATGGCCTGAGCGATGCCGCGAAGGTCGCCCCTCAGCAGCGTCAGTGCCGCGCTTCGCATCGCCACATCGGAACCGGTGCCCATGGCAATGTCGACGTCCGCTTCGCTGCGGGCCGCCGCCTCGTTGATGCTGTCGCCCGCCATCGCGACATGTGCGCCCTCGGCCCGCAGCTTCTTGATATAGGCGGCCTTGCCGCCGGGGCTGATCTGCGCCTCCACCCCCATGAGCGCGGGAAGGTTGCGCTCGAGCGGAGCCTCGCGAAGGTGCTCATCCATGGCGTGAAAGCCGCTCAGCATCGCCCGGAAGTTCTCCGACCCTATGGCGATCATGCTCGACAGCCCGATCGCCGAGTCCATTGAGTAGCGTCCGCCCACCCAGTCCCAGAAGCCGAACATATTCGTGGTGTCGATGCCGAACTTCGCGACTTCCGCCGAATTGGTCGATACGGCGACGAAGTGTCGGCGCACCGCCCGATCGTCACCCAGCTTGCGCAGATTCCAGGCGCGCGCGGTGCGGGCATTCGTCAGCGTCTCCAGCGACGTGAAGGTCTTCGAGCAGATGATGAACAGCGTCTCTTCGGGGTCCAGACCGCGCGTCGCTTCCGCGAAGTCGGTGCCGTCCACGTTCGAGACGAAGCGCAACGACATCGAGGCCGTCGACGACAACACGTTCGGTCTCAGGCGCGCGCAGCGCGATGTGCAATACAGCGCGCTTCTCAGTCACGTTGATGCGCACACCGGTAAACATCGCCTCGATACGCTGACGTAGACCACATTCCTCGGCCAGTCCCACCAGCAGCCGCATCGTCTCGTCCGTGATGCGGTTCTTGGAGTAGTCGAGGTAAATGCCGCCCGCCTCCAAGGTCAACCGCTCGCCCGGACGAGGATCCTCCGCGAGCAACTGCCGCAGATGCAGATCGGCAACCGCGTGGTAATGCTCGATGAGTGCCTTCCAAGCCGGGCGCTCGGTCAGGTGTTGCGCGCGGACGCCGACGCTCGCTTGCATGCCGCTCATGCCCGTCTGGCCGTTGTCAGAGCGGTGCTCTTCGAGGCGATGCGGTCCAGCAAATCGCCCCAGGATTCCGCAAAGGCCCTCGCGCCTTCGCGCTGAAGCTCAGCGGCCAGGGCGTCGATGTCGATCCCGGCACGAACAAGCTCGGCGAGCACCGCTTCCGCATTGCCGCCATCGAGTCGCATCGCGCCCGTTACCTTTCCATTATCTGCAAAAGCGAGTAGCGTCTTCTCCGGCATCGTGTTGACCGCAGCGGGAGCCGCGAGCCCTTCGACATAAAGTACATCGGCGGCTGTAGGGTCCCTGGTCCCAGTGCTAGCCCATAGCAGCCGCTGCGGTCGGGCACCCGCGGCGGCGAGTTTTAACCAACGCGGTGACGCCGGCAATTCGCGGTACGCCTTGTACGTACGCATGGCGACGGCAATGCCGAGCCGATTGCGAAGCTCCGCGGGGACCTTATCCTTGACGGCCACGTCCCAGCGACTGACAAACAGCGACGCCACGGAGCCGACGCATGGATCACGACCGGCGGCAAGGCGACGCTCTATACCGCGCATGTACGCTTCGGCCGCTGCGACATAGTGCTCGCGGCAGAACAGCAGGGTGACGTTGACCGGCACACCCCGAAGATCGCCTCCTCGATCGCCGTAGCGCCTGCGCGGGTGCCCGGGATCTTGATGAAGAAATTGCGGCGTCGCGCCCGCGCGCGCAGGTCTATCGCCGCCTTGACCGTGCCTGCCAAGTCATCCGCCAGCAGGGGCGAGACCTCCAGCGACACCCACCCGTCCATGGCGTCGGTGGCGTCGTGGATCGAACGGAATACATCTGCCGCCCGCGTCAGGTCCTCCAGCGCCAGCTCGAAGAACAGCGCCTCGCCCGACTTGCCGGCAGCCGCCTTTTCCCGGATGGCCTCCTCGTACACACCCGCAATCTCGATAGCCTGATCGAAGATGGTTGGATTGGAGGTCAGTCCGCTCACCGCGAAATCCCTGAGGTAACGGCTCAGCGTGCCGCTTGTCAGCAAGGCCCGTGTAATGTTATCGAGCCAAAGGCTCTAGCCGAGCTCATGAAGCTGCTGGGTTGCTTTCATGTCGTCTCCTGTTTTCCATCCACGGCCCCGAACGATAGCTTTCTGGTCCGGCGTTGCCCGACACAATCCCCTCGCATTGAGCAGCCAGGGCGCCCTTGCACCAGTCACCTGGACACTCCGATCGTCACTGGCCAGTGTTCCGCAGTTCCGTCTCTCGCGAGGACACCGAACTCGTAGTCGGAGCAGAAGCTGTATTATGGGATTCCGCTGCCAAATGGCTTACCTACGAGCCACTGTAAAGCGAGCATGACTACTACAGTGATCGGGTAGACTATTACGTGCCTGGCAGGCCACGATTGACCTGTCCAACGGCCCACTATCGTCACACGTGATCAGATATCCGCACTCGCTCCGCCTGGCAAGAGCGCGATCAAGCGGGCAGCGTTCACACTCGGATCGGGACGCGTTGAACGACCCTTAGGCAGCGCCACGATCAATGAGGTTAGCCTCTGAAGTCGCAGTCTCACTCGGCAGGCACGGCAAACCATCCGCTTCCTCCCAAGGATCAACGTTCTGTCTTGCCAGCGCCGAGAGGAGGCTGAGCTGCATCCCGTTGTTGCATCCCGTTGTCGTTGCTGCCGTCACCGATCGAAGCCAATAGGAATCGCTCGAACTTGGACCGAGGAACAGACGCTACAGCTGACTCCCTCATTTCGGTCGTCGAAGGCAGTGGCCTCCAGTGAGAATCAAAAAGCCAATACTCGGATCTATGAGCTCCAGGACGATGATTAGCTTTGATAGCGACTCCTTCCGACGTCTCTCTATGTGGATTGCGCTGACCAAGCCGAATTCCGCTCTTTGGGCTGATCTTGGGCGTTGCGAGTCGTCGTCTTTGACCCTAACGTGAGAACAGACCGCCGCGAGGTCAGCGGGCCGCCCTGATGCGTGGAGACTTTGACGACATCATGGCGGCGATATCGCACCTTTGGCCCGAGTGGATCGTTCATAGCGTTGCCTTATTCCTGTGGCGGTCCGCATCCTGGAAGCCCGGCGAAGCGCGGCGGGGTTAACGCGTTCAACATAGCTTCCGTGGTAGGGGCAGTCTGTGCGCTACCGAGCGCAAGTCGCTGCGTGACCAAAAGTATCACGACTCACGGCCGCTCGCCCTCAACCGCCGATTCCTCGATAAGTCGGATCGTGACGGGACGGTCCCGGGGTCAGCGAAGCAGCCGATGCCGCCGCCGCACCGCGCTAAGTCAACGCAAAATGCTCGAATACTGCTACGAGAGTTAATACGAATGGCTCGTGGCACAGGCGGCTTTGCTGTTCGAATATTCGAGCGTTGGCCCGCGAGATGGAGAGCACTGCGGGCTCATCTACGCGACGCCGCGTGTCAGTCGGACAATGTGCTGAAGAAGCAGATTGGGATCTACCGGCTTTGTCAGGTGTTCGTCAAACCCAGCCTGGCGACTGCGTCTTATATCTTCCTCTTGTCCCCAGCCGGTAACAGCGATCAGCCGCGTCGTTCGTCCCCACGGTAGAGCGCGGATCCGTTGCGCGACTTCACGGCCGCTCAAATGTGGCAAGCCCAGTTCGAGTAGCACCACGGTTGGCCTCAGGATCTGCGCCATTTCGATAGCGGTGCGCCCACCATAAGCAACATATGTCCGATAGCCAGCCGCTTTTAGCAGGTGAGCGAGCGCATCCGTCGCATCGGCGTTGTCATCTACGATCAAAACGCACACTTCATCGGCACCCAACACGGAGATATTTGAGGATTCAGCACGGGACTCCATGATCGCCGGCAACACCGCGACCCTCGGCAGCGTCACACGAAATTCGCTGCCTCGATCGGGTCCGTCGCTGTGCGCCTCGATGCTTCCGCCGTGAAGCTCGACGATCTGCCTGGCGAGCGCCAAACCAATGCCAAGTCCTGTCTGGGCGCATGAGCCGTGCTTCCCCTGAGTAAACATGTCGAAAACACGGGGCATCAGTTCCGGCGGTATTCCGCTGCCGGTATCGCGGACATAGACTAGGATGGCGGCTGCATTTTCGGTCGCCGATACCGTGATTTGGCCGCCGGCGTCCGTATACTTAATGGCGTTGTGAATCAGATTACCCATGACTTGAATTAGCCGGGTCTCATCGCCACGCACCGGAAGTGAATGGTCAGGCAGCTCAAGGCGAAGTTGATGCTCCACGGCTTCTGCCAGCGAGCGCGCCGTATCGGCCGCCTGTTGCAGCGTTGCGCGTGATTCTATTTGTCGCGCGTACGCCGAATTTACCCAGACGAACTCCAGTTGCCGATTGCACTTCGCGACGCCCGCAGCCATACGCGAGAAGTGGGAACGCTCCCCCGCGCCAGCAGACCCGCGACGTGGCGATCAAGCCTTGCCATCCCCGGATCACGGGGAAACACCGACACTTTGTATTTGCTTTCGCTTATGGCCGCGATGAGCCGCCCGCCCGGTAGCGGTGCTCTATCACAGCGATCCATCAGCACCCCGCATTCCCGCGCCACCCGCGATGTCCCCGGTATCTGCGATCCACGATGTACGGGAGGCCGGCAATGAGGGACGTGCTTCAAGTTGCTTCGGCTATCTGGTCGCCGTGTTCGGCGCGGGCCTCGGGGGGCGGCTTGTACTCGAAGTACTTCTGCTCGGCAAGCGTTTCGTAGAGGGGTGGGGTGAACAGGTTGGCGACCCGCGCCGCGACCAACGCCGTCGCCATCATGGGAATTACCATGCCCGTGCCGTTGGTCATCTCCATCACGATCACGAATGAGGTGATCGGCGATTGCGTCACCGCCGCGAGATAGCCCGTCATGCACAGCGCGATCACGGCTGCCATGGAAGTCCACGAGAACAGAGCATGTACCCACTGTGCGATCCCGGCCCCGATGGCGAGCGAGGGGGAGAAGATCCCGCCTGGGAGGCCGACCAGGTAGCTGACTACCAGCGACACCCATTTGGTGGCACCGAAGGCCTGGCTCAGAGGAGCCGTGCCGTGGAGCAACGCCCGTGCCTGGTCATAGCCGCTGCCCCAGGTTTGCCCCCGGGTGGCAACCCCGATGCTTGCGATGATGAAGCCGCTCAACAGCGCATACCAGAGCGGACGCTTCACCTTGAGCGCCCGCAAGGGCTTCGGCATCCACGTCGTCCAGCGCAGCAGCGCCAGATTGAACGCCGCGCCGAGCAACCCGCAGGCAATCGCCGAGACGATCACCGGCAGCGCGAACGACAAGTGCAGGCCCTCGGGCACGTTGAGCTGGCCGAAATACAGGTAGTTGCCGGCAAGCGCGAGCGAGGTGAGCCCTGCGAACACCACTGCGGTAATCATGGTGCCGTTGGTGCGGCTCGAGAAGTCGCGCGCAATCTCCTCGAGGGCGAAGATGATGCCGGCCAGAGGAGTATTGAATGCCCCTGACAACCCCGCCGCGGCGCCGGCCAGCAGCAACTGCCGCTCGAGCCGCAGGCTCCGGTGCGGGTAAAAGCGCCGGGTCTCGGCCATGATCGCCGCGCCGATGTGCACCGTGGGCCCCTCGCGCCCCAGAGTGAGGCCGCCGAGAAGGCCAATCAGAGACAGGCCGAGCTTGCCGATGATCACGCGCAGGCCGAATAGCCGCCGCATCAGCCGCGTGTCGTCGTCTGTGCGTGGAGCGTGGATCGCAGCGATGACCTGTGGGATGCCGCTGCCCTCGCTGCCATAGAACCATCGGCGAGTGAGGTACACGGCGATGACCGTGAGGCTCGGGGTGAGCACGAACGCCAGCCACCACCGCGGCGTTACCCACCGAACGAATATGTCATAGACGTCCGTGCTCCAGTCCGCGTACAGCACCGAGAACAGTCCGACGAGCACAGCGGCAGCCCAGGGGAGTCCCACCTGCAAGAAGAGACGCCGAGTGCGGACGGATATTGGGCGTCGGATACGCTCTGGGAGGGGTGCCGGATCAGGCTCGCTCGGGGGCGTGCCGTCGTCCTCGACGGCGCCGGCGCCGTCCGGCTGCATGAGAGGGTCGCGGACGCCGGGCGCTACCGCATCGGCACGCGGGCCCGATTCCGGCGGCACGTGATTGGATTCCGGGCTTGTGGGTACTTCCATTGCGGTACTCTGAGCATATCCCAGCCCAAGGTACGCAGCGGGCGCATGCCCGCACAGTAATCCCGTCAGGGTATCCGTTAATTATAACCGAAGAAGCCTGGCTGCAAAGGTCTGGCGTCGACAGGGACTGCAGCCGTGACGGCACTCGACCTACGCAACGCCAGCTGGCGCGTTCGTCTTCGCATATAATTCAGTCGGGACCACCGTCCGATAGCAGTACCTTATTCACTCGGCGGCGGCGCTTCGTGCGCCAGGAGTTCGATGGAGCTGAATCCATTGGGAAGACGAACGGCGAAAGGTCGCCACCGGCAGTACGATAATCCTGGGTACCGTGGCGACCGGCTCGAAGCGCCAAGGAGGAGGACCAGCAGCCTCCGACGATCTCGGTAACGATCGAGTGCAAGATCCCGATAAGCCCGTCAGCGCCGTGCGCGAGTTTCGCCTAGTCGCGCTCGAAAAACCCAGTCCGACAATCAGCCGTAGCGGTACCGCATACCAGCGCGCCGCGGCCGGAAGCGGTGAACCCAGAGTTTTCCGATGAGGGAAGGCAATCTCATAACATCCTCGTGGCCATGACGGAGCTGCCCATCATGCGGGTCAAAGGCTGGTCAGCCAGTTGATCAACGAAGGATCGTCGTTCCAGCGCCATGGCCTCGGTCTGCATGCGCATCGTGATCTCGGCGTAACGGTGGGTGGTGTTGAGACTGACGTGACCGAGCCAGCCACGGACGACATTGACGTCGACACCGGCTTCGAGAAGATGGACATCGGCCGCATGACGACTGTATGCCCAGCGATATAGGCGGCATACAACCGCCGGGTGCATAAGCCCGGCACCATCGACCGTCTGGTGCTGATCGCCCCGACCTGGCGCGGCCCGTTGCCGACCATGATGGGCGGACAGCGCGCGTGGTTCGCTGGGGTTCGCGCGGCCGTTGATCGTGGAGGCATCGGCCCGCTCCTGTACCGAATCAACGTCAGCCGTATGGTCGTTGTCAAGATGGCGAGAGAGCATGTCTACGAGGATCCCAGCTGGCTGAGCGGCGATCGGTTGGCCGCGAAGCTTGCCCTAACACACGCACGAGGCGCGCGGCACGCTTCCGTTCGGTTCGTCAGCGGCGGCCTCGATCGCGTAGACAGCCGTGCGGCCTTCCTAGACCTCGCTCGGCGTGTGCATGTGCCGATCCTGGTGGTCTACGGCGCGCGAACACCGAGGAAGTCGCTCACCGAGATAGAATCGCTTGCGCAGCTTCCCAACGTTCGGATGGAGCGCCTGGCAACCGGCAAGCTCTCGGTTCACGAAGAGTTTCCAGATGCCGTGGCGAAAGCCGTTCTGGCATTCTTGGCTGGGCTCTAACGGCGTGTGCAAAGATACGATCGGCTCTGTTCGGCCAACTGCGGACGAATGACCCCTCGATTGGGCTTTCACAAAGCCGCCGTCGGGCGGCAACTCAGCCCCGTCATCGCTAATGGCCAAAACCAGTCAGTTACTCCACTCTATCATTCCTCCCGAAGCCGCCATTCGCGAATACCTGGACCGCACTTGCGTCCGCGATGGGCGAGCGCACCTGCAGTGCTGCAGAGGGCGGCGGTCCATTTTTTTTAAGGCTTATTTTCTTGTGTCTGAATGGAACTCCGCGAGGCGCGTGTTGTCGTTAAAAGCACGTCGCGACCCATAAGCACAAAAAGAGTATCAAATGAACATGCACCGAACCGTTATCTCATGGTTTGTCATGTCCACGTTCGCACTTCGCGCCATCCTGGCCGCCGCCGTGCTGCTTTCTATCGGCGACGTCGCCTTTGCCCAGCCCAAGCCGGCGCTCACCATGGCGGAGTTGCTACCCTACGTCAAACCGGCTCAGCTGATCAATATCGGCGGTCGGCGTATCAACTTGGTGTGCACGGGCGCCGACGGCCCTACAGTCATTCTGATGGCTGGTATAGCAAGCTGGTCGCTGGTCTGGTTTAAGACCCAACCCGCGATCGCGCAAAAGACGCGCGTCTGCGGCTTCGACAGAGCCGGCTATGGCTTCAGTGATCCCGCGCCCAAGCCGCAGATACTCTCCGACGTGGTAGACGACCTGCACGCGGCATTGAAGGCTGGTTCCATACCTGGACCGTATGTGCTGGTCGGACACTCTTTGGGTGGCGTGGAGGCGCGGCTCTACGCGCAACGCTGGCCCAAGGAGGTCGTTGGCATGGTTCTAGTCGATACCAGTCCGGCCGGAGAGGGGCTTATAGACGAGGATCAGCCGGGCTTCGACCAGGTGATCGGGCGAGAGAGAGCGACAGATGAAATGTTGCATTGCGCTTTGTTGGCCGCGCATGGACCGCTCGAGCCGTCCAGGCCAGAATACAAGGACTGCTCGATAGCGTTGCCGAGCGACACACCTGCCGCGTTCAGAAAGATCTGGCCTCGGTTCTTCACCGACTATTATGCGGCCGATCGGGTCTCGCTCATGTTCTCGCTGTACACACATCGGTACGACAGCGTCGATCATCGGCGCCTTGGCGCAATGCCGCTCGTCGTGCTGTCGACGGAGAACACATGGAATACCGGCACCGGTAAACCCGCGGACGTCCAGTTTAGCCAATCCTACTCGAGGGTCTGGATTGCTATGCACGAGGCCCTCGCCCACCTCTCCTCGCGTGGCGTACACCGGATCATCAAGGGATCAGGTCACGAGATCCAGTTAGACAAGCCGCAGGCGGTCATCGACGCCGTAGACGAAGTGCTACGCGAGCTTAAAACTGGGGCGAAGTCTTGAGACAACGCTGCCCTATTCGTTGGCGCCCATCTGCGCAATTCTCCGGCCACAGTTTCCAGGCGCGTCCCTGGTCACGAAGCCCGGAAGCAGACGCTGGCGAGCGACGACAGTGGGTCGACCCCCGCCGTCGGTATGGCATCGAACGGTCAGCCGTCGAGGAGCGCGTCGACTGCGAGGCGCTCGTCCTCGCGCAACTCGAACTCGAAGATCCGCAGATCCTGACGCATGTGAGTGCGTGAGCGCGTCCCGGTCAGCGGAATCACGCCGACTTCCGTGAGGTATCGGAACAGGATCTGCGCGGGTCTGCACGCGTGTCTCGAAGCGATCAATTTGATCGCGGGGTCTGCCAGAATCCGTGGATTCGCCGTCAGCGTCCAGAAGCTCTGGTAGATGATCTGTTCGTCTGCACAGAACACGCGCAGCTCCCGGTCGTAACCGGCGGCGTAGAAGCGGTTCTGCAGCACCGCAGGCTTGATGCGGGCGGAGCGATACAGCTCCTGCAGTTGCCCAAGTCGATAGCAGTTGCTGATCCCAAGCTGACGAACGCCGCCGCGCTCCACGAGCGACTCCATGGCCCGCCACGCCTGCAACGTATCCTGGCTGGTTGCGAGCGGAGAGTGCAGAACGAGACCGTCCAGGTAGTCGGTTTGCAGATTGATCAGCGACGCGGCGAAGGACTGCATCACTTGCTCGGAAAGAGATGAACTCGGTTCGTAGGGGATGCGTGCTGGGTCCTGACCGGAAACAGGCGTGAACTTTGTCTGAATGTACAGATCGACGCGCTGCAGCTCTCCCCCAAGGACCGCGGCGATGCCGGCGCCCACGCCGGCCTCATCGTAGTGCCTTGGCTGGCATGCGGTATCGATTCCGCGAAATCCCTCTCGGAGCGCCATCGTAACGAGCTGTTCGGTCTCGCTCTTCTTCCACGCCGTTCCGTACAGGATTCCGGGCACGCGCACGCCCGCGGCGGAGGTCAAGAAAAGGTTCACGTAGCATTCTAGCGCGGCCGTGAGGCCTTTCAGCCATGAACCTAATGCCGATCGGCACTTCCTGTTAGCTGCCGGTCCCCACCGGCAGGTTCGGGTCGGCAGCGCCTGCACGAGAAGCAGGGACCGAGAATGAGCGAACGAGACACTTGGCGCATACTTGGCGACGACGGCCAAATCCTTTCGACCGCTGCCTTCCACTGATCGACGAGGGCTATCACATGGGCGCTCAACTCAACCACACCATCGTCTACTCGTCAGACCGGGCAAAGTCCGCCCGTTTTCTGGCCGAGATACTAGGGCGATCGGCGCCAGTCCGGTTCGGCCGATTCGAAGTGGTCGAACTCGATAACGGGGTGTCTCTCGATTTCGCGGCCGCTGATGGAACGATCCAGCCACAGCACTACGCTTTCCTGATTTCCGAGGCCGATTTCGATGCCGTCTTCGGCCGCATCCGCGGACAAGGTCTCGAATACTGGGCCGACCCGAGGCGTAGCCGCCCTGGCGAGATCAATCATAACGACGGCGGACGCGGGGTCTTCTTTCCCAACCCCGACGGTCACTTTCTGGAAGTGATCACGCGCCCATACGGGAGCGGTAGTAGCTGAGCCAGCGGGTCTGCGGCTCGCCACTGGACCACCTGGGAGCGGCTGTTGCCGAGTGACTCCTGTGGGTCGCAAGCGCCAGACTCGCGCATCTTTCCCTGTTCAGCACAAGCCGCTTCGCGGCTTTCCAGGCACGCCGCTTAGAAGGCGGACGGCCGCGTCGAGTGGGCGCATGGCCTTCGTAGCCTTCTCGGGGCCGGCAGGCAGATCATCTGCTCTCTGTATGTTATCCGGCATTGCAAATTGACCAGTTTCCGGCATTCAACCTTGCCAAGGCAAACATGCAGTAGCCTTTTTAATTCAATTCGAGAACAAACGCTTGAAGCTTGGTCAGTTTTCGACACCGGATAGCCAAAAATACTGGTCAAATTTCAACGCCGGTTAACAGTTGGGCTACAGCTGAGGACATTTCACTCGTCCCAAGGAGGCCGGCTGAATGAGGTGTTTCATCCTGGCCGAGGGCGCCCAGCGGCCTCCTTCGGCAACGAATCGACTCGCCGCGCCGACGACGGTTGCCGGGACGCTGGGCTGAGCGATCACGGGAGCAAGCGCCACCTCAGCGCGGGACCGCCGCTGTTGCTCAAACGCAGTCAAATTCAAAAATGCTTCAGCAGTGAACGTCAATATGGGGAAGGTTATCTGGACGACACGGAGGGGCTGACGGTCCGCAAGTTCGACGATGAGGTCGGTCATACGCGCGCGAGCTCCGGCAAAGCGGAGAATTCGGTGGCTGGTAGGATCTCGAAGCATCTGCTCGAATTTCGCGGTCGGCAGGCGGTACAAGCCGTCGTGCTCATCGAGCAAAAATTTACGGTTCGCCAGCCCCATCACGGGTCGTCCGGCTCAGAGGCTTCCGTACGTAGCAGCCGCGGGACGCCCCTGGTACGCGGCGTGGCGGCGTAGTTGCGTGCGCTACCTGACATTCTCATTACCATTTCTGGCCACGTCGCTCTCGGATTCCCGGTCCAGCGCGACTGCCGAGTGTGCATGAGGCGGCCCGACCTGGCGTACGCCGGGCCGGAGGTTCACCGTTGCGACCCTCGAGGAACCTCCGGGCAAGCGAACCAAGAGGAATCAATCGGCCGGAAGCCGCGCAGCCTTGCAATCGCAGGCAGGAACTCCCAGCCGAGAGGCAACGCGTGTAGAGCTATCGGTGTCATCCGGCATGTCGCCAACCTATGCGAGCATAGCGAGGTCTGTGGCACAAGCAACGGGCTTTCGCGGCATAAACGGCCTGCTCCCCACGGCGAGGCGCCGCGGGTCCCCTCCATTTATTCCACGGTCCCATTGCCTGTGCCACAGACCTCGCTGACCGGCTCGCACGGCGACGTGCCGGATGACGAGGATGACTACCATGACCACGCTCTATGTTCGGGATGTATCAGGCTACCGAGAGGCAGCCGCTCAGGATGTCATTGCATGCGCGCAAGGCTTGATCGCGCGGCGCTATCGAACCGGTGCGCCGGTCATGGACTCCCCGGGTCGTACTCGCGAATATCTCACCTTGCATCTTGGCGGACTCGATCATGAGGTGTTTGGCTGCCTGTATTTGGATAATCGCCACCGCCTGATCGTGATCGAGGACCTCTTTCGCGGAACGGTGGATGGCGCATCCGTGCATCCGCGCGAGGTCGTCAAAGCGGCGATTCGTCACGGGGCTGCCGCGTGCCTCCTGTTTCACAATCATCCCAGTGGCCAGGCCTCACCATCGCAGGCCGACGAGCTCATCACGCAACGGCTGAAGAATGCGCTGGCTCTGATCGACGTGCGCGTGCTGGATCACTGCATCATCGGAGAAAAGGTATTTTCCTTTGCGGAGGCTGGACTCCTATAGCTCGATCTTGCCGGGCGCTGACAGGAGGTTGGCGCTCGGCTTTCCGGCGGTCATCGCCACAGTCAGGAGTCAAGCGGAGGAGGAGGGGCGGGATTTTCTGATTCGTCTCAGCCTATCACGGCCGTGCTCGCCATCAAGGGTCGCGCGGACGCGCGCCCGGCCCGACGGCCGGCTTCGCCCTTGACCGCTGCGCGCGCCGTGATCTTCGGGACGCGGGCAATCCCGCCCAAGAACCAATCCAAGGTCCGATCATGAATACCAATCCTGGTCTTTCTTTCGCATCTCATGCCAACGTCTTCGGGGCCGTGCTCTCGCCGGAATCGATTCGTCAGCTGGCACCGGCGGTGTTCGCACCGTCGGCTCACGAGCGCATGAGCTCGAAGTACACGTTCATTCCAAGCGAGCGGGTGCTCACCGGGCTCATGCAAGCCGGCTTCGTACCGGTCAATGCCCGTCAGGCCCGGACGCGCTCTGGCAGCCCCCTGCATGCCCGGCATGTGATCCGGCTGCGGCGGCGGTTCGAGACGGTGCAGCTCAGGGAGGCGGTACCCGAGGTGATCTTTTTGAACAGTCACGATGGTACGAGCCCGTATCGGCTCCTGATGGGGATCTTCCGGGTGGTCTGCACCAATGGGCTCATAGTCTCCCGTGGAGCGTTTCCAGCCTACAGCGTTGCACACCGAGGCAACGTGGTCGATGACGTCGTGGCCGGCGCCATCGGGCTGTCCGAGCGTTTCACGGTCCTAGCCGAGCAGGTGGAGCGGATGGAGCGCCGGCGGCTGTTCAAGGATGAGCAGATCCGGTTCGCGGAGCGGGCGCTGGCCTTGCGGTTCCCGGAGCCGGCGCAGGCGGGGATGACGGGGTCCAGGCTGCTGACCTGTCGCCGAACGGAGGACGGCGGTGATGATCTGTGGAGCACCCTGAATCGGGTCCAGGAGAACCTGTTGCGGGGTGGCCTGAGTCGACAGACGGCGAAGGGCCGGCTGGTGCGCATGCGGGGTATCACGTCGATCCGGCAGGACGTTCGCATCAACAGCGGGCTGTGGGATCTGGCCGCGGAGGTGCTGGTGGCCTAAGGGCACGAGATGGGAGAGGGCGCCTGCCTGGGTGCCTTCTTCCTTTTTTTGTTGCCCGCCGGGGAAAGGAGAAGCAGACCTTGAAGGAGGAGCGATCGTCGCGATGGGGGCCTTGACAACGGACGGGGTGTTGAGTTTCTGGTGAAAAAAACCAAATACGCAGGATAGCCTGACGGCCGCCATTGGGCCACAGTGTGGTCCATCGTGGAATCGCCATTCATCAAAGCTCGCGTGTCACCGGCAACGAAACTGCGTATCCGAGAGGCCGCGCAGCGTCAGTTATTGACTGAATCCATATGGCTGCGGCGGCTCATCGAGACGGCGCTCCTGGGCGATGCCGGCGACCAGATTGGCGTACAGTCGCCATCTGCGTTGGAGGCCAGACATGGTAATGGCCGGCCAAGACGGCATGGCGGACGGCTCTACGTGCGCCTACGTCTGGAGGACCTACTATTGATTCGGGAGCGCGCGACGGCTCGCGGGATGGCGCCGGCGCGGTACGTATCGATCCTGATTCGCGCTCATCTGCGAGAGTTGGCGCCGCTGCCGAAGGACGATTACCTTGCCCTGAGGCAGGCCACCACAGAACTGGGCGCCCTGGGCCGAAACCTCAACCAACTGGCGCGTGCGGCGAATCAAACAGATCGGGCGACGCTGCCGTCGAGAGGCGACCTGCTGTCAGTCCTGAAGGTCTGTGAGGCGCTGCGCGACCATACGAAGGGGCTTATCCGTGCCAATGTGAATAGCTGGAAAAGCGGTCATGTCGAGACTGAACATTAGCCACTTCGCCGGAGAGCCTCTGTTAAACATCGCTTCGTACGCTCGGCGCGGTGCTGCCCGGCGCGACCACCTCTCACCCGCGGAGGTGGCACAGATCGCCCGTACCGTGCAGCGGGCGCCCGAAGTTATGGTCAAAGTCCTGCCGCGGGGCTCAAAGGACGCCGCCTCGGTGCGAAAGCATCTCGACTACATTGACCGGCACGGTGGACTCGAGCTCGAGACGGAGGATGGGGAGACGATCAGTAGTCGGCATGCTGGCCGACAGCTCATTGCGGACTGGGATCTGGATCTCGACGAGGAGCGCGGCCCGCTGGAGCTGTCCCCTGCCAGCGAGCGTAGGGCGCCGAAGCTGGTGCACAAACTAATCTTATCCATGCCGCCCGGGACGCCGCCTGACCGGCTGCTGAAGGCCGCCAGAGGCTTTTTGAGGGAAGAGTTCGCGCTCAAGCATCGCTACGCTTTCGTTCTGCATGCCGACGAACCCCATCCGCACGTGCATGCAGTCATCAACGCCATCAGCGAGCACGCCGAGCGCCTGTACGTCAAGAAGGCGACACTGCGGCACTGGCGCAGCGAATTTGCCAGGCACTTGCGAGCCCAGGGGGTTGACGCTAATGCCACTGAGCGCGCAGTAAGGGGTCAGATCCAGACGCGCAAGGTCGATGGCATCTTCCGTGCCGAGCGCCGTGGCGAATCGAAACATACGCGCGATCGCGTCGAAGCAGTCGCCATCGACCTGCAGACGGGAAACTTTCAGCCAGGACGGGGTAAGTCTACCCGCCAGTTGCATAACTTTGCGATCCTGGAAGCTGCGGAGCCTGTAATTGCGGCCTGAGCGCATCGCGGCGGGGATTCTCCAACCTTCACCCGGGGTGAT
>Ga0307374_10007512_pt1 | contig 16559 bp, 19 predicted proteins | sample OX3MG_FD_202532 | JGI IMG/M metagenome (GOLD analysis project Ga0307374, IMG submission 202532) | Soil microbial communities from Risofladan, Vaasa, Finland - OX-3 | ecosystem: Environmental > Terrestrial > Soil > Coastal area > Acid sulfate soil | place: Finland: Risofladan, Vaasa | collected... | reverse complement strand
GGTGCACCCCGGTGGCAGCAGCACCGTGGCCAGGAACCACCGCGGCCTGACGCCGGTGACGGCTACGTCGTTGGCGTTGACCGTAACGGCGTAACGGCCGAGGTCTCGCCCGACAAGAGTGACCGGATCGGTGGACACGACCAGGACACCGCCTGGCAGGTCGATGGCGCAGGCGTCCTCACCCACCGCCGGCCCGAGCAGGACATCAGCGGTGCGAGAGCTCTCTGCAGCAGCCAGCAGACGGCCGAGCAGAGAAACCGGCAGCTTGCCGATTCCCAGCGTCCGTGCGGCACACATGACTCCAGCATCGTATGGCCCAACAGGGAAAAGACCGCCCGGTCGCGAGCTGAACGCCGGGCTTCGGGTCCACGTCCCCGGCAGTTCTCTGGTCGATCAGATCTTGATGGCTGCCACGACGGCACCCATCACGGCAGCGAACAGCACAGCCATCACGCTCATCACCGAGACCAGCAGCGAGCGAAACTCACCGAACGTCTCGTCAAAGCGCCGATTGACTTCAGCGAATCCAGATCGCATCTGAACATCCAGGGTGTCGAGCCGGCGGTCGACCTCGGTGAAACGCTCGTCGATGCGCGCGAATCGCTCGTCCACCCGGTCGAACCGCATATCCACTCGGGCTTCCAGGGCGTCCAGGGCGCGCTTGGTGGCCACGTCCGCCCAGCCCACCGGCGGCAGGTGCTCCATCAGCACCGCGGCCCCCTTGGGGCCCAACACCTGCTCCAGCCGCTGGTAGAGATGGTGACGACTCTCCTCGCTGATAGCCACGACGATTTCCCTCGATCGATCGAATCAGCTCGAGAGAGAACTGCCCCGTGCTCCGCGGGCACACCCAGTGTAAGCCCCTGCCTGCGACGACGAAGGCTGGAGGGCTCTCGCGACCGAGGGTCGCGTCGCTCAGCCGGGACGGCGGAGAATCGCGGCGAGGACGCGCCCGCCCTCGCCGCGAAGGGCACAGATCAGTGGGAGGTCGCCCGCAAGCGGTCGACCGCTTCACCGACTGTGCCCGTCTCGTCGGCCTCCAGGCTCGGGTTGCGCGACGCGAGCAGGATGCTGACGACGAGCGCCCACGGCCCCATGGCGGTGAAGGCGAGGAAGCCAAGGATGAAAGACGCGCTCAGGACGCCAGCCAGACGGGCAGCGCCCGTGACTTGTAGATGATGAAGCCGGCGGCGAGGTACAGGATCGCCGTGCCGGTGACGAGCGCGCCATAGCCGACGTCGGAGCCGAGGTAGTTGAGAAGCTGGAGCGAGGACGCGTTCAGGGCGCCCGGGTCGTCGGAGGCGGCCGAGGCGAACCCGGCGGTTATCACTCCCCCCATCGCGAAGACGATCGCGCCGGCGAAGAAGATCGACGACAGCCAGCGCACGCCCGGGTACTTGTTGAAGTAGGCGCGCAGGTACCCGAAGAAGCACAGCCCGAACACGACCGAGAGCCCCGACAGCAGAGCCGACACACCCATCTGGTGCTTGTGGTCCAAGAAGTACTGCTGGACCTTGGCGGCGCTCGAGCCGGTCGAGGGCGGGCTGGCCACCGCGAACGACGCAATGATCAGCACGACGAACACCACCCCGCTCAGGGCGGCGAGTCGTGTTGCACGAGTTCCCATAATTGTTCCCCTCCTGTTGGTTGTCAGTGGTGGTTGTGACTGGCGGTTGCCACGCGGTTGTGAACCTGCCGTGCCCCGGGCGGGTCCGCCCGCCCGGGGCTACGAAGCTGGGACGCCTAGCAGGTCGCTCTGGCGTCGGTGACCACCGGGTCGCCGTTGGCGTTGAACGCCATGTGCATGGACCCGTTCAGGTTGACGGCCTGGCCGTCTGACGTGCTGGTCCCGTGGAAGGAAGCGGTGGCGGTGAAGTTGCCGTTCTTGTTGTTGTCGTTCTCGCCGAACCACGTGGTGAGATGCCCGACGTAGAGGGGGTCACCAGAGGTGTCGGGAATCACGTTGCCGTGGGAATCGACTTCTGCGACCGGGTAGACGGCGGCGTCGCCGGCATAGGTGCTGGTGAACCAGAAGTCACCCGCCTTGTTGACAGTGAAGTGCTCGACGGCGTTGCCGTCGGTCGACACGATGGCGATGTTCGGGTTGGCCCAGCAATTGTCGGGTAGCGGTGGGGAGTCGGCCGGAAGGAAGTCCAAGACGACCAGGCCATCGGCCTGGGTGCCATGCGCGTGCTCGGTCTGGCTGGTGGAACCGTTTCCCCCGGCGAAGGCCGGTGCCGCGGCGATGGTCGTCCCGCCGACGGCGGTCGCCATGGCGATAGCGGCCATGACGGCGATCCGTGATCTGCTGAACAACTTCACAGTTATGTCTTCTCCTTCGTTTCGAGTTCGGGGTCTGTCCGCCCTGCGAAGGGTCCCGGATCGGTGTCCTGGGCGGCCGCGAGCTTCGCGGTGGCTACCGCGAGAAGCGCAGCGACGCTTTCGGGTCCGATACCGAGGCAGTCCGCTATGAGCGTCGTGTCGGCCCCGATCTCGTGCAGGCGCAGCGCGAGGGCATAAGCCCGCGGGAGCGTCGCCAGAGCTTCGAGGCGGTCCACGGCCGGAACATAAGACGGGCGGTACTCCGGCGGTTCAGTACCCGACTACTGAATTTCGGGGGACGCTCCTCTGAATGCTGGGAACGCCTGCCTCCCGCACCACTGAACCGCTGAGACACCCGAACAGACTCGACCCCTTGGCAGCGGCATGCGGCGCCTGCGAGGATGGGGTCCTGCTTTCACGTCGGTAGGGGGCTTTGGGGCATTCGCTGATCGGAAGGGCCGAGGAGCTGTCGTTCGCGGAGAACGCGCTCTCGGGCGGGAACGGGCTCATCGTCGGAGGCGCCGCGGGTGTCGGCAAGACCAGCCTTGCCCGGGAGGTCGCGTCCCGCTTGGACGGCTGGTACGTGGCGCGGACGACGGTGACCCCGGCAGCAGGCGAGATCCCGCTGGGGGGGATCGCCGGGCTCGGCCTGGTCGACGACGCGGTGCTCGCGGACAGGGCAGGGCTGCTGTCCCGCCTGACCGCCCGGCTGCTCGAAGCCGCCGGCGAGCGACGGGCGCTGGTAGTGGTGGACGACGCCCACCTGCTCGACGCCCTCTCGGCGGCGTTCGTTCATCAACTCGTGGTGTCGCGCTCTGCCGGCGTGCTGGCCACCGTGCGCAGCGGCGAACCGCTCCCGCCGGAGATCCTGTCGCTGGCGAAGGACGGGCTGCTCCCGCGCCTGGAGCTGCAGCCTTTGGGCCTTGCGGAGTTCGCTTCGCTCGTCGGCTCCCTCATGGGTGGTCCGGCGGAGAGCGCCACGGTTCGGCGGTTGTGGTCGATCACGGAAGGCAACGTCCTGTTCCTGCGCGAGCTGATAGTCGACGCACGCGAGACCGGGAGGTTGGTGGAAGGCGACCTCGGTTGGCGCTGGGAGCCCGGTGGGCCTGCGGGGCCCCGCCTGGTCGAGCTGGTGGCCGAGCGCATGGGGCGGCCGGCGGGCAGCCGGAGGGCGATGATCGAGCTCCTGGCTGTCGGGGAGCCGTTGGGGTCCGCCGTCGTCGAGCGCCTGATACCGGACGTCGACCTGGAGGAGGAGGAACGCAAGGGCCTGATCACCGTCGAGGAGTCGGGCCGCAGGACCGAGGTCCGCCTCGCCCATCCTCTTTTCTCCGAAGTGGTGCGGGCCCGGCTCCCGGTCCTCGCCCGTCGCCAGATCCACCGCACGCTGGCCAACACGCTCGAAGAGGTGGGCGGAAGGCGCCAGGACGACCTGTTGCGCCTGGCTATCTGGCGGTTGGAGTCGGCCGGGGAAAGCGACGCGGCCCTTCTCGTCGCAGCCACCCGGCGCGCCAGGCAGGTCTTCGACCCCGACCTGGCGGTCCGCCTGGCCAAGGCCCGCCTGGAGCTCGGGCCCGACTTCGAAGCCGAACTGCATCTGGGCGCCGCGCTGCGCGAACTGGGCCGCTACCACGAGGCCGTCGGGGTGTTGGACGCTTTGGTGGGCCGCGAGCCCGACGATCCCGCCACCCAGCAGCTCGCCCGGGAACGGGCGTGGGTGGCGTTCCTGACCGGCCATGAACGCCGGGACACCGCGGAACGCCTGTTGAGAGAAGCCGAGCATCGCGTCGAGAACCCGCAGGTGCGGCTGATGGCCCGCGGTGAGCTGGCGCTGTTGTTGGCCTACACCGGGCGCTTCGCGGACGCTCTGGCAGTGGGTGATCCGTTGATCGAAGCAGGGGTGGACGACCGGGTGCGTCTGCGGTCCCTCGCCGCGGTCGGCGCGTGCCTCGTCATGGCCGGAGACTACGAGAGAGTCCTCGGGTTGTGCGACGAGCTCGAAGAGCCGGCCCGGCGGTGGCGGGAGGAGGTGCCCCGCGGCGTGGGCTGGGTCAATCAGATGCGCAGCAACGCCCTGGTCCTGTCGGGGCGCACCGAAGAGGCGGAGGCCCTGCTTCACAGGATGCTCGACGCGGAGCTGGCGCCCATCCTCGGGGCGGGCGACAGGGCCTACACCCGCACGAAGCTCGGGTTCCTCAGGCTGCTGCAAGGGTGCCCGCAGAGCGCGCTGGACTTCCTGACCGAGGCGGAGCACACCCTGGCTACCCACGACCCGAACGGCTGCCGAGTGTGGTGCCTGTCGCTGGCGGCCGAGGCGTGCTCGCTGCTCGGCAGGAGCGAGCAGGCCGCGCTTCTGGCCGGCAAGGCGGACGCTCTGCGATCGAGCGGTTTCGCCGTGTGGGACGGCGACGCCGCACGTGCGCGCATCTGGGTGTCGGTTGCCGCAGGCGAGACGACCCGGCCGGTCGGCGAGCTGATGACCGTGGCCGACGAGCAGATCTGCCGCGGCCAGCCCGCCTTCGCCGCGATCGCCCTTCACGACGCTATGCGCCTCGGCTCCACCGAGGCGGCCTGCCGGCTCGAGAGGGTCGCCGGCGGCCTCGACGGTGGGCTGGCTTCGGCCATGGTCCGCCACGCCCGTGCAGTCACAGCCCGCGACGCGGAAGGGCTCGACGCCGCGGCCGAGGGTTTCGCCGAACTGGGATTCAACCTCTGGGCGGCCGAAGCAGCCGCCCGGGCGGCGGAGATCTGGGGAGAAGCCGGTCTCATGGCGCGGGCGGCGGCCGCGGCCCGCAGCCGCGACTCGTACCAGGCGCGTTGCGAGATACCGGTGAGCCCGGTCGCGCCCGTCCACGACCTGACCCAACTGTCGCGTCGGGAGAAAGAAGTGGTGAACCTGGCCGGTCAGGGAATGTCGAACGCCGACATCGCCGAGCGCCTCGTCGTGTCAGTGCGGACCGTCGAGAGCCATCTCTACTCCGCCTTCGGCAAGCTCGGGGTCAGCGACCGCGCCGAACTGGCCTCCCGCGTCAAGCACAGCAATCCCTGAGGGGGGCACCAGCACCGACAGTGGGTTTCGCAAGCGACCGCGTCAACCGTGTGTCAGCGCGCTGACCTGCAACCGGTTTGTCGTTGGGACAGGATTCGCGGTGGCCGCAGAGCGGGCCGGGCAACATGAACGCGGCCAGAACAGAACTAGAAGGGGTGTGCCATGTGGGCCCAGCTGATTACGACGCGGCTCAAGCCGGGGCACGAAGATGACCTAGCGCGCTTGGCGGAGGAGTTGAACAAGATCGAGGAGCACGACCCACGCCGTCAGGAGGGGTTGCAGAAGGTCAGGGCGCTGATGGCCGAGATCTTCGACGGTGCTCCCGAGTTCGTCGATCTGACCGTCGTGGAGGAGTTCGTCCCCTAGCTGAGCGATTCGCCGCGTCGCCCTTCGAAGGTCCCTCGCAACGGGGGCATAGTCGACTCGCCGGGTCGGGACCCAGTGGCCATGATGTCGTCATGACTGTCATCCGCATCAACGCGATCACCGTGCCCGAACAAGGCGGCGAGGAGCTGGCCCGGCGTTTCGCCGAGCGGGCCGGAGCCGTCGAGCACGCCGAGGGGTTCGAGGGCTTCGAGCTGCTGCGCCCCACCGACGGCCGCAACACCTGGCTGGTGATCACCCGGTGGAGAGACGAGGAGACGTTCCAGAGCTGGGTGGCATCGCCGGCCTTCGCCCATGGGCATCGCGGCGTGGGTGGCGAAGGACAGGACAGGCCGCCGGTCGCGGTCCACAGCGAGCTTTGGAGCTACGACGTGGCGACGGGGGCCGGCCCCGCGACGTGATGCTCTCGAGGTGACCAACTCCTACGGGTCGTCGCAGTGAGTGTCGAAATGGCCGCATGGGAAAAGACCGCGCGGTGGCGCGGCGAACGACGCACCACGGAACTCAGATCTTGATGGCGGCCACGATGGCGCCCGCCATGGCGGCGAACAGCACGGCCATCACGCTCATCACCGCCACGAGCAGCGAGCGGAACTCGCGGAACGTCTCGTCGAAGCGCCGATTGACTTCAGCGAATCCGGATCGCATCTGAACGTCCAAGGTGTCGAGGCGGCGGTCGATCTCGGTGAATCGCTCATCGACCCGGTCGAACCGCATATCCACGCGGATCTCCAGAGCGTCCAGGTCGCGCTTGGTGGCCACGTCCGCCCAGCCGACCGGCGGCAAGTGCTCCACCATCACCGTGGCCTCCCTAGGGCCCAACACTTGCTCGAGCCGCTGGTAGAGATGGTGTCGACTCTCCTCGCTGATAGCCACGACAGCCTCCTCGTGGATCAGGTCAAAGAAAGAACTCGACCCGTTCTCCGAGGGGTAGGAAAAGTGTAAGTAAGCCCGGGCTGAGACTGCTCCAGCGCCAGTTCACGATGAACGTCGTCAACGTCGTGCGAGCGCGATCAGCCCGGTCAGCGTCGGCGGTCAAACGCGGCCTCTTTTGGGACGCCACATCGCATCCCGCCATGGACCAAGCCTTTGATGCATTGCACGCCGGTGACGCGCAGGGCCGGCCTCGCCGCCAAGGATCGGCGGGTCCCCTACGGGCCGCCCCTGCGGGGGAACCCGCAGACCGCCGGGGTCGGGCGCCTGGCGGCGCCCTCGGCCCTCCCCGCCGATCCTCTCGGCCGGCTGGCGACGGGTTGCGACCGGCTGGTTGTTCGTCGGTGAGTCGGGAAGTGCCGGCGAGCTTCGGGAAGGCCCGATGCCCGATGCCCGGGGCGCGGGGCGCGGGGCGCGGGGGCGTAGCCGGCGGTGCTGCTAGGGGCCGGGGTCGGGTGGGTCGTCGAAGGGTCCGCCGGCGGGGGTGTCGGGTGGGTCGTCGAAGGGTCCGCCGGTGGGTGGGGGCTGGTATTGCCAGTTGCCCGGCTCGCCTGTGAGCAGCGCTCCTTGGTAGCTGAGCTGGTCGTGATGGCCTCCCGCCCCGGAGCAGGTACGGGCGAGTTCATCGAGGGTGGTGTGCCGGGATTTCTCGAATTCAGGAGTGTGGTGGGCCTCGAGACGCTCTGTCTGCTCGCATCCGGGGATTACACAGCAAGGGTCCCTCACCTGCAGGGCAGTCTTTTGCATCTCGGTCGGATACCGGCCCAGGTGCACAACTCGCCTTATGTCGATCCCGTCTTTGATCACCGCGGCCAAGAACGCGTCGGACATGATCTCTTTGGCGACAGCGACAGGTACAGGACCGAACCCCTCGATCTCGCAACGCTCACCGTCCTCGGCGTAGCCACGAAGGAGGGCCTGGCGGTCCACGACGACGATCAGCTTCGCCGGCACCTTCGCCTTGCGGGCATCCGACGGAGCGAACAAGACAGGCGAAGGGCTCGCCGGGGCGGCGGCGTCGGTGTCGCGGCCGGTGTCGGAACGGTTGGCGGCTGCTGTCTCGGCGAGGGCCAACAGGGCGTCCGCGCGGTAACGGTCGGTGGGTTCACGGGTCCCGGCTTTGCGGTAGGCGTTGAACTGTTCGTCCTCGAAAGGAGCCAGACACGCTTTGAACCTGACGAAGCTGAGCGAGTCCATCCTGGCGTCTATGCGCCCCGACCCGTCGGCTTCGCTCCAGATGCGGCAGTAGCGCCTGGCGCGTTGGCGGTCATAGTTCGCCTGGTCCTCCTCAGCAGACTTCGCGGCGAGGCGGGCGGCTCGGCAGGACTGTTTGAGACCCTTGAACCCCCGCGTGCGCGCTTCGCGCAACAACCGCGGCGCCGCATCAGGGTTGTGCGCGACAGCGGAAGAGATCTCCGCCGCCTGGGCAGGAGACAGCTCCCCCGAACGCAAAGCGTCGGCGACCTCCGACTGGTCCGCGAGATGACCGGCGGTGTCCAGGGTGCGTTGCGCTGTGCCGGTCGGGACACCAGACAACTGGGAGAGCCACTCGGGAGCTGAGCGCGCGCCGGTCTTGGACCACTCGTTGCACTCCACCGCCCGCGCCAGCATCAAGGTCTTGCCCGCAGCACAAAGCCGCTCCGCGCGGTCGAACAAGGCGACGAGGCGGGCGGCGTCAGACCCAGAGGTGCGAGCGGGGTCGAGCCCGCCGACCACCCCCTCCAAAGCCTGAACCACCTCGGACAACGTCATGCATCGAATAGTACAGAGGGGGTGTGACAGTCATTGGGAGGTCGGAACGCGTCAGGACAGGTGAGATACCGTTGGCTCAGACGGCTCCGGCCTCACCGATATTGCTGCAGGTCGCTTAGCGGCGATGGAGTCGAAAAACGCTTCCCGCAGATCGCGGCATCTTTTCCCTCAGCTGACTGCGCGCAGCGCCGGCTCCTTGTTGGGGGCAGCTGTTCCCGGCAGGTGGAGGTAGCTGCGGACTTCTTTGACTCCGGCCACCTCTTCGATCGCCGTGACCAACTGCTGCTGCTCGTACGCGGTGTTCAGCTGGCCTCGCAGGGTCGTCACTCCTTTGACCAACTCCACGTTGACGTCCTTAGTCACGAAGGCCATGCCGGCGATCACCTGACGGAGGTGCTCACGCAGATCCACGTCGCTGTCCGGGTAGTACTTCCCTCCCCCGAGAGCTCGGACCATCGCGCCTTCCATGCGGTGCTCGCAGTCCATGACCTGACGTCGCAACAACCGGTTGGTCTGCCGGCAGATGCGCCGGACCCTCGCCCGGCCCCGGTCGCGAAGCATGTTCCTGCGCCGGTGCCCGCGGTCGGGATCGAGCAGGTACATCGCAACCGCACCAGCTCCGACCGCTGCTGCAAGCCTCAGCAGTCTGGACACTTCTTCCTCCCTCCCGGCGCCCCGAGCGCCTTTGTGGTGCTCGTCCCCGAGCCTGGTTGCCCCTACCCGCAGTATGGATCAAGGGCGACCATTGTGCAGCCCGAAATCCACCTGAGGCGGTTCCGGGCGGAGGGCTACGACGAGCCCCTTCCGACGAGATTTCAGAGCCCCGAAGGTGGCGCTTAGATAGTGACCAAGGCCTCTGGCCGGGCGCGACGGGCGGGCGCAGAGTCAGGTCATGCACGTGAACCTGACCGACGACCAAGTCGACGAACTGCAGTCGGTCCTGCAGAGCACCATCAAGGAGATGAGCCATGAGATAGCCGACACCGACAACAGCCTGTACCGGGCAGGGCTTCTCGAACGCCGCGATCAGTTGCAGGAGGTCGCCTCCTCGCTACGGCCCTTGCACGAGGGCGACGCGCCGCCCGCGCGCGCACACCGTGATCGGGTCTGGACCGTCGAGATCGTCTTCACCGAGGACGAGGACCGGACCCGGGCCGACGCCCGGCTGCACGCGATCGGGCGTGACTGGCATGGCTGGGGGCGGGCCCGGCGCAACCCGATCGATCCCGACGTCCCGGCGATCGGCGAGGAACTGGCCGCCGCCCGCGCGCTGGCCGATCTCTCCCACCAGCTGGTTGACTCGGCCGCACACGAGGTGGAGAGGTTCGAGGGACATTCGGTCAGACTCCATTGATTCACGACCGGACGCACTCCCGCGCATCGGGACCTTCGGCACTGGTCGCGGCCATCCCGGGTCCTTACCGTCGGCTTCGGGAGAGCCCAAGGATCGCCTAAGGAGGACAAGTAAATGGAGAGCGAGGTCGAGATGCTGCGCGACCAGTTCCGGCGGTTGGGCGTCCCCACCCACGCCCACGTGCCCGGCCAGGACGCGCCCACCGGCGCCTGCGCGCCTGATGAGCTATGCGTCTCCGAGGAGGACTACACCGCGGCGGTTGTGGTGGACCCCGTGCTCGGCCGGAACTTTCACGTCGACATCATGACCGCCGTCGAGATGCTCTCCGGAGACGCCGACGGCGCGGGACGCGAGCGGGCGATGGCCGAACTGGCCGCTGCCGACCTAGGGGAGTAACCGCAGTAACACGGGGAACCGGCCCCACCAAGGGGCCGGGACTGCTGATCATGGTGCTGATAGCGCTGGTCGTGCTCGGGCCGAATCGACTGCCGGAGGCGGCACGTTCGCTTGGCCGGCTGACGGGCTCGAGACGATCGAGGGCGACACCGCGATGCCCGACGACCCGTCGCTGAACTAGAGCCTGCCTGCTTGCCGACCTGGCCACGCGGCACCGGTGCTGAACCGATCGATATGCGCGCCTGGCTCACTCCATCAAACGGCTGAGCTCGTCACGCTCGGGCCAGGCAACCGGCTCGCCGCTGTTGTCGAGCACTCCTTCGCCAGCCTCCGCCACTGCGATCACCGCCGCCCGATGGCCGGCCTGGGCGAAAGCGTTCGCGGCGGTGTCGGCCACCCAAGCGTCGAAAGCGGCCAGCAGCGAACCAGAAGCCAGGGTTGCCCACGGATCGACGCCGACTGCCCGGCACACATCGAGCGCCGGCTCCCACCACAACACGTGGTCGCGATCCACCCGCAGGCGGACTTTCGAAGCGGCCGCCATCTCGTGCAGTCCAGCCGCGAGACCGCCCTCGGTCGGGTCGTGCATCGCGGTCGCTCCCAGGTCGGCGGCCAGCAGAGCCGCGTCCACGACGGAGATGCCGGGACTGTCCAGCGCCGCGGTCTGGACGACAAACGGAAAGACCACTGAGGGCACGATGGGGCTATGGCAGCGCACTTTCGTCGTTGCGGCGGTGGCCGCGGCGATTCTCGTGCCCGCTGAAGCGGCCGCCGCGTTCCCTTTGACTCACGGGACGTCGCTCACCTCGCCGTTAACCCACGCGTCGCCGACGGCTTCGCAGCGTCCCCTGCACCAAACTGCCCACACGCCCTTCGGCAGAGGCCACAACTCTGTCTGCCCGCCGGCCGCCCCCGCCACCGCTGGGAGCGGGGAGACGGTCCCCACTACGACGTAAACCTCACCCACGTTGGCTCCGCACCGGTGGCAGGAGGCGGGCGACTGGCTAGGTCCTCAGCGGTCTCTCAAGCCATCTCGCCTACTCCCCTACCGGCACTTGGATGACGCGGCAGCTCGTGGTCGGGGACGCTCTGGACCGTGTTATCGGGCTACCCGACAGCCATATCCGCGATCACCCGGATAACCATCCCCTCGCGGCACTTGGGGGATGCTCCATAGCAACGGGTCGGGCGGGATAATGGGGCGTGGAGTCGTATCCCTGAGCGCGGTTCCGTCCGGAGCGTTTTGCATGCGCGTTCGGGTGCTCAAGCAACCTGCGCCGGCCCAACTGGCTGCCAGCCGAGCTGACGTCGTTGGGTCTCTGAGGCAACACCGCTGTCCGGCCAGTTCGAGATATGCAGATGTGTAGATATGCCGGTGATCGGAGATCACTTCGCCTTCCGGCTTAGCTATCTTAGCTAGGCGGCCCGGGCGATCACCTGGTCGTCGATTTCGGTGATGTTGGACACGTAGCGCACCTCGAGGCCGCTGAACTCGAGGTAGCTCCGCAGCACGTCGAAGACAAGGACGTAGCGCCCGTGGCCGAGGTGGGGCACGTCGCAGACGGTCGGGCCGCACACCTACATCGACACTCGCCCCTCGTCGCGCAGCTCCAGCGGCTCAACGGTGCCGGTTGTGGTGTCATGAAGACGCGGCCTGGGGCCGTCCCGGTGCGCAGCGTCGCGTCGGGGAGGCCTTCGGGGCCACCGCTACCGCTGGGCGCGAGGCGTCTCGGGGGAGGCGGCTGTCGTGGCGGCGTGGGACAGCGGGCCGGGCGATCCGGTCCCACCTGGAAGCTCACACGGACAGGACCGAGGCGCCGCCTCCGCCGTCGACGACGAATTCGGCGCCCGTGAGGTAGCGCGACTCGTCAGCGGCGAGGAAGACGATCACGTTGGCCACGTCGTCCGGCTCGGCGAGGCGGCCGAGGACCGACATGTCGCGGCCCATCTGGTCCAGGGTTCTTCCGGCCATGGCCGCCCCGTAGTCGGCCATCGCGGTCTTGACGTAGGTCGGGTGGATCGAGTTGACCCGGATGTTCTGCGCGCCGAGTTCCGCGGCGAGGTCCTTGGTCAGGATCCGGACGGCACCTTTGCTCGCCCCGTAGCAGGCGTGTCCGGCAGCCCCGAGCAGGCCAGCGACGGAGGACAGGTTGATGATCGACCCTCCGCCGCGCTCCGCGAGGTAGGGGACCGCGTGCTTGGCGCCCAGGAACACCCCGGTGACGTTGATCGAGAACAGCTTGTTCCACTGCTCCAAGGTCGTCTCGGCGAGCGGGGCGATGATGTAGATGCCGGCGTTGTTGACCAGTACGTCGATGCCACCGAAGCGGTCCTTGGCAGCTGCGAGGACGCGCTGCCAGTGTTCTTCTGAGGCCACGTCATGGGCGAGGAACAGCGCTTCTCCTCCCTCAGCCTTGATCTTCTCGACCGTCTCCTGGCCTTCTGTCTCTTTGATGTCGGTGACGATCACCTTGGCACCGTTCTTGGCGAACAGGGCGGCTGTTGCTCGGCCGATCCCTGCGCCCGCGCCGGTGATTACCGCAACCTTTCCCTCCACGTGTCCCATGTCGCCATCTCCTTTGCTCGTGGGCGCAGGCAGCCCGACGGCCGCGCGCTCGGTCCCTCGGGTGCTCGCTGACGCCTCGAACCTACGTCCGGGTCACGCCTGGACCGTAGGGCCGAAGGTCCCCGGCGCGACGCTGGGCCCGGTGAAGGGGCCTGGGTCACGGGCAGGCTGAGGTGCGGAGGTGTGGCGATGGCAGGTCGGATCCTGGCGGAGTCGACGGCTCGCAGGGATCGCCGGGTGGGCCGGCGGGCGGCGCCGGTCTCGGCGTTGGCGTCATGGCTCTGTCCGTGCCCGACCGGGCGCGGGAGATCGCCGCCACCGCTCTCACTACTACGCAGGTGGATCCTGCTGGGGTGGCGCCGAGCGCGATAGCTCTGATGGGCCCTCCGGGCCGGGTGCATCGGCGGGCAGGTGGCGCAGGCGGCGCAAGGTGCTGGTGATGGTGACCACGGCGACGACCACGACGAGGACCACGAGCAGGGTGCCGATATTGATCTGGTCGAGGTTGTGGACGTGGATCCCGGTCGAGATGCCGGCGGTCATGATCGAGGGGGCGACGAGCCCGCCGGAGCCGGCGGCCAAGAAGAGGACCCCGCCCACGAGCAGCGTCCACCCGGCTCCCTCTTGGGCGACGCGCTGGGCGAGGTGCTCGGGGAGACGCTGGTGGCGGATGAGCGAGCCGATCACCGCCCCGGCGACGACCAGCACGGCGGTCGTGCCCAGCCCGAAGGCAGCACCGGGCACCCAGCCGAGCGCCGCGGAGGGCATCTGGGGGGCGAGGACCGTGGCCATGATGAGGGCGAAGGCGCCGAGGCCCCAGCCGGCGACGAAGCCGTGCACGGCGGCCATGGCCGGCGTGGGGGTGCGTCCGGCCCACTCGGCGGTGTCGGCATGGCTGGGGCGATGGCAGCCCCCGATCTTGGGCGGCCAGAGGTGCAGGTGCAGCGCGCAGCGCAGGCGCAGCACATAGAAGGCGGCGAGGGCCATGACCGCTCCCACGACGACGTAGATGACGGCATTCCAGGTGGGGTTGTCGGTGATCTTCAGCATCCCGAGGTAGGCGAGCTCGGAGAGAAGGGCCCGCTGGGCCGTGAAGGCCGCCGAGAAGGCGAGAGCCGAACGCATTCCCTTGCGGGCCGAGAACGAGCCGATGGCGTAGGAGAAGGTGATCGGCCAGGTGTGCTCGTCGGGGGTGACCCCGTGGACTACCCCGAGCAGGAAGGCGGTCAGGATGGCCATGCCGAGTGACAGCCCGTGATGCGGGCTCCACAGGTTGACGGCAAACAAGGGGCTCACCGGGTCGGCCCACCCGGCGTCGCCCGGGCTCGACGCAGCCCGATCGCCCCCACCGCCGCCACTGTGGTGGCGCCGAAGATCACGAGCGCCACCCCGGTGCCGAGGTGCCCGGCGAGCTCGCCCAAGAGAAACGCCCCGATCGGGGTGGTCCCCCCCATGAGCAGCACGTAAATCCCCATGACCCGTCCCCGGAGGTGGTCGGGGGTTAGCAGCTGCAGCCTGGTGTTGGCGGTGATCGAGCACACGATGCCGGCGACGCCGGCGAGGCCGAGGAGCACGAGGCTCACGGGGTACGAGCGCGACAACCCGAGCGCCACGAGCAGCGCGCCGAGAGCCACGCCGCCGACGGTGAGGCGACCCTCGGTGGCCCGGCGGTCCCGGGCGAGGGCGACCGCGCCGAGGAGCGAGCCGGCGCCGATCGCGGCCATGAGGTCGCCGAAGCCGGTGACCGACCGGTGGAGCACGAAGCGGGCCAGGAGCGGCACCGCCACCTGCCAGTTGAACCCGAGCAGGCCGACGACGGCGAAGAGCGCCACAACCCGGCGCACCGGCGTGGTCCGAAGGGCATAACCGAGCCCTTGGCGCAGCTCCGAGATACCCGAGCGCCCGGACGACCCCGAGCGGACAGCGACGTGCGCAGGGCGGATGGCTGCGAGCACGCCGACGATGGGAAGGAAGCTGGCCGCGTTCAAGAACAGGGCGCCCTCGATCCCCCAGGCGGCGATGGCCAGGCCCCCGACCGCGCCGCCGAGCATGCGGGCGGCGTTGAACTGGACACTGTTCAAAGCGACGGCATCCGCCACGAGGTCGCGGCCCACGAGCTCGGGGACGAAGGCCTGCTGGGCAGGGTTGTTGAGGGCGTTGGTCGTGCCCAGCGCGACGGCCAGCAGTCCGATCTCCCACAGGGTGACGACGTGGGCAGCGACGAGGACCCCTAGGGTCACTGCCTGGGCGGTCAGGGCGATCTGGGTGGCGACGAGGAGCTGGCGTCGGTCCACGCGGTCGGCGATCACCCCGCCCACGAGGGCGAAGGCCAGGACCGGGAGGAACTGCAGCATCGTGATCGTGCCGAGCGCGACCGCCGAGTGGGTGAGGTCGAGCACCAGCCACGCCTGGGCGACCGCTTGGGACCAGGTCCCGATCCCCGACAACAGCTCTCCCGCCCAGTACCAGGCGAACGCATGCACCCTAAGGGCTGCCACCATGGAGCGCCAGGACACCTCGGTGAGGCTGGCGTCGAGGGGCGCCGGCGGCGAGCTCGTGGGCTGGTCCGCGCCCAGGGTCGCGACGTGCGGGCTAAGTACCTCTGAGGTGGTCGCCGGCCCGATGGCGTGGCTCGTGATGGCATGACTCAGGGAGCTGTCCGGGGGATCGGGCGGGGAGGGGTGGTCCGGGTTCGCACCGTCGGGAGAGGCACCGTCTACGCTCAATCGGGGCTGGCTCACGGCGGGGATTCCTCGGTGTCGGAGTAGAAGGCACCGTGGACGAGCCCCTCGTGTTCGGGATCGGTCACCACCAGCACCCGGTCGCCGACAGCGAACCGGATGGTGTCATCGACGGGCATCGGCCTGCCGTGGCGCACGACCGCGGCCACCAGGTCGCCGTCGGACAGGGGCAGCTCCGTCACCGTCCTGCCCAACGCTGCCGAGGCGGCGGTGACGTTGACCTCGACGAGGACGAGACCCGCGTCGGCGAGATCAGCCAGGCGGACAGTGCGGGCCGACCCGGTGGCCTCCTCGATCAGGGCCACCAGCGCGGCGCCCGAGGAGATGGCGGCGTCGACGCCCCAGTCCTCGCCGAACAGCCACCGGTTGGCGTCGTCGCTGACGGTGGCGACCACCCGCGGGACCTCGAAGTGGCGCCGGGCCAGCACCGAGATCACCAGGTTGTCCTCGTCGCGCCCGGTGCAGGCCACGATCACGTCGGCGTGCAGCGCTCCGGCCGCCTCAAGCCTTCCGGGCGCGCACGGGTCGCCGGCGACGACGTGAATGCCTCGGGCAGTGAGGCCCGAGGCGCGTGTCGCATCCACCTCGATGACGACCACCGTGTTGCCTGCGGCCTCCAGTACCTGGGCGGCCTGCTCGCCCACAGTGCCTCCTCCGGCCACGATGATGTGCATCACTCCCACCTCCCGCCGAGGAAACCCTTCAGCCTTCCGAGGGCGCCCGAAGCGACCACGAAGCTCACCCGGTCCCCTTCTCGCAGCGTGGCGCCGGCTCCGGGGATCATCGAGTGCCCGCCCCGGGTGATCTCCACGACGCCGATCTCACCTTCCACGTTGAACTCGCTGGCGCGCCGCCCCGCCAAGTAGCCGGGCACCGGGCCGCGCACGAGGAGCGATTCCCCGTTGCCGAACGTGTACTCGGGATCGAGCGGACGGTGGCGCAGCATCCGGTGCACCCGGTCGACGGTCATGCGCACCGAGGTGACCATGTCGAGGCCGAGCTCGGTGGCGATGAGGGCATGCTCGGCGTCGGTGAGCCGGCCGACGGCGTGGGGCACGTGAA
>Ga0307374_10007509_pt1 | contig 16562 bp, 12 predicted proteins | sample OX3MG_FD_202532 | JGI IMG/M metagenome (GOLD analysis project Ga0307374, IMG submission 202532) | Soil microbial communities from Risofladan, Vaasa, Finland - OX-3 | ecosystem: Environmental > Terrestrial > Soil > Coastal area > Acid sulfate soil | place: Finland: Risofladan, Vaasa | collected... | reverse complement strand
TCGAGGTGGAGCCGCGGGTCCTCCTGTCCTTTGAGGACGCGGTGGTCGGTCTGGCCGACGACGAGGACCCGCCCGACGAATTCCACTTCCCCCTCAGCTTCACCTGGGCGCTCCCTCCGCTGCCCAATGGGCCGGACCTCCTGCGCCTGCACATCGACCTTGCAGGGATCGGCGGCATCGAGCTTCCGCTGGAGGTCTCGGCGATCGACTCGTTCGCCTCGGCGACCGACGGGCCCGAACGGCGCCTCAACATCGTCGCTCGCCATCCGGTCTCGCTGGCGCGCGTCCTGGCCGGGGAGGAGCTGCTCTGCGACGTCTTCGACCGCTGCCTGGCGGTGAGCCGGTTCCTCTTGGAGTCCGCGGACGGCTGGCTCGGCTGAGGTGCACCGGGGGTTGACGGCCGCGCCGGTGCTGGCGGTGCTGGCCCTCTCGGTGACCCTGAGCGGATGCGGCAGCCAGCACGACGGAGACGTCCTGGCCCGTCAGGCCTGTGCCCACGTCGAGCGCTCGCTCGAGCTGTACACCGGAGCGCAGAAGACGCAAAGCGCCGCCCAAGCACTCGCGAAGGTCGACCAGGCCTACCACGAGCTGCGAACAGCCTTGCCGCTGGCGGCCGCCGCGACCTCGGCCAACGGTCAGTGGATCGCACTCGAGACGACCATCTCCGAGAGCGCCCGGGTCGCCGAGGGCGACCTGCTCGGCGCCCTGCGCAAGGAGTGCGCCGTGGCCGAGAGCCGGCATCCCGACCGTCCCCCGCTCCCGACGATGGTACCGACAACTCCCTGAGCCGGTTCGCCTGCGGGCGAATTCTCGCGACTTCCCTTGCATGTTCTCCCCGGCTGTTCCATGTTCGCGGTCAGCGTTCGCGGTCAGCGTTCGCGGTCAGCGTTCGGGGTCAGCGTTCGGGTTTCGGGGAGAGGAGGGCGACGGCACCGTGGAGCAAGGCGAGCGGAACCGACCGTGCCAGGGCATCGCGGACCGGCCGGTGCTAGTCGGGGGCGTTCTCCGACCAGGTGGCCACTCCCTCGGATCGCAAGACGGTCTCGAGCCACCCCGTGCTGTCCGGCGCATCCATCCGGGTCCCCCAACCGGACAGGATCCGCTCGAGCTCTTCCCGGGTGGCGATGTGAGCCACGACCGCCACCGTCATCCCGTCCGTCGGCGCATCGTCCCCGGCGTTGACGTGAATGCCGCCGAAGGGGTCGGTCCACTCATGAGGGACCGGCTCACGCATCACGTACAGCTCGCCGGTGTCCTCAACCCAGTTGAGCTCGTAGCGGACACCGGCCTTGTCGCGCCATTCCGTCCCGAGCTCGATCTCGGCGGAACGGCGGCGCCGGTCATCGGCGTTGTAGAACTCCTCGATGTCCATCGCGGGGACCTTAGCGGTCCCTCGCCCGATCGTTCTGCCGAGGATCTCCGACCCTCACCGGGTGATCTGCCATCGGGATCCGACGCTCCCCCTTCCGGGGGGATCCCAGGTAGCCGGCCGATTCACCATGGTGGGAGGACCAGGGGGAGCCTTCCCGCGAAGCATCCTGCCATGACCCATCTGCGAATCAGACCGATCGACCAGCTGACGGCCGAATGGGAGGGGGTGAGCAGGGGCCCCGAGTCCCGGCGGGCGGTGGCTCTCCTGGGGGTTGCCGAACCGGCGATCGGCGCGCTCGGCGTGCACGACCTGGGCGAGCTGGTGTCGGCCCTGCGCCGGGCCAGCGGCGCTGCCGACCGGGTGGACGCGGCGCGAGTCGTCCAGGCGATGCTGCGCTCGCAGTCGGTGCACCCCCTCGTGCCGCGCACCATCCTGCAGGCCGTCGTCCCCGGGCTCGTGAGCGTCGCCCGCCGACTGGCGTGGGGTTCCGGTGGCGACTGGGACGACGGGGGCACGTTCTTCGCCGACCTGATCGCCACCACGTGGGAGATCATCGTGGCCTGGTCGGGGCAGGACCGCGACTACGCCGTGCTCGACCTCCTCTCTGCAGTGCGATGCCGCCTCCGCCGCCAACTCCTCCAGCAGCGCTCGGCTCAGGACCAACTCGAGCTCGGGCTCGATGCAGACGACGCCGTGCTCGGCCGACCGGGCCACGACACGAGCGACCTCGATCTGCTCGCGAGCACCATCGACGACCTCACCGGGCGCGGGTTGGACCGTTCGGATGCCGCCGTCCTCTACGGGACCCGGGTGCTCGGGCTCTCGATCTGCGAGCTCGCACAGCTCACCGGGCGAAGCCGGCGCCACCTCGCCCAGCGCCGCCAACGCGCCGAGCGCCAACTGTGCGCGTAGCCGTCGCGTGGCGTCGTTGATCCCGTGGACCGTGGGAGGCGAGCCCGCACGGTCGCGCGTCACGAGGACCCGGGCACACGCCGGGCCTCTCGGACCGGGGTCGGCGGTGCGATCCCCCATGGCTGGGCCGTCCTCGCGGTGGTGCTCGCGTTGATGGCCCTCGTCGCCGCCATCTCCGCGGCTCCGGGAGGAGGGGTTCAAACGGCTGGACGCCAGGGACGGACCGCGGCGGCCCGCGACCGGTCCCGTGGCGCGTCCCGGACCCCGGCGCCGGCGGCCGGCACCGGTCCGGCGGCGGCCACCGGCGGAGGGCCTGGTGCCGGGACGGGTTTCGAGTCCTCCCGATCCCCCGAGCTCTCCCCTGTGGCGAAGACCGCGGCCCAGGGCCTGCCGATCACCGCCTCGGCCCCGGCCTCGGCCGGATCGGCCGGGCTCCCGATCCCGACCGGGCCGGTTCCGTCGATCCCGACCGGAGTACCGGCACCCGTTGCCGCAGTCGGAACGTCGCCGGTGCCCCAACCGGCCACGCCGGCCACCCAGACCGATCCCGGCTACCTCCAATACCCGGACGACGTCTCTGCCCAATACCAGTACCCGGCGAGCGGATCGGGGGTGACCGCAGCCGCCACCTGGGCGGGGACCGCGTCGTTGTCCCTCTCCGTCAGTTGTCCGGGCGTCCAGCAGAGCCGATCGGGACCGAGCGGGCTCCAGGTCGGGGTCACCGGGGGGACCGGGGAGTGCACCATCACCCTCGCCGAGCTGCAGCCGTTGCAGACGGCGGTGTCGTACTCCATGACGATCGGGCCGGGTGCCGCGTGAGCCGACGAGTGCACGGAGCCACGCCGCGGCGGAAGCTGGCCGACCTTGCCACCGGGTTGTCCGCTGCCGTCGTCATCTTCGTCGCCGTCCCTGCGGTGCTGTGGGTGGCGGTGGGCGCTCCGGCGCCGGGCCGCTGGGGCCGTCCGCACGACTCCTCGCCGTTCCTCTTCGATGTCCTCGGCGCGATCGCATGGATCGCCTGGCTCAACTGTTGCTGGCCGCTCCTGGGGTCGGTCGTCGAGCGGGTTCGACGAGGTGATACCGGAGCCGCCGAGGGGACGAGGGTGATCGATCGGCTTGCCGCCAGGATCGCCGCCGCCGTCCTGGTGATCGTTCCGTTGACCCTGGCCCTCGGCACCGAGGCAGGTGCCGCGAGCCCGGATCGGGGTCGGTCCGCCACCGCCGCCGTCGCGGCAGCGGTCGCTCCACGTGAGGGGACTGCGGCCCCTGCGACCGACGCCGGCGAACCTGCCCGGTACGTCGTCGAGCCCGACGACACGTTGTGGGGCATCGCCCAACTGATCTACGGAGACGGAGGCGAGTGGCAGGCCATCGCCAAGCTGAACCTCGGGCGGTTGATGCTCGACGGCAGGCGTTTCGTCGACCCTTCGGTGATCTGCCCGGGCTGGGTGCTGACACTCCCCGTCGACACGGCCGATCCTGTCGCAGCGACCCGTCCGGTCGCGCTCACCACCTCCGGACCAGCCGCATCGATCCCGTCGACCGGATCGCGCCCGGCGATCCGGTCGGTATCGGCGGCTGCGCCCGGGGCATCGGCGGCTGCGCCCGGGGCCGACCGGCGCGCCGCGGGCCGCGGGCCCTCACGCTCTCGGCATCGAGGGGCGGCTCCGGCGCCGTCGGGGCCGCCCCTCGCCGAGCTCGTGGCGCTCGGGATCGGTGTGATCGGCGCCTCGGCGTTGGCCCGTCGGGCGCGCCGCCACCGGCGGTCGGCCGGGGTCGGAGGGGACCCCCTCCTCGGTGACTCCGACGACGCGGTCGACCTGGCGACGCTGATCGGCCATTTTGAGGATGCACCGGTCCTCGACTGGTTCGAGCTCGCCAACCGCCACCTGTCGGCCTCCCTGGCATCCATGCCGGCCTGGACCTCACCGCCGCCCGTGCGCCTGTTCCGGATCGGCGCCGACGGCGTGGACGCCTGGCTCTCCGCGAGAGCGGGCTGGTGCCCGGACCTCTGGGAGCTTCGAGACGAAGGACGGACCTGGCATCTCTCGTCCCGTCACGATCCGGATGATCTGGCCGAAGCATGCCGGTCGCACCAGCCGATGTACCCCGCGGTCGTTCCGGTGGGTGACGACGGCGCCGGCACGTGGTTGGCCGTGGTCGAGCCGGGTTGCTGCCTCCCGGTCATCGGTGCGGAGGCCGGTGCGCTGGTGGCCACGATGCGTCTCGCTGCCGAGAGCTGGGCGTGGTCCGATCGACTGACCGTCACGATCGATCCGGCGACGGCGGAAAGGGAGGCCGCTCTTCACGGGTCGTCAGGCTCGGGAACGGCCGGCGATCACCCTCGGATCCTGTTCATCGGCGATCCCTCGCTGTTGACCAGCCGGGCCCGCGCCCGTTGCGGTGCCGTGACGACCCTGCCGCTACCGGCGACGGACCTGACGGTGGCGGTCGACGCCCGCGCCGCCTCCATCCACCCGCTGGGCCTCACCCTGCGCGCCCATGTCCTCCGCCTCTCGCCGCGAGGTCCGGCGCAGGAGCTCCTGGGGTCGCCCACGGAGATCGGGGCCCCGTTGCCGAGCGAACCTCCCGGCGGGCCGTTCGGTCGCAGGTCCACCGTTCCCCTCGCCCGACGGGTCCCGGCGTCCTCCGCGTGGGAAGCGAGCGGTGCCTCGGACTCTCCGGGCTCGCTCGGTCCCGGACCCGTCGAGGTGCGCCTGCTCGTTCCCGTGCCCCGGGTGGAGGGACTGCAGGACGAATTACCACCCAAGCGGGTACGACGGGCAACCGAGCTGATCGCCTACCTGGCGCTGCAGCACCCGGCCCCGGTGACCAGCGACCGGCTGCGCACCCGGGTCCTCGGATCGGCCGACTCGGACGCTGCCGCCAAGACCTTGTTCAACGTGGCGACCGCTGCGCGCCGAGCGCTCGGGACCGACCCGTCCGGCGAGCCGTACCTTCCCTGCGCGCTCAAGACCGGCCATTACCGGATCTCGGATCTCGTGACCGTCGATGTGGACCGGGCGGCGACGTTCGTCGCCGCAGCGAAGGACGCCGGCGACGGCGAGGAAGCCCTGGCCCTCTACCGGGCCGCGCTCGAGCTGGTGGAAGGGGAGCCCCTGTCCGGAGCGCTCTCGGGGTACGCCTGGTGGCAGGCGGAAGGCCATGCCGGTCGCACCAGGGATCTGCTCGTCGGCGCGGCTTGCGAGGTGGCGAGACTGGCCGCCGACGCCCGGCTCGACGAACTGGCCGAGTGGGCACTCGAGCGGGCGCGGGTGCTCGATCCCTACAGCGAATCGGTGTCGCGGGCGGCCATGCGCTGGGCCGCCTCCCGCGGGAACGTCGACCGCCTGCGGCGGGAGTGGATCGATTGCCGACGGATGGTCGACGACCTCGATCCGGGGAGCGTTCCCTCCGAACGCACCGGGAGGCTTTATGCCGAGCTCTCCCGGCAGGTCTGCGCCTCCCCCGGGGCAGAGGCCCCGGGGCGGGGTCAGGCCAGCTTGGCCGCGATCGACGCGGCTCCCCGGAGCACGGTGCCGTCGGCGCCCTCGGCGCCGTAGTGGTGGGTCGGCCGGGTCCTCGCCTCGTCCACCAGGTCCGACAGCAGCGCGGCGAACGGAAGGGGAGGCTCGACCCACAGGTAGCGGGCCAGCGAGCCCGGGATCGTGTTCACCTCGTTGAGGAACAGTTCCTCGCCGTTGGAGAGGAAGTCGATCCTCGCCACGCCCCGGAGCGGGACCAGCCGGCTCACCGAGCGCGCCGCCCGGTGGATCTCCTCGACGAGCCCGTCGGGGAGCTCGGCGGGGAGCTCGCGGGGCGCGCTGGCCATGCCCTCCCCGCCCTGGTACTTGTCGGCGTACCCGAGGATCTCCGGCTCGCCGGCCGCGCCGCCCGCCCGGGCCGTGCGCAACGGGCGCTCGATCGCGGAGAGCTGGGTCGCCGGCCAGGTCCGCACGGCGATCTGCAGGTCGAAGCAGTCCCGGCGGTACGGCTCGAGCACCGCTCCGCGCGCCCAGTGCCGGTTCGTCGCCAGCATCGAGCGGGCCGTCGCCAGCTCCGCCACGACCTCTATCCCGATGGAGGATCCCCCGAACCGTGGCTTGACGATGTACGGCCCGGCGAACCCGACGTCGGCACTGTGCTCGTGAAGGTCCACCCGCGGGAGTGTCCGGATGCCCGCGGCAGCCACGATGCCGGTGAACGCCAGCTTGTCCATCCCGATCGCCGCACCCGCAACCGTCGGCCCGGTGTAGCGGATGCCCGCCAGGTCGAGGACCGCCTGCAGGGTCCCGTCCTCCCCCGGTCCGCCGTGGCAGCACACGACGGCGACGTCAAGGGGGAGCGACCGGGGCCGGCCCAGCCGGCCGCCCTGCGGGACGAAGCCCCCGCCGGCCGTGGCAACCAGGCGCAGCGGGACGGCACCCTTGGGCACACCGTCCACGAAGGCCGGCGCCTCGAGCCCCGGATCGACCTCGTACCACTCGCCCACCTTCGACCAGTAGAGGGCCCGGACCGAGGCGAGGGCCCCGGTGGAGAGCTCCCGAGCGGCTTGCAGCCCGGTCAGGACGCTCACGTCGTGCTCGGGTGACGGTCCCCCGAAGATGATGGCCAGGTCGGGCAACGGCGGACTCCCTCGATCGATCGGTAGCTGGTGGAACCGCTCAAGGGTAGTGGTCCGGCAGATCGTTCTCGTAGAGCACCACGTCACCGTCGCCCAGGTGCTCGCGCACCCACGTGACGGCCTCGTCGCGTGTCGTCGCGCACCGGACGCTCATGGCCCCAGGCGCATGCCGCACGCCCGGACCTGCCGGAGCGCCGGGGCCTCTGGCGGCCGCCCCCTGCAGGAGGGAGCGCCGGTTGGTCCGACCGACCACGATCAGATCGGAGGCGACCTCGCCGGCCTGCTCGGCGAAGGCCCGGTTCTCCACCGCCTGGGCCGGGCCGAGCTCGACCATCCCCGGCGTCACCACCACCCGGCGGCCGGCGGCCCCACTCCGGGCCAGCAGCTCCAACGCCGCGCGCGCCCCGGCGGGATTGGCGTTGAAGGTGTCGTCTATCACCAGCACGCCGGAGGGGGCTCGGGCCGACGTGAGCCGGCTGGGCACGCTCGGGACCGAGCCGAGGCGGGCCGCGACCACGTCCTCGGGGACGCCGAGGGCCAGGGCCACCGCAGCCGCGCAGGCCAGGTTCGTCGGTTGGGCGCCCCCCGGGGCGGCGATCCCGGCCGCCACGCACCTTCCCGCCAGCGAGAAGGACAGCGAGCCCCCGACCCGCCGGACGAGCACGTCGGCCATGTCGTCGACGCTCGAGCACCGCACGACCACCTTGGACCCGGAGGCGCCGCGAAGGCGGTCGGCCAGGTCGGCGAGGCGGCGATCGTCCACGTTGAGCACGACCGTCCCGGCCGTCACGAGGATCTCGGACTTGGCGGCGACGATCCGCTCCTCCGAACGGAACCGCTCCAGGTGGACCGGACCGATGGCGGTGATCACCGCGATCTCCGGCGGGCACCACCGGCACAGCTCGGCGATCTCCCCGGGGCCGTACGCCCCCATCTCGGCGACGAAGACCTCGGTCCCGTCGGCGAGCTGCTCGTTGACCGCCCGCGCCAGCCCCGAACGGTTGTTGAACGAGGCCGGGCTGGCCACGATCGACCGCGTCCCGCCCGCCAGGTGCGCGATGTGGTTCTTGGTGGAGGTCTTCCCGTACGATCCGGTCACGCCGACGATGGTCGGGCCCACGGTGCGCAGTCGCCCGGTCGCCTCCGTCACGAACCGCCCGCCCAGGCGCCGTTCCACCGGCGCCAGGACCCAAGCGGCCACATCCACCAGGACCGGTACGAGGAGCACCGACGCGGCTGCGGCGGGGGCGGGCGTCCCCACCAGGGCTCCGAGCGCGAGCACCGCCGCCTCGAGCACGAGCCACCCGGCGGCCAGCGAACGCAGCCGGCGGGTGGGTGCGAGGGCCGCGGTCCGCCCCCGGACGGACAGGTGGAGCGGGCCCACCGCCGCGACGGCGACGGTGACCAGTGCGCCGAGCGGCCATCGGAAGGCCAGCGCGATCCCGGCGACCCCGGCGAGGAGGAGCCCGGCGTTGGCCGGCCGGCTCGACCACCACCGGAGGGCGAACCTGGTGGGTGCCCCCGGAAGGTAGTGCTCACGCTGGGCCACCCGGAGCCAGCGCGAGCCGGCGGGAACCAGCGCGAGCACGGCGACGGCCATGGCCGACCACGCCGACCAACCCGTCGCGTCCGTCAGGACGGCTGCGGCCTGCTCGGAACCCATCACCCGAGCGCCGACCGCACCGCCCGGTGCAGCACGTGGGGCACGGTCAGCGGGGTGAGATGGCCGGCGCCCGGGCAGACGGTGAGCGTCGAACGGGCCAGGTGTCCGGCCGCCGCCGTGGCCATCGAGAGCGGTGTGTCCGTGTCGTCGTCCCCCCACACCAGGGCGACCGGGCACCCGATGGCCGAGAATTGCTCCTCGTAGCGCTCCTTCAGCGTCCTGACCAGTACCTGGCGCATCACGCCCTCTGCCGCCCGGTAGTCGGCCGACCCGTACCGGCGGCCCGCCGCCTCCATCCGGTCGTCGGTGACGAGCCCTCCCCGGTGGAGGAGGCGGGCCAGTCGAAAGCCGAGCGGTGGGCGCCCTCCGCTGCCCGGCGGCGGCAACAGAGGAACACCGGTCAGGACCAGCGCCCGAACCTGATCGGGCCGAGCCGCCGCGAGCTGCAGCGCCACCCGTCCCCCGAAGGAGTGACCCAGCACCAGCACCGGGGTGGCCATCTCCCCCAGCACCGGGGCGACGGCCCGGGCGTACTCGGCGGTGCCCCAGGGCTCGGCCGGCGCCGGAGCGGCCCCGAAGCCCGGGAGGTCGAGGGCGATGGCGTCGAGCTCGGGGTCCGCCGGCCCGTCCTCGTGGGCGGGGATCGAAGCCAGCACCCCGTCGAAGTCCCGGTGGGTCCGAGCCCAGCCGTGCAGGGCCAGCACGTCGGGGGTGGCGGTTCCCGACGAGCGACCGATCAACACCCCCTCAGCGAACGACCGAAGCACCGGCTCGGACCTGGGACCCCGGGTTGACCTGTCGCACGCTGCCTCCATGCCGCGGCCCCGTGGCCGGCACGCGGCAACCCTACCGAAGGGCGCCGCCCCCCGGTACCGTGGTGGAGATGGGGCTCAGCGGGGTGGACGACGCCGACCCCACCCTGCCTCCCGGCCTCACCCCGGCCCAGCGCGAGGCCGTCGAGGCGCCCGATCCGCTCCTGTGCGTGCTGGCGGGAGCGGGAGCTGGCAAGACGAGGGTCCTCACGCTCCGGGTGGCGCGGCGGATCCACGAAGGGGAGGCAGACCCCGACCGGGTGCTCGTGTGCACCTTCAGCCGCAAGGCCGCCGATGAGCTCCGCCGGCGCCTGTGGTCGCTCGACGTCGGCGAGGGGATCAGGGCGGGCACCTTTCACCGGACGGCCCTCTCCCTGCTGCGCCAGCATCGGGCCGACCACCACCTCGCTCCGCCCAACGTGCTCCCCGACCGCAGGGCGCTGTTGGCGACGATCGGCACCGGGAGGGCGGACTCGGAGACGGCGACCGGCACCGACGAGCTCCCCCGGGGCGGGGCCCGGCGGGGCGGGCGGGGCAGCCCACGACCCGCCCGGCCGGCGTTGGTGGCCCAGCTCGACAGCGAGATCGGCTGGGCCAAGGCCCGGCTCCTGCGACCCGGGGACTACGCTGCCCAGGCCCAACGGCACGGACGGCGGACCCTTCTCCCCCACGACCGGATCGCCGAGCTCTACCAACGCTACGAAGAGGTCCGGCGCCAGCAGCGGGTCCTCGACTTCGACGACCTGCTGTCCACCTGCGCCGACGTGCTGGCCGCGGACATGGCCTTCGCCGACGCCGTCCGCTGGCGCTTCCGGCATCTCTTCGTCGACGAGATGCAGGACGTCAATCCCGCCCAGTTCCGCCTGCTCACCTCGCTGCTCGGCGACGAGCCCGACCTCATGGTGGTCGGGGATCCCAACCAGTCCGTGTACGGCTTCAACGGCGCCGATCCGACGCTGATCGACCGGCTGCCCGGTCTGCTGCCGGGCACCCGGGTCATCCGGCTCGAGGAGAACCACCGCTGCTCGCCGCAGGTGGTCATCGTCGCCTCTGCGGCACTCGGGCTCGGTTCGCCGGCGGGCTCCGCCCGGACGGGACCGGACCAGGGGGTCCCGACGAGCACGCGGCCGGACGGGCCGGTCCCCCGGATCACCGTCCACGAGACCGACAACGCCGAGGCCGAGTGGCTGGCACACCAGATCTGGCTCGCGCACCGCCCCGGCCGACGATGGTCGCAGATCGCCGTGCTGGCGAGGACGAACGCCCAGCTCTCCCTCGTCGGCCAGGTGCTGCAGCGAGCGCTCGTGCCCCACGCGCACGCGGGCGGGGAGCTCGGCCCGGCCAGCGACGTCCGGACCCCGTCGAGCCGGCCCGGCGACCCCGACGGCGGGTCAGAGGGCGCCGGGAGGCGCCGGGCCGGCCGGGAGGAGCCGGATCCCGACCGGGTGGTGCTCGCGACGTTCCACCGTGCCAAAGGGCTCCAATGGCCGACCGTGTTCGTGATCGGCCTGTCGGCCGGGCTCGTCCCCATCGCCTCGGCCCGAGGCCCCGCTGCCAGGGAGGAGGAGCGCCGCCTCCTGTACGTCGCGCTGACCCGGGCCGAGGACGAGCTGGCGTGCAGCTGGGCGCGGTTCCGCGACGACCAGGCGGGCTCATCGGGCGCCGAACGCGCCGCGAGCCCATGGCTCGACGCGGTCGCCCGCGCCGCCGAAGGGCTGCAGGCGCAATCGAAGCCCCTCGGCCCACGCGAAACCGCTGCCCGGATGGCAGAGCTCCGGGCCCGGCTGGTGGCCGACCGGCCGCGGGCCTGACGCGTCGACCGCCGACGGACCTCGGCCGACGGCCGGCCGTCAACCGGTCTCGTCCACCTCCACCACCACCGGCGCGTGGTCCGAGGGCTTGGTGCCCTTGCGGGCGTCCCTGTCCACCCGGGCCGCCGTGGCCCGCCGGGCGAGATCCGGGCTGAGCAGGATCAGGTCGATCCGGAGGCCCCTGCCCTCGTGAAAATCGCCACCCCGGTAGTCCCACCAGCTGAACACCCCGCCCTCGGGATGGAACCGGCGGAAGACGTCCTGGAGACCCCAGTCGAGGAGATCCTGGAGCGCGTCGCGCTCGGGACCGCTCACATGGGTCATCCCGACGAAGTGCTCGGGGTCCCAGACGTCGCCGTCCGTCGGCGCGACGTTGAAGTCACCGCAGACGGCAACGCCGGAGCCCGGTTCGCAATGCTCCCCCAGGTAGTCCCTGAGGCGCGCCAACCACCGCAGCTTGATCCCGTAGTGCTCGCTGTCGAGGCTGCGTCCGTTGGGCACGTACACCGAGTGCACCCGGAGGTCTCCGCAGGTGGCGGCCACGATACGGCACCCGCCGGCATCCTCCTCGGTCCCGAACCCCGACGACGGGTCCCGCAGCCCGATCCGGCTCAGGATGGCCACACCGTTCCACCGCCCGTCACCGTGATGGACGGCCTCGTAGCCGAGGTCGGCGAACGTCTCGACGGGGAACGCCGCGTCCGCCTGCTTCGTCTCTTGCATGCAGAGCACGTCGGGCTGCTCGGACTCGAGCCATCCGACCACCCGGGGCAACCGGGCGGTCAGCGAATTGACGTTCCATGTGGCGATCCGCATCCGGGCCCCCGCGCTACCCTCGGTCCACCAGGACGAAGAGGAGATCGGCCTCGCACGCCGTCTCCCCCCCGACGTGGGCACGCCCGTGACCGGTTCCCGCTCGTGCCGACAGCCTGCCGATCCCGACCTCGAGCTCGAGGGTCTCACCGGGCACCACCTGGCGGCGGAACCTGGCCCGTTCGATACCCCCGAAGAGCGGGAGCTTGCCCGCGTACCGCTCGTCGGCCAGCACGGCGATCCCGCCGAGCTGCGCCAGCGCCTCCACCATGAGCACCCCGGGCAAGGTCGGCCGACCGGGGAAGTGGCCGCCGAAGAACGCCTCGGACCCGGTGAGGTTCCAGCGACCGGCCGCCGACTTCCCGGCATCCACCGCGATCACCTCGTCCACGAAGAGGAACGGGTCACGATGGGGCAAGAGGTCCTTGGGGTCCACCCAGGGGACGATAGCGGTGGAAGGACCGCCTCAGCCGGCTTCCCCGGGGAGTGACTCCGGCGCCAGAGCCAGCTCGGCCACCCGCCTGGGAGGATCGAGCCCGACGAGCACGAACCGGCGGTACTCCCCACGGGTCAGGACTTCGCGGGCCTTCGTCGGCGGGGGATCACCGAGCCCCGAGAGCGGGACGTAGCAATGCAGGGTGCTCCCGTCGGGGAGCTCCACCTCCACCATGGCCCCGTGGGAGGTGTAGGAGGCGACCACGCCCTCCACCGTGCTGCCGATGGGGTAGGTGGCGACGAACATGATGAACGTCAACGGCTCGTTCACCGCCGGCGGAGGTGACGTGGACGTCCGCCGGCGCTTCGTCCTCTTGCCGCCCTTGGACGGAGCTCCCCTGCCTCGCTGCGAGGCCGCCACCCGGACCTCGACCTGCGACGGATCGAGGGCCTCGGCCGTGGCCTCGGCGATCGCCGCCCGGACCCGGCGGTCGACGACGCTGGCCCGTCGCCGCAGCTCTGCAGCCCCACCCCGGCCCGGCTCGGCCACCGCCTCGGCCACCGGCTCGGCCTGAGAGGGCCCGGTGGCCGCGGCCAGCTCGGACGGAACGGCAGTTGCCGCCGCCCTCTTCCTCGCCGCCTTCTTCACCGGCTCGGCCGCCTTGGCGGCCTTCTTCGCCGGGGCGGCCTTCTTCTTGGCCGCCTGGGACGGCTCGGAGGGCTCCGTGGGGGGTTCTTCGACCACCCCCCTCCTCGCCGCCTTGGCGGGCTCCTCGGCCGCCTTGCCCGCTTTGGCAGCTTTTTTGGCCGGGGCGGCACCTTTCGCCGCCTTCTTCGCCGGGGCGGCCTTCTTCTTGGCCGCCTTGGCCGCCTTCTTCGCCGGGGCGGCCTTCTTCGCCGGGGCGGCCTTCTTCTTGGCCGCCTTGGCCGCCTTCTTCGCCGGGGCGGCCGTTCCGGCGGGCAGCTCCTCCCCGCCCCCCGCCGGGATCTCCGCCGCCTCGTCCCCACGCCCCGGCACCAGGGCCTCGACATCGGCTCCGCCACCGGGCAAGGCCGGCTCGGGACCCGCAGTCTCGACGCCGGCCACCCGCTCGAGCGCGAGCGCGGCGGGCCCGTCCGGGGCCATCGCCGGTGGCGCTCGCCAGACGTCCCCGACCTTGGGCGCCGAACCGTCCGGATGCCTGGCCGCCGCCTTCTTCGCCGCCTTGGCCACCTTCCTCGCCGCCTTGGCCAGCTCCGCGGCCTTCACCGGTGCAGGAACGGCCGCTCCCCGCGCGTCCCGATTGGCCCTGCTCGTGGCCTCGCGGCTCTTCGCTCCCCGTACCGGCACCCTGGGGGTGAAGATCCATCCGACGCCGGGAACGGGCTTCCCGCCGATGAGCCGGCCTTCCTCAAACAGCCAGGGGTGCTCGCCGTGGAACTCCTGAAAGGAGTCGTTGGAGAGGACGACCGCGGCGGTCCGCTCGGCGATGCGCAGGACGAAGGCGTCGCCCCGCCCGATGGCCCCGGCCGGCGGGGAGACCACCTCGCCGTGCAGCTCCGCCTGCTCGAGGAGCTCCCGCTCGCCGGCGTCGATCCGATGCTCGAACGAGGCGTCGACCACCACCACGATCTCGGCGCTCGGGTCCTCGGCCGCGTAGGCGCGCACCGCCTCGTCGAGCTGAGCCAGGCTCGGCAGGGTCCGTCCCTCGGTGGCCAGGTTCGATCCGTCCACGACCACGTGGTGCTTTTCAGCCATGCTGGCCGCTAGTCAAGCACTCCCCACCAGGGTCCTTCGCCCGAAGCCCCTCAGGTCGCCTCGGGACGGGGCGGGTCGGGGCTCTCTCCCGCCAGTGTCGGACCACCCTTCAGCCGACCGCCCGCGAGAGGAGATCCGCCTGCTCGAGCTGGTGCAGGGCGGCGCTGCCGGTGGCCGGACTGGCCGACTCCTCCCGGCTGACGTGGTGCAGCGAGTACCGCTCACGCAGCAGCCGGTGCAGCCTGGCATGCACGAAGGACCAGCCCCCCATGTTCTCGGGCTCCTCCTGCAGCCAGACCACCTCGTCCGCGTTGGAGTACCGATCGAGTATCCGGGCAAGCGGGCCCTCGGGCCACGGGTAGAGCTGCTCGACCCGAACGACCGCCACCGCGCCGGGATCGACCGGAGGCGGGCCTACCACGCCGAGCGCCGCGGGCGTGGGGCTCGCCGTTCCGGCCACCAGCTGGTCACGGCGGCGGAGCGCCTCGTGGGCGACCTTGCCGCTGCACAGGACCACCCTCCGGACCGCCGCGGCGTCGCCCACGGCCGGATCGTCGAGGATCTCGGCGAAGGAGCCGGACGTCAGGAGGGAAAGCGGGGAGCGGGACTCGTGGGCCCGGAGGAGGGACTTCGGCGTGACGACCACCATCGGCGTTCTCGGCACCCGGCGGACCTGGGCCCGGAGGAGGTGAAAGTACTGGGCGGCCGTGGACGGTACGGCGATTCGGAGGTTGCCGTTGGCGGCCAGCGAGAGGAAGCGCTCGATCCGGGCCGACGAATGCTCGGGGCCCTGCCCTTCGTACCCGTGGGGAAGCAGCAGGACGAGCCCGGCATGCTGACCCCACTTGTCCTGGGCGGCGACGAGGAAATTGTCGATGATGATCTCGGCCCCGTTCACGAAGTCGCCGAACTGGGCCTCCCAGGCCACCAGGGCGTCGGGTGACTCGACGGAGTAGCCGTACTCGAACCCCACCGCCGCGTACTCGGAAAGGAGGGAGTCGCGGACGGTGAAATGCCCGGGCGACACGGAGAGCCCGCCGGGCGACGCCGGGGGCGGGACCAGGTTCGCCGGCAGGTGGGACAGCGGGACGAACTCGTCGCCCGTCACGTAGTCGACCAGCACCGCGTGGCGCTGGCTGAAGGTACCCCGGCGGGTGTCCTGCCCGGTGAGCCGCACGTCGGTCCCCTCCGCCAGCGACGAACCGATGGCCAGGGCCTCGGCCAGCGACCAGTCGACCAGACCTGCGGCCACCATCGTGTCCCGCTGGGCGAACTGGCGCGCGAGCTTGGGGTGAAGGGTGAAGCCGTCGGGAACGGTGCGGGTGACGCCCGCCAGCGCGCGCAGCTCGGGCTCGTCCACCCCGGTGGCGACCGGCACGATGGCCTGCCCGGCATGATCCGTGCGGGGGAGTCGGGCCGGAGGCGGGGGCGGCTCCGCCCGCACCTCGTCGAGCGCCCGCTGGAGGCGGTCGTTGAAGTCGTCGAGCGCCTCCTCCGCTGCCTCCAGCGTGATGTCACCCCGCCGCACCAACGCCTCGGTGTAGAGCTTGCGGACCGAGCGCTTGGCCTCGATCCGCTGGTACATGAGGGGCTGCGTGTAGCTCGGGTCGTCCCCCTCGTTGTGCCCGTGGCGGCGGTAGCAGACGAGATCGATGACCACGTCCTTGTGGAACTGCTGGCGAAACCCGAAGGCCAGCCGGGCGGCTCGCACGCAGGCCTCCGGGTCGTCACCGTTGACATGGAAGATCGGCGCCTGCACCATCTTGGCCACATCGGTCGGGTAGACCGAGGTACGGGCCGCTTCCGGGGCGGTGGTGAAACCCAGCTGGTTGTTGATCACCACGTGGACCGTCCCCCCCGTCCGGTAGCCGGAGAGTCCCGACAGGTTGAGCGTCTCGGCCACGACGCCCTGCCCGGAGAACGCGGCATCACCGTGGACCAGGAGCGGCAGGATCGGGAAGACGTCGGCCCGGTCGGCGAGCTCCCCCGGCGTGCCGTCGGTCGGGGGGGCGAGCCGGTCCTGCTTGGCTCTGGCCATGCCCTCCACCACCGGGTCGACCGCCTCGAGGTGCGACGGGTTCGACGACAGGGTGATCGGGATGCTCTTCCCCGAGCGGCCGGTGAACTTCCCGCTGGCACCCTTGTGGTACTTCACGTCGCCCGAGCCCTGCACCGAGTCCGGGTCGAGGTTCCCTTCGAACTCCTCGAAGATCTCGCGGTACGACTTGCCCACGATGTTGGCCAGGACGTTGAGACGCCCCCGATGGGCCATTCCCATGACCGCTTCCGCGGTGCCGGCCGAAGCCGCTTCGTCGAGCAGGATGTCGAGCAGCACGATGGTCGACTCGGCACCCTCGAGCCCGAACCGCTTCTGACCGACGT
>Ga0307374_10007507_pt1 | contig 16564 bp, 11 predicted proteins | sample OX3MG_FD_202532 | JGI IMG/M metagenome (GOLD analysis project Ga0307374, IMG submission 202532) | Soil microbial communities from Risofladan, Vaasa, Finland - OX-3 | ecosystem: Environmental > Terrestrial > Soil > Coastal area > Acid sulfate soil | place: Finland: Risofladan, Vaasa | collected... | reverse complement strand
CTTTCCCGGACGCCCGGCTGGTCGGCACGACGGCGCAGCACTCCCTGTACCTGGCTCGCCCCCCAAATGATCTCGCCCCACCGGGTTGGGGGTCCACCCACTCCTTCACAGGTTCTTAGGTGGAATGTCCGACCGGCGCCTCAGCATCACGCCACGAGTCATGAAGACGCCGTCCGTGATCGCCCGCCGGGTGATCATTCCGCTGTTTGCCCTCCTCACGGTTCTGGCGGGCCAGTTCGACCTCGCCCCGCCGGTCGCCGCTGCCGGCTCAGCTGGGACCGTCGAGCGCTCCGCTTCGGCTAGCCGCTATCTGGAGGGCAGCCACCCGCTCGGCATGATCCCGCGCCACAAGCCCGGTCAGCTCGCCGTCCGGACCACGAGCGCCAGCTCAAACCCCACTTGCACCGGCTGCTCGCCGCCGCTCCTCCAGCAGAGTCTGGCCGCGCCCCTGCTGGGCGGTATAACCGGCACGCCCGGGCACGTGACCATCGTGCCCTATTACTGGCAGCCGCCCGGCTTCAGCTTCACAACCAACTACAAGAGCATCATCGACGGCTACGTCGCTAACGTCGCGGCCGACAGCGGCAAGAGCACCAATGTCTTCTCCGCGGGAACCCAGTACTACGAAGGCGCTAACACTGCTGCGAACCATCTGCAATACGCCATCATCGCCGGGTCGGAAATTGATGATCAGACCGGCTTCCCCGTCAGCGGCTGCACCCCCGGCTCGGGATTCTCCAACTGCATCGACGACACCCAGCTGCAGGGCGAGCTGACGCAGCACCTGCACTCTCTATCGCTGCCCGTCGATGACGCCCACCTCTACATGGTGATGTTTCCCCAGAACGTCGAGACCTGCCTGGGCAGCGCGTGCAGCACCAACAGCTACTGCGCATACCATTCGGGAGTCCCGGTCGCTAGCAACTTCCTTATTTACGCCAACGAGCCCTTCCCCGACTTAGGCGGCTGTGCAGACCCCTGGAACGGGGCCCAGGCACCCAACGGCGACCCGGAGGCAGATGCGCTGGTGAGCAGCTTCAGCCACGAGGCGAACGAGGCGTTGACGGACGCATTCGGAGCCTGGTACGACACCAACGGCTGGGAAGACGGCGACGAATGCTCCTACGTTTATGGCGCCCCGGACGGTGGAAGCCTCGCCGCACACACCGCCTACAACCAGGTCATAAATGGCAAGCACTACTACACCCAGGACGAGTTCAGCAACGAGGACTACGCGCTCGGCCAGGGCGACCTGACCACAACTGGTGGCGCAGGTCTACCAGGCGCAGGCGTAAAGGTCGCCGGATGCGTCCAGCAGGAGGGATTAGTGCGCGACGCTGTCAGCACGCTCCAGTATTCGCTCGCCAACAGCGACGGCGTGAACTGGCAGGACATGGACCCCTCCTTGCTCCGGATCGACTACCCCGTCTCCGGCACCGCCTCGACGGTGGTCCTGAGCGCCAACGCTGACCTCTGGACAGCCGACGCTGGCTACAACCAGGACATCGGCATTTTCGTAAGTGACAATGGCGGCGCGGACAGCCTGCTCGCGTGGAAGGAGTCGGGCGGTTTCGCTGGCACCTTCTCGCCCAACGCGGCCTACCTCCAGACCGTTTACCAGATGCAGGCGGGCGACACCTACACCTTCAAGCTCAAGTGGAAAACCAACAAGCCCGCCTCCGGCGTGACGATCCGGAGCGGCGCCGGACCCATCTCGGGCAACTATTCTCCGACCCGGCTCACGGGTCAGGTTGTGCCCACCCCGGCGTCGACGCTCTCCTCCAACTTCGGTACGAGCCAGTACGTGCTGAGCAACAGCGATGGCGCGACCTGGGTCCGGATGGATGCTGGAACCAGCGACAACCTGATCGCCACCATCCCGAGCGCCCCGGCGAACTCGATCGCGGTGATCGGTGGCAACTCCGACCTCTGGACGATGAGCGCGGGCTACAACCAGGACATCGCGATCTTCGTCAGCGATAACGGTGGCACCGACCAGCTGGTCAGCTGGAAGGAGTCGGGCGGATTCGCGGGAACCTTCTCCCCCAACGCCGCTTTCGTCCAGGGGACCTGGCCGCTGACTGCCGGTCACAGCTATGTCTTCAAGCTCTACTGGAAGACCAACAAGCCCGCCTCTGGCGTCACCATCCGGGCCGGCGCGGGACCCATCAACAGCGCCTACTCGCCCACCCGAATCACCGCCCAGGTGGTTCCCAGTACCAATCTGGCGTCGCTGGCCACGAGCAATGAGCAATACACGCTGTCCAACAGCGACGGCAGCACCTGGCAGCTGCTCGACGCCGCCAATGAGGTCCAGGCCACGCTCATCCCAGCCTCGAATACCACCGTGGTCGTGGGCGGCAACGCCGACCTCTGGACTGTGAACGCCGGCTACAACCAGGACCTCGGCGTATTCGTCAGCGACAACGGCGGCGCTGACCAGCTGCTGGCCTGGAAGGAGTCGGGCGGCTTCGCGGGCACTTTCTCTCCCAACGCGGCCTTCGTGCAGGTGCCCTACAACGTGATTGCCGGGCACACCTACCTCTTCAAGCTGAAGTGGAAGACGAACCGGTCCGCTTCCGGGGTGACGATCCATATCGGGGCCGGGCCCATCGACGGCGCCTACTCGCCGACCCGCATCACCGTCCAGATGCCGAGTTAGAAGCACGGCCGGGAGCGGGTTCGAAGGGCGGCGCAGAGCCGGCCGGCGACGGCTGGCGATAATGCTCTAATCCAACGAATCCTCTACGTGTGCCACTCGAGGGAGCTTGGCGGTGCCGAGCTCTACCTCGAGGGGTTGATCCGGTACGCAACTAGCCTCCCTGACCGCCAGGTGGCGCTCGCGTGCCGGACGGACCGCGTTTTGGACCCCTGGGTCGCGCGAATCTCCAGACTGGACGTCGAAGTCCACCGGATAGATCTCCGAGCGCCTGGCGAGTACCGGCGGATGTGGCGGCTAGTCCGCGGTTCGAGCGTCGTCCACCTGCTGGTCGCCTACCCGGCCGGCAAGTATCAGCTGGCGGTGGCGCTCCTGGCAGCCATGGCGCGCAAGACTCTGGTCGCGACACACCAGCTGGCGGTCGATGCCGGCGACGCCCCGCTCCCGCGCTGGCGGCGCCTAATCTGGCGTGCCTGCTTCCGGCTGTACGGTCGGGTGGCCAGGTGGAACATCGCCTCATCGCGCTCCGGCTGGGACCTGCTCGTCCGCCGTTACGGTTTCTCGGAGAGTTCGACCGAGCTGATCTACAACGGTGCCGACCTTGGCGTTTTCAAGCCGCTGAGTGGCGCAGTCCGCGATCGCGCCCGGCGGGCGCTGGTTGCCAGCGTCGGCGCCGAGGACTGGCCGCCGGACGTGCTGCTGGCCGTCACCATCGCGCGGCTCACGCTTCAAAAGGGCCTGGTGGACCTCGTCGATGCCGCAGCCCTGGTGGTGAAACGACAGCCGCGGGCTCGATTCATGCTGGTCGGCGACGGAGAGCTCCGTGCCGGCCTCGAGAGCCGCCTCGCCGAGCATCAGATGGAGGACCTCTTCCGGATGGCGGGGGCGCGGCCGATCGACGATATCGGAACCTGGCTCGGAGCAGTTGATCTCTTCGTGCTCTCCAGCCACGACGAGGGCATGCCGCTGGCGCTCCTGGAGGCCATGGCCGCCGGCTGTCCCGTGGTCGCGACCAGCGTCGGCGGGATCCCCGACGTAGTCGAGGGGTCGGCGGCCGGTCGGCTCGTTCCGCCTGCCGACGTGCCGGCCCTGGCCGCGGCCATCGAACAGGTCCTGGCTGATGAGGTGGGGCGCAAGGCGATGGCGGAGGCCGCACGCCGGCGCGTGATGGAGACCTTCGACGTGCGCGTCTGCTATCGGAAGACCGCAGCCCTTTATGGCAGTCCAACTTGAGCCCCGATTTCTACCGCGGCCGTTCCGTACTCGTCACGGGCGGCACCGGCTTCATCGGATCTAACCTGGTCGGGGAGCTTCTCGTTCGCGGCGCCGAGGTCGCGGTGCTGGCGCGATCGCCGCTGCCTACATCGGCGGAGCAGGCTTTGCTCTTCGGGCGCGTCCGCCATTTCCGAGGCGATGTCCGCGACCCCCTTGTGGTTCGCGAGGCGGTGGCTGGCCGGCAGGTCATCTTCAACCTGGCCGGCCACTCGGGCTCGATCAGTAGCAACGACGAGCCCTTCGATGACCTCGAGATAAACCTCCGCGGTCAGCTCGAACTGCTCGAGGCCAGCCGCAGGTTGGAGGAGCCGCCGATGCTGATCTTCGCGAGTTCGCGTCTCGTCTATCGGCCCACCGACCAGCTGCCGGTGCCGGAGACCGCGCCCACCGGGCCACTGTCGCTGTACGGCGTCCACAAGCTCGCGGGCGAGAACTACCACCTCTTCTACCGCCACCGCTACGGACTCGGGGCGGCGGTGCTGCGGATCACCAACCCATACGGTCACTTTCAGCGGGAGGGGCAGAACCGCTACGGGATCATCAACTGGTTTATTCACCTGGCATTGAGCGGCAACGACCTGCCCGTATACGGCGACGGTGACCAGGTCCGCGACTACGTGCACATCGACGACGTCGTCCGGGCCTTCCTCGCTGCCGGCTCTGACCTGCGTGCAGACGGCCAGGTGCTGAACATCGGCGGCGGCGCCGGCGTCGCCTTCGTGGAGATGGCGGAGATGGCCGTCAGGACGGCAGGGTCGGGCCGGGTCATCCACCGGCCTTGGCCAGAAGAGGCGGCCAGGGTCGAGACCGGAGGTTTCGTGGCTGACGTGAGTCGGGCTGCCGATGTCCTCGGCTGGCGGCCCGAGATCCCGCTGGCGGAAGGCCTTCGCCGCGTGGTAGCCGAGTACCGGGAGCCTGGCTAACCTCCGAAAAGGTTGAGGGACAGGTCCTCGTTGGGCGTGTAGTAGTTTCCGATCTGGCCGGGCGCGCCCCCGAAGGGATGTACGCCGCCCCAGCCGTCCAGCGTGTAGCCGGCCGTCGCCGAGCCCGGCACCAGCCACATCGAGCGGGCGATGTCCCACTTCGGCCAGTAACTGCCCGCGATCTTGGGTGGCAGCGGCTGGCCGGCCGGCGCAAAGGGCTGGATGCCGCCCCAACCGTCGAGCACGTAGCCGGAGTGGCTATTGGGGAGCAGCGCGATGTCGCGGGCGATGTTCCAGTTCGGCCAGTAGGAATTCTGAACCGTCCCGTTGGGGACCGGAGCCGGACGTCCGATGCCAAAGCCGTGGATACCGCCCCAGCCGTCAAGGACGTACCCGCCGGAGCCGTCGGAGAAGATCACCACCTTCTTGGCGATGTCCCAGCTCGGCCAGTACGCGTTGTCGGTCACCGGCGGCGGTTCGGGGTTGCCGTTCACGGCGAAGGGATGGAGGCCGCCCCAGCCGTCGAGTACATAGCCACCGGTGCCATCCGGTAGCCAGGCAAAGTCACGGCCGATGTCCCACTGCGGCCAGTAAGCGCCGCCCTGGACCGTCAGGGCGGGCGATCCGAACGAGTGAAGGCCGCCCCAAGCGTCCATCACCAGTCCGCTGTTCGGGGAGTTGGCCCCGGGCTGCGGGTGGGCCACTTGGGCGATGGCCCAATTAGACCAGTAGGGCCCCCCACCGCCCAGCGGCGCACTGCCGTCGGGGTGGATCCCGCCGAACGCATCGACCGTCTGCAGACTCTTGAAAGGCATCGGGTCGGGCGTCACCGGCAACCCGGCCAGGCTGTCGGTCCCGTCGGCATCGACGGCGGTGACGGTGAACGTATAGCTGGTGCCGTCCTGGAGCCCGGTGAAAGTCGCCTGGCTGCCGGTGGCCGGCAACGTCTGGGTGAGCCCGCCCGGCTCAGCAACGACGCGATAGCCGGTGATCGGCGCGTGGCAGGACCGGGCGGGCTGCCAGTAAACCGTCGCTCCTTGGTCCTGGGCCTCGGCAACCACCTGGAGCACCATGTGGGGCGGGCTGGGCAGCGCGTTGGCGTCGGCCTGCGCCAGCCCCATGTAGTAGGTCCAATCCCAGTAGGGACCCGGGTCGGTGTGGTGGCCGGCACCGCCGTACTGCCCCGGGTTGTTCGGGTCGGGCACCTCTGAGTGCCCGATCACGTGAGCGCGGTCCATGGGCACGCCGTAGCGCTCGCAGATGGAGGCGGCGAGGGCGGCGCTTGCCTGGTACATGGCAGGCGTGTACCAGCCTGGAGACCAGGCGTAGCCCTCGTGCTCGATGCCGATCGCCCGGACGTTGTAATCCCAGTTGCCGGCGTGCCAGGCGATGTCCCGCTCATGGACGGCCTGGGCCACCTGGCCGGTGTCGGAGACGACGTAATGAGCGGAGGCGGCGGCGTCCGGGTTCTGAAACTCCTGGATGGCGCTGGCGTAGCTGCCTTCGGTGTCGTGGATGATGATCATGTCGATGGTGTCCGCGTAGGGCCGGTTGTCGGGAGTGAAGTTGGCGTCGCTGGCGCCTACCCAGGTGGCGCCGGGGTAGTCGGATCCGGTGCTGAGGCTGCTCGCCGCATTCGGCCCCAGGCTCACCGGCTGAGGGTCGAGAACGATTAGCTCGCCCGCGGCGGTCGTGCGCTGAGCCCCGGTCCTGAGCACGCCGAACACCTCGGTGGCCCCTTGCGAGCCTTGGGTCGCTGCCACCGCCGGACGCCAGGAATCGAGACCGCTCCCGGAGGGGTGCCTGGCGGCCAGAAGCGCCGCGCCTGCGTCGAAGTTGGCGGCGACGTCGCGGGCGAGCGCGGCGGCGTCATGGCCACTTCGAGCGATCGCCTCGGGAGCCAGGGTGGGGAGGATGTGCATCGGGCCCACACCGCCGTCGATGGCGGGACCGGGAAGAGGCTCCCAGCGGCTGTTGACATAGGCGATCGCCTCAACCAGGGCGATGGGGACGTGGCGGGACCGGGCAGCCGCCTGCATCGCGACGAGGTAGCCGCCGGTGGCACCGGCATCCTGGGCCGTTCCTGCGGATAGGCAGATGGCGCCGACCACGGCTAGGAGCTTCCTGTACATCCCGGTGGCAGGTGATGGTAGCGCCGTTCTTCTAGGGCTGGCTGGCAATTACTCTGTTCGCTCGCAGGTCCGGGTTGCCGGCCGCGTTGGAGGGACATGAGAATGAGCCGCAAGGGCTTCTCCCGGGTCATTTGGCTGCTGGCAGGCGCGATGGTGTTCCTTGGCGGACCGGGCTTCTCAGCTGAAACAGCCGGCCTCAGGCCCCTCTCCACCGCGGCCGCGAGCGGCACTGGATGGACGACCTACCACCACGACAACTCGCGCGAGGGCCTGGACCCCAACGCCCCTGGGTTCGCCGGTGGGCCCTTCATGACTTGGAACATGACTGTCGACCAGTCGATCTACGCCGAGCCGCTCGCCTACAACGGACGCGTCTACGTGGTGACGATGGGTGACTCTGTCTACGCCTTCGACGCCGCCAGTGGCGCTTCCGTCTGGGCTCGGACGGGCGCTTTCTCGCTCGGCTCGCCCGTCACTCAGAGCTTCTGCTCTTTTAACCCCGGCCACATCGGGATCATGAGCACCCCGGTTGTCGACACCAGCTCCAACATCCTCTACGCGGTGGGCATGGTTTCGGCGCCCAGCCTTCGCTACCGGATGTTCGCTGTGAACATTGCCGATGGGAGCAACGTCAGTGGATTCCCGGTCGATTTGACACCGGGCGGCTTTGTCGCCAGCAATCAGAACCAGAGAGCCGCTCTCGCGCTCGCCAACGGCCACGTCTACGTCGCTTTCGGCGGTTGGCTCGGAGATTGCGGAACTTACCACCCCGTGGTGATGAGCGTTCCCACCTCGGGCGGCATTGTCGACCACTACTACCAACCCCAGAACGGCTGCCAGAACGGCGTCGGGATCTGGGCCCCTTCGGGCATTGCCGTCGATCCTCTTGGGAGCCTCTACGTGGCCACCGGCAACGGCACCGGCTGCTACGGCACTAGCTCCTACCCGTGCGCAAACTCGTCCTGGGACCGCGGCGATGGTGATGGCGATCAGCTGAAATTGACCAGACTCGATCAACGAAATTGACCACCCCCTGAGGGGACAGGTGCTCGGACGGCGAGGGTCGTCCGAAGGGGGACTCCCGGATGCTGACGGTGTCTTACCAACCGTCGCAGCAGGAGTCCCAGCACATGTTGTCTCAGGAGGAGTACGTGGAAGCATCAGCACTCAGAAAACGGGGCTGGACCATCTCGGCCATAGCCCGTCACCTCGGCACCAGCCGCAACACGGTCAAGGCCTACCTGCGTGGCGAGCGCGTCCCCGGGCGCCGCGAGAGCGCTGAGCCGGACGCGTTCGCGCCGTTCGTCGAGTACGTCGGAATCCGGCTGCGCGACGACCCCCACGTCTGGGGCTCGGCGCTGTACGACGAGGTCCGCAAGCTTGGCTACGAGCAGAGCTACGTCACCTTCGCCCGCCAGGTCCGCCTGCGCGAGCTGCGCCCGGTCTGCACGGCGTGCCGGAGCCGGAGCCGGGCCACCATTGAGATCGAGCACGAGCCGGGGAAGGAGATCCAGTGGGACTGGGTCGAGTTGCCGGCGCCGTGGGGCGAGGAGCTTCATTTGCTCCAGGGCCGGCTGCCCTTCTCCGGCAAGACCCGTGGGGTGTTCGCCGAATCGGAGAACGAAGCCCACCTGGTCGAGGCCATCGACGGCGTCCTTCGCCGCCTCGGTGGCACCGCCCGGCGTTGGCGAATCGACCGCATGTCGACCGCGGTCGAGCCCCGGAGCGGACGGGTGCGACCGGCCTTCGCGGCCGTGGCCCGCTACTACGGCGCCGGCATCGACGTCTGCCCGGCCTACCGGGCCAAGCGCAAGGGCTCGGTCGAAAAGGATCAGCACTTCAGCGCCCAGCGCTGGTTTCGCACTGCCCTCGTCGGCAGCGAGGTCGAGGCCCAGATGTCGTACGACCACTTCTGCCTCGAGGTCGGCGACCTCCGCCCCCGCCGCGACAGCACGGTCGCCGAGCTGGCCCGGCAGGAGAACCTCCTGGCCATTCCTGGTCAGCCCTATCCGGTGACCATCGAGGTCGAGCGCACGGTCGGCGACTCCAGCCTGGTCGCCTTCCGCGGCAACCGCTACTCCATCAACCCCGGCTTCGAGCGGTCCACTGCAACCCTCCGCCACCGAGTCGGAACCCGACTGCTGGAGATCACGACGCCAACCGGACTGCTCCTCGCCACCCACCTTCTGCAGGTTCCCGGCGCCGGCGTCGTGGTGCGGCTGCCCGAGCACCAGACCGCCCTCGAGAACATGGTCCTGGCCAACTTCACCAGCGCCCGACCCTGTGCTCGCAAGGTCAACCGGCCACCAAGCCCCGAGGCCCTCGCCGCCGCCGCACGGCTCCGTGACCACGCCGACCGGGAGGTGGTCGTGGACCTCGGTCTCTACGCCGAACTGGTGGAGGTGGTCCGGTGAACCAGAACAGCCTCTACCAGCAGCTCCGCTCCCACCTCGCCTACCTGCGCCTCGCTGCCGCCGCCGAGGCCCTGCCCGCTCACCTCGAACGCGCCCAGAAGGACAAGCTCACCCACACCGCCTTCCTCGAGCAGTTGCTGGCGGTCGAGGTCACCACCTCCGAGCAGCGTCGCCTTGCCGGGCGGCTCCGCTTCGCCTCTCTGCCGGCACCCTGGCGATTGGAGGATTTCGACTTCGATGCCCAGCCCTCGCTCGACCGCAAGCTGGTCGAGGATCTGGCCACCATGCGCTTCGTCGAGGAGGCCGGCAACGTGCTCCTGGTCGGGCCGCCCGGGGTCGGCAAGACCATGCTCGCGGTCTGCCTCGCGCGTCGCGCCGCGGAGGCCGGCTACCGCGTCTACTTCACCACCGCCGCCGAGCTGGTGGCACGCTGTCACCGCGCCGCCATCGAGGGTCGGTGGGCGACCACCATGCGCTTCTACGCCGGGCCCCAGCTCCTGGTCATCGACGAACTCGGCTATCTGGCGATGAAGTCGGAGGCCGCGGCGGCCCTCTTCCAGGTCATCTGCCAGCGCTACTTGAAGAGCTCCACCATCCTCACCACCAACCGTGGCATCGGTCCCGCCTGGGGCCAGATCTTCGACGACCCGATGGTGGCGGTGGCAATGCTCGACCGTCTCCTGCACCGCGCCGCGGTGCTCCAAATTGACGGAGAGTCTTACCGCATGCGCGCCCACCGGGCCCGCGTCGAGCACCAACGCCGCTCACTCCGGACACCGATGCCCGAAGACCTACTGCGCGACGCGGGCGACCTGATCGGCAGCGGTCAGAACGGCGAAGGGGAGGTGGCGCCGCCCACCCACTGAGTGGGCTCCAGTCGTAATATCGGCCACGCCACCGAGCGCCCAACTGGTCAGTTTCAGCGATCGTAAGTGGTCAGTTTCGGCGATCGTCATCAATGGCGTGATCAAGCTATCGGCCACGCTCGCCGAGGCGAGCATATGGGCTCCTGACAACTCCACCCAGAGCTGGTGCTCGCTTAACCAAAGCGACACCGACGTCGGCTCAATCGGGCCGGCGCTGCTGCCCAACCTGGAGATCTTCCAGACCGGCAAGTCCGGCTACGGCTGGATGCTGGGCGCCGCCAACCTGGGCGGCTTCGACGGCCAGCAGTTCCAGGGTCAGATCGGGAACTGCCGCCCCGACGCCGTCTTCGGCGGCCTCGCCTATTTCAACAATCGCGTCTACGTGCCCTGCGACGGTGTCGGACTGGTCGCCTTTTCGGTCGACACCAACGGCCATACCTTCAACATCACACCCGATTGGACGGCGACGCAGCTGTCGGCTGGCCCGCCGATCGCCGCCATGGGCCTGATCTGGAGTCGGGACCAGAGCGGCAGCGACCTCTACGGCTTCGACCCCAACACGGGGTTCCAGCGCGTCCGCGTCTCACTTAGCGGCGGCTCGAACCACTTCGGAAGCCTGGCCGAGGATGCTGGACGCATCTTCGTTCCCCACGGCACCACCATCACCGGGCTCGATTTCAACTCCCCACCCCCGCAGTGTGGAAGTGCTTCCTGCCTGCTTTATACGCTCGATGGCTGGGGCGGCGTCCAGCCCAACGCGGGCCTGCCCTCGGTCGGACCGACCGCCTACTGGCCGCATTGGGACATCGCTCGCGGCCTGGTCATCACGCCTGACAGCACCACCTCCTCGGTGAAGGGCTACACGCTGGACGGCTGGGGCGGCCTGCACCCGTTTGGTGGGGCCACGCCGGTGAGCAATAACGGGTATTGGCCCAACCAGGACCTGGCCAAGGGCATCGCCTGGGCGCCCGGGGACACGTCCACCAGCCCCGGCGGCTGGACGCTCGACGCATATGGCGGCGTGCACCCCTTCGGCAACGCCGGGAGCGCCGGCCAGACCGCCTATTGGACGGGCTGGAACATCGCCCGTGGGATTGCCATCCTGCCCGACAGCACCGCGTCCGCGCCAGCCGGCTACACGCTGGACGGGTGGGGTGGGCTGCATCCCTTTGGAGGGGCGCCGGCAATCACCAACAACGCCTATTGGCCGAACTGGGACATAGCCCGCTCGGTCGTGCTCGCCCCCTGGGCGACCAAGACCAACGTCGCCGGCTGGACCCTCGACGGGTGGGGTGGTCTGCACCCCTTCGGCTCGGCTGCCGCGGTGCCCGACAATGCCTACTGGCCCAATTGGGATATCGCCCGCGGGCTGATCATCCTTCCCGGCTCGACCAACCCTGTCAAGGGCTACAACCTCGACGGCTGGGGCGGCCTCCACCCTTTCGGTGGAGCCCCGCCCGTGAGCGGCCCCTACTGGCCGGGCTGGGACATCGCGCGGGGAACTGCCGATCAGGGAGTGAACTCGGGCGGCCGCTACCCGTAGGCCCAGACGCTAGGACCCGAGCAGGTTTATCGCGATGTCCTGGTTGGGCGTATAGGGTCCATCGGCGATCGGCGCGGCAGCGCCGAAGGGGTGCGTGCCCTGCCAGCCGTCGAGCGTATAACCGGCACTTGACGAGCCCGGCAGAAGGATGAGACCCCGGGCGATGTCCCAATTGGGCCAATAGGAGCCCGTCAGAGGCGCCGGCAGCGGCTGGCCGGTGGGGGCGAAGGGGTGGATCCCTCCCCAGCCATCAAGGGTGTAGCCGGAGTGGCTGTTCGGCAGCAGAACGATGTCGCGAGCGATGTTCCAGTTCGGCCAGTAGGCGTTCTGGACCGCGCCGTCCGCGACCGGCGCCGCACCGCCGATGCCGAAGCCGTGGATGCCTCCCCAACCATCAAGGGTGTAGCCGCCATTGCCATCCGAGAAAATCACGACCTTCTTGGCGATGTCCCAGTTTGGCCAGTAGGCGTTGCCCTGGATGACCGGTGGCAGCGGGTTGCCGTTGACGGCGAAGGGATGCAGGCCTCCCCAACCGTCGAGGACGTAGCCCCCGGTACCGTTTGGGAGCCAGGCGAAGTCGCGGGCGATGTCCCAGTTCGGCCAGTACGGGCCGGCCGTGACGGTCAGCCCGGGCACGCCGTATGGATGCAGACCACCCCAACCGTCCAGTACGAGGCCAGCCTGCGGCGAGTTCGCACCTGGCTGGGGGTGGGCGGCCCGGGCAATCCGCCAGCCCGGCCATGCCGGCCCGCCGCCGAGGGGCGGGCTGTCGTCGGACGTGATATCGCCATAACCGTCGAGGGTGTAAAGGCCTTTGAATGGGTGGGAGTAAGTCGCGGTCGAGGCCACCGCTGTGGTGACATAGGCCCAGGCGCCGGTTACGCCGCCTGTTGAGTGGGCGCGGGCCCTGACCTGATAGCTGTGGCCCGGGTAGCCGTTGACGATGGCGGTACCGCCGCCGCTCGATGGAGTGGGACTTTTGACGCTGGCCCAAGCTTGGTTGAGGGTCGCGTCCTGAACCTGTACGTCGAAGGAGGCAACCGAGCAGCCGCCGCCGTTGATACTTACGTTGAAGGCGGTGGTGGTCTGCGAGCTGGGTGTACTGAGCGTCACCGGGCAAGAGAAGTAGGTGCTCAGGGAGGACCATAGCTCGGGCGAGGCGCCTCCGTCGCCCAAGTTCCAGATGCCGACGCCGCGCATGTTGGCGCGGTTGACGAGGTCGTACTTCTGCCCCAGCGAGGTGGTGTCGTCCCAGTAGGACTCGACCGGACAGGTTGGGTTCGAAGCGGAGGTCCACGTCGACCACGGCGTCATCCCCGTGGAGTCGTTGGTGTCACGGTGAACGACATAGTTGCTGTTGGAAGGGTCACTGGGGATGCTCCTGCTGCCGAGGTAGCTGATCGCCTGAGGTATCCAGCCCGTCGCCGGGTATTGGTTGGGCGCCCATGAGTTCACGCACACCCAGCGGCCGTAGTAGGGGAGGCCGAGGATCACCTTCGTCGAAGGCACCGCGGCGCCGTACTCGAGCGCGGCACGGGTGTCGTTGTAGTAGTAGCCGGTAAGCGGAGAGATCGGGTTCAGGCAATAGTGGCTGCAGCTGAGCGGCGGGTAGCTGTAGTTGGAGTAGTCGCTGTCGTACGCCATCACGAAGAAGGAGTCGACGTACTGGTTCAGATTGGGGATGTTGAAGAAACCTGAGGGGTCGCCGGCTGAGCTGGCGTAGGTGTCGATCGATAGGTAGGCTCCGGATGGCAGCGCAGCCCGAAGCTGCCGTGCAAGGTCGGTTAGGGCGGACTGCGGGTCGACCCCGTTGGCGCAGGTGCCACCTAACCCCTCGTAGTCGATGTTCACGCCATCGACTCCTTTGGCTCTGACCTCCGAGGCCGTCTGCTGCACGGTGACGGCCCGGGCGGCCAAGCCTTGGCACATGTAAGGAGTACCGCTAGAGAAGTCCTGAAGGACGATGGTCAGCACCACCTTGGTCCCGGCCGCGTGGGCCGTGTTGAGGAGCCCGGTTACAGCGCTTGAGTTCCATTCGGTCCATTGCGGGTCGGGCGCGAAGCTGCCGGGTGTGATTCCGTTGCAGTAGTAGGTTCCAGTCGGAGGCGTTGGGTAAGGGCAGACGTGGAGACCGAAAAGGGCGACCGTACTTAGCAGATTGAAGTTCCAGCTCGGGTATCCCAAGTTGGGGTCGGCGAGGCTGCTCAGCAGGCCGAAGCCGAACACCTCGCGTTGGAGCGCACCACCGGGTCCGACGGTCGCGAACCTGCGAGGCGAAACTGTCGAGGGCTGGAAAGGCTGCGACGGCGGAGCCGCCGTTGACTCATCCTGCAGCGCGGTCTGTTGCATCACCAATGGGTGCGTGGAGTCGGGGCCAACACGTGGCGTGGCTGAGGGTTCCGGAGTAAACGCCGTTGCTTGGGCGGCAAAGGCCGTGCCCGAGCTCATAGAGAGGAGGGCGAGTACTGCGAACAGTGCTGTGGCGAGGTGCTTCAAAGTTGACTTAACGGACCTGGGTGAGAGCGGAGACCGAACCGCACTTTATCCCGGTCGCGGCCAACGAGTCAACCTGCGACGCGGCTGCAGCCAGCCGGCGCCGCCGACCGAGGCTGCCGGCCGCCACGGCGTACCCACCGATAATTCAGGTCGTTATGTCAAGCCCGCCCGCTCCGAACGCTCGCGCCGTCGTCTCGGGGGGCGCCGGCTTCATCGGTCGCGCCGTGGTCGCCGCCCTGCTCGACCAGGGCTGGCGGGTCACGGTGCTCGACAACCTGCTCACCTCCCGTATGGAAGCCTTGGAGCCGCTCCGCCGGCGGCCCGGCTTTGAGTTCGCCGAGCAGGACGTGAGCGCCCCCTTCGAGGTCGAGGGCGAGGTGACCCACGTCCTCCACCTCGCCTCGCCCGCCTCGCCGGTGGACTTCGCCGCCTACCCGGTCGAGATCGTCCGGGTCGGCACCCTGGGGACCGACAACCTCCTCCGCCTCGCGCTCGCCAAGGGCGCACGTTTCCTGCTCGCCTCCACCTCCGAGGTCTACGGCGACCCGCTCGTCCACCCGCAGCCGGAGAGCTACTGGGGCAACGCCAACAGCATCGGTCCCCGGTCCTGCTACGACGAGTCGAAGCGGTGCGCCGAGGCGTTCACGATGGCCTACCACCGCGCCCACGGCCTCGACACGCGGATCGTCCGGATCTTCAACACCTACGGGCCCGGGATGCGGCTCGACGACGGCCGGGTGGTTCCCAACTTCGTCGGCCAGGCGCTTCGAGGCGAGCCCCTCACCGTCTACGGGGACGGCAGCCAGACCCGCAGCTTCACCTATCGCGACGACCTGGTCGCGGGGATGCTGGCGGTGCTCGACGGCGACGATCCGATGCCGTTCAACATCGGCAACCCGGTCGAGACCAGCGTGCTCGAGTTCGCGCACCGGATCATCGCCGTCACCGGGTCCGGCAGCGAAATCGTCTTCCGGCCGCTGCCCCAGGACGACCCTAAACAGCGCTGCCCCGACATCACGCGAGCCCGTACGCTTCTCGGCTGGCAGCCGTCGGTCGAGTTGGAGGAAGGGTTGGCGCTGACAGTGGACTACTTCAAGGGAGCGCTGCGGGATTGAGCCTGCAGGACTTCATCCGCACCATCCCCGACTTCCCGATCCCGGGGATCATGTTCCGCGACATCACCCCGCTGCTCGCCGACGCCGGCGCCCTGGCCGAGTCGATCGAGGTCATGAGCCGGCCGTGGGCCGGCCGCGGCATCGAGCTGGTGGCGGCGATGGAGGCCCGCGGCTTCATCTTCGGGCCGGCCATCGCCAAGGAGCTGGGGGCGGGCTTTGTGCCGGTCCGCAAGACCGGCAAGCTGCCCTTCTCCACCCGGAGCATCGCGTACACGCTCGAATACCGCAATGACACCCTCCACATCCACGACGACGCCGTCCGGCCCGGCCAGAAGGTGCTGGTGGTGGACGACCTCATCGCCACCGGGGGGACGGCCCGAGCGGTGGCCCAGCTGGTCGAGGTGCTGGGCGGCGAGGTGGTCGGGTTCGGCTTCCTGGTCGAGCTCGCCGGCCTCAATGGCCGCGAGGTGCTGGCTGGCTACGATGTCAAGAGTGAGATCAGATATGAAGGCGATTGAAGGCGACGTGAAGGACACCGCGTTGGCCAAGGAAGGTCAGGGGCTCATCGACTGGGCGGCCCGCGAGATGCCCGTCCTGCTGCTCATCCGTGACCGTTTCCGGCAGGAGCGGCCGCTGGCGGGCCTCAAGATCTCGGCCTGCCTCCACGTCACCAGCGAGACCGCCAACCTGATGCTGACCCTCAAGGCCGGCGGGGCGGACATCGTTCTCTGCGCCTCCAACCCGCTCTCCACCAACGATGCCGTGGCGGCTGCCCTGAGCGTCGAGCACGGCATCCCCACCTTCGCCATCAAAGGCGAAGACAACGACACCTACTACTCGCACATCGCGAGCGCGCTGGAGCACCACCCCAACTTCACCATGGACGACGGCGCCGACCTGGTCACCATGCTCCACCGCGAGCGCCAGGACCTCCTGGGCGCGGTCTCCGGCGGGACCGAGGAGACCACGACCGGCGTCGTCCGCCTCCGCGCGATGGCCTCCCAGGGCGTGCTCAAGTACCCGATCGTCGCCGTCAACGAAGCGCTGACCAAGCACATGTTCGACAACCGCTACGGCACCGGCCAGTCGACGCTCGACGGGATCATCCGGGCCACCAACGTGCTCCTCGCGGGCAAGGTCT